>Ga0272441_10007822_pt1 | contig 17225 bp, 17 predicted proteins | sample SSMProp6N_FD_193582 | JGI IMG/M metagenome (GOLD analysis project Ga0272441, IMG submission 193582) | Marine sediment archaeal communities from Little Sippewissett salt marsh, Falmouth, MA, United States - SSM-Prop-6N | ecosystem: Environmental > Aquatic > Marine > Wetlands > Sediment ...
CAGGGGTGCCGACAGCGTGATCTTTTAGTATATCCGGCAGTTACTGCACTCATATGCGCACTTGAAGTTGTATAAGGCTGTTTATTTTGCTTTTCGGGACGGTGAACTACGGGCTCTGTGCCAGAAATGATCGGACATCGCGGTTGAACCGTTCCGGCATCTCCAGATTTGGAATATGCCCGCATGCGTCATACACGAGGAGTGTTGCATGCCGTATTTTGTCCCGGGCCGTCATGGCATGCCTGAGCGGCAGAACACGGTCGTGGGTCCCCCATATGATAAGTGTCGGTGCCTTAAGCAGATGCAGCTTTGTGATGATCGGCGTCAGCACGTCTTCCCGCGTTCCTCCGATAGTAATGAGTGACCGCAGCACACGCAACAGATCTTTCCCGGCGCGTCGCCGCCTGAAAAACCCGTAATACACATCGACGAGATCATCCGTGATAACGGCGGGATTCTTGACCGCCAGCTTGAAGAAGAGCGCGACGCCCCAGCGACTCGGCCGTACCAGCATCTCTCCGATCACGGGAAGCGACATGAGTCTCAGCGTAAAGAGCACGTCAGTCCCCAGTCCGGCACTGTCTGCGAGTACCAGTCTGTCTACTTTGTCAGGGTACATGAGCGCGAAATAAAGCGCAATGCCGCCCCCGAGTGACTGGCCGACGAGGCTTGCCCGTTCCAGACCGAGGGATGTCATGAAATCATTCAGAAAGTGCATGAAATACTGGGGGGTGTAGTCGCGGGGACGAGTGGAGCGTCCGAAACCTGGAAGGTCGGGCACATAGACCCGGTAGTGGCGGCCCAGGGCCTCGACATTGGGATACCATATCTCGGCCGAGGCACCCAACCCGTGGATGAGTATAAGGGGCGATCCGTTTTCGCCGACGGCCCAATAGCGGATGGTTACGTCGCTCGCTTTTGTGTAGTGGTCTTCGGGAAACATGCGTTACATATTTCACTTCGCCGTGTGGCCGTCATACGTTCGCTTTTTTAAATGTGTTGTTCACGATTGCGCGCGCGTCGGCCTGAATCAGTTCAAGATGGTGGCGGTCTTTAAAGCTCTCGGTGTAAATTTTATACACGTCCTCGGTTCCCGACGGTCGTGCGGCAAACCATCCGTTTTCGGTGACTACTTTCAGCCCCCCGATAGCGGCATTGTTGCCGGGCGCATCCGTAATGGTCGCGAGGATTTTATCACCGGCCAGGGTGACCTCCCTGATGTGATCCGGCGACAGCGTTTTCAGGGTTGCTTTTTGTGCGGGGGTTGCCGCCTCGTCAATCCGTTCGTAAATGGGATCACCGAATTGTGCAATGAGCGTGCGGTACACCATACCCGGGTCGGAGCCCGTCTTCGCGGTAATTTCAGCCGCCAGGAGATTCATGATAATTCCGTCTTTATCCGTGGTCCAGACCGTGCCGTCTTTGCGCAGGAATGCGGCGCCGGCACTTTCTTCACCGCCGAATCCGTATGATCCGTCGAGTAATCCGTCAACGAACCACTTGAAACCCACCGGTACCTCCAGGAGTGTTCTGCCCAAGTGCCGGGCAACCCGGTCAATCATGGCGCTGCTGACCAGGGTCTTTCCTACGGCCGCGTTTCTTCCCCAGCCGGGCCTGTTTTGAAAGAGATACCAGATGGCCACCGAAAGATAATGATTCGGATTCATGAGTCCTGCACTCTTTGTGACGATGCCGTGGCGGTCGGCATCGGGATCGTTGCCGAAGGCAATGTCATATGTATCTTTCAGGCCTATAAGACCGGCCATGGCATATTGAGATGAGCAGTCCATCCGGATTTTCCCGTCTTTGTCGACGGTCATGAATCCGAATGTCGGATCTATGGCGGTATTGACGATATCGATATTCAGACCGTAGCGTGTTGCAATGGGTTCCCAGTATGGAAGTGATGCCCCTCCCAGGGGATCGACGCCGATTTTCAGCCCGGCATCCCGGATCGAATCCATATCGATGACATTCCGGAGGTCGTCCACGTAGGGTGTGATATAGTCATAGGGATGCGTTGTGTGTGCCCGCAGTGCTTTCTCATACCCTATACGCCTTATTGCACGGTTGCCTTGCTCGAGGTACTGGTTTGCTTTCGCTTCGATCCATCCCGTGACATCGACATCCGCAGGGCCTCCGTGAGGCGGGTTATATTTGAACCCGCCGTCTTCAGGCGGATTATGGGAGGGGGTAATGACGATTCCATCAGCCCGATGATGCATGCTGTCTCTGTTATGGGTAAGAATGGCGTGGGAAATAACCGGGGTCGGTGTATAGCCCGCATCCCTGTGAATCATGACCTCCACGCCATTGGCCGCCAGCACCTCCAGGGCCGTGGCATGGCTCGGCTCGGAGAGGGCATGGGGGTCCATGCCGAGGAAAAGCGGTCCCGTAATGTTGTGCTCTGTCCGAAGGTCGCATATTGCCTGGGTTGTGGCACATATATGGTCTTCATTAAAGCTCCTGCGTAGAGAGGAGCCGCGATGTCCCGATGTCCCGAATGCAACTCGATGGCCCGGATCCGAAACATCGGGATGCCGAAGGTAGTAGTGGGTCACTACCTTCGGTACGTTTATCAGCATGCTGCGAGGGGCAGGCTTGCCTGCTAACTCATGAAGTGTCATGCATACGATCCTTTCAGGTTCATTTCATCCGAGGCCGACTGCCGAGAAGGAGTAATAGACCATGCATTTCGGTAATTATCGTGCCTGTGGGGTGGCGTGCCGGCTCTTGAGATAATAATCGATTGATATTGTTGAATGTATCACTAAACAGATAAAAAACACAATACTCAATTGAGGAACGTGTGCCGGAAAGGCCAGAATCTCTGCTCGTCCACATTAGGCGTGTTGCGTTTTGTCATGGAACCAGACAGTGCTCATCGCCAGTCAGGTGCGGCACAATGACGGAGACCTGAATCCAGGGCGGTTTTTTATTCAGCGAAAGCGTGGGTCGAGCTCCCTTTCGAAAAGGATACAGCGTTCGTGGCGCTCTTACTGCCACGGGATGAATCAAAAAGTGCACCTGTGTGCACGGTGCTCAACCTACAGGTCTAAAGGTTTAATGTGTTCACGGGCCCAGGCAACCAGCTGTTCAAAGGTGGTTCCCTTGGGAAAAATCTCTCTGATGCCCATTGCTTTCAGCTTGGGCATATCTTCTTCTTTTAGAAAACCGCCCACCGTTACCTGGATGTCGGAGGCGCTTTCTTTCGCAAGCTGCGTGGTGATTATTTCGAGATCGCTGATTTTCGCACCGGGTAGGAACGTAATGCCTATGTGGTCAACCGTTTCCTGAAGGGCCGATATGACGATCGCTTCGGGTTCCTGCGTATTGGTGTAAATTACTTCAAATCCTGCGTCCAGCAATGCCTTCCCGAGCTGCAAGGTAGCCTGATCGTAACCGTCTCCGAGTTTTGCCAGTAGGATTCTTACCATAATCTCGCTCATTTGACATTCCTCCGTATAGATTTTGTCTCGTTATATAGAGAAATATTGTATACTTTACAAGCAGAATATGGTGGCCGAATCTTTATTACCTTCATTCATGTGAAATATGAAAGACTTGCCGAAACATTGTGTCTGTGGTAATTTTTTTTTATACTCTTCCTCATGAAGGAGAGGAAACGGGTATGTGATACGGAAAGACCGGAAGAATACCGGTCACGAAATGGATTGCACTAGGGCCGTTCAGCGCGGCACGGTGCGGCACCCCCGGCAAAGGTTCAAGCCATGATCGTTGTGTGTCCGCAGTGCGGAGCGATAAATAAGGTAAAGAAGCTGGACCCGTCACGACCTGTGATCGAAGTGACCTGCAGGAAGTGCGGTGCTGCGCAGTCTCTGAAAATAGGTACGACCAAGCAGGCACGGGCAACGGCAGTATGTCCTCAGTGCGGGTTTAAGCAGCCCCGGGGAGAAAAGTGTCTCAAGTGCGGGGCCGATATGTATGCTCAGGTGCAGGAATCGGCCGTCGACAGGGAGACACTCAAGGGGATCGGGCTGATCTCGTTGCGGTATAAAGTAATCCTCATTACGGCAGTTGCAATGATCGTGTTGATTTTTCTGGGCTCTATTGCGGGTGTCTTTTTGATAATGAAGATGTCGGGGGCCTATAAATTGGCGGAACAGTACATCGCCAAGAGCGAGGAGATCAGGCGCACCGTCGGTGATGATGTGAAATTCGGTCTTATACCCATGGGCTCTATCAGCACATCCGACAGGGAAGGGCACGCCCATTTTACGGTACGAGTCAAGGGGACTCGCGGGTCGACGGATGTGAGCATATATCTGCGAAAATCCGACGGCAAGTGGCATATCGTGTCGGCTGCATACCGCGATCTTTCCGGGGTAAACAGAAAGTTGATCGATCACGGGAAAAACGGCGATTACGGGAATAGCTTATGAAATTTCAACATTTGCTGAGCGTCGAGCTGTGTACGGCCTGCCTCGTGGCAGCATCTTCGGATACGTTGGGGCTGACGTTCGGGCAGATACGGATGCTCAACAAACGGGCGATCCATGTCACGCAACTCAAAAATCACTTCGTGACCAGGGTCCTCGACTCCTATAGTATACCCTATGAACGCAATGATGCCGGTGTCGTTGTCCGGCTCAAAATTGATAATCAATGGAATACCGTTGACGGAATAGATATTATTCCCATGATGACCCCTGACACGCCACAACCCCGAATCATGGCACATGACATCTTTTTCAGCACCGACCGTGGCATATTTCATCTTGTATCGGAACTGACCGTACGCTGACGCAACCACGAATGCCATCGACACGAACGCACGGTACGGGGTGCACCCTTGCCCCCGTCGTTACGGTATATGTATATGGGTGACTCGCGGAAGCTGCGCGGCAGTCATGCCGAACTCAAATAAATTGAAATACCTGCTGCATGACATACATGAAATTGTGTGCGATATTCTCTTTCCCCTCGATAATGCCCATATGACCGGGTAAAAAATGCTCAACATCAAGGAGCGATAATTTACGAATACTTTCCTTGAGCAGCGTTCCGCTGCCACCGGGGAAATCCGTTCGTCCCACGTTCTGACTGAATATGACATCACCGGCGATGAGCGCTTTTCGACGAGGCCAGTACAGGCAGATGGAACCCGGTGAGTGGCCCGGTGTGAGGTATATTTCGAAGGTTTCGTCCCCCAGGGTGATGGGGCCTTCCTGGAGGAGCAGATCGACATTGATTTTCGGAAAATCCAATCCGAACCATCCGTACATCATTGGACCGGTTTCATCAAAAAACTGTTTTTCCGTTTCATGTAAGCCGATGCTGACGTCGTCACGGTCATTAAAAAGTTCCGATGCCTCGAAATGATCGGGATGCGAATGCGTATTGATGATATATCTGATCTTCGAGGTGTCGATGCCGTCTGTTTTCATGTGTTCAAGGAGGTCGGGAAAATATTTTTTGAGCCCCGGATCTATCACCGCCCTGACACTGCCGCCGATGTAATAGCTGTTGCAGTTGTTGTCAAATAAGCTTGTCCATTCATATACGTAAATATCGTCTACCAGTTTCATTACACTTCCCCTTCGCAGTATCTTTGTATTTCGGAAAAGACCATTCTATTGTACAAGTATCAGCTGATCTTTATATCCACCATTATGCTCTTCTCCCGGATGCCCGCAGTTGTCTGCTATCGGGGAAGATAAAAAAGAGGATTTTTGGGTTTGTATCGTTTATCCCTGATTTCAAAATAAAGACAGGGTTTCCCGCTGCCTTCCTGTTTCCCGGACAAGGCAATCTGTTGCCCCTTCCTGACGATATCGTTGGGCATGACCATGCTTTTTTCAAGATTGGCGTACACCGTCCAGTACTTGGCATGTTTGATGATAATCGTCGTGCCGAAAAATTTCAGACGTCCCGACCGGTCAACCCGACCATCTTCGGATGCAACCACCGGGGTTCCCTGCTTTACCTCTATCGTGATGCCGTTATATTTGGTAAAGCCGTCAGGTTGAACACCGAATTTTGACACGATTTTACCTTTCGCCGGCCACACGAACTGACTGCTCGATTTGGGCGCCCTCCGCACATATCTTTTTGAGTTGTCCGCCGGTACCTGCGAAGACGCGGTTTCTGTCGTTGTCGACCGGGGCGCAGGGCGCGCGGCGTTCCCAGTGGGGACGGCCTGGGGCTGAGTCTTTGTGTCAGGAATATGGAGGATGCGATCGACTTCAATAGAAGTGGGATCGACGATATTGTTGGCGGCGGACAATTTCCTGACATCTATACCATGGACTTTCGCAATCGAGTAGAGTGTTTCCCCCTTCCTGACGCGGTGATAAATACCGGCCGGCTTTTTCGGAGGCTGGGGGAGCTTTACGCGTTCGCTGACATCGGGTATAAATATGACACTGTGGGAGCCGACCTGCGACGGATCTTTAATGCCATTGGCCGACATCAGAATGGGCACATCCACCTTATAGGCCTTGGCGATCGAATAGAGGGTATCACCTTCTTTGACATGATGATAGATACCGGCGGCCTTCTCGGTTGTTTTCGGAACCTTCACGGTACGGCTGACATCGGGTATAAATATGACACTGCGGACACCGACCTGCGACGGGTCTTTAATCCTGTTGGCAGATATCAGGGTGTGCACATCCACCTTGTAGGCCTTTGCGATGGAGTGAAGCGTTTCTCCTTCCTGGACTTTATGATACACTCCGCCGGACCGCACCGGAGGGGTGCGATACGCGGTACACGCTATGCACAGCAGGCACACAAAACATAAAATGATTGATGTCGCGTTCTTTAACGGCATAATGTGACGGTCACCCTCACAGTAACAATTTGACCAGAATAAACCCCCCGATAAGCAGAATTACGAACACAACGGAAAGAATATTGAAATAGCGGTCTATGAATGTCCGTATTCCGCTTCCGAATTTGTATATCAGCCAGCCGACAATAAAAAATCGTGCTGATCTGCTGGCAATCGACGCCGCCAGAAAAACCGGGAAATTGATCTTGAATGCGCCGGCCGAGATAGTAAACACTTTATACGGGATCGGGGTAAATCCCGCGATGCCGACTGCCCAGGCATTATACCTTTCGTACAGTTTGCTGATTACTGAGTAATTATCCATTAAATCATAAAAGGCCAGAATCCGGAATCCTATCAGATCCATAAACTGATGACCGATTACATAGCCTGCCATGCCCCCCAGGACCGAGCCCACCGAACATATAAGGGCGTATCTGAATGCTTTGGCGGGAATTGAGATTGCGAGTGCGATCAACAGAACATCAGGAGGTATGGGAAAAAAGCTTGATTCTGCGAAGGCAAGAATGAAGAGTGCCCAGGAACCGAACGGTGTTTCCGCCCAATGTAAAACCCAGTCGTATAATCTTCTAAGCATTCAATAATTCAGCCTTTCCACCCGTATTCTCCGATGAGATCGACGAAACGACATCCGCCAAGGTCTTCCTTTGTTGCATCGAGGTCTTGCGAGGTCCTCACGACTTTCATCAATGTTTGCGAGGCATGATCCCCCGTTGGTACGATCAGGCGTCCACCCACGGCAAGCTGCTCGACTAACGGCCGCGGTATGTCCGGCGCACCGGCGGTCACAATTATCGCATCAAACGGAGACTCGTCCCTCCATCCGTATGTACCGTCTCCGACCCGTATAAGGACATTGTAATAGTTGAGCGCATCCAGAATCTTTCTCGCCTTGGTGGCGAGAGCCGCGATCCGTTCTATGGAAAAAACCCGGTCGCCGAGTTCTGCCAGCACTGCCGTTTGATAGCCGGACCCGGTACCTATCTCAAGAATCTTTTCGGTACCCTGTAGTTCAAGGGCTTCAGTCATGAGGGCGACCATGTAAGGCTGGGATATCGTCTGCCTGTCTCCGATGGGCAGCGGATTATCGTTGTAGGCCTGATCCTGCAGGCCTTCGTCGACAAAAAAATGACGGGGAATTCCCCCCATTGCCTTTAACACACGTTCATCCCTGATGCCTCGTGACTGCAGTTGAGACGACACCATCTTCATACGCATTTTTCTGAATCTGTCCATTACCGCCTGTCGATGTATTCCTTTTTCGGGGGAATTTTATAGATCTCTTCAACTGTTTTATGCCGCCTCAAACCCAGTGCCTCCCTGGTTACAATGAGGTAGTAATATCTCAGTTTGGCGTAATTCCGCATTTTATTGTAACGGGCGATCTTACTGTTGATCTCGTGAAAAAAATGTTCATGCGAGATCAAGGCATAACCCGTTGCCGGGAATCCGTTGTTCCCGCTGGGTTCCGCGCTATTTTTGTTGAAACGTTCCAGTTGCTGTTCGATTTCCTGCCCAATTGTATTCAAATTCAGAAGCGCATCGTGCACACTTTCACCGGCGCGGGCCAAGACCAGTGCCCGTTCCCTGAAAATGTCTTCCTGCGTCTGTTCAAATGACTTGTCTCTCATGATGAGTGCTGGCTGTATACACGTCTCCTCCGCCTCTGCCGGCACAGTGACGAGAAATATTCTGTCGTACCTGACACACGTGACAGTATCACGGCATCTACCATGTAACTGCCCATGTTTCAATAAAAAAGGGCTGTGTATACCATGGAGAAGATACGAATTGCTTTACAATTGTTTCCCATTTTATTAGAAATATCCTATAAATGCTTTCCCGCGCAACATATTGCGTCGGTCGGTGTGAAGATACATGATCCTACGAATGGTCATCGTACACATGTGACCATATCAAGTTTCATCCACGGGATCAATATGACGATGCGTAAAAGTCGGAATAAGGGGACACGAGTGAGCATGAAAGAATCTACGGATGCTGCCCTATACCTGCCGCAGACAATTCGGGCGGCCCTCAGGGCGGGTGATAAAATTCTCGATATCTACCGGTCGAATTTTGCCGTCGAATTCAAACGTGACCACTCACCGTTGACACTGGCCGATACCGAGTCACACAATATAATCACAGGCGAACTGAAGAAACATGAAAGTCCCGTATTGAGCGAAGAGGGCCGATCGGTGCCCTACAGGAAAAGAAAGACATGGAAAACACTCTGGATTGTGGATCCCCTTGACGGGACAAAAGAATTTGTCAGGCGCAACGGTGAATTTACGGTGAACATCGCATACGTCGTGAACGGGAGGCCGTTCATGGGTGTGATTGTGATACCCGTCAGAAACCTGGTGTATTTCGCATCACGGGGTATCGGCGCATACAAGGCGGATGCGGGACGACTCGGCGATGTCCTTGGTCGGCTCAAAGAAGGTACCGATGCATCGGAGGCAGTCTCGCAGCTCAGGGAATGCGCGCTGCCGCTGCCTGCCGTTTCGACCGCGCACCGGCCGTTTACAATCGTGGGCAGCCGGTCTCATGTGACCCCGGAACTTTCCCGGTTTGTCGATGAAAAGCGGCGTCTGCTCGGGCATGTCGTGTTTCGTGCGGCCGGCAGTTCCCTCAAGTTCTGTCTCGTTGCTGAAGGGGTTGCCCATGCATATCCTCGCTTCGGACCGACAATGGAGTGGGATACCGCTGCCGGTCAGGCGATAGCCGAGGCTGCCGGTGCGCACGTACTCGATATGACCACAGGAACGCCTCTCCGCTACAATAAGGAGGATCTGGCGAACCCGTCATTTATCGTTGTCGGACCGGGTGTCGATGTGCCCATGTTTCCCCCGGCAGTGTGACGCTGAATCATGAATCAAGTATTTTGATTCAAAATGAGGAATCATCTCCCGATCAGTTGCAAGTAATTCAAGCAACATCTGTGGAGTGTATCAAATTAAGCAGGTATGATTCGAGAGGGTCCAAGGGTTCGAGGATTCAAGGGATCAAGTGAAATACTGAAGTAGTATAAAGATTTGGAAGTTCGGCAAACGTCATATGAAATTTGTTGACGGATATATGACATCGCCGCACAATTTCCAAAGAAAAAAGATACAGCCTCACTTCACAGATAAGACGATCTGTGGTGTCTTTACTCCAACTAAATTGGAAAAGAACAAAAAATTTAACATTACCAATTCATAATTAAAAGAAGGGTATCTTATGGAAGTTATAACGCACGGGACAACAATCGCTCTTGCCGTGGGGGATCTTACGAAAGAAAGCACCGACGCCATTGTCAATGCGGCAAATTCAGGCCTGCGGGGGGGCGGTGGTGTCGACGGTGCAATTCACCGGGCAGGCGGACCGGCCATAATGGCGGAATGCCGGCAGATCGGATACTGCCCGACCGGCCAGGCGGTCATTACCACGGGCGGCAACCTGAAGGCCCGGTATGTGATTCACACCGTTGGGCCCGTCTACAGAGGCGGCACAAAAGGTGAAGCCGGGCTTCTGAGAAGCGCATATCGCACCAGCCTCATGCTTGCAGCACAAAGGGGGCTGAAGAGTGTTGCGTTCCCGGCGATTAGTGCCGGCATCTACGGGTATCCTCTCCATGAGGCCGCCCGTATCGCGCTGACCACGACGATCGAGTTTCTGGCCGAGGATCAACGGCTGGAACTGGTACGGTTCGTCTTGTATACTCAGGCTGTGTACGATGCATTTGTGGCGGAATTGCGAAAGGTTATATGAATGATAGCCGTGGGACGCATGCCTGGTGGCATTGGCTCGCGTCATATGCGATGCATCATCACAGGCAATGGTGGTGCCCGTGTTCTGCAGACGCATATCCTGCCGCAGTGTGATCCCCGGGTTTGACCTTTGGATGTTTTATGATTACATTGAGGAGAAATAACATACAGGAAGGATGTCCAATGAATTTTGCATTTGAGCAGGGTCCCATCAGGCCGCCCAGCGAGGCGAAGAGCTTATTGATCAGAGTGACGCGAAATTGTTCGTGGAACAAATGTGCGTTCTGCCATACGTATGAAGGCACAAAATTTCAGATTCGCAAAGTGGATGACGTGAAGGCTGATGTGACAAAGGCCCGCGAAATAGCAGATCAGATCAAGGACCTCTCGTGGAAAATGGGACAGGAAGGGCGTATCAATGACGCGGTCGTTACCCATATTTTCAATGGCGGCAGTATGAATGACAGCTTCGGGAGTGTTGCCGCGTGGCTCTACTTCGGGGGAGAATCGGTATTTCTCCAGGACGGTAACTCCATCATCGTGAAGACGGATGATCTCGCCGAAATCATCACGTTCATAAAAGAACAGTTTCCCTCCGTCTCGCGTATTACGTCATATTGTCGATCAAAAACCGCCTGCCGCAAGACGGTTGAGGAATTCAAGATACTGAAAGAGGCCGGACTCTCACGCATCCATGTGGGCCTCGAGAGCGGGTACGATCCGGTGCTGGAATTCATAAAAAAGGGGGTCACTGCGTTGGAACATGTTGAAGGCGGGCAAAAAATCGTCGAATCAGGGATCTCGCTGTCGGAATACATCATTCCCGGACTGGGCGGGGCCCGGTGGTCCCGGGAACATGCCGTTGCCACGGCCGAGGTGCTCAATCAGATAAATCCCGATTATATCCGTTTGCGATCGCTGCAGGTACGGCGGAATACGGAACTTTACCGGTTGCGGGAAGAGGGTGCCTTCACCAAACTGGATGATGAAGATGTTGTGCGGGAAATCCGGCTCTTCATCGAACAGCTCGACGGAATTCAAAGCAGGGTTGTCAGCGATCACATACTCAATCTCCTGGAGGAGCTGGAGGGTGTACTTCCGGAAGACAAGCAAGCGCTTCTCGGTATCATCGACAGCTATTTTGCCCTGCCGGAAGAGGAGCGGCTCATTTACCGGTTGGGGAGAAGAAAAGGGATTTACCGCAGGCTCGACGACCTTTCAAATCAGAGAGTGCATGCTGCACTCAAGGCAATGATAGACGATTATAAAAGCCGGGATCTCGGCCAGCTGGACAGCGATCTGTATAAAATCATGCACAATTACATTTGACAAGGTCGCATAGAGTCAATTTTCAGTGGGCACGGTAAAAGAGTTTACAGTCAAGATGGCCACAGGCCGAAGAATGGAGTGTATCCCGATACACGTCGCTATCGCGGATGAATTCGGCTTCTGCCCTCCACTGAACTGGAGGCTTGTGAACGGCGAGTTCCATATACTTATGCGTACAGCGCAATGACGAGCAAGAGGGCGTTACGCAGAAAGTGTTGCGTCACTCTTTCAAGCGCAAGTATTTTGCCACCACGCAGGCGGTCGTAAAGTACAGCATGGCAAGGCCCCACAGGATAGTGACGTCAAATGAGACATCCTGCAGGGTTGCACCCATCTGATGGATTCGTATGAATCCATCAATGCCTGCGGTGCTTGGCAGGAGGAGTGAAATCATTCTGATCCAGGACGGCATTGATTCGACGGGCCAGGAAAATCCCACCATGAAAAGGCCGGGCACCGATACAAAAATCAGGCCGACTACCGACAGCTCACGTTCCCTGAACAAGGCAACGAGTGTAAGTCCGAGGAATATAACGGCAAGTAAAAAGGGCAGCGTAAAGAGCGCCGCGTCGAGAAAATCGCCTCGCTGCGGAAATCCGAAAAAACGGTAGAGCACGGCAAAAAAGAAAACCGCATGAACTGCATACAGGGTAAGATAGGCCCCTCCTTTCCCGATAATTGTTGCCGTAACCCCTGCCGCGTGCGATGTGGTGTCCGTTGCTTCCGGCTGCATGTGTTCCCGTGCGGTACCCCCAAGCATTCCGATGCCCATAAGCAGGGTCATTTGCAGCACCATCACCATGACGGCCGGCATGGCGTAGCTGGCATACCCGCCCGAAGGGTTGTACAGGGGGATCGGGAGTAAAGAAAACGGGTTCTGTACATTCAGGGCATGGGCCGGTGGCATTCCCTGTGCCATGAGACGCTGTACTTCGATCCGGGCTGACAGGGTGCCGGCTGTTTCCGCAATTCCCTTCTTTGTTTGTTGATATACGTAAAAGTAGCTTGCATCGCACAACACGCTGATGACTGCCTGTGTATTTCGCAGAGTTTTTTTCTGGAAATCATGGGGTATTGAAATGATGGCGAAAAATTTTCGTTCCAGCAGCCGCCCTCTTGCATCGGTCATGTCGGATAATGATGTGTCGACTTCGAGAGATTCGTGTGCATCGAGCATGCGAATAAATGTACGGCTCAGCTGGGAATGATCCAGATCGATCACCGCAACCGGGATGTCTTTGAGCACTTCCGTGATGTACGCCGATGAGGTAAAAAACGGGTACAGGAGAATCGCGCCGACAAACAGAAGGAGGACACCGGCATCGCTGAATATCGTGCGGTATTCGTCATGCCACACGCTGAAGATGTGCTTCATGATCGCCCCCAATACCGTGTATCCGACATGAGCTTCTGCACTCGCGGGATCGCGATTAATGGCAGGAGTATGGCACACGCAAGGAGGACACACAGCGGTTCCAGGGATACCCGGACAGGTGCACCGCGCAGTGTCTGATCACACACGATGTTAAGATAATGCGATAGTGGGAGCAGCGTTCCCCAGACCCTGCCGAAGGCGGTCATGCCAATGGTCGGATACGTAATTCCTGCAAATGCGAATGCCGGCGCAGCATAGAATGCGGCAAGACTGAGGGCCAGCCGGAGGTTGGCGGTGATGCTGACGATCAGAAGACCGACGGACTGATACGCCGCAATTAAAAACAGTGTCGCCGTGAACAGCAGTGCCATGTTGCCCTCTGTAGGCACACCGAGGTATACATAGAGAATGAGGTTCATGAAGATACCGAGAATACCGAATACGGCCATATACGGCAACTGTTTTGCGGCAATGGCCTTGAACGTGTTTCCCCCTGCACACGCGAGCCATTCTGCCGCAGTCCCCTCTTTCAGTTCGATGCCGATCGCATAAACGGTAACCAGAAGGATGAATATCTGCATCATAGTTGGCAGGAGAGGGCTCACGAGGAAATACACATAATTTCGCCATGGATTGAAGAGGGCATGAAAATCCATCGCCACAGGCTGCACATGATCGCGCGCAGTCCCGGTGGGCTCACCATGACATTCCCGATTTTTTACCTTAATACCGGCCGCGATCGTTGAAAATACAGCAACCATGTCACTATGTATAAGGGCCGCCGGTACCTGATACTGATAATTATAGTACTCAATTACATGGGGAGAACGATGACGCTGAACATCTTTCTCGAACTCATGCGGAACTACGATCAGGGCATATGCTTTTCCTGTCAGGATATTCGCCTCGCCTTCGCTGAAACTGTCGACACGGGTGGATATATGGACCGTCGGTGCCGCATCCATCATACGGATAAGCTGCCGGGAGAGGACCGAGTGATCTGCGTCGTATACGATGACTGGCAGGTTGCGCGGGACCTGCCCGGAAAAGATGGCAATCAGAATTCCGAAAATGATGACCGGAATCACGAGGGTAAGACTTAGATACAGCGGGCGTGAGGCAAATCGCATGACCTCCCTGCCGAATGCATGGCGAAATCCACCGTTACTTGCGCACTGCATTGTCTTCACCTTTGCCGGCTGCATGAGAAATATCGTTCCAGTTGACGATGGCACTCATCCCCGGTCTCAAGCCCCGCAGTGATTCATCGGGAACGGCCCTTACTTCAAAGGTCTTCAGGTCGAAATCGCCGGATGTTTTCGTGGCCCGCCATGTTGCAAAATCACCAAGGGGAGAGATATAACTCACGGTCAGTGCGATTTTGCGGTTCCCGAGGGCGGGAATGGTTGCATGGAATGGAGTTCCCATCCGTATGGGGGCAAGAAGGTCCTCGCGAAGGTTAAATGTGACCCATATATCGTCGAGGTCGACCAGTCGTACAATGGGATATCCCGGGCTGATCAGTTCTCCCCGCTCTGCGATTATATCGACGACTTCGCCGGCAATGGGGGCAACCAGGCGTGTTTCCGCCATGTAGACCTCCATTTCCGATACGGCACCGGATGCCTTCTCGGAAAGGGCTTGCGCTGCATTCTTATCTTCCTGCCGGGCACCTGCAAGGGCCATCTCGTATGACGCTCGGGCGGCTGCTGTGGACTTTTGAGCGGCAGTGAGTTTCGCTTCGGTTTCATCCCGCGTCTGTGCAGGTACGACACCGTCGTCATACAGCCTTGAAATGCGCCTGTGAGTTTTCAGGGCAAGATCTGATGATGCCTTGGCAGTTTGCCACATATTGTAGGCGGTCCTGATTTGTTCTGTCCGGGTTCCCCGCAGGGCCTTTTCATTCTGCGCCCTGGCTGCTTTCTGTGCGGCCTTGGCCTGTTCCAGTTTTGCCCGCAGTTCCGGACTGTCGAGTGTGGCCAGACATTCGCCGGCCTGGACGGACATTCCTGCTTTAGCAAAGAAGGTTTCGATTCTGCCTGAGATTTTCGCGGCCACATTGATTTCTGTCGCCTCAACCTCTCCCTGTATCATGAGTGGTCTGGGTTTTGCGATATACCAGCCCGTCGTGGTAATCATCACCAGGGCAATGAGCGCCACGGATATTATCGTATGCATTCGATGTATGTAGTTCACAAGTCCACCTCCACACGGACCTTGGTCGGATAGATGTCAAAGCTGTCACTTAATCCGGCAGCTTCCAGAAGTTTCGCCAAGAACACATCAAATGTATATGCAGCCGTCAGACGTTCTATTTTTACTCTTGACAGCGCCAGTTGCGCATCAATCACGTCGATGGAAGAGGCATACCCCTCTTCGAATGCGCGACTGCGGATTCGAAGATATTCACGGGCGGATTCCAGAGACGTTTCGGTACAGTCGAACTGTTCAATGGCTTTCATGACTTCGTTGTAGTATTTTTCCACCAGTGTCTCGATGTTCTGAACGGCCCGTTCCTCCAGATATGAAACCCGTTTTTCCTGATAGAGGGCGGCGGACACCCGTTTTGCCCGGGCAAATCCTTCGAACAACGTCACGTTGACACCCACACCGACGGCCCATTCGGGCTCGAGGACAGTGAGATCCTGAGTATAAAGCTCGCGCATTCCGAAAAGGTAGACTTCCGGAGAAAAGGTGCCGAGCTGTATCTTGTAGTTCTGATGGGCCTGTTCCTTTCTGGCCGCGATTTGTTTCATTATCGGGTTCTTCAGGCGTGCTTCGCGTTGAAAAAAGGAAAGCGGTTTAATGGCTCTTAACAGAAAAAGATGCGAGACCGGTGTAACGGGCTCTTCAAAAGAGAGAATACTTTTGAGCGTGGACTGTGAAATCGTCTCATCGCGTACCGCTTTTTTCAATTTCCTGTCCGCCTCGGCATGTGTTACTTCGGCATGGAGGCGTTCAGATCTGGAAATCATGCCGTGTTCTTCCAGCTTTTGGGCATGATAAAGATGCCGCTCCATCCCGTCCAGAACCTGCCTGCGGACAGTGACAATGTTCTGTGCCAGGCAAAGTCCGAAATAATATTCGGCAAGACTGCTGATCAACGCTGATTCGGTGGAGCGCATTTTCTCTTTCACTTCAGCAACGACTGCATCAGCCGCCCTGTTTGCCGCCAGGATACGCCCCCCGGTGAACAGGGGCCATGTCATAGTGGCAGTGGCTTTCCAGAACCGATCATCCTGAAACGTTTCCTCGAACGAGGGGACCATTCCGGCAGGTACTTCCGGGTGGAATTGAAGCATGGCAGTCCGAATGGCATTCAAATCGAGAGTGGTCGGATCGTCGATCTTCGTGTAGCTGCCGTTCAGGTTTACTTTCGGAAAATACAGTCCGCGCGTTGCCGACTGCTCTTGTTCGCGCTGCCGCATTTCCATGGTGACGGCCCGAAGGGATTCATTATTTGAATGCAAGAGTTCCAATGCCTGTCCAAAACTCAATTCGCGGGAACTTCCGCCCGTAGGGACCATGAAAAGTAACATCGCTATTATAATTATCGGTACGCAATAGTGCTTATGCTCATTCATCTTTCACACCTATCCGGGTCATGCATCCTTTCATGCATGTCATGTTTCTCTCAGAAAGAATGAGGGAAAGATGGGGTAGAAGACATGCAAAGGGCTGTGCCGAGCTCTGAGGGACATGGGACGTGAGTTTCGGCAAGACAGCCCTTTGCTATCGCAGGCGTTTTCGTATGCGACGCCTGTCATTTATTGGGTGAAGATCAATAACCGCTACATGCCGGTTCCGCCGGCCACAACTTTGCCGTCCCTGACGAGGAAGCAGATATCGCCAACCAGGTCATCCACGTGGAACAGGAGTTCCTCCATGCCGTTGTTCAGCTTGCGGACCTGCGAGGGGGTGCCCCAGGTCTTCATGATGCTGTCCA
>Ga0272441_10007823_pt1 | contig 17222 bp, 9 predicted proteins | sample SSMProp6N_FD_193582 | JGI IMG/M metagenome (GOLD analysis project Ga0272441, IMG submission 193582) | Marine sediment archaeal communities from Little Sippewissett salt marsh, Falmouth, MA, United States - SSM-Prop-6N | ecosystem: Environmental > Aquatic > Marine > Wetlands > Sediment ...
CATGGCTGGCCGAGCAAGAGGCGGCCTGAGAAAAGTGAAAATTGCGAAACAAAGCCATTTGCGCAGCCTGGGTGCAGTTCGGCGGTAGCACGGCTGTTGGGTGCTGTAAGTAACCGTGGTGGCTGGCTTTCCGATGGCGACGCGGCGTGGGGCCGCGCAGGCGGGGCCACCGGCCGGCTCATCGGCGCGGCTGCACACCTCGAGCGCATGGCTGGCCGAGAAAGAAGCGGCCTGAGAAAAGTGAAAACTGCGAAACAAAGCCATTTCTGCCACCCGAGGAAGAGCTGGGCTGGGAGAACTGCAAATTGCGAAACAAAGCCATTTGCGCAGCATGGGTGCACTTCGGGGGTAGCACGGCTGTTGGGTGCTGTAAGTAGCCGTCGTGCCTGGCTTTCGGATGGCGGCGCGGCATCGGGCCGCGCAGGCGGGGTCAGCGGCCGGCTGATCGTCTCGGGTGCACACTGGAACTCAAGGCTGGCGGAGAAAGAGGCGGCCTGGGAAAAGTGAAAACTGCGAAACAAAGCCATTTCTGCCGGGCGTCCGCGGGGCATGTTCGGCCGAGGTGCACCGGGGCTGGCAGGATCAGATCCTGCGAGATAGAGCGGAGTCTTCTGGTGCCTCTCCAGGGGTGGCTTGAAGAAACTGATTTTGACGGAAGGTCCTGAAAAAGGTTTCGAATGGTTTCGGATTGTTGCGGAGGCTGAGGGCGACCACTATATATAGTGGTGTGCGTACGGACACACACAAGTGGGTTCTCAGCGAGAGCGGTCCCCTGCCAGCCTTCGGGGCTTGACAATGGCCGCCGAGACGGTATCCTACGGCACTGGACTTCAGGAGGAGAAGCAGTCCCATGTCGTCGGAACTCATCAGCATCGGTGTGTCGGTCATCGACTATCTGTTCCTGCGGGATCAGCCGTTGGTGGGCACGTTCAGCTCGGCGTGTGACCACTTGGTTCAGGGGGGCGGTCTGGCGGCCACGGCGGCGGTGACGATGGCGCGGCTGGGCGGGGGCGTGGAGATGTGGACGCGGGTGGGCGACGGGCCGACCGGCCGGTTCATCCTGGAGCAGTTCGAGCAGGAGGGGGTGGACACGAGCCAGGTGGTCGTGTGCCCTGGCGGTGCGAGTCCGGCGTGTGCGGTGATTGTGGATCAGACGTGCTCGGAGCGTTTCTTCACTTTCTTCGCCGGGCGCGGGCTCACGGGTGGGGTGGAGCGGCTGGATCTGGGGCGGGTGGAGCGGGCGAGCGTGGTGCTGGTGGATGGGTGGTGGCCGGAGGCGCAGCTTGCGGCGGCGCGCCGTGCCCATGCGTGTGGCGTTGCGGTGTGCAGCGACTTCGAGCGGCTGCCCGAGACGAGTCTGGCGATGCTGCCGTTCGTGGACTATCCGGTCTACCCGCTCGAGTGTGTCGGGGCCTACTGTGGCACGGGGTCGGTGGAGGGGGATCTGCGGTGCATCGCCGAGTTGGGGGGCCGGGTGCCGATGATCACGCTGGGCGACCAGGGGTGCATCTGGCTCGAGGACGGCCAGGTCCATCGCCTCCCCGCCTTCGAGGTCGAGGTGGTGGATACGACGGGTTGCGGCGACGTGTTCCACGGTGCCTTCGCGTTCGGCCTCTCGCGCGGCTGGGGTGTCGAGCGGAGCGCGCGCTTCGCATCGGCCACCTCGGCGCTCAAGTGCCGGGCGCTCGGTGGCCGCACGGGCATCCCTCGCTACGGCGAGGTGGTGGCTTTCCTCGAGAGCCATGCCTGAGGCCGGCGACGGGGAGTTGCACGCCGCGCCCTGTGTGCGTAGACTGTAGGTGAGGGTTTCCAGTCTGGGTCAGGTCGGTGGTCTATGGACGAATCGCAGCTCAAGATCGTCGAGTCGTTTCCGTGTGTGCGGTGCGGTGCCGCGTGCGCGGTGGAGACGGTGGGCGACCTGCTGGTCTCGAGGTGTCCGGACGACGGGGTGCGCCACATTCTCACGGTGAGCTCGCCGCAGGAGGCGGGCACGAGCGGTGTGGATGCATCGCTGGTGGGTCAGGAGCTCGGTCCGTGCCGGGTGGTGGGTCCTGCGGGCTTCGAGGGGGGGCTTCCGCTGTATCACGGGCTGAACGTGGCTCTCAACCAGCCCCACGCGATTCGGGTGCTGCGGGGCGAGGCGGCCCGCGACCGCGCGGCGATGCAGCGTTTCGTGGCCGCAGGCAAGCTGGCCGCGGCGGTGCGGCACGGCGTGCTGGCCAACGTGATCCACCTGGGGCGTCTGGCGGACGGGCTGTTCGCGATCGCGCCCGAGCTCTCGGGGCGGCCTTTCGACCAGGCCCTCGGTGCGGGGCGTCTGGGAGTGCACGAGACGATCCGCGTGGGCCGCCGGCTCGCCGAGGCGCTCGCCGCACTGCACGAGCGGGGGATCGTCCACCGCAACATCGGGCCGAAGACGGTGTGCATGCTGGCCAACGGGGAGCCCGTGCTGCGGAACTTCGCCTTCGCTACAGGCCCGAACGCCTCGGGGGATCCCGACACCGTGGTGGGCCAGCCCGGCTATTTCGCGCCCGAGCAGGTGGGGGGCGGCGCGGTGGACGCGCGGGCGGACATCTACTCGCTCGGCGGTCTGCTGTACCTTGGCCTCGTGGGTGCGCCGGTGTTCGCGGGCGCGACGCCGGCCGCGGTGGTCCGCAGCCGCGCCGAGGGGCCGGGCCACGTGCGCGGCGCCCTCGAGTCGGCGGCTCCGCTCGAGCTTGCCGGCCTGGTGGCGCGCATGCTGGCCGAGGATCCCGAGGAGCGGCCGGCCAGTGCCCGCGAGGTGCTCGACGCGCTGGCGCTCCCCGCCGAGCCGCGCGCCTCCGCGCCCGAGACGGACGACGATGAGGAGGGCGTGCTGCCCATCAGGGGCGGCGGGCTCTCTCTGGGCCTCGAGGAAGGGCAGCTGGCGGTCCTCGAGCCCGAGGTGCCCTCCCCCAAGGCCCCCTCGGCGCCCGAGCCCCCACTGGCCGAGGAGCCGCCGGCCCCCGCGCACGAGCCGGCATCGACGGACTGGCTGGAGCTGGCGCCCAGCCGCTCGGCGGGCGAGGCGAGCGGGCGCGAGCCACCCAGCATTGGCCTCCGCGACAGGGCTCCCGAGAGCCCTCCTCGGGAGCCTGCACCCGAGCCACGGCCCCAGGCCACTCAGCACGCGACGCCCGCTCCGCCGCAGAGCGATGAGCCGCCCGACGCCGGGGAGGTCCCCTTCGAGCTCGACGACGAGCCGCCGCTCGAGATCACCGAAGTGCTGCCCTTGGAGGGGGAGGAGCCGCGGCCCTCGCGGCGCGGCCTCTACATCGCCCTGGGAGGGCTCGCCGCACTCGCCCTCGTGGTGTTCGCGGCACGGGGTCTCTTCTTCGGCGACTCCAAGCCCGCACGCAAGCCGCGTGCCGCGAAGCCAAAGGCCAGGGAGCCGAAGCCCAAGGCTGTGAAGCTATCCGCGGCCGAGAAGGCCGAGAGTACGGCCGCGAAGGAGCTCGACAAGCTGCGGGCCTTCGCCAAGAAGAACGCTCGGCGGCCCGGCGACGTGGTGGAGCAGTGCGATGCATTTCTCGAGCTCTACGACAAGACGGCAGCGGCGGAGACGGCCCGGGAACTCCGTGCGCAGGCCGCGGCCGTGCTCCGAGAGGACGAGGCTCAGAGGCAGGTGAAGCAGCTCGGCAGTGCCTTGAAGGACTCGAAGAAGACGGTGGCGGAGCGGCTGGCCGCGGTTGCGGCGTTCATCGAGAAGTACGAGGGCACGAAGGCAGTGGAGCAGGCCGAGCGGCTCCGCGAGCGCTTCGTGGAGAAGCGCGAGAAGGCCGCCGAGACGGCACTCCGCAAGGTGGAGAAGGACGTGGCCGCACACCGCGAGGCCAAGGCGTATGGCAAGGCGATCGGCATCCTGCGCAAGCTGGTCGCGGAGCACGAGGCCACCAAGCCCGCCCAGGGCGCGGCCGCGGAGCTCGCCGCCCTCGAGCGCACGGTGACGCAGGAGTTCGAGCGGCGGAAGGACGCGGCCCGCACCCTCGTGCGGGAGCGCGAGTTCGCCGCGGCCCTCGAGCAGCTCGGCCCCGCACTCAGCGTGTGGGAGGTGGGCGAGCTGAAGGCCGAGGCGGAGCAGATCGCCGGCCTGATCCACTCGCGCCGCGACCAGGTAGTGAGTGTCTACGGCCCGTTCGTGGGCGAGTTCGCGCGCCGCGTGGCCGCGGTGAAGTTCGAGGAGGCACTGGCCCTGGCGCGCGAGACGGCGGCTAAGGCCGGCCACCCGACCTTGAAGGGCCTGGTCGAGGGTGCCCCGGGCGACGCCGAGCTCCTGCTGGCGGCCCTCGACCGCGTGGTGACGGGGGCGCAGGCCCAGATGGCGAAGGCCGCCGGCTCGGGCGGGAAGGTGTGGGTCCAGCGCGGCTTTGCCCGCTTCAAGGCGGTGATCGACAAGCCGACGCGCGAGGGCCTCATCGTGGATATTCCCGGGCTGAAGGGACAGGCGCCGTGGTCGACATTTCCCTTCTCGCAGCTCGTGACGTTTGCTCGGAGCGCGCCCGAGAAGCCGACGCCCGGCGACCACCACGCCGTGGGCCTGCTCGCGCTCTACGGCGGCAACGTGGGCGAGGCCTTCGAGGAGTTCGGCAAGGCCGTGGACTCCGATCCCGCGGCGGCCAAGGCCATCGCGGCCTCGCTGCGCCGCCACGCCCAGGGCTTCGTGTACATCCCGCCCGGCGAGTTCCGCGCGGGGCGGGACAAGAGGCCGGCCCGCCTCCCCGGCTTCCTGCTCGCCTGTCGCGAGGTCACGAACACCGAGTATGCCTTCTACGTGCGCGCCGCTGGCGCGGCGCCGCCGCCTGGATGGACCGACGGCCGGTTCCCCCGCGGCCGCGATGAGTATCCCGTGGGGAACATCCCGTGGAAGGATGCCGACGCGTATGCGCGGTGGCTGGGTATGCGCCTGCCCGACGCCCTGGAATGGGAGCGTGCGGTGCGCGACACGACGGGACGCCTCTACCCCTGGGGCGACAAGTATGCGGCAGGCCAGGCCATCCTCACCTCGCCCGACGGAAGGGCGAAGAGCCCCCGGCTGTTCGCCGCCACCCGCCACCTTTCCCGCGCCGACGACTCGCCGTTCTTCCACCTGTGTGGCAACGTGCGCGAGTGGACCGGCTCGCCAGGCCGCGACCGCCGCATCCAGAGCGGCTACTACGTGGTCGGCGGATCGGCGACCGACAAGCCGGACGCCGCCCGAGGCTATGAACGCACCCTCGTCCCTCCCGCCGCTGCCGACCCCTTCACCGGCTTTCGGCTGGCCTGGCCGCGGTGATATCCTGGGGGGCTCAGGGGCCGACGCCGCGTAGCGCCTGGAAGATCTCGCCCCGGCCCGACTTGGCGTTCCACAGCCGCTCCTGCTCGTCGCAGTCGTAGGTCCAGTAGAGGTAGCCGAGGAAGCCGAGGCCGAGCACGCGGCGCAGGTGGGCGGCCATGGCGGCAGCGGCCTGGGGCGGTGTGGGGTAGGGGCCTTTGAAGGCGCCGAACTCGCCCATGATCAGCGGTTTGCCCCGGGCGGTGCAGGCGGCCTCGAGCTGGTCCCACTCGATGCTGGCCAGGTCGCGGTCGAGGGTCTGGTTGTCGAAGGGATAGAAGTGGATGTCGAGGTAGTCGAGGCGGGTGTGTGCGAGGGCGAGGGGTCTTGCGGGGAAACGGCGGTCGCGGGTGTGGTCGCGGCGCAGGCGTCCCGGGCCGCTGCGCCCCACGGCGCGGAACGTGAAGACGTTCGTGCTCACCAGGGCCTGGGGGTCCACGCGGCGGATGGCGTCGGCGCAGGTGTTGGCCCACAGCTTCAGGTTTTCGTCGGCCATGCGCTGTAGGCCGGCCTCGGAGGCGCAGTCGTAGGTCGCGCCGTCGGCTGGGGTCACGGTGCCTTTGGTGAGGGAGAAGGGCGGCGAGGTGGCCGCCAGGTGGGTCTCGTTGTCGAGCTCGTAGGCGAAGACGGCGGGCAGGAGGGCGGGGTCGGCGTCGCGGAGGGTTTTCACGAAGTCGGCGGCGTAGCGTGCCTTGGCGTCGATGCCGCCTTTGTGGAGGTAGAGGGCGTTGAGGCCGCCGATGCCCTGGGGCGGGTTGGCGGCGAGGGCCTGGTAGCGTGCGCACTGGGGCAGGTGGATGAGCGCGGGGACCACGCGGATGCCGTGGCGTGCGGCGCGGCGGAGGAAGTCGGCCACGTTGGCCATGAAGTCGGGCGAGAGGCGGTCGGCGTCGCGGGTGGCCACCACGCCCTCTCCAGCCGTGTGGTCGATGAAGACGCGGGTGAGGTTGAAGCCGTTGTGCTCGAGGTCTGCGAGCATGGCGTCGGCGCGGGGGCCGTCGTAGGATTTCGGCGAGAAGGTGCCGTGCCAGGAGGGGCGTAGGCGGATGTAGTTGAAGCCTCGGGGCTTGAATTCCTGGCCGGTGGCGGGGAGGACGAAGCGGCCGTTGCGCACGGCGATGCGGTCCATGGGCGCGGCCTCCTGGGGAAGTGCCAGGACGCAGGCAAGGAGCAGGAAGGGGGTGCGAGCCACGAGGCGGCTCCTGTCACGAGATGCTGGGCTCACGCCCAGATCTGGTGAGAGATGCGGGCTGGCGCGGCCGTGCGGTCACTCGGCGGCGAGGAGCTCGGCGAGCCGCTTCATCCGCTTGGCCACGGGGATGTTCTGCGGGCACTTGTCCGTGCACTTCCCGCAGGCGTGGCAGGTCGAGGGGTCGATTTTCCCCTGTTCGCGGAGGCGTTCGAGCTGTTCGTCGCCGGCGGGCAGGCCGAAGATCTGGCTGAGCTGATAGGTGCCCATGAGCTGGTAGATGGGCAGCTCGGCGGGGCACACGTTGTCGCAGTAGCGGCAGCCGGTGCAGAGGGCCTCGCCCTTGCTGAACTCCTGGAAGGCGCGGACGAACCGCTCGCACTGGCCGGGGGTGAGGCCGGCTTTGTCGCTGGCGACGGCGGCGTTTTCTTCGAGGTGGGCAATCTCGTTCATGCCGCTGAGCACGGTGGAGATGGCGTGGTTGCTGTAGAGGAAGCGGAAGGCGATTTCGTGGACGGGCATGCGCTCGAGCTCGGTGAGCGCGTCGGAGAAGGCGTCCGAATGGCCCACGAGCAGTCCGCCATAGAGCGGTCCCATGATGGCGACGCCCACGTTGTGTTCGTTGGCGTAGTTGATCGCCTCCTCCACGTAGCGGTTCGTGAAGTTGTAGTAGACGGTGATGAAGCGGAAGTCGGGCACGCGGCTCAGCCAGCGAATGATGTCGTCGGGGCCGCCGTGGGTGGTGAAGCCGAGGTGCTTGACGAGGCCCTGGTCGCGGGCCTCGCGCAGTGCGGTCAGCGGGCTCTTCTTGCCCCCGCACGCCGCCTCGAAGTGCGACGCCTGGCTCATGTCCCAGAACTGATAGAAGTCCAGGTAGTCCACACCGAGGCGTTCGAGCGACTGCTCGATGCACTTCCACATCTGGTCGCGGGTGTGGATGCTGAGGCTGCGCTCCACGCGGGCGTCGCCCTTGCGGGGCTGGGCTTTGGACGAGATGACGAGCTTCGAGCGGTCGCACTTCTTGATCGCCCGGCCCACCCAGACCTCCGAGTTGTCCTCGGCGCTCTTGAAGCCGTAGGCCGCGCCGCAATCGATGTAGTTCAGCCCGAGCTTGATGGCGCGGCGGATCGTCTCCACCGCGTTCTCGCTTCCCTTGAAGCGCATCGTCCCTATGCCCAGGACCGAGACCTTGACCCCTGTGTCGCCCACTGACCGATACTGCATTCGCCAGAACTCCTCACGTGCGAGTGCGCTGCGCTTCGAGGACGGCGGCCCGTGCACCGCGCCTCCGCCTACCCGCCGAGGGCACATTCTACCGAGGCACGGCGGGCAAGGCAAACGAGCCGGGGCAACGGGCTTGACTCCCGCGTCGCCGCCCCCGATGATAGCGAGGCACGCCCCCGGCGGCGCTGCCTGGAGACCCGTCCGTGCCGAAGCCGAACTGCCATCGTTGCGAGCACTTCCAAGTCACCTGGGACAAGCGCACGCCCTACGAGTGCCGCGCGTTCGGCTTCCGCAGCACCCGCATTCCGCTCCTCATCGTGCGCGAAACCTCGGGGCACGACTGCCAGCTCTTCACGCCCAAGCCGAGCGCACGGGGCGAAGACACGCCATCGCCCGACAGCACCCCCTGACCCACCGCCTGCCTGTGCACGTTGAACCCACCGGCCGAGCCGCTATAATGAGTCCCGCGATGGGGACAGCACCCCCATGCCACAACACGCGCCTCACACACACGTGGCCGCCCATGGTCGCACGACCGACGGAGCACACCGCCATGCCCGCCAATTCCGCGTGCCTGCGCACGGGTTCCAGGATTTCTCTTCTCTTCGCCGCGACCGTTCTCGCCGCGTGGCTCGCCTGTGGGCAGGCGGTTGCGGGCGAAGGCGCCCCCGCTGCCCCCGCGCCTGCGAAGCCGGCGGCCGAGGCCGCGAAGCCACCCCCGCCGCCACCCCCGCCGTTCGCAAAGCTCTTCGCCATCGACGAGCTGGCCGAAGCCCAGCGCGTGGCGCTCCTCGCGCGCCTGGCCGACCACGTGGTCTTCGCGCTCAACTACGAGCCCGACCCCACTCCCGCCGCCCAGACCAAGCTCGGACGCCACACGGCCGTGCTCGAGGCCCAGCGCTTCACACGCACCGTCGAGAAGGCACGCCTGACCATCGAGCTCGGGGTCAAGGCCATCGGCCCGAAGCACGCGCAGCTCATCGCCTTCGCCGCGGCGCGGGAGAAGGACGTGGATGAGCCGAGCCCCGACGCGCCCGCCCTCTATGAGGCGGCGGCCGCCATGGTCGCCAAGGCCCTCGCGGCCGCGAAGCCCGCACCCGCGAAGAAAGAGCTCGCCTACGAATTCGTCTCCCTGAGCTACGTGCAGACCGACCGCGCCGTCGGCCTGCTCAAGGCCCTCGGCTACGACGCCATCGAGTACGAGGTGGCCAAGGGCGAGAACCCCATCGACGCCGTCTACAAGCCCCTGTCCACCGGCGAGCGCAAGCTGCCCTTCATCGTCAAGATCGCCGACGCACCGAAGACCACCCTCGTGACGAACGACACCACGCCCGCCGGCCTGAGCGGCGTGAGCCTGCCGCGCACCTCGGGCCAGGTGATGGACGCCGTGACCAGCGCCGAGCCCCAGCAGCGACTCCTCCTGGTCTACGACAAGGCCGAGCCGGCCGCCTACCGCGACCTCCTGATGCTCCTTCGGAACACCATCGACATTCCGGCCCGCCAGGTGCTCATCGAGGCCATGGTCATCGAGGTGCGCACGGACAAGCTCCACGACATCGGGATCGAGCTCGAGAGCATCAAGCGGTCGGGCGACAATGTGATGGAGCTGGACTTCGGCCGGCGCACGCCCGCTCGGCTGTTCTCCGTGACGTTCGACGACGCGCTCAGCGGCCTGCCCCCGTCGCACTTCCGCGCCGCGCTCAACATCCTTCTGCGCGACGGCTCGGCCGAGATCCTCTCGAAGCCGTCCGTCGTGGCCCTCAACAACCGCCAGGCACGCATCCAGGTGGGCCAGGAGATCCCCATCTCCAAGGCCGTCACCACCCAGGTCAGCGAGACCGTCTCCGTCGACTACTTCCACGTGGGCATCGTGCTCAACATCAAGCCGCGGGTGAGCCAGGACGAGAAGGAGGTCTCGATGCAGATCGAGACTATCGTCTCCGACGTTGCGGCCAGCGGCGTGCGCGCCCCAACCACCTCCAGCGTCGAGGTCGCCCCGGTCATCGACACGCGGCACGTGCAGACCTTCGCCCGCGTGACCAACGGCACGCCCTTCATCATCGGCGGCCTCATCGCGCAGGACAGGACGGAGACGATCGACCGCATCCCCCTGCTCGGCAACCTTCCCTACATCGGGCGCCTCTTCCGCCGCGAGTCCACCTCCGTGGCCAAGAGCGAGGTCATCGTGGTCCTCACACCGCACATCGTGCCCGCCACGCTTCGCAACTTCAGCTACCTGATGCCCAAGGACTCCGACCGCTTCGACTCGATCGGCAACGCCCTGTTCCGCAATGCCTACCGCATCCGCAGCACCGACGTGTTCGACCTGCGGTTTCTGGACGAGAGCACGCCCGTGCGCACGCTTCGCGCCGAGGCGACGAAGGCCATCGCGGCCGACCCCACGCTCGACGACACGCCCGAGATCGAGGCCTTCACCAAGGGATTCCTTCCCGGCGAGGGCGTCTTCGTCCGCCGCATGCTCTACGAAATCCTCCAGCGCCTCACCCTCGAACGCCACCTCGCCACCGAGAATCTCATCTTCTTCATGAGCACCAGCGCCGAGAAGGGCACCATCCGAGTCGAGCGCATCGCACCCCTGTGGAAGGTCAACAAGGGGATGACACGAGGCGAGCGCCGCGAGCGGGCCGACACCGCGCTCGTCCTCTCGTTCCCCGCCTCGGCAGCCGACACCAATGGCCACGGCCCGCGGCTCGGCCTCAACCCGGTGCCCGTCGTCTCGTCCACCCGCATCAAGGATGCCGATACCTACGACGACCAGCTTCTCGACTACAACGAGACGCAGGCGCGCCCCACCATCATCCTGCGCGACGAGGCGGACATGGCCCGCCTCAAGCTCTGCCTCCTCCTCAAGGAGGCCATCGCACTCAACGGCAGCTATATGAAGTTCACGCTGGCCGACTTCCACGTCGGCCGCCAGATCGTGCTGCCCAACCCCGAGGACAACCCCCACAAGCAGTACGTCGTGGACCCCGAGGCCGCCCGGCTCTTCTACCAGAGCCGCTTCTACTATCGCGCCTTCGACCGCGCCCTGAGCGAGGGCCTCGCCGCCCTGCGCAAGCTCCTGCCCGCCGCCAGGTAGTTCCCGTTGAGGAAAGCTCTCCGGCGACCCTTGGCACCGGGCGCCACAGGCTGGAAGCCTGTGCCACCACCCACCTGCGCGGGTGGCACAGGCATCTTGCCTGTGTGCGCACTTCTCGCGACAGGAACCAAGCAGCTACCGCCCGAGCCGCAGCACCTGGCACGCGCCGTCGGCACGGGGCACGCGCAGCGTGGCCTGCCCCACCTCGAGCACCACCGGCTCGCGCGTCGCATCGAAGTCCGTGCGGCGCACGAGCACGCGGTCGCCGAGCCGCAGGCCCGAGACCACGGGGCCGGGGCGCTTCGGCACGGCGAACGTCACGGGCGTGCCCTTGTCCAGGAATTCCCGGTGCTCGAGGGCCGCGGCCCACACCTCGTGGAGCGGGCGGATCTCCTGCGCGATCTCCGCCTCGGGACACCACAGGAAGAACGTGTCGTGGCCCCGCAGGAGCATGTGCCAGAGCAGCTCCTTATACTTCTCCGTGCTGAACTGCCGCACCGCGGGGTCCGGCTCCTTCGGCGGCGAGGTCGTCGTGTAGTGCACGAAGGTGATGACCGGCACGGCGGCGGGCGTGTGCTGCCCCGCGTTGCTGGCCACGAGCAGCAGGTTGTAGAACCAGCGGTAGTCGGCGTTGTCCCAGTCGTACCACGCCCACGTGCGGTACCAGGTGTAGACGGTGGGCATGGCGAAGGTGTAGCCGCAGTCGTCGAACTCGTGTGGCCAGGGCCGCACGGGGGAGCGTTGGTCCCTGCGCACGGGTGCGCCCTCGGGCGGGTCGGTCTCGAAGTAGTCGTACCAGTAGCGTTCGCCGTTGTGGGGGTAGACGGCGTAGTTGCCCACGAGCGCCTTGGGGAAGTGCCCGAGGACCACGCCGGCGTAGCACTGACGCTGGATTGCGCTGCGCACCTTGCGGTAGGCGTGCTGGAAGGCGCGGAAGTCGTCGATCTCCGGGATCTTCGCGCGGCACACGGTGCAGCGTTTCGCCGCCTCCCAGCCGCCCTGCCACTCGAGCGGCCCGTCGATCTCCCAGTCGGCGAAGGCGAAGCCCACGTCGATCCCCTTCGCCTTGTAGGCGCGGCAGAAGAAGTCCACCTGCTCGCGCATCGCGGGGTAGCGCACGGCGAGCTTGAAGGGGCAGCCGAGCTTGCGGTACTTCGCGGACGAGGTGTCGAAGAACGGCTTGCCCTCGGCGTCGATGTGCGCGGTGGCGGGCGAGCCGTCGCACACGGTGTAGGTGCAGGCGTTGGCATTGACGTTCACGCGGAGGCCGAGGCGATGCTGCACGGAGCTGATGCGGAGCGCGCGTTCCAGGCTCTTGTCCTGGTTCTTCCCAGGCCGCCAGGAGGCGCAGGCGCCGATGCCGCGCGCAGCGAGGGCCTTGAGGGTCGCCTCCACCTGCGCCTCGTCCCCCGGGATGTCCATCGCCGGCCACACGTAGAGCGGCAGGCGCTTCCCACGCGGGAACCTCAGCGGCTTCGTCTCCCGCAGCACCAGGGCGATCCGCTCCTCGGGCGTCATTCGCTTGCTCCCTCCTGCAACGGCGATGCTCAGGAGCATCAGCACCATGCTCGATACGGTCAGCAACCGTGTGTGTCTCATGGTCCGTCCCCTCTCCATTCACGGCTTCGGAGTCTGCGGCTTCTCGACGACCAGGCACCCGACTCCATGCGGGCCGATCTCGGTGGCGAGCACGGCCTCCTTGCCGTCGATGCGCACGGCGGCGGGTTTCTGGTGCCATTCGTCGGTGAAGGTGGCGCCCGGGGTGTGGGGCACGCGGAGCACCTCGCCGCGCACCGTGCGGTGCCGCGCGTTGTAGAGCGTGTAGACCGTCCTGCCCGCGGCGGGGAAGGCGTTCGCCCACACCCCGCCCATCTCCGTGGGCACCAGGGGCACGGGCGCCAGGCTCGTGAAGGCATCCTTGTGCTTGCGCAGGATGCGGTAGCAGCGGCGGATCTCGGCGCGCGTCTCGGGCTCGAACCACGCCGTGGCCTCGCCTTCGAGCCAGATGGCCTCGCCGTTGAAGAAGACCCATCGCACGCCCGTGGCCCAGCTCCCCGTCGGCTTGTCGCACACGAGGATCTCGATGGTCTTGAAGTCGGGGAACGCGAACCGCGCGATGTTGATCGGCACGAGCGTCTGCGTGCGTCGGGACGTGGCCATCGCGTAGGTGAAGCTGCCGTCCTGAAGCGGCGTCGTCACGTCCACGGGCGTTTCCTCGGTGTAGATGGCCACGCCCTTCTTCGCGGCCTCGACGCGCTGGCGGATCAGCCTCGTCATGTCCCGCTCCGTGCGGGCGGGGCTGCTGGGCACGGGATGGCCGTGCTTGTCGGAATAGCAGTCCTTCCACGCATTGGCGAAGCCGAACTGGTCGATGTACATGCCGTCGACGCCGAGCTCCTTGACCTTGGTCTCGTAGGTGGACGCTTGCACTTCACGCCAGGCCTTCGCGCCGGGGCAGATCATCATCTCGGTGTTGCCCGTCCACCAGAGGCCCTTGCCGCTGGGGCCGATGATCTGCCAGTCCTTGCCGTGGGCCTCCCCGAGCTTGCCGCGGGCGGTGAGCAGGTAGCCCTCGATGTAGAGGCCGGTGGGCACGCCCTGTTTCTGCACACTGGCGATGGCCTGGCGGAAGGCAGGGCGGCCGCCTTCGAGGTAGTCGTAGGGCGAGTAGTCGCCCGTGCGGCCGTAGATGCGGCCGTACGGCCCGCAGTTCCCCCAGTCGAAGATGTGCAGGTAGTCGATGCCCCCGAACTCCCGTTTCGCCTCGTCGATGGCCCGCTCGAGGTGGAACTCGCCCGCCCGCGCGTCGTAGAGCGGATCCCACCGCCAGAGGAAGCGCTGGCGGAAGTTGAAGACCTCGCGGAACCAGGGCTTGCGCGGCGCGAGCGGCTTGTGCCAACTCTTGAGCCATCCGCGATACGCCTCGAAGCCGCTGTGCCAATCGCCGTCCGTGACGGTGATCACCGCAGTCGGGGTCTCGAACGTCTCGCCCGGCTTCAGGAGGCGCTCGCGGTACTCGACGCCGAGGGTCAACGCGGCGCCCTCTTTGCGCAGCAGGAAGTGCTTCGGCGTGCATACCGTGTCCTCGACGCGGAGCGAGAGGCCGAGGCCCTCCTTCGGGCAGAAGGTGTCGAGAAACTGCACGGGGCAGGTTCCGCAGTAGCGCTCGCGGTAGGAGCAGGGCCGGTGGCCGAAGGCGGCGCCGCGGCGGGGGACCAGGTAGAAGGCATCCTCGGCACGCTCGCAGAGGCGATACGGCCCGACCGACGGAGCCACGAGGCCCACCTTGTGAGCGCGCGGCCCGTGGTTTCTCACCACGGCGGCCACGGCTCGCGACCGCGCCGTGCGCCGCGCGGGCGGGATGCGCACGGAGAGGGTGAGGCCCGGCACGCCCGCGACCTGGAACACCGTGAGGCCGAGCGACTTGTCCACAGCCGTCGGCTTGAGCGCATCGCCTGGCAGGTCGCGGCCGTCGACCCGCAGCCGGAACTCCTGCGCGAGCAGGCCAAGCTCTCTCAGGACGCTTGGCTCGTGCGAGCGCGTGGCGGCGCGCCGCAGCGGCGGATGGACCTCGAGGGCCTCGGGGAAGGCTGCCGCTCCGCCGGTGCGCGCCGTGATGGCCGCCACGGCGAAGGCTGCCTGGCTGCACGCGTCGCGAAGCACCACGGCCTTGAGCTTTCGCGCGCGGTCGGCGGCCGCGACGAGCACCTGCGGGCCTTCGACGAGGCCGAACTCCTTCGTCGCCACGTTCATCGGCAGGCATTCGTCGGCCGCGCCGTCGGCGTATTCGAGGCGGAGGCGGAAGCGGTCGACGTCGCGGATCGCCCTGAGCTGGCCGCCGCCGTAGACGGGCTCCTCCGGGCCGATGCACGCCGCGAACGCCAGCAGGGTGACCTCGCTGGCCGCCACATCGGCTGGGAAGCGAAGCTCGGCCCGCTCGCGGACGCCCGTGCCCGCAAGCTCGCGCGCGGCAGGCCCCGTCCTCTGGAACGGAATGCCCTCCGCTGCCACCACGGGGCTCGTGAACCAGTCGGCCAGGCGCAGATGCCGCCGCCACGCCCCGCTATCCGTGTTCCCCTCGATGGGGATCGCCGAAAAAGGTTCCGGGATCCTTTTCTGCGGCTCCCAGTCCAGGGCATCCGCCAGGCGGGAGGGCTGCACGGCATTGGCGAAACGAATGTCCGCGATCTCCAGTGAGGCGTCAGGGGATGCGGCCTGCACCTGGACGGCCAGGGCGCCGATCTGCGGGTACTCCGCCGCCACCTTGCGGACATCGACGGTGAGCGTGTGCCAGCGGCCGTCGGGGAGCAGCTCCGATGCACCGATGGCCGACGTGTAGTCGAGCCCGTCGCCGCGCGGCTTCCCGAGGACGCAGAGCGCGTAGTCGCCCACAGGCCGCAGCCCGCGTGCCCGATAGCGCATGGCCACGTAGCGGTGCCCCTCGAGTGGAGCTTCTTCGGGCAGATCCCAGGACCATTTCATCCCGCGGCCCGGCTCGGAGACGCGGAAGAGGGTCGAGGGTCGGGGGGCGAGGGTCGAGGGGCCGCGGCCCACGGAGTGCTTGCCCTCCGAGGCTGGGTTCGAGAGCCAGCCGTTGTGGTGGACCCACTTCGCCTTCTCGAGCGGCGCCACCCAGTCGGGGAGCACGGCGGCGGGCGGCTGCGCCACGCGGAGACGCTCCGCGCCCTCGGGCGGCTCGGGCACGAAGGCCATCCAGTCGAGCCACAGCCGCGCCCTCCCCTCCCCGGTCGCCTGCACCTGCACGGCCAGGCCGTGCACGCCCGCGGCGTTCGTCAGGGTCGACACGTCCACGGCCACCGTGTGCCACGGCCCGTCGGGCTCCGCGTCGCACAGGCGGAGGGCGTTGAGCTGTTTCCCCTTCACGCGGTCGTCGAGGTAGACCAGGTAGTCGGTGCTCTGCGTGTTGAGCTTCTCGGCGCGGTAGCGGAGGACGAGCCAGGGCGTATCGGCGAGGGAGATGAGCGGCGTGGGGGCCGACCACTTCATCCCCTGGCGCGGCTCGTCCACGCGGAACACCGCGGCCTCGCCGTCGATGGCCACGGAGGCCGTCTTCGACGGGTTCGACAGCCAGCTCACCTGCGCGGTGAATGGCTCCGCGTCGGTGAACTCCTCCCGCCAGTGGAAGTCGTCGAGCCCGCCCGCCGCGCCGCACGACGCGAGGAGAGCGACGAGGCAGCAGGACATCGCGGCGGTCCGCTGCGCGTTCGAGAGAGGCATGGGGCGCCTCCTGTCACCTGAGGAACGTTCTGGCGAGGAAAGCCGAGCGCCGACCCGCCTTCGCGGCGAGGGCGCCGTCGCGCTTGAGGTCGCGGAGGAATGCCTTGAGGCCGCGCTCGAACTGTGCCTGGAAGGGAATCACGTTGAGCCGAGCGGAGCCATCGGCCTCGAAGCTGAGCATCCAGCGCTGTTTGTCGTCCACCACCTCCATGCCGCTCGCCAGGGCTCCCTGGTGGAAGAGCCCGCCGCGGAACGCCTCGTAGACGACCTCCGCGCACGACCCGACGCGCGTGTGGGGGCGGCGGCCGAGCGCCAGGCCGGGATCGGTCGTCCCAAGGTCGGGAAGATAACGGCGGGCGAACGCCAGGACGCTTCCCTTCGAGGGGGTCCGCGCCCTGCTGCCCACGAAGTAGCCGGCCAGCGCCTCGATGGCCAGGCACACCTGCTCGGCCGCCGCGGCGAAGCTGTGCACCGCAATGAGCGTGCACGCCGCCTCGTCGTGGCGGGAAGCGGTGGCCTTGATCTCGGCGATGAGATCGGCGCGGCTCATCTCGGCGCCTCGCGCACGACGCCGGGCCGGTACACGTAGCGGCAGCCGGGCTCGCTGAGCGGCGGGCGCTCGCTGCCCATATCCACCCGCGGGTTCTTGGCGACCGTCGCGTAGACGGCCTGGAGCTTCTTGTAGTCGGGGTCGTTGGCGTTGGCGAACACGGCCGTGGGCTCGCCCGTGAGGTCGTCGGCTTTCTTCTTGCTCTTGCACACACCGAGGCCGCCGGCAGCCTTCGCCAGCGGGGCGAGGAGCGCCCGGGTCTTCGCGGCGGGCAGGCGCATCCGGTGCACGGTGGCGGCGGCGCTGGCGCCGTGGCACGCGGCGCAGCGCCGCTTGTGGACGTCGTCGAGCGTCTTCTTGTGGCGGTCGAAGATGCCGCGGCCGCCCGTGGCGCCCACCTGGGTGTAGACGTAGGTGCCGTAGTAGGGGGCGTTGCAGTCGATCCAGGTCACCAGCCGCCGCAAGTCCTCGGGCGGGAGCTTCACGCGGTCCTTATGCGAGGTGCGGAGCGCCTGGACGAGCTTGCTCGCGTGGGAGCCGTAGTACTTCGGCGGCCGCATCACCAGGGTGGAGACCTGGTAGATGTTGG
>Ga0272441_10007824_pt1 | contig 17221 bp, 17 predicted proteins | sample SSMProp6N_FD_193582 | JGI IMG/M metagenome (GOLD analysis project Ga0272441, IMG submission 193582) | Marine sediment archaeal communities from Little Sippewissett salt marsh, Falmouth, MA, United States - SSM-Prop-6N | ecosystem: Environmental > Aquatic > Marine > Wetlands > Sediment ...
CTGCTCATTCCCATAAAGATGGTCATCACGCCTGTCACCTGGCTCATACGGGGCTTCGGATGGCTCGTGAAAAAGAGCGGGGAGCTTGGGAACTGGATTGCGGGTAAGCTTGCACCGAAGTTCGGCTTTCTGAAAAAGAGCATGCTGTACCTTCTCGGCCCGATCGGCATCGTGATCGCTCACTTTGACAGGATCAAGGCTGCGGCAGGTGCGGTGATTAACTGGATCAGCTCGAACTGGGGAACGGTTGGGGATGTGATGCTTTCGCCGATCGACACCATATTCGGAGGATGGCAGGGCTTGAAGGACCAGTTAGTCGGCATGTTTATGACAGCGAAAGACATGATATCGAGCGCATTCACTGCAATAAAGGATTCTATCACCCGTGTACTCGACTGGATCTGGGGCAAGATCATGTGGGTGCTCCAGAAGATCCCTGATGCGCTTCTGCCCGAAAGCCTTGAGAAACTGAAGCGGTCCGCACTTGCTGCACCTGCAGGCAGGGGAGGAAGAGTCGGGGGACAGATGGTCGTGTCTGCCACTGCACCGGCAACAGAGCGTGCCAGTGCGCGGCCCACGATACCGAGGGATTCGTTTGCAATGCCATCCCTTGCCATGGCAGGAGCAGGCCGGGGAACGACCGATCAGTCCATACACATCCATCCTGGTGCGATAGTGGTGTATGCGAACCGGTTCGATGAGTCTGCAGCGCAGAAGATCGACCGGGAACTTGCAAAGCTCATAGAGCGGAGAAGGGAGCGCAGATGAAAGGCTCCATTACACCCGTCATTCCCAGGGGTGACACAATTGAATTCGAATACAATCCTCCGGAGTTTGAATCGACCAAGGACGTGAACTGGGCTGAGATCGGCGTGCCCGGCCTGAACTTTCCTCTGCAGCAGTTCGTGAGGGGTGGCCTGCGTACGCTCTCCCTGGAAGTGTATTTCAATACGGACCATTATGACAAGCGGTTTGACGTGCGGGATGTGATAGAGAAACTCGAGACCCTGACCGAAAAGACTGAGGACACGCTGGCCCCGCCCGTGTGCCTGTTCTCATGGGGCGCGTTCCAGTTCCCGTGCCTGGTGGGTTCTATTAACACAAGGTACACTATGTTTTCAAAGGACGGTTCTCCGCTTGAAGCCACGGTCAGCCTGTCTTTACGGTCGTACAAGGAAAAGGAGATCGAGCTTCCGCCGCCTGCTGCCCTGCCCGAGGAAAGGATAAAGAAGGAGCCGGTATTCAGTGGGAAAAACGGGAGCGGGTCCGTGTTCGCGCCTGCAGAGGAAGGCACGATAAAGGATGCGGAGAACCTTGCGGCTGAAGGGGAAACAACGGTGCACGAGATCAAGGAGGGGGAGACCGTGCAGTCCGTGGCCACTGAGAAACTGGGCAGCCCGGCCAAGTGGCGTGCAGTAGCGTTTCTGAACAAGGTGCAGAAGGGATTCGACAAGATCCGGGATGTGAAAGAGGGTATTGAGGCCATGATACCCGATCCGCGCAACCCGCTCGGCGTTATAGAGCGGATCACGGGCCTGCCGCCTGAGAGCATGGCCACGCTGCGGCAGATGGATAAGATCGGCAAAGAAGGCCTTGCCCGGTCGTTCAGGCCGAGCCTGGGGGTGTTTGAAAAATGACATACAATCCGAGCAGAATCGTGAAAATAGAAGGAGCGGAAGTATCCGAAGACGTGTCTGCTGATATCATCTCCGTGAGCTGCGAAGATCATGCAGTTGATGCGGATATGGCAACCCTAACTGTCAACAACCAGAACGCCAAGTGGGTTGATACGGACATATATGAAAAGGGAAAGACGGTTGAGATATTCCTCGGGTACGGGCACTCGACCGAACAGGTATTCAAGGGAACGATCGTGCGGCCGGAGCTTTCCTTTCCCGAGGACGGTGTGCCCACACTCACGGTGCGCGCATACGACCTGTCGCACAAGATGCGGCGTAACGAGGAGAAGAAAAACAGCACATGGGAGAATGTGACCGATGCCCGGCTTGCACGCAGGATCGCGTCAAAGCACGGATTCAAAACGGCAGGCATGGTCATTGATGATACAGAGGAAGTCATCCCGTATATTGCTCAGGGCAATATCACGGACTGGGAGTTTCTGAAAGAAAGAGCAGAGCGGATCGGGTTCGAGCTTTATGTTGATCTGGATGATTTCCATTTTCACAAACCGCAGGATTATTTGAAAAGGATCCCGGGTATATACGAGTATCGAAACAACCTGAAAAGCTTTGAGCCGCGGCTTACCACGCAGGACCAGGTGTCCAAAGTCATTGTGAAGGGATGGAACGCTAAAAAAAAGGAGCCCATCATTGCAATAGCAACAAGCGCGACTGTTGTGGAACGGCAGGTTCTCGGTTCCCAGCCGGGTAGCGATTTCGTAAAGGATGACTTCGGAGAAGGAACGAGGATACTGCATGACAAGGTGCCGGGTACGCAGAAGGAGGCCGAGGAGATCGCCAGGGCATTCTTCCGGCAGAAGGAATACGAGCTGATAGAAGGGCACGGTACGTGTATCGGCGATCCCACGCTCAAGGCCAAGAGCCTGATTTCAATTGCAGGAGTGGGGCAGAGATTTTCGGGTGATTACTATGTTACACGGGTGTCGCATTCCATGGACGAGAGCGGTTATCTGTGCGAATTCGACTGCAAGCGGAATGCGGTCTCCGCTCCTGATGCACGAGGCAGTGCCAAGGTCGAAGCTGCAGCAGCCATGGGTTACGGGGTATGAGGGGACAAGGGGGACATGTCCGGAAGCCTGAACGAAGAGAAGGATCGGAACGTGTCCCCTGACAAGGATGTCCCCTGACAAAAAAGGATAGCATATGGACCTATCTGAGAAGTTAAAAGACGAGAAACTGGAAAGCCTGAAGAACAGGTTCTTCGGGTTGTGGCGCGGTGTGGTCACGAACGTCAACGATCCCCTGGGGCTTGGGAGGATACGTGTGAAGATTCATGAGCTTCTAGGGGACAGGGATGAAACCAATTGGGCATCGTACTGCTCCCCGTTCGGAGGCGGCGGACACGGCTGGTTTTTCATGCCGTCTCCTGTGACTGAGGGAGCGAAAGAGGCGCAGGCAGGTGACGGCGTGTGGATCATGTTCGAGGCAGGTGACATAAACAGGCCGGTCTGGATCGGGTTCTGGTACTCGGATGTTGACGGCAGGCCTGCTGATGCGGACAGGGATGTGCGCGTGCTGGAGACCAAGTCAGGGCACAAGATCGTATTCACTGACAAGGAAGGCGGGGAGAAGGTACGCATTGAAGACAAGGAAGGGCAGTTTATGGAGTTGGACTGCAGGAAAAAGAAGATCACGGTCCAGGCAAACCAGAAGGTGATCGTGAAGGCTCCGGAAGTTGATGTGGGCGAGAGCAATCTCACGGGCATAGAAACACAGCAGACGCATAACGTGTGTTATGTGACCGGTCAGCCGATCGGCCATTCCACGACAGTGAAGGGAAGCAGCTGATGTCATTATCTGTATCAAGCCTTTCGGATCGCATCTATAACGCACTGGTGTCAAACCTCGGCGGGGACATGGATGCTGTTCCGGAAGGCGGTTCCCAGGCCGGTAACGAGGATTTGAAGCCTTCCCGGAACCTGCGCATCATATGCGACTCGATCGCTCAGGGAGTGGTGGATGAGATCGTACAGAACGCGGTGGTCCAGACAACTTCGGGAGCACCGGACAGCGAGCATACGGGGGTTATATACTGATGGCAAAGGAATTTCTCGGAACAGGCTGGGCATTTCCCGTGCGCATTAACGGTCAGGGAGGGAACGCTCTCGTATCCGCTGAAGATGATATCAAGCAGGCGTGCCTGATCATCCTGAGCACCGCGCTCGGGGAGCGTGCCATGCGTCCGGACTTCGGGTGCGGCATCTATGACTTGGTATTCGACCCGGGCGATGCCTCCCTTGCAGGCAGGATCGAGTTCTTCGTGTCCAATGCGCTTGAGGCATGGGAGCCGAGGATCACGGTGAAGAGTGTTGAAGCTGAAATGACTGAGGAGAAAGTGGTCGTGGAAGTGCGGTATGTTATCCGCACCACAAATACAGAGGATAATTTCGTATACCCGTTTTTCACGGCAGCGTAATTAAGAGGCTGATATGACAGTAAAAGGAAGATTCATTCCGGTGCCCAATCTCGATGACCGGGACTGGCGCATGATCAAGGATGCCATGATCCGGAACATCCCGGCCCGGTGCCCGGAGTGGACGGACTGGAATGTATCGGATCCCGGGATCACGCTTGTCGAGGTGTTTGCACTTGCCATGGAGGAGCTTATTTACCGGCTCAACCTGGTTCTGCCCAAGCACATGCGGGAATATCTCAACATGATCGGCGTGACACTGACGCCGCCTTCCTCTGCACAGGCAATGGAGTTCTTCAAGCTCTCCGCAGCACAGACGTTCGATGTGTTCCTGCTGAAGGGTTTTGAGATCGCCACAGCCGGTTCCGGCGGGGAGCCAGTCGTATTCACAACAGACGAGGACCTGATTATTCATGCCGCACGCATATACAGGTGCTTCGGGTTCCAGGACAGCATATACACGGAACACACTTCTGATGCCAATGATCAGGGCACAGTATTCAACCCGCTTTCCGGTCCTCTGCAGGCAGGGGATATCCTGTACCTGGCTTACCAGGAGAACAATTATTTCGAGACCTTATATATCAATATTGATACACCGGTTTCCGGCAGTATCGAAGGTATATGGGAATACTGGCACGAGCTTCCTGACGGTACGTCCGAGTGGACTGAGCTGGGAGTGCAGGACGGGACGCTCCTGTTTTCACAGACAGGGGAGATTACATTCACGGTGCCTGCAGACTGGCAGCCGTGCAAGGTGAATGAGGTCACTGGCACTTGGCTGCGGTTCAGGATAACGGCCGCTGGCCCGGGGGCAGTGTTTGCATCGCTTACTTATTTCCGGATCGACGAGATATACGGCCGGGTGTCCGTGTCCAATGCTGCGCAGATAGAGGAGGAACTGCTCGGCTCGTCGAACGGCCAGCCCGACCAGCGGTTCTACCTGTCCAATGTTCCTGTGATCGATATCACGCTCCTGATGGATGAAGGTGATGGTTTTAAGGAGTGGAACGAGCGGGAAGACTTTACTCGTTCTGAAGCCGCGGACAGGCATTACATTCTGAACCGCGGCACAGGGGAGGTCCTGTTCGGGGACGGATACACAGGGAAGATCCCTGCGATCGGCACGAACAATATCAAGGCCGCTCCTTACAGGTACGGCGGAGGAACGCATGGGAACGTGGGTGCAATGACCATAGACCAGCTCAGGAGTTCCCACGTGTATATCGATTCCTGCCACAACAAGGAGGCTGCAAAAGGCGGTGGAGACGAGGAAACAGTTGACCAGGCTATTGAGCGGGGTCCGACCGAGCAGCTCAAGACCAGGAACCGTGCAGTCACGAACGAGGACTTCGAGACCCTGACCCTTGAGAGTTCCACCGGAATCGCCAGGGCCATGACCCTGCCGCTGTTCGATCCGGCGCACCCGGCCGAGGAAACCCCCGGTGTTGTGTCCGTCATTGCCATGCCGAAAGGCGGGGGAACCCTGAGCCTGGCACTGCGGGATACAGTGCGGGAATACCTTGACCTGCGCAGGCTTATCACTGCGCAGTTGTATGTAATAGATCCGGTATACATAACGGTCGATATCTCTGCAACTGTAGTCAAGACCGAAGAGGCGAATATAAGTATACTGGAGGACAGGATCGAACAGGTGATTGCCGAGTTTCTTGATCCTGAGTACGGCGGGGATGCACGCAGAGCGGTTGAATACGTGGAAAACCTGTCAGATGAGCGCGGAACAGGCTGGGAGTTTGGAAGGGACGTATATCTTTCAGAGCTGTATGAACTCGTGGAGCGTGTGAGCGGCGTGGATCATGTGGACGGTATTTCCGTGCCTGCAGGGAATCTTGTACTGGAAAAGGACGAGCTCCCCGTGCCGGGCACGATATCGATTACGGTTATGTGAGGATGACATGAAAGAACATATTACCGATTACCTGTTTAAAAGCCTGCCTGAGATATACAGGGCGGACGGCCAAGAAGGATACCTGTACAGGCTGCTTTCTCTGTTCGGTGATGTGCTGCAGGATCTTGAATGGCGGATTGACGGACTGCATAACTGTCTCAATCCTGCGTATGCACGCAGCGACCTGCTTGCATGGCTGGCATCGTGGGTTGCTCTGACGCTTGACGAGACATGGCCCGAGTCGCGGCGCAGGGAGCTTATCAGGAACGCGGTCGATCTTTATAAATGGCGGGGCACGATAAAGGGGATCAGGACATTTGTGGAAATATACACCGGTGTACGGCCTGAGATACTCGAGCCGTTCAGGACAGGCTGGCGTATAGGTGTATGGTCATCCCTGGGCGAGGATACGAAGATATATGAGATATCGGAAAACCCGCACAGCTTCTCGGTGATCGTGAATTCATTCGAGGACCTGACCGCGGAACAGAAACAGAAGATCATGGCTGTGATCGAACTCCAGAAACCGGCGCATACGAAGGTGATCCACTATGAATGGTTCGCCAGTTACTGGTGGCTCGGAGTCCGATCAACGGTTGGTATTGATGCTGTAGTGGGAGGATAAGATGGGAGTTATCCCGCATAATAAGCTGCCATTGGATGAAAGGGCGATAAAGTGCCTATATATTAATGAAAGGCGTTCTGCAGCGGAAATTTCCCGGTTATTCGGCTGTGATCCGTCCACTATCATCAATAGACTGAGGAGCATGGGGGTTCCGATCAGGTACAGACATTCATTCGGAAAGATGTTAATGAAACGCTGCATCTGGTGTGGACGGCAGTTTTCGACCTACCGGAAAGACCAACGCTGGTGTTCTCATCAATGCAGGTCAAAAGACAAGACAGCTCGTCTGAATAATGTCTGCGAAGCATGTGGAAGAGATCTGATGCGAAAGCCAGACGAACAGTTCACCGCTTTCAAACGCAGGAAGTTCTGCAGTTACGAGTGCCGGAAGCGGACAGATGACTATCAGAAATACCTTGACAAGATATCAGCAGGATGGTTCGGAAACGGCGAAGATCATCCGTTTTGGAGAGGTGGAAGAAGCCATGCGTTCAGCAGCGACCTTCCGTGGAGTATGCAAAGGATCAAGGCGCTGGAGCGAGACGGCTTTCGCTGTATGAACTGCGGGTATTCGGTTCTGGAAAGGAGAATGTGCGTGCATCATATCATTCCCTTCGAAGAATCAAAGGATAACAGATTGGATAACCTGATAACCCTGTGCGTGCCTTGTCATGTAAGCATTCATGCACAGGAAAGGAGGAAGAAAGAATATGGCACTGAAGCGGGCTAAGTGGCTTAAATATCTGTTCGTAGACAGATCTCTTGCCGAGACAGAACAGAATTATTGGAATGAGAAGCGTAAGAAGCACATTGCCAACGAGCACAAGGAGGGTATTGTTATCGGTCTCGGTGTAACAGAAACGGATCCTCCTTCGCTCAGTATCGTTGTCCAGGGAGGCCGTGCGATCAATACTGAGGGCAATGACCCGGAGGTGGAGACACCCCAGGAGATCGATCTTACCAGTCTTGTTCCTTCTTCCGGTGCAGTCACCGTCTACCTTAAACTCAGTTTCAATGAAGTCGAAATAGAACCGTATTTCGTTGATGAGATCGGGGACTACCAGAATAAATACATTCAGGACAGTTCCGTTCTTGAAGTGACAACCGGCGTACCTGTCGCTCCCGACCTGGAACTTGCGCGGATAGAACTGGAAGCAGGTGCCATTGAGATAACCAATGCTGCCGATCCTCAGAATCCCGGTGTTAACGAGATCAATCTCCGGCACCGGAAGGATGCAACCCTGTTCATTATGGAGCTGAAGGACCTGAACGATGTGGATCCTGACGAAGCAGATGCATTTAACGGCATGAACAGTCCCTCTGCAGGGAACCCCATTGCTACAATGGACGATGTGGCAGCAGAAGTCTCTGGGGTCGCAGCAGAAGTCGCCGAAGCGCGGGGGACGCAGCCAAGCCTGGACGACCGTATGGATGTCATGCTGGACGAGGACGGGAGCTTCAAGGGGATCACGGATATCCAGCCGTCAGCCCCGCTTACAGGTGGAGGATCTGCAGGAGCAGTGCCCCTTGGGATAGAAAACGCAACTCCGACATCTGACGGTGCCATGTCCGCAGCAGACAAGAGCAATCTGGACGCAAATACGGCCCACAGCACGGGGGACGGTTCCGATCATTCGGAAGTGGCTGCAAACTCCGGGCACAGGGGTACAACCGCAGGCAACCCGCATCAGATATCCCATGACGATCTGACAGGTTCAATGCCGCCGGACGCACACCATGCCCGTGATCACGGCATCGACTCTACCGCGGACCATAACGGCGTATCCGGCGCGGTTGAGGATCATATTATGATGTTCAATGCAGACGGGCTTCCCAAGGACGGAGGCCTGGCGCCTTCCGATATTCCGGCATTCGACGTTATTATAGACAGGGCCGATTATGCTTCTCATTCAGAGGCAGGAGATGCGTTTGTAAACGCAATTCAGGATGGTACTGCAGGTTCCATTTACGTAAAAGATTCCGGTTCTGATTATCAGATTGATATAAGCGGCATTGATGAGATTACTCAGGCAAGGGCGCAGTTTATTGTATTTGACCCCGGAATGAAGGTGGTTTTACAGCCTGATGTTACTTATAATCCTTATTTTAATTTTGTATATAACATAGCCAATATCAGTACTGTCATATTCAATATGGAAGTTGATGCGAATAATTCCGATCCGGGATTAGCCCATGCAATTATTGAATACGGAATTCTTTATAACTGCAAATTAACATCAGCAGCAGGGAACGGAATTATGGGGGCAAATTGCCATAATTGTTATGTTACCGGGTGTGGTAATTATGGATTTAAAAGCTGCTTTAATTCATCCGATTGTGAGGCAAGTTTTAATGTAATCGGCTATTACATGTGTGATTACGCTAAGGGATGCAAGGCTTCCAGTAATGAGGGGGTTGGCTTTGTCGGATGTGATCACATTTCCTCATGTAACTCAACGTTTAATGGTACTGATTCAGGACAGACATACAGAAGCGGTTACAGAAGCTGTGAACACGTATCCGCTTGTTTTGCTTATCGGAACAGGGGCCATGGATTTGATGAATGTGAAGATGTTTCCGGGTGTGAGGCTATGGAAAACGGTTATGAGAGTAATAGCAAAGATGGTTTTTATGATTGTCATGGTGTTGGTGGATGCAAGGCTTATGATAATGACAGACACGGGTTTAATTCGTGTTATGCTATAGGTGGATGCGTTGCAGAAGGCAATGGTAATCACGGGATAAATGGAGGGGCTGGAATAAGCGGTGTAAGGCTGCTGACCAATGGCGGTTATGGTGCAAATAATGTTACCGGAATGTCAGGATATCATACAAGCGGCAATGGAACAGACGGTGTAGGGTATTCAGATTATATTGCAGCAGGCTTGACTTCCGGTGAGGGCCATACCGGGTCTGACAGTGACAGATGTAGTGCTTCTACAGATTAAAAAAACAGGAGATACATAATGAATAGTTATGATGGCCGGATGTTAACGATTGATGATCTTGAAAAGGATGAAAGGGGATCGTCATTTAATAATTGCACATTCGAGGAGACAGGAGGTGGAGGAATAATAGAAGGGATCAATTTCTGCTATTGCAGTTTTACAGGGTGTACATGGAATACTGATGCAGACAACTGTAATTTCAGAGGCAGTGAGGGTGATAGTATTCCTCCGCGCATGATTATTTCATTCAATGAACCTCCGGAAGCCGGCGTGCTTATCAAGGATATTTACGGCATACTGTTGGGCGGTGACGGTAATGTAAGTGTATTTAATGTCAAAAGAACTGATGTTGGTAAAGTGGAATCAATACTCAATGATAACGGTTTCAGCTCAGATGAGTTTGATATAACTGATGGCAGGTTAAGGCATCGCTGCGGATACGGCAGTGCTGTTATGACCCGTGATGAGTTTTTATCTCAGACACATATTGAATTGACGACCGATGCAACTGATGATTCAGACCCGATAGATGGTATTCCCGATATTCCGGCAGACGGTTCTTCAAGCTGTACTGTTTTTATAAAGAAAATGAGTGGACATGGAAATTATCTGACAGGGTCAGAGCATAATGACCAGATCGATTTGAGGGCCTCAAGAGGCAGGTTGAATGATTTGCGTGTGAATCTTGTGAATGGAGAGGCTCAGGTCACTCTTACATCTGTTGCTGAAACATGTGTATCAAAAGTACATGCACATTCAGATACTATAGATTACGAGGATTCTGAAATAGAGATACAGTTTGCCCCGTAGGGATCTATGCTCCAGGGTAGTGACAGGTCTTCAGACCTGTCTTTGAAGGCGCTGATGCTGCGTTATGGATAAAAATGGAAAAGAAAAATCATAACAGAAATTCAGATATAGGAGAGATCAAGGGCAGGATCGACATCCTTATCCGTGAAGTCCTTCCCAGGATCGAGCGGAGGATCGCGAGTATTGCCAGGGGTTTGAATAATCACCTGAAACACCACGAGGATCTTGCAGAAAAGAAGGGAGATCGGTTATTTAAGATAATTGTAATTGTGCTGCAGATTCTGTTATCTGCAATGGTATCATATTTATTGTTTCGTTAGCAGAAGGAGAATGTCATGAGTGAAACAACCGTAACCATTATTGTGGCGGTCATCGGTGCACTGGGATCGGTGATAACAGCAGCAATCGGCTGGCTGGCAAAGAAGGGCGTCAATTACCTGGACACAAAGACCAAGTTTATGGATGACGCTGGCAAGCTCCAGCAGAAGGAGACGGTCAAGCAGAAGATCGTGGATGCCGTGACCCTGGCAGCACGGTCTACCATGCAGACGTATGTTGATGCCATTAAACAGAAGAACGCGGACGGCAAGCTGACCAAGGAGGAGGCAAAGGAAGCCTTTAATAAAACGCGTGACACGGCGCTCTCAATTCTGAAGGATGAGGGGATAGAGATCGGCAAGGAACTGCTGGGGACAACTGTTGAGGCCGTTGTCGGCAAACTGAAAACGGTAAAAAACTGATAAAGGGGACATGTAACGGCAGCGCAGACCCGCAGGACAAAAGTCGAGAACGGTACGTGTCCCCTGACAAAGTGTCCCCTGATAAACTTGCCCCGGCTGTAGTTGAAACCGTCGCTTCGAAACTGCTCGGTACCAAGCCCAAGCAGGGGGCTCTCATGACAGATGGGGAAGTGGAGCCCTTCATGGCATGGGAACTCTATGAAACGAAGGGAGAGAACTGGCTGACTTCCGGGTGGAGTCTTGACCTGATTACAACCAGGAATCGCGGCGGCCTGGGGATCGCAAAGGATATATACAAGAGCGACAGCATGGAAGTTGACCTCGGTGCCTACGTGACTCAGGATTATGAAGAACTCTTCCAGGGCAACATCAATCCCCGGCTTGGAATAGGAATGGGTATGCGATTTTGATATTTGATTTGACATAAATATGATGCATGATATAATTTTGCATTAGCTTTATTAGGAGAATATATTGAGTAGCTGACACCATAATTACAATTTGATAGAAAGACTTTCAGTTCTTTCTTCACCTTGCATTCAGTAAATATCGCCAATAATTAAAACCCAAGCAGGGGAAGGGGAGCTTCCTGATATATGGGAGCACTACTCCTGATCCTCTTGGGTTAGCCCTTTGGCGAGGGTAACTGAATGAGGTGACGGATGTCAGTGCTCCCTTTTTTTTGACCTGTTTATTTTTTTCGACCGCGGACTGCGGACCGCGGACTGCGGACTATTAAAACAACCCTTTTCTTTGTGGTTTTTTTTAAGGAGAAAACAATGGTATTGACAAGAGAAAGCGTTTTAGCCCAGTGGTGCCGGGCCTGCAAGTACAAGGATAGCCCCGAGGTCTGTGATGAATGCCGGGACGGAAGCCGGTTCAAAGAGTCGAGCGATGATATGGTTATAGGGGGTGTTTTTCCGACTACGGACCACGGACTGCGGCCTCCGGCTCGTATGAGCCTACGTCTCGAAGAGACCGCAGGCCGCATTACGAGGAAACGACCGAAGATATAATCAGAATTTACAAAAACAACCAAAAAAAGAAACGGAAAAAATCGGAATATAATAGTAGATCCGGCTCTCTGGGAAATTCAGATTCTCATTTGACATTTTTATATCAGTAAAATAATATCCGTTTGACAAAGCATATTATGGCGGGAAAAATTGGATATTGAACAAAACCTGATACATGCGTTTTTCCAAAAGAAGCCTGAAATTTCATTTAGAAGTAGGTCTTCCTTGGATGACCGCAAGTTCTAATCGGGATAAATCCCTCCGGGATTTTACTTTTTCCTTGAAAAACACTCAAAATCGGTTAAAATATTTAATTTACTTATTTTGCTGCCTTCGACTTGTGACTTGTGACCTTTGACTCCAGCAAAGCTGGCTTATTTGCATTGAATTGACTTTATATTATTGGTTTTAGGAGTTTTATTGGTGTTCCTACCACTTAATCCATATCTCATACCGCTGATGAAGGATGCTTCTATATGAAAAAGCTACTTATTGTCTTAGGTACGTGCCCAGAGGTATAAAACTATGATTGTTATAAATATCTAAGAAAAGATAAAAAAATAATATATATTTAAATTATCATGCGTCAATCTCATTTAATTCTTTCTAATGCTCTGATCATCTGGGTATGTCGTGTCCTTTTGCTGGTCCCTCAATTAATTTTAGTTCCATATCTAATTGGAACGATAGGGGAGGATGGCTATGGAATTTACGCCTTGGTTTGGTCTTTAATGATGTCTATTGATCAACTTGAAAAATCACTCCAATCTGGTGTCGTTAAATATTCAGCTGGTTATTTAGCACAAAAGCATATTGATGATACAAACAAGATTATAAGTTCAAGCTTTATATATTCATTACTCCTAGCGGTAATAGCGTCTATTGTAATCTTTTCAGTAACTCCCTTGTTTGATGAATCTTCAGGTAGGATAGTTTATTCTTTGTTTGTTGTTGGTATAATGATCCTCTTTATAATCCCAATGACCCCTTATATTGCTATTATACAATCCCTTCAATTTTATTATATTGGTGCAATTTCTAATACAATTTCCAAATATTTATCTTTAGCCTTGATTTTTATTTGGTTTAAATTTATATCACCCTCTGTTGAGTCGCTTGTAATTATCATGGTTACTCTGCTTTTCTTTTCAAGATTTATCCAGATTCCAATAGCTTATCGATTTATCCCTGGTTTAAAAAACCGATTAAGTTTATTTGACAAAAACAAATTTAAACTTATATTTAGTTTTGGTGGTGCAACTGTAATAGCTTCTTTATGCTTGGCTTTTAACTATACAGGTGTTAGGTGGCTGATGAATTCATTGGTTTCTACCGCTTTTGTTGCCCATTTGGCAATTATGTTAATGCCAAAACTTCTAATGGAAGATTTAATTGGAGCTGTGACCTTAACTGCAATGCCTGCCGCAAGTGCTTATGAAGCATTAGGCAATAGAGAAATGTTAAAGCAATTGCTAGTTAAAGGTATGCGCTATACTTCAATATTAATTTATGCTGGTATTATCGCTGCGGGTTTATTGTTAAAAAGTGTATTAAAAATTTGGGTTGGATCTGAGTATGAATTTTTTGCGCCTTATGCATTTATCCTTTTTGCAAGTGCGGGATTTATGCTTACAACTTCAATTGCACACCACATACTCAAAGGACTTGGGAAACTAAAGATTGTTGTTTTTATTTATTTTCTTGGTTTTGTATTTATTCCCATATTATTGATATTTTTTGTTCTAAAAATTTGGGATGATCCCTACTTTGCTGTGACAGTTGGGCTTGCCTCAGGCTATTTTATCTGTGGAAGTTTAAATTTAATTTTTTGCGCTAAGACTGTAAATGCTCCTTTATTGAACATAATTCCCCTTGTTTATATACAACCATTTATAATTGCAATTTCTGTCTGTCTCCCTATAATTGTGTTATTTTCATGTGTTGATTTCGAAAGTATATTTATTAAAATTATTGTAGCAATTTTTGGTATAATTTTATATTTTGGTGGCTGTTATTTCTTTATTGCATCTAACAATGAAAAAAAGCATGCTATAGAATATGTCAAAATGATAAGAAAAAAAATATTGTCAATTAGAAATAAAATCTAACTAATCTTGAAGCAAGGAGATTTTCTGATATGAAACAGGTTTATGTTGGAATGAGTGCAGATATAATTCATCCGGGGCATTTAAATATAATTGCTGAGGCGAGAAAACTTGGCGAAGTGATCGTTGGTTTGCTGACGGATGAGGCTATTGCCAGTTACAAGCGTCTGCCTTATCTTACATGGGAACAGCGGAAAATAGTGGTTGAAAATATTATCGGGGTATCAGTTGTCGTACCCCAAACAACACTTGATTATGTTCCAAACCTGTTAGAGATCAAACCGGATTTTGTGGTCCATGGTGATGACTGGAAAACCGGTGTACAGCGTGAGACCCGGGAAAGGGTAATGAAGACGTTGAAACAATGGGGCGGGGAGCTTATTGAGCTGCCTTATACTAAGGGGATTTCTTCTACTCAGCTTAACCGGATGATCCGGGAAGTTGGAACTACTCCTGAAGTCCGTATGGAACGTTTGCGCCGTTTGCTGTCTGCAAAACCATTAGTTCGGATCCTTGAAGCTCATAACGGCCTGACTGGTTTAATAGTTGAAAATGTATATGTTGAAAAGGATCAGGCCCGTTATGAATTTGACGGAATATGGTTAAGCAGTCTTACTGATTCTACTGCAAAAGGCAAGCCGGATATCGAATATGTGGATCTTACTTCCCGCATTAACACGCTTCACGATATTTTAGAAGTAACGACTAAGCCCGTTATATATGATGGTGATACAGGAGGAATTCCGGAACATTTTGTATTTATGGTGCGCTCCCTGGAAAGACTCGGTGTATCTGCGGTTATTATTGAAGATAAAGTGGGTTTAAAAAAGAATTCCCTTTTAGGAACCGATGTTGTTCAGGAACAGGACAGTATTAAAAACTTTTCAAGAAAAATTAAGATGGGTAAGCAGGCACAGATCACCGATGCTTTTATGATCATTGCCCGCATAGAAAGCTTGATCCTGAAGAAAGGAATTAATGATGCTTTAGAGCGTACAGAAGCTTATCTTGATGCCGGGGTTGATGCTGTAATGATTCACAGCAAAGAGGACACCCCGGAAGAGATCTTTACATTTTGTGAAGCCTATAATAAACTCAAAATTAAAAAACCTCTTGTTGTTGTGCCAAGTACATATTCGCAAGTGACTGAACAGGAGTTAATTGATGCCGGTGTAAGAATTGTGATCTATGCAAACCATCTTCTTAGAAGTGCTTATCCGGCAATGTACAAAACTGCTAAAAGTATCATAGAAAACGGCAGGGCCAAAGAAGCAGAAGAGTTTTGTATGACTATTAATGATATTATTTCATTAATTCAATAGTACCATACAAAAAATCGGGAGAAATATAATGATAGAATGTGCTGATTTTTATAATATATTAATTCAGAAAGATATCTCCTTTTTTACAGGTGTCCCTGATTCTCTTCTGAAAGATATATGTGGTTATATCAATGATCATACCTCTGATAACCAGCATATGATAGCTCCTAATGAAGGGGGCGCAATAGCCCTTGCAGCAGGTTATCATCTTTCAACAGGCAAAGTGCCTCTTGTCTATCTGCAGAATTCAGGATTGGGTAATACTGTAAATCCTCTGGTTTCATTAGCGGACCCGGAAGTGTATGGTATACCCATGCTTTTGATGATAGGATGGAGAGGACAGCCCGGGACACATGACGAACCGCAGCATGTAAAGCAGGGAAAAATTACACAGACGCTTATTGAGACATTAGGTATTGATTGTCAGATTATTCCGGAAAGTCCAGATAAACTGGAAGAATGTATAGACCGGTTATTAACAATTAGTATAAATAAATGCACACCAGCAGCATTAATTGTCCCTAAGGGAATATTCGGTACATATAAAGTAAAAAAGGAAATTAATGATGCCAGCTGTCTGACACGGGAGGATGCGATAAAAAAAATAGTGTCTATGCTGGATGCTCAGGATATTGTGGTTTCGACTACTGGAAAAACGTCAAGGGAACTCTATGAATTCCGGGAAACCGTTGATAAAGGTCATTCCAGAGATTTTCTTAATGTCGGTTCCATGGGGCATGCATCCCTTATTGCTGCAGGTATAGCAATTAATAAAAAAGAGCTGCAGGTTTTTTGCCTTGATGGTGATGGAGCTGCCTTGATGCATTTAGGGGCGTTTGCAGCAATCGGGACGTTAAAATTGCCGAATTTCAAACATATTATTTTAAATAATGGTGTGCACGATTCTGTGGGAGGCCAGCCTACTGCCGGAAGAAATGTGTCGTTTGATAACATTGCATTACATTGCGGCTACAGATCGGCTTTTACTGCTGATACGGAGGAGAGTATAATCGAGAGGATTTCAGAATTAAAAAAAGCAGAGGGTCCTGCACTGCTTGAGATAAAGATAAAAGAAGGTTCCCGAAAAGACCTTGGACGTCCAAAAGAGTCGCTTGCTGACCTTAAAAAGGCGTTCATGGATTTTATAAAATGAAAAATAATAAAGAATATACAGGTCATGCCGGAATAAAAGAATTAAAGGGTATTCTCTCTTCCTTTTCAATAAAAAAGATATTCTTAGTAACTGGCAATAAATCATATGTAATATGCGGTGCAAAAAAAGAAATTGACCTGATAGCTTCTGATTTGAATGTTGTTCATTTTAAGGATTTTCAATTAAATCCAAAAATTGAAGATATTGAAAAAGGTATTTCTCTTTTTAAAAAAGAAGACCCTGATGGTACTGTTGCTGTAGGCGGGGGAAGCGTGATTGATACTGCCAAATTAATACATTTTTATGCAGAGAACGGGCTAAATCCTTTTGAAACCCCGGATCATAAAAAGGAAATAGTAAAGAAAAGGCCGCTTATAGCTATCCCGACTACAGCCGGTTCCGGAAGTGAATCAACACATTTTGCGGTTTTATATAAAGATAAAGTGAAACATTCAACAGCTCATGAAAAAATACTGCCTG
>Ga0272441_10007825_pt1 | contig 17221 bp, 8 predicted proteins | sample SSMProp6N_FD_193582 | JGI IMG/M metagenome (GOLD analysis project Ga0272441, IMG submission 193582) | Marine sediment archaeal communities from Little Sippewissett salt marsh, Falmouth, MA, United States - SSM-Prop-6N | ecosystem: Environmental > Aquatic > Marine > Wetlands > Sediment ...
AGAAGGTCTTTGAGGTCGGTCAGGATCTCCTCCTGCTTCGTGCTCGCGCCGGCGAGATCCTTGGCGCGCTCGGTCTCCTTGGCGCGCGCGCGCGCCTGCCGGACGAGGCCCGCGGCTGCGGGCATCTCGACCGTCTCGAGACGGCCGAGCACCGACGAGACGCGCGTCAGGCGCTCCTCCTCCTCGACGCTCGCGAGGCGGTTGGTCTCGAGGTCCGTCAGGATGCGCTCGACGGACGAACGCACCGTGCCGGTGCGGCGGGCGATGTCGCGCTGGAGGGTCTCGGCGCGGACGGCCTCCTCGCGCGAGCCGGACTCGAAGCGTCCGGAGCGCGCGATCGTCTCGCGCACGCCGTCCACGAGCGCCTTGTCCTCCTCCTCGAGGCGGATGAGCGCCAGGATGTCGTCCTTGAGCGCGCGTTTGCGCTGGTCGATGCGGAGGTTCATCTCCTCGGGGGTCACGACGCGAAAATGGAAGCCCTCCGACTGACCGAGGTTCGGCTCGGGCGTGCGCGCATCGTGCGCATACCCGCTGTAGCTGAGCACCGTGCCGGGCTTGAGGTCGAGGTCCGAGAGGTCCCACTCACGCGTCTTCGATGCGATCGGGTCGCCGAAGCCCTCCGGCTCGAAGGGCATCTCGGACTCTTTCGCCGACTCTCCGCTGCCCACCACGTAGCGAACGCCGCCGTCGGCGACGCCGAACTCGTCGCGCATCTCCATCTCGAGCCGGACGACCGCCTGAGGCGTCACGTCCATGTTCACGCCCGGCCGGAGGAACCGGACGACGGGGGGCTTGTCCGGTACCGGCCAGACCGAGTGCCGCGGCACCTCCGTGTTGGTCAGGCCGTAGCGGTCGGTCAGGCGGACCAGGTAGTAGTCCTGGTCCGGTTGAAGCGTGAAGGTCGCCACGATCTCGCTGGCGACCGCGCCGCTCGAGCCGGGCGACAGCTCCCGACCGCTCCGGTCCGCCGTCGAGCCGTCGGGCCCCACGCCGATGATCTTCACGTCCCCGATCTCGGCCGAACGGGCCGGCGGCGCCTCGTCCGCGGCGCTCTTCGCGGCCTCCGCGGCCTCGGTGTTCTTCCGGGCCTCCAGGCCCAGGACGACCGCCGCCGAGGCGACGGGCTTGTTCGTGCGGGCGCGGACCGTGACTCGTGCGCCCACAAGCGCGCGCACGTTCGCCACGCCCGGCTCGAGCGTCGCCGGCGCCAGGCGCGTGTACTCCGGGAACGTGTAGGCCAGCGTGACCTCGGCCACGCGCGGCCGTTCCACGGCCTTGACGCGGTAGATGTCGCCGGGTTTCTCCCGACCGGCCTGGATGCGGTACTCCAGGCTGTCGGTCACGGCCGCAAAGGTGTGCTCGTAGAGGCGCTTCTCCCCGCCGGCCTCCATAGACTCGTCCGTCCACCGGCCGGCTTCGCCCGACGGATCGGCCCAGCGGTACTGAAGCGTAAGCGCCTCGGGCACGTAGCGGCTCTCATCCGTGACGCGCGCCCGGATCGGGAGCGGGTCCCCCTTGGCCACGAAGTACTGGGGGCTCTCGACGACCACGATCGTGCGCTTCGGCCAGGCCGTATCTGCGGCCGGGTAGAGGAAGCGCACCAAGCCCTTCTGCGCGATGTCCGGGAAGCGCCAAGCCAAAACGGCCACTATTCCGATCGAGCAGATCGCCGCGACCGCGCGCCGCGCCAGGAGCTTGGAGCGGAGCGTGCGCGTGAAGTTGAGCGAGCGTACGGCCTCGCCCGCGTCCTCCACGAGCTTCTCGACCATGGCGGGCGAAGCGGCGAAGCGCGCCTCGTCCTCCTCTTCGCTCCGGCGCAGGAGCTGGACCATGCTGATCAGCCGGTCCGCGAGTTCCGGGTAGGTCCGCTCGACCGAGATGGCCATGTCGTCGAGCGTGAGCCGCACGGTGAGCGGCGCGGTCACGTACCGCGCGGCGATCCACGCCACGAGGCAGAAGGCGGTCGCGAGGAGCACCATCCGCACGCCGATGGGCAGGTACAGGAACCAGTCCAGCGTCACGGCCATCGTGGTCGCAACCACAACCGCGATGAGGAGCCGGCTCAGACCGTCCAGAACGAAGGCGGTCCGGAAGCGGCGCCGCAGCGACCCGAGCCTGGAATGAACCTCGATCGGACTCATGTGTCCCCCTTGCCTTCTAGCGGTCCCCGCCGCCGGCCGCGCCCCTCGGCGCGTCCGGTGACCGGATTACCAGCGTGATCTCGTTCGATTCGACCCGGCCGGCCCAGGTCGCGCCGCCCCCGTCGCTGAAGTAAACGGCCCGCACGCGGCAGCCCACGGGCACGCGCGCGGTTACCAGGGGCGCCATATCCAGCGTGAGCGTGCGCACCTGGCCCGGAGCAAGCTCCACGAGCGGCGCGCCCACACCGGACGCGAGCACGCGCGCGCGCGTGTACGCAGCTGCGGGTGCCCCGTCCCGTTCGATGCGAAGGAAGTAGCGGGGCGTCAGCCCCCCCGGCGCGTGGAGCCGCAGGGGCGCTTCGCTCACGTTGCGGATCGAGAACCGCGCCCGCAGCGTCCCGCCGGACCACATAATCCTCGCGGGCTCCAGCTTCGCCTCGAGCCCGCTCGCCGCCGGGGTGTCGAGCGCGGGGCTCAGGAGCCACGCGCAGACGGCTTCGATATTCGACGGCCGCAGCGGGCCGATGCGCCCCAGGCGGCGGTCGTAGACGGCCGCCTGCCCGGCCGGCACGCGCCTCTCCCGGCCGCCCGCGGCGAAGGCGACCTCGCCCTCGATCACGTCGACCGACGTGTCGTTCTTGTCCACCCACACCTGGAAGACCGTGCCGAGCGTGCGCACGGTCCAGGAGGGCGCGTCGTGCGAGGCGCCCGCGTGCTCGACGGTGAAACCCGTCCCGTGGGGTGCGTTCACGTGGACCCGTCCCCTTGCGAGCCGCAGCTTGTGCGACCTCGTCACGGAAAACAGGCTGAACGAACCGGCGATGACCCGCGCCTCGCCCAGCGCGAACGCGAGGCGGCCCCTCTCGACCTGGACCTCCGCGCCCGGTTCGATCGAATCGCCCGGGGCAAGCGCCTTCCCGGCGACGCGAACCTCGCCGCGGACCTCGGTGACCGCCGCGGTCACGCGCAGCGGGTCGCCTCCGACCCGCGGCCGCGGCCATGCGACGACCGTCACCAGCGCCGCCGCCGCCGTGAGTGCGGCGAGGAGCGCCGCGCGACGCCAGCGGAAGGCCGGCCGCGCGCGCGCGGCCGCCAGGCGCACCCGGGGCCACAGGTCCGCGCCCGGCGTCCACGACGCGTGCGCCTCGAGAAGCCGCGCGAGGTCGGTCGAACGCGCGCGTGCTTCTCCGGCGGGTTCTCGCTTTCCGTTCATCGCGTCCATTCCGTCTTACCTCTGCGGTCGCATGCCCAGGAGCGGTGCGAGCTGCGCCCTGAGCTTCTCCTCCGCCGCGGACATCCGGCTCTTCACCGTTCCGACCGGCACGCCCGTGAGCGCGGCGATCTGGCGGTACGGCAGCTCCTCGACCTGCCCGAGCACGAAGACGAGGCGCTGCTCCTCGGGCAGATGCGCCAGCGCCTCGGCGAGGAGCTGGCGGACCTCCGCGCCCTCGGCCCGCGCGCCCGGATCGGCCGCCACGGCGGACGTCTCGCCGAGGAGCTCCCCTTCCTCCGCCTGACGCGGCCGGTTGCGCTTGCGCTCCGTGCGCCACACGTTGAGCGCCAGCGCGAAGACGTACCCGGCGAGGCTCCCCGAGCCACGCCAGCGTCCGGCCGAGCGCCAGAGCCGCACGAAGACCTCCTGCACGAGGTCGTCGCACCGGTTCCGGTCGAAGCACAGCCTGAAAAAGAACGAACCCACGGGCCGGGCGAAGCGCTTCCAGAGCGCCTCGAAGGCCTCGGCCTCGCCGCGGGCCACGGCCGCCATGAGCGCGCGCTCGTCGCCCGGTTGCCGGCCCGAGGGACTCAACCGCGCACCCAGTAAGACCGGCCGTGCAGGGGGTCGGTTCGACTGAAAATCAGGATGATTTCGGCGGCGCAAGGCGCTGCGCCCGCGGGAGTTGCGCTCATCGCTGGAGGATCGGCAGGTATCGGTAGGGGATCTGGAGGATGATGCAGGACATGGCCGTGGCGTAGTTGGCGCCCCCGCCGCCGGACCAGGAGCCGTCCTTGGCTTGGTGGGTAATGAGTTCCTGTCGGATCGCCGGGAACCAGCCGGCCCAGTACTTGCCGCCGAGCTGATAGGCGGCCTGCGCGCAGTAGTAGTGCATGTAGAAGTAGTGCCCGCCCCCGAAGGCCACGGTCGCCCGCCCGCCCATGCCGGGGCGTTTCTTATTGGGCGCGTTGCGGAGGATGCGCTCGCCCGCACGCTTGACCTCGGGCAGGTTGTAGAGTCCCAGCCCGCAGAGCGAGGTCACGCCCGCGCCCGAGAGCGCGAGCGACCCGGACCCCACGCCCCGCCGCGAGATAGTGTAGGTGAAGGAGCCTTTCGTCCCCGCACTGTCGCGCACGTACTTGATCGCCTTCTGGATCGTCTTCTCCGGGACCTTGATGCCCGCGTTGCGCGCCGCGCGCAATGCTTGAATCTGGCAGACCGTCACCGAGAGGTCCGCGCTCTGCGGGGTTGGGTTGTACCGCCACCCGCCCTGCGGGTTCTGGCAGCGGACCATGAGCTTCACGGACTTCTGGAGGCTCCTCTTGACCCGCCGGTCGCCGGTCATGCCGTAGACCTCGGCCAGAAACAGGCACGCGAACCCGTGCCCGTACATCGTGCCGTGGATCGGAGACTGGGGGTTTCGGATCACGCCCGCGTTGTCCGTGTTGCGGACCACCCACTCCACCGCGCGCGACACGTTCTTGCCGTACTCGCCGCGCCCGGGCGTGTTCCCCCCGGCGAGGAAGGCGAGCCCCGCGAGGCCCGTCATCGCCGACTGGCTGCCCGAGCCGCCGCGACTGCGTCCCCCGCCCCAGCCGCCGTCGCGGTTCTGCGTCTCGGCGAGGTACGCGAGCCCCCGCTCGGCCGCGCGCCGGAGCGCGGGGGTGATCTCCTCGTCGGGGGAGAGCGTGCTCGTACCCGCCTCGGGGACCATGGCGGGCCGATCGGGTTCGGGCGCTTCGGCCGCCGGCGCCTCGCCCGAGCGGGCAGGCGCCCCTGCGGCCGCGAGCAGCAGCAGCGCGATCGAAAGCGCGATCGACCGGACCATGAAACGATCTCCTAGAGCAGGTTCGCGCGCTTGCGGAGCGCCCACTCGGTGACCACGAGGATCGTGAAGAGCACGAAGAGCCGCCAGTTATCCCAGAGGGGATCCGAGTGCCGGAACGAGACCTGTCGCGAGGCGTGCGGCACGCGATCGGGCAGGTCCTTCACCCTCCCGAGGGAGAGGAACGTGCCGCCGGCGCTCGCGGCGGCCATGTTGCGCAGGAGCTGCCGGTTCATGCGGGTGCGCTCGAATTCGCGCCGGGGCACGCGCAGGCTGAAAGTGCACTCGTCCGCGGCGCGGCCGGCCTCGTCCTTGAGCCAGGCCGTGTAGTCGCCGCGCACCTCGGGTGCGAACTCGCCGATGTACTCGCCCGGCCGGTTCGGCGCGGGCGCGAGCTCCACGACGATCGCGTCGCGGCCGGGCACGCGCACGTGTGCCTTTACGCCCGGCGCGCGGAGCGGGTCGAACTCCTCGTCGCGTACAGTCGCCACGATGCGCACGCGCTCGCCGAGGTTGTACTCCTCGCGGCCGACCTCGACCTGGAAGCGGCGGTTCTGGCCGGCGCGCTTGCCCGCGGCCAGATACCGCAGCGCCTGGGCGTAGAACCGGTAGAAGTACCGGTCTCCGTAGCCGTAGCGCCAGCGCCAGACCTCGTCCACGCCCATGAACATGGTGCGCCCGGCGCCGTAGATCTGCGTCGCCACGAGCACGCGCTTCTCGCCGTCCGCCCCCTTGGCGAACGGGTGCCGCGCGAGGACCTGCGCGGCCCTCTTGGCCTTCGGCACGGGGAAGTACCAGTAGAACCCGGGCAGGTCCGCCCAGGTCTCGCGGTTGGCGGTCTCCTCGCCCTCGAGCCGGAGGATCGGGTTCGCCCAGCCCTCGCGCGTGATCTCGGGGCGGTAGGGCTCGGTCTTGGGGCGGACCATGTCGAAGAGGCCGGGGTCGGAGTTGGAGACGACCACGGGCAGGAGGTCGGCGATGGGCGTGTCCACGTACTCGAGCGGCGCGTGGCGTTCGCCCGCGAGCATGAGGAACCCGCCGCCCTCTTGGAGGACGAAGTTCTTCGTCATCTCGAGCTGCTCGGGGCTGAAGAAGTCGGCGCGCGGCTCGACGTCGCCGAAGATGATCACGTCGTAGCGGTAGAGGTCCTTCTTCTCGGTCGGGTAGGTGTCCAGCGGAAGGTTGCCCTCGTAGAAGTAGCTTCCGTCGGAGCTCGCCAGGAGGCACGAGATCTCGAGCGTGTGGTCGCGCAGGAACGCGTTCTTGAGGTAGCGGTACTCGAAACGGGGCAGGTCCTGCCCCTCGACGTAGAGGACGCGGAGCTTGTCCTCGGTCACGGCGACGCGCGCGCTCGCCTCGTTGTCGTCCGCGAGGATCTCGCCGGGCAGGGGCTCGATGCGGGCGGTGTAACGCATGTCCCCCGCCTCGCGGGGCTTGAAGCGCAATTCGGCGCGCACGGGCTCGCCGCCGGGCGCGAGCATGACCTCCTTGCGCGCGACCTCTTCCTTGCCCCGCCGCAGCACGACCGTGGCCATGCGCGAGGGGTACTCCTGGGCCGAGACGGTGACCCACGCGGTGATGAAGTCCCCGACGAGCGCCTTTTCGGGGGCCTCGAGGCGCCGCACCGCGATGTTCTTCTGGGGGCGGGCGTCGCCCACGCCCACCGTGAAGACCGGCACCTTGTGGCTCCGCCCGAGAGAACGCGCGATCTTCTCCGGGTCCTCGCCCTCCTCGTCCGCATTCGAGCAGCCGTCGGTGAAGACGACGACCGCGGCGATGGGCTGCCCCTTGAGGTCGTCCAGGGTCTCGCGAATGCAGCCGCCCAACCGCGTCATCTGCCCCTCGCCCGACAGCGCGCCGGCGTCGAAGACATCGCCTCGTTTCTCGTCCTCGATCGTGGGCCGCACGTGCGCGTCGAAGCGGTAGTACTTGAGGCGATGCCCCTTCTTGAGCCGTCCGTCCAGGTCGATTTCGCGGCTCGTGAGGAAGGCCTTGACGATGTCGAGGCGCGAGAGGCCGCGCACCTGCTCGGGCGTCATCTCGGCCGCGGGCACGCGCTCGCCCTCGGCCGTCAGGACCGCGAAGTCCGCGGGCAAGGCCGCGCGCAGGCGCTCGACCGTGAGCTCGGTGACCTTCTCCTCCGCCTCCTCGACCGGCGGCGCCCCCTCGGCGACCGTCCCGGACACCTCGGCCGCCTCGGCCGGCGCCTCTTCCTCTGTTGTCTCCTTCGGCGCCTCTCTTTCGGCGCCGGAGGAGGCGTCCGCCTCTCCGTCCTCGGGGTAGCGGTCTTTGAGCGTCATGGAGAGCGAGTCGTCCACCATCACGATCACGTACGAGCGCCGGGCCTCGTACTCGCTGATGTTGAGCACGGGCTCAAGCAAGAGCAGGATGGCCACGAGCACGGCCAGGAGGCGCAGGACTGCGAGGAACCGCCGCAGCCACGGCCGCACGCCCCGCGCGTCGAGCCGGTAGACGTAGAACGAGAGGGCAACGACCGCGAGGACGAGGAAGAGCATCAGCCACGCCGGCAGCTCCACGTCGAGCCCCGGCCGCCAGCGCGAGCCCTCACGGAGCACGCTCCCGTCAAGCCCGAGCAGCACCTGCATCAGCCAGCGCATTCGGCCTCCACGCTACCGGTACCGGCCCCAGAACCAGGCCAGGAAGCTCTCCAGGCACAGGAGCGCCAGCACCGCCCAGACGAACCAGCGCCAGAACTCGCGGCGCGAGGTCTGGAGACTCAGCGCCTCCTCGATCTGATGCTCCCCGGCACCGACACGTTGAAGGGGGAGCCCCGGCAGGAGCTCCGCGAGCTCGTCGCGCGTGCGCGTACGCGCCAGCCGCGCGAGATCCGACTCGACCGGGTCGAGGTTCTCGGCGAAACACCGACGGCGCACCTCCTCGCCCCGCCCGATCTCAAGGCGGTAGAAGCCGGCGCGATCGGTTTTCTCGAAGGTCACGATGGGGCGGCCGCCCTCCTCCTTGGCCTGGAGCGTCTCGCGTCCCTCGACGGGCGGATCGCCGCTCGGGGGGGTGTGAATCGTGACAGCGCGGCCGAACTCGGTGCCGTGCAGGCGGTCCCGGATGCTCTGGCCGACGGTCAGGTTCATCCCGACGCCCGGCTGCTTCATCAGGTGATAGAAGAGATCGTAGGTCATCAGGACGCCCGCACGCCAGGAGAAGTCGGTCCAGTCGTCGTCGGCGGTGGTGGTCACGAGACAAACGCGCCCGCCGCCTCCGCCATCGGAGCCGCTGCCCCCGAAGGGGCGCTCGAGGATGGCCGCCGCGCCGTCGGAGTACTTCAGGATGGTGCGAACCTGCGCGTCGGCCGGGCCGGTCTCCGTGCCCATGTAACGCCAGATGCGCGTGCGCGGCAACTCGTTCTGGTTGCGCGGGTCGCGGAAGAGCCGCAGAATGGGATGGTTGTAGCTCTCCGGCTCAAAGTGAACTGCGCCGCCCTTCTCGGGGTCCGCGTCGCCGACCGGCTCGGTGAGCGCCGCGGGCAGGAGCCCCAAGCCGTCCTTGTACAGGTGCCGGTTGTAGAGCGCGGCGTCCACCCGGTCGCCCATGTAGACCAGGAGCCCCCCGCCGTCACGCACGTAGCTCTCGAGCGCGGCGATCCTTTCCTCGGGGACCGAGGCCACATTCGCGAGCACGATGAGGGCGTACGGCTCGAGTTCCGCGCTCCCCGCGGCGGGCCCGCCGCCGCAGAACTCGCCCTCCGGAAAAACCTGCGGCCGGATCGGGAACTCGGGCGGGGTCTCGTCGCGGCGGGGCGCGAAGAGGAACATGAGCGGATCGGTCTCGCTCTCGAGCGGCCCGGGGCGCGGGTCGCCGTCGACGAGGAGCACGCGCACGCGGTCGCGGACCTCGACCGCGAGGTAGCGCGCGTTGTCCGCGGCGAGGCGGTCGTCCCCGCACGTCACGCGCACGCGGTGCGAGCCCGGCTCCTCGAAGACGTGGCTGAACGAGACCAGCGCCTCGCCGCCCAGGCGCTCGATCGGCTCGCTGCGCTTGGTCGCCTGCTTCTCGCCGTCAACCCAGAGCGTCACGGGCACGCCCTCGAGATGGGGGCGGTCCCAGTTGCGCACGCGCGCGTCGAGAGAGACGGACGCGCCGGTGACGAGCACCGGCGTCTCGGGCCGGAGGTGCTCGACCGCGACGTTGCCGTCCAGGCGCTCGGGCCACGCCTCGCGCCCGCTCCCGGCCATGTCCACGACGTAGACGGCGGGCACCGGCCCGTCCGACTCGGCCGCGGCCTTCCGGATCGCCTCGACCGCGTCGGGGTTCCGAAGCTCGCCGCTGACCGGGTCCACCCAGCCGTTCCGGGTGCCGTCGGTGAGGATGAAGATCTCGCGCCGGGGGTTGCGGCTGACCTCGCTATCGGTCGCCAGGTCCCAGGCCTCCTTGAGGGCTGCGACCATGTCGGTGGCGCCGTCGGCCAGCTCGATGGAGGCGAAGTCGCGGGCGACCTCCTCGCCTCGCGGCTGCGTGGAGCCCTTGAGCACCGCGCGGGGCGCCTGCGCGCAGGCGATCAGCGAGAGCGCGTCGCCGGAGCGCATGTTCGCCCGCAGCCGGGCGGCCGTCTCCTTCGCCCGGGTGAAGAGCGTCGGGCGGCCCTTGTCGCGCCAGCCCATGGACGCGGAGGTGTCCAGCACGATCACGCGGTGCAGGCTCGCGCCGCCTCCGAAGAGCCCGCCGCCCTGCGCGAACTGCGGCTGCGCGAAGGCGAGCGCCAGGAGCACCAGGATCAGGACCCGGATCGCCAGCAGGATGAGCTGCTCAATGCGCAGCCGGCGCGAGCTCTTCTTGTACGCCTCCAGGAGCCAGTGCATCGCCGCCCAGACCACGCGACGGTAGCGCTGGCGACTCAGGAGGTGGATGATGATCGGGGCCGCGCCCGCGGCCATGCCGCCGAGCATGACGGGGTTGGCGAAAGGCACGCGAGGCCTCCTACTTCGTCCGGGTCGAGGCGCGAGTCGCCAGATACGCCGCGAGCGCCACGTCCAAGGGGGTCGAGGTATCCAACTGCACGTAGTCGATGCGCCGGTTGAGGCATCCTCTCTTGATCCGGCTCACGAAGCTCTCGACCTCAGCGAGGTACGCCTGCCGCAGGCTCCGCGGGTCGGTCATGAGCTCGGGGAATTCCTCCAGCCCCTCGAAGCGCGTCAGCTCCTTGAAGGGGAAGGTTAGCTCGTCGCGATCGAGCACGTGGAAGACGACGACCTCGTGCCGGCTGTGCCGGAAGTGCGCGAGCCCCTGGAGGATGTTCTCGGCCGAGTCGAAGAGGTCGCTCACCAGCACCACGAGGCCGCGTCTCTTCACGCGCTCGGCGAGCTCGTGGAAGATGCCGGACATGTCCGTCCGCTCGTGCGGGGTGATCGTGGCGAGCTCCGTCAGGATCGCGCGCATCTGCGCGGGCGAAGCCGAGGCCGGTACGGTTCGCCGGATCGCGCTGTCAAAGAGGGTGAGCCCCGCCGCGTCCTGCTGCCGGAGCAGCAGGTGCGTCAGGCTCGCGACGAGGTAGCAGGCGTACTCGAGCTTGCTCCGCCGCTTCACGCCGCCGTAGGCCATGGACTCGGACGTGTCCAGGAGCATGTGACAGCGGAGGTTCGTTTCCTCCTCGTATTGCTTGATGTAGAGGCGGCCCGTGCGGCCGAGGACCTTCCAGTCGAGGTGCTTGAGGTCGTCCCCGAAGGAGTACTCCCGGTGCTGTGCGAACTCGACCGAGAAGCCGTGATAGGGGCTCTTGTGGAGCCCGGAGATAAAGCCCTCGACCACGAGACGCGCGCGCATCTCAAGGCGCCCGATCTTGCTCAGCGTCGTCGCGTCCAGATACTTCCGCGAGGTGTCCGGCACGTTCCCGTCTCCCGGTCCTAGGCCTCGGGGCTCGCGGAGGGCGCGCCGCCCGGCGCGCCGGAGGCGGCGAAGACCTTGGGCAGGCGCTTGTCCTCGAGCGCGGCGGACTCCTTGTCCGGGATCGAGTCGAGGAGCTTGTCCACCACCTTGTCGGTGGTAATGCCCTCGGCCTCGGCGTTGTAATTTGTGATCACGCGGTGGCGCAGCACCGGGTGCGCGACCGCGCGCACGTCCTCGCAGGAGGCGTGGAAGCGGCCCATAAGGACCGCGCGGGCCTTGGCGCCCAGGATGAGGTACTGCCCGGCGCGCGGACCGGCTCCCCAGGAGACCCACTCGTTGATGAAGTCCGGGGCCTCGGGGCGTCCGATGCGCGTGGCCCGCGCGATGTTCATAGCGTAGCGGATGACGTGGTCGGCGGCGGGCACGCGGCGCACGATGTCCTGGAGCCGCAGGATCTGCTCGCCGGTGAGGACCTGATCGAGCTCGGGGTCCCACATCGCGGTCGTGGTGCGGATGATGTCGAACTCTTCGTCCGGCTCAGGATAGTCGACGAAGATCTTGAACATGAAGCGGTCGAGCTGGGCCTCGGGCAGCGGGTAGGTGCCCTCCTGCTCGATCGGGTTCTGGGTGGCGAGCACGAAGAAGGGCGGATCGAGCGGCCGCTGCACGCCCGCGGTCGTCACGTGCCGCTCCTGCATGGCCTCGAGGAGCGCGGCCTGCGTCTTCGGCGGCGTGCGGTTGATCTCGTCGGCCAGGATGATGTTCGCGAAGACCGGGCCGGCCACGAAGCGGAACTCGCGCTGGCCCGTGGTCTTGTTCTCGTCGATGACCTCGGTGCCCGTGATGTCGCTGGGCATCAGGTCCGGCGTGAACTGGATGCGGTTGAACTTGAGCGTAAGCACCCGCGAGAGCGTGGAGATGAGCAGGGTCTTCGCCAGGCCCGGCACCCCCTCCAGCATGCAGTGCCCCCGGGAGAAGATGGCGATCAGGAGCTCCTCGATCACCTTCTTCTGGCCGACGATGACCTTGGCCAGCTCCCCCTGGATCTTCCCGTAGGCGGCGTTGAGCTGCTGGACCGCCTGGATGTCCCCGTCCGAGCCTGGTGCCTGGCCCATGAACCTCTCCTTTCTCCGTTCGTCCCGGTCCGCCGCGCGGCGGCCGGGCCAGCCCCCGTCTACTCCGTGGCCGGTGGCTTCTCCTCTTTCTTCTCATCACCGGGCGCGCCCGCCGCGGGCGCCTCCCCGGCCTTATCGTCCTTCCCGGGCTTCTCTTCCTTCTTGTCGGGCTTCTTCTTCCTCTCGGGCTTCTCGATCTTCTCAACTTTCACGGCCGCGGCGTCGCCTCCGCCCGCATTCACTCCGGCGCGGATGACGAACCCGCCCGCCCCGTTGACCTGTACCTGGCCCCCCCCCTGGCGGTGGATCTGAAGCACCTGCCCCGGCACTCCCCGCGCGGGCTTGGCCGCGTCCTTGGGGCTATCCTCGAAGGCGTAGATCATAATCGGGAAGCGCTTCACCCGGCCGACGTTCTGCGGCTTGCCGACCTGCGCGCGCGTGCGTGATTCGGTCAGGAGGCGGATGAGAAGTTCCTCCCCCTTCATCGTCACGATCTTGCGGGCCGGGAAGATCGGCTGCCGGGTCCGCGCCCGCATGCCGTTGCCCTGAGTCATCAGCATGCAGGCAGGCTTTCGCTGCATGAGCCACGAGTTGAGCATGTTGTACGAGTTGCTCCCCAAGCGCCCTTTGTACTCCTGCTGAAGGACCTTGCGGACGTCCTCGTGACCGGCGTAGTCGATGAGTTTATTCCCGGCGACGAACTGCTTCCAGCGGATCGCGGCGAGCGCCTCCTCGCAGCGCCAGCGGACCTCCGGGTCCTCGTGCGAGTGCGAGAGCTTTTGCAGGAACTCCGCCGCTGCGGCCGGAAGCTTCGCAGCTTCATCCGAGGCCTTCTCGCGCTCGGCGTAGCCGTCCGCCGCCATGCCCCGGACGAGCGCGTCTACCTGTTTGACGAGTTCCGCGGGCACCGCTTCCGCTGCGGGCGCGGTTTCGGGCTCGGCAGCGCGCGCGCCGACCGGTGCGAGCGCCAGAACGAGAGCCGCGAGGCAGACGAAAACGTCGGGCAGGCTGTCTCTCTTCACTCTCATTCCCCGGCTGGTGCCTCCTTGGCTTCGGGCTGCGAGGTGAGGAGGATACCCTTCTGGCCGGTCACCGTCAAGAACAGGTAGCCCTCTCCGAGGAATTTCACACCCACGCGACCCCCGCCACGATAGTTAACAACCCGAATACCCCCGACGATCCGGGTGCCGCCGCCCGGCATCTTCAGCCGCTTCGACCAAGTCACCTTCCCGGTCCGCCAGTCCACGAAGCAGAGCCGGTAGCCGTCCGGCTCGGCGTAAACGGCGATCGCACCGTCGCGCGCGCCGGCCGCGCCGACGAGCGGGCTGCCATGCGGCGGCCGCGTCTCCCAGAGCTTCTTGCCCGTCTTGCGATCGAACGCGATGAGGCCGCCCCGGCCGGCCTTCACCTGCCCCAGGGCGAACGAGATCGCGTGTTCGTCGGACATCACGGCAGCCGGATGCTGTCTGCCGGGAAGCTTGCCGCGAAGCGTGCACTTGCCCGTGATCGCGTCGAAGACCTCGTAGCGGGTCGTCTGGCTCCGGTAGTCCTGGACCGTCACGACCACGCTCTCGCCCAGGACGCTCGTCTTGAGGTTCGCGTAGCGGCTCCCCCTCTGGCGGGCGCGCCAGACGAGCTTTCCGGTCAGCGGGTCGTAGGCATTGATGTCCGCGCCCGTCCGGATCGGGGCCACGATGAGGCGGTCGGCCACGGCGAGGGGCTGGCCCCCGGTCGCCGGCAGCGAGATCTCGAAGCGCTTCAGCCCGGTCGCGAGGTCCAGGGCCACGAGCTTCAACTTCATCGCACGGCCCTGTCGCCGGCCGGTCTGGGCGACCACGAGGTCATCGGTGAGGAGCGCCACCGACCCTACGTCCGGGATCTCCGCCCGCCAGATGAACCGCCCGCCGGCCGGGTCGAGCACCGTGACGGCCTTCCCCGTCTCGCAGATCGCGATCGCGCTCTCGCTCGCCCGAAGGGTCGCCCCCGCGAGCTTCCCCCCGGCCTCCTCGAGGGTCTGACGCCAGAGGAGCTTGCCGTCGAGAAGGCTCCGGGCCTCGATCGCGTCCTTATCCAGGCGGCAGAGCGTGCCCGAGACCACGATGGCCGGCGAGGACCTCGGTAGCGTGCCTCTGAACTCTCTGGCCGGCGAGGCACCCGTGCCCGATTCCTTCTGCTCCCAGCGGAGCTTGCCGGTCCGGAGGTCCAGGAGCTGAAGCGTGCCCGGCTGCATCCGGCCGCGTGCGTCCCGCCTCCCTCCGACGCGCACCACGATGGCGCCCGCGGTTGGCGCGTCTTGGCCGGGCAGGATCGAGCACGGGCCCTTCTTGGCCCAGCGCTCGGCGAGCGGCGGTCTCAGGACGGGGCTCCCGGAAGCGGCCGCGGCCTTCACGAAGTTCGGGTTGACTTTGCGCCGCTCCTTCACGAAGGACGCGCCCGTGTAGGCCTTCTCTCGGATGCGGAACGCGGCCTCGGCGTGCTCCCGCTCGATGCGGCGGAGCTGGCTGCGCCACATGCCGTGGAAGCCGCCCTTCTCGCAGGCGAGCGCGACGCGCGCGTGCATCTCGCCGCGCGTGCGGCGCGAGTCCGCGCGCCCGAGCAGGCGGCGCAGGGGGTCGAGCGCGCCCTGCGCGTCGCCCGAGTCGAGCCGGCGCTCGGAGAGGAGCACGAGCGCCTCCTCCGCCGCTTCGCTCGTCGGATACAGGCGCAGGAGCTCCTCAATCTCATTGACACCCTTCACCGCCTGCGCGCGCGCCAGGAGCACCGCGGCCCTCTCCTCCTCGGCCGCGTAGACCTCGCGGCCGTGCGCCTTCAGAAGGCGCCAGAGGCGGGTCTCCGCCTCGCGCGAGGTGCGGAACGCGCGTCCCTTGTCCCGACAGGTCGTTCCGCCGAACCGCGCGATGGCGGCCTGGAGATCGGTCACGGCCTCGGTCAGCTCCTCGAGCTGCTCGTGCGTCCGCGCGATGCGAAACTGCGCCAGGGCGCGCTCCTCGTCCTTGAGCGCGTACCCCTGGGCCTTGCGGTAGTCCTCGAGCGCGTCGGCGGGTTTCTCGTCGCGCGTGCGCTCGGCACGGTCCCAGTGCGCCGCGTAGAGGCGGTCGCGCAGGGCTTCGCGCAGGTTCTCGTCGTGATAGACCGCGTCCGGCTTCGCCTGTGCCAAGGCCTTGAGGTACCACGCGATCGCATCGGTGTAGGCCTCAGTCTTGTAGTGGATGTCGCCCATCTCGAGCTTGGGCGCCGGGTCTTCGGGCGACGTGCGGATCGCCCCGGTCAGTTTCGCGTGGACCTGGTCCCACGCGAAGAAGGCGGCGAGCCCGTTCGTCTTCGCCGCGATGAGCACGTCCCCGACGACGAGCAAGTTCCCCTGGCCCTTCGCCGGGTCGGGCCAGACGGCCTGCGCCACGCGCCGCCCGTCGGCGAGGTCGATCTCGAGCAAGCCCTTGCGGGCCGGCAGGTACGCGCACTCGGCGGTGAGGTAGCCGCGCCCGACGATCGTCTCGTCCAGGCGCGTCGTCCAGGCGCGCTTGCCGTTGGCGATGTAGAAGGCCGTGATCTCATGGTCCCCGGAGCAGACCGCGAGGGCTCCCACCGCGCCCAGAAGGATGCGGAGCTTGCCGCGCGGCGCGCGCCAGAGGATCTCGCCCGTCTCGGTCGAGAGCGCGTACAGGCAGTTGGAGTCCCGCGGCGCGACGAGAAGGCGAGGGCCGACCACGATCGGGGCCGAGCCCTCCCAGGCCGACGCGTCGCCGCGGATCATCCGGCCGTTGCGATCCATCGCCGGCTCCACCCGGTCGTAGAGCATGATCCAGCGGACCGCGCCGGTCAGCGCATCAACCGCGGCGGCCGCGCCGAGATCGGTCACGAAGTAGAGCGACCCGCCCGCGCGGGCCAGGGGCTGGCCGACGTGCGAGCTTCCCCGCGTCATCGTGAAGCCCGCGCAGATAAACGAGGACCAGACCATGCGCCCGGTCGCCGCGTCGAAGGCGAGCAAATACGCGTCCGTCATCGAGCTGTGGCGCACGAAGGGGACGTAGACCGTACCGGTCCCGGCCGTGGGCGCGCAGGCGAACTGCCCGCCCTGAAGGAGTTTCCTCTCCTCCTTGTCCTTCAGGTCCGCGCTCGACCAGAGCATCTTGCCGCCGCGCGCGGTGAAGGCCACGAGTTCCGGAGGCCTGCCCTTGGTCTGGCGTCCCCGACGGACGCCCCCCCACACATTCCCCTGGTTCACGGCGCCGGAGCCGCCGAAGACCGCGTACGCGCGGCCGGCATCGACCGTGACGAAGGCCATTCCCACGCCCGTGGGGTTCTTTGGCACGTAGCGCCACTTCAGCCGGCCGGTCATGGGCTCGAAGGCCCAGACGCCGGACCCGCTCGCAAAGTAGACGCGATTGCGCGTCGCGGTCGCGTGGCTCGCGTGCAGGTTCACCGTCTTCGACGCGGTCGCGACAGGCCTTCTCACGAAATGGCTCGGGTATTGCTGCTTCGGCGGCGCAGGCTTGGCCTTCCCGAACTCCCACGCCATGAGCCCGGGCTTGATCGTATGCGTCGCGCGGCCGAGGTGCGCGCCGTCCACGCCGAAGGTGGGCCAGCCGCCCGCCTCCCCCGACGGGCCGCCGGGGAACTGCGTACCCGCGTCGCGCGCCGCGGCGATCAGCTCCTCGGCCCTCTTCGCGACCTCGGTCCGCTCGTGCCCCACGCGGAGCTCTGCGCCGTTCCAGCCCTTGCGCGCCGCCTTGAGGCGCGCGCGTGCGGCCTCGGGACCGAGCGCGAGCGCGGCGGCCTGGATCGCGCGCAACTGGAGCGCCGTGCGCGCGTCCGCATCGGCCTCGCCTCCGCGCGGATAGGCGCGGAGGATACGCTCGTAGCAGGCGAGCGCCTTGCGCGCCTCGCCGCGGGCCAGGGTGAGTTCGCCCAAGAGGATGAGCGCGTCGTCGCCGTAGGTCGAGACGAAGTATTGGTCCGCGACCTTCGCGATCGCGGCCTCGTCCATGGTTCGGCGGGCGCGGTCGAGCGCGGCCTTGGCCGCGCGGTCGTAGAGCACGCGGTAGAGATCGAGGGCTTCGGGCGGAAGGCG
>Ga0272441_10007826_pt1 | contig 17220 bp, 15 predicted proteins | sample SSMProp6N_FD_193582 | JGI IMG/M metagenome (GOLD analysis project Ga0272441, IMG submission 193582) | Marine sediment archaeal communities from Little Sippewissett salt marsh, Falmouth, MA, United States - SSM-Prop-6N | ecosystem: Environmental > Aquatic > Marine > Wetlands > Sediment ...
ACAGCCAGAAGGGGTCAAAGTTCTACACCACCGATCCCTCCAGGATATACCTGCAGATGATCCTGAAGAATCAGGAGGAGATCATGAAGAAGCTCGATCTACTCCTCGACAGGAAGCAGTAGAGCAACACAGTTGCTCGACGATTCTGCACAAAATCAAGAACACCCCCTTATGCGGCGGAGGCAAAAAAGACGGTGACAATCGTCACCGTCCTCGCGTCATCTCCGTTAACCTCTTCTTTAACCCATCCTTAAGATTCGTATTTTCTCCTTTCTTAGAACCTTTTTTCTCCCCTTCCCGGCAATCTTTTTTTCTTCTCCGCCTTCGAAAGTCTTGAGTGTTGTCTTTTCAAAAAAACTTTGCTGCCTGAAAACTTTAAGCTTTCTCCCTGATGTCGAAATGACAGGCCATACCGGTCATTAAAATCCCCCCTTCCCCGGTTTCTACCGGGCCCCTCACCTCTTCCTCCTTTCCAAAGACCGCCGCGCGCCTTCCCGCGAGGTCGTCCTGCTATCAAAAGTTTTTCACAAAAAATCTGCGAATTAGCCCCTGCCATCAATGTCTGAACGAAGAATCTGCATTTAAATCGCTGAAAACACTCAAAAATACTACTTTGGTAGTATTTACAACGCGTTCTGAACTTGAGACAACGGAAGCCAAGAAAAGCTATCAAATCGACAGGCGACACACGATCGAAAAATACATCGATGCGGGGGATTGAAAAATGAAAAAAATATTCAAGAAAAATCAGAAAAGCCAGGTATTCGCGGCAACCCTCTCGGCGGTCCTTGCCTTCATCTTTCTTATTGCAATCGCCGTCCCTGCTAGTGCTACCCCGACGGAAATCCGAGTGGATAGCTGGGATATCATGTCCGTGTCATTCGAACATCCCGAAGGAGAGGCGACGAGCGGTTACGCGGGGGAATTTATGGTATCCCTGTATGACGATACCCTTGGATGGGGGGATCTTCAGTCCGCGTTCTGCGTGGACCTGGATTCAACTATTTCTCAGAGCACCTACGGCATTGCAAGCATGCTGCAGCCGACGACAGCGGAAATCGCCTGGCTTATGGACACCTACTCTTCTCCGTCGGCAACAACGGTCGAAGGGGCGGCCCTGCAGGGCGCCATCTGGGAAGTACTCTACGGAGACGACTTCAACCTCACCGGACCGCCAGAAGTTACAGCCGTATCTGCCGGGTACCTGTACGCCCTGAATAACGCGACAATCGACACAAACTATCTCTTGAACAGCTATTCTGTCGTAAACCTCGACGGGTATCAGAATCTCCTTGTCCAGAGTTCATCCTCCGCCCCTGTTCCCGAGCCCGCCACAATGGTGCTTCTGGGAACCGGGTTGCTCGGTCTCGCGGGTATCCGCAGAAAAAAGAGAGCATAACAGAATGCACGGCCCTCGTCGTGCCGCTTTGTAGCATCATGAGGGCCGTGCAGCTCCTCACCTCAAATCCCGCCCACAGGACACAACCGCTCAGGATATTCGATACGCACGGTACAGGGTTCACAATATTTTTCACCAAACCGTGCGTAAGCAGAAACCGTGATCACCTCCAAGCCTGACTCATATTGCGAAAAAACCAGGAAATGTCTGGCGTTAGACGCCAATTTGCATTATATAGACAGGCAAAATAGCGAAAAACACCAGGAGGTATTATGAGCACCTTTCAGAACCGTATCTTTCGCGCCGCAAAGCTGGATGTCAATCTCTACGAAGAGGTCGAGGCCGACAAGGGGGCAATGGGCCAGGCGATGGCGGTTGTCGTACTATCGAGTGTAGCGGCCGGTATCGGCAGTTTCGGGACCGGGGGATTCGGCGGGGCCGTGATGGGGACAGCCGCGGCCCTTGTCGCATGGTATCTTTGGGCCTGGCTCACCTACTTCGTCGGGACGAAGCTCCTTCCGGAGCCGCAGACCCAGTCGGACCCCGGCGAACTGCTGCGGACGATCGGCTTTGCGAGCGCCCCCGGCCTGATCCGCGTCGTGGGAATCATCCCGGGACTGGAACAGGCCGTCTTCCTGGTGGCCTCCCTCTGGATGCTGGTCGCGATGGTGGTCGCGGTCAGACAGGCCCTCGATTATACGAGCACCCTGCGGGCCGTGGGAGTGTGCGTGATCGGCTGGGCCATCCAGATACTGATTCTCGGGCTGTTCTTCTCCATCTTCGGCGGGGGCGCGCAATCGGTTTAAACAGAACCGGAGTCACACCGTTAACAGCAGGAGTCTAATCGGGGCTCATGCACGCAGCCCCGTTGTCTGTTGATCCACGCCTGCCATCTCACGGCAATGCGGCTCATACCCGCATACTATAAAAACAGGAGGATGATTCTCCGTCATGACCATCAGAGAAGCAACGGCTGAGGATTTCGACGCTATCTGGCCTATCTTCCATGAGATCGTCTCGGCCGGGGAGACATACGCGTACGACCCTCAGACAACCAGAGAGGGAGCGTTTGATATCTGGATGACGCAGCCGCACAAGACCTTCGTCGTCGAAGAGGCCGGCACCGTCGTCGGCACCTACTACCTCAAACGGAACCAGCCGGGCCTCGGCGGCCACGTCTGCAACTGCGGGTATATGGTTTCGTCACAAGCCAGAGGGAAGGGGGTGGCGACCGCCATGTGCGAGCACTCGCAGAGGGCATCGGTCCAGCTCGGCTACCAGGCCATGCAGTTTAATCTGGTCGTCTCGACGAACCAGGGGGCGATACGCCTCTGGGAAAGGCTGGGATTCGCGATCGTCGGCCGCCTGCCGAAGGCGTTCCGGCACAGCACCGAAGGGCTGGTGGATGCACTGGTTATGTACAAATGGCTGGCGAACTGACGGGATTACTTTGTCCTTGACAGGAAAACGGCACTGTCTATATACTCCGTCCGCACTGGCCGGGTACAGCCCGTTGCAACCCTCTTGATGAAAAGAGACGCGCGTCTTTGCCTCAGATACCTTAACCAACAACGTGAAGGAGGAGAGAGATCGATGAAGATTCCCAAACTGTTAGTGATTATCAGCGTGCTGGCGTGCATTGGCATGCCGTTTACGGTTATGGCGGCGAAGCCGGTCGTCATCGGACTGCAGGGACCGATAACGGGGCCCTGGGCCTACGAGGGCGAAATGGCGAAACAGTCGTGTGAGATCGCCGCCCAGCTGATCAACCAGAAGGGCGGAATCCTCGGCGGTCGCATGGTCGAACTTCGAGTCGTCGATGACGCGGGTGAACCGAAAACCGGCGCCCTGGCCGCCCAGAAACTGGTGGGGCAGAAGGACGTCGTGGCAGCCGTCTCAACGTACGGCTCCTCGATCTGCGAGCCGGCATCGAACATCTATGAAAAATTCAAGAAGGTCAACATCGGGTACGGCGTCACGGCGGTACGGCTGACACAGCGGGATTTCAAATACTTCTTCCGCACGTGCGGACGCGATGATTCACAGGGGGCCTTCTTCGCAGAGGCCGTCCCCGCGAAATTCAACGCGAAACGGATCGCGATCATGCACGACAACACGGCCTTCGGCAAAGGCCTGGCGGAGGACACAAAGCGGGCCCTCAAAGCGATGCTCGATGCCGGGAAGGTTGAGCTTGTCTATTTCGACGCGATCACCCCCGGTGAGAAGGACTTCCGTGTCACCCTCACCAAGCTGCGCGAGACAAAACCCGACGTCTGGTACTTCACCGGGTACTATGCCGAAGCGGCGCTCCTGATCAGCCAGGCCCGCGATATCGGCATCACCTGCCCCTTTGTGGGCGGAAACGCGGCGATCAACGACGAGTTTGTCAAGATCGCCGGCGTGGATATCGCCAAGGGATGTTTCATGACCAACGAACCGCTTCCCGCCGATCTCCCCTACCCCGAGGCCAAGGAGTTTCTGAAGGCCTACAAAGACAAATTCGGAGAGATTCCGTCCAGCCCCTGGCCCATTTACGCGGCCGATGCCCTGAACATCATCGCCTATGCCGTCGACAAGACGGGCTCGACAAAGGCCGATGTTCTCGCCGACTATCTTCGCAACAAGGTCGACGGCGTACCGGGGATAACGGGCCCGATCGGTTTTACCGAGCAGGGAGACCGGGAGGGTGTCCCCTTCTATCTCTACGTCGTTGATGACAAGGGGAATATCGTCGTTTCGAAATAAGCGAATAAAGAGACTGTTCCGATCGTGCCGCATCCGGATTTATACCTGGTGCGGCACGATTCTTCAATACGGGCTCCGGCCGCCGTGGTTATCGATTCGAACCGGACAAGAAAGACTGCAGAAAGATGGAAGTTGTCATAGAACAGATCATAAATGGCCTCACGATCGGCTCCTTTTACGCCCTCATAGCCCTTGGGTACTCCATGGTCTACGGTGTCCTGAAGCTGATAAACTTCGCCCATGGAGATTTTTTCACCCTGGGGTCCTATCTCGGCTACACCGTGCTGGTATTCGGGACCGCGTTCCTCACTGCCCACTGCGGCCTGTGGGGCGGGATCATTGTGGCCATGGCGGTGGCCGCGATCTGTCTCGCACTTGTGGGGATAACGGTTGAACGGCTGGCGTACCGTCCCATCTATCCCGCGGGACGGCTCCCCGCCGTCGTCTCCGCCCTCGGGGCATCCATCTTCCTGCAGAACGCGATCATGGTCATCTGGGGCCCCCGCTATCAGGCATATCCCGCCCAGCTCATCCCGAACATCCATCTCCAGGTGGGCGGCATTCATATCACCCTGCTCCAACTGGTGATCCTGATCCTCTCCTTCGTCCTGATGGGGATCCTCTACTACGTCATACAGAAGACCCTCTTCGGGGCAGCCGTCAGGGCAACGGCCCTCGACCGGGATACGGCCTCTCTCATGGGGATCAACTTCAACAAGGTCATCCTCTTCATCTTCACGCTGGGGCCCGCTCTGGGCGCGATCACCGGCGTCATGGTGGGGATGTATTACCGGCAGATCAGCTTCACGATGGGGTGGAATTACGGACTCAAGGCTTTCACCGCCACGATACTGGGGGGGATCGGCAACCTGCCGGGCGCCATGTTCGGCGGTCTGATCCTGGGCCTCCTGGAGATGTTCGGCAGCGCCTACATATCCGCGGCGTGGAAGGACGTCTTTGTCTTCCTGATACTGATCCTGGTCCTGATATTCCGGCCGACCGGCCTCTTCGGCGAGAAAGTGGCTGAAAAGGTGTAACCTATGGAACAGAAAGCCCGAACCAGCCTCACAACGTTTTTCGGCTCCGCTCAGAACGCCCTCATCATCATCCTGGGGGTATTCATCCTGTATCCCTTCATCGCGAGCAACTACTTCATCGATATCGCCTTTTTCTTCGGGATCTATACCCTCCTGGGACTGAGTCTCAACATCGTCCTCGGCGAGGTGGGCCTCTTCGATCTGGGGCACGCGGGATTCTACGCCATCGGCGCCTATACCACAGCGATTCTCAATACAAAATTCGGGATCCCCATCCTGGTTCTTCTGCCCGTAAGCGCGCTTGCGGCGGCGCTGTTCGCCTACGTCGTCTGTTCCCCCGTGATCCATCTTCAGGGGGACTATCTGCTGATCGTGACGATGGGGATGGGTGAGATCATCCGCCTCGCCCTCATCAACAATCCGTTCGACCTCACCGGAGGACCCAACGGTGTCTTCGGCATCGATTTCCCCTCCCTGCCGGGCGGGTTTGTCATCGACTCGTCCATCGAGTTCTATTTCCTCATTTGGATTATTGTCGGCCTGTCGATCATCGGCCTGATCAGGCTGCAGAATTCACGGATCGGGAGGGCCTGGAACTATATCCGGGACGATGAGATCGCCGCGGGTGCCAGCGGGGTCAATGTCAAGAATTACAAGCTCCTCGCCTTTGTCCTCGGCGCCGCCCTGGCTGGAGTCGCCGGCAACGTCTACGTGAGCAAACTGATGTGTGTCTCTCCGGAGAGCTTCACCTTCTGGGAATCCTGCCTGATGTTCTGCATCGTCCTGATCGGCGGAATGGGGTCCATACCCGGCGTGATCATCGGAGCCGCCTTCATCAGCCTCTTCCCGGAGATATTCCGACCCTTTGCCATGTATCGAATGCTCATATTCGGCTCGGCCATGGTCCTCATGATGATGTTCAGACCCGGAGGAGCCTGGCCGCGTAAACGGGGCGGACCATCCTTCACATCGCTTCTGGCGAGATCGAGGAAAAACGATGCCTGAACCGAATTCCCAGAAGAGTAATCGGGTTGTTCTGGAGACCAGGGGACTGACCAAGATCTTCGGCGGTCTGACCGCGGTAAACAGCTTTGACCTGGCCGTTCACGAGGGAGAGATATCGAGCCTGATCGGCCCCAACGGCGCGGGGAAGACCACCGTATTCAATGCCGTCACGGGGATCTACCGCCCCGAAGGGGGGCAGATCATATTCAACGGCGAAGAGATCACCGGGAAGAAACCCCACCAGATCGTGGCAAAGGGGATCGCCCGGACCTTTCAGAATATCCGCCTCTTTCAGACCATGACCTGTCTGGAGAACGTCATGGCGGGCCAGCACTGCCGGGCCTCGTCCGAGGTGTGGGGTGCGATCTTCCGAACTCCCCGTCAGCAAAGGGAAGAGAAGCGCGCCCTCGAGATCGCCGAATCCCGGGTCCGCCAAGTGCGGCTCTGGGAGGCACGCAACGAACTGGCCAAGAACATCGCCTACGGCAGTCAGCGCATGCTTGAGATCGCACGCGCCCTCGCCAGCGAACCGGCCCTGCTGGTCCTGGACGAACCGAGCAGCGGCCTGAATCCCCGTGAGACGGAGGATCTCATGGTCTTTCTGAAGGACCTCATCCGCCGTGAGAAGGTGACCATCCTCCTCATCGAGCACGACATGAACGTGGTCATGGGGATATCGGACTGGGTAACCGTCATGGACGGGGGACAGAAGATCGCCGAGGGAACCCCTGAGGCGATTTATAACAATCCCCGCGTTATCGAGGCCTACCTGGGCACCGATGACGACGATGAGGAGGAGATATAGCCATGGCACCGCTGCTCGTTGTCGAGGATCTTCAGGTATGGTACGGATCGGTCGAGGCGCTGAAGGGCATTTCCCTCTACCTCGAGGAAGGGGAAATCGCGACCGTTCTGGGGGCCAACGGGGCCGGAAAGACGACCCTGCTCAATGCCATATCGGGGCTCCTTCCCATTCGGGCCGGACGGATCTCCTTCAAGAAGGAGCTCCTGAACGGAATCCCCCCGTACGAGATTGTCCTCCGGGGGATCTCACAGTCACCGGAGGGCCGGAAGGTGTTCTCCACCCTCACGGTGGAGGAGAACCTCAATCTGGGGGCCTATACGAGACAGAAACACACGGCAGAGATAGCGCAGGCAAAGGAGCGGGTCTTTTCCCTCTTCCCGATCCTGCAGGAACGCAAACGGCAGCTTTCGGGGACGCTTTCGGGGGGCGAACAGCAGATGCTCGCCATCGGGCGGGCCCTGATGAGTTCCCCCCGCCTCCTCCTCCTGGACGAGCCGTCTCTGGGACTCGCGCCGATACTCGTCAAGCAGATATTCAGCATTATCCGGGAGATCAACCGCCAGGGCACCTCTATCCTGTTGGTGGAGCAGAATGCCCACAAGGCCCTCAATATCGCCGGCACGGGTTACGTCCTCGAGAACGGCCGGATCTCCACGAGCGGCAGTGCCTCTGAACTGAAGTCCAACCCAAAGGTCCAGGAGGCCTACCTGGGCGGGGCGGCCCTGAAAAAGACAGGATGGACTTCCCCGGCCTGATCCCCTCCCTCTCCCTCTCATGAATCCAGGGACACTGTTCCTGCGGGAAGAACCATTATCCGCCTTGAAGACTGGCTGTTACCCTGCGCTCAGCGACCGAGTCCCGGCGACAGAGAGGCGGAGACTATGGAAAACAGTATCCTTTCTCGTGAAAGAGCCTCAGGCAGGCATCCACGGCATCCGGATCATAGCGGATGCCCCTGTTTTCTGAAATCTCCTCCAGGGCGGCGTCAATCCCCAAGGCCGAACGATACGGACGGTGCGAAGCGATAGCCTCCACTACATCGGCAACGGACAGAATCCGCGCCTCCAGGAGAATCTCATCCCCCGTGAGCCCATTGGGGTAGCCGGATCCGTCGACCCGTTCATGGTGCTGGAGAATGACCTCTGCAACAGGCCATGGGAACTCAATGTCCCTGAGGATATCATACCCGGCCTGCGGGTGGCCCTTGACCAGGGAAAACTCGACGTCTGTCAGCTTCGCGGGCTTGCTCAGTATCTCGGAAGGAACGGCGATCTTGCCGATGTCATGAATGCTGGCGGCGACACGTACAAAGTCAACGCGGTCCGATGACAACCCCATTTCGCTTGCGATCATCCTCGCCAGATCGGACACCCGTCTTTGATGACCGGCCGTGTACGGGTCTCTCGCTTCCGCGACCGTCGAGATGACCTGGACCGTGCCTGCCAGCGACTCTTTCAGCCGCTCCGTCGTATCGAGCAGCGCCTCTTCTGCCCGCTTTCGGTCGGTAATATCAATATGTTGAATCACTGCATTTGAGATCTTTTTGTCTGATTCTCGTATAGGGAAAATGGTGACATTAAGAACGACAGACGATTCTCCTTGAAGTTTAAGTTGTTTCAATTGAGAGGTTTGATATGCCATATCAAAGCGCACCGACCTCCCTTCCTCGAATACTGAATTGACCAAGGGGAGCAATCCCTGCTCTGCGATAAGATTATCCTTGAGCACATTATACGTGCCAACAACTTCGTCTGCGGTGATGTTTAGCAAGTCACAACACGCCTGATTGATCCTGATCAGAGTGCCATTCGCATCAGATATCCACATGGGGTTGGGGCTTTCTTCAATAATCTTGTTAAGAAATGCTTCGGAATGCCGAAGCTCTTCCTCAGAACGCTTGCGGTCGGTGATGTCACGGGTTACACCAAGGATGCCGACAGGTTGTTGTTTCTCATCTCTGATAAAGGAAAGCTTCACCTCGGTCCATACCGTAGTGCCGTCCCTTCGTCTCATTTCCAGCTGGAGTGTCCGGTATACGGGAGTTTCCACAGGGCCTGTTGATTTCTCGGGTTCCAACACCTCAGCCAGGGCCCTCGTGGCCACCTCCCATGAGGAGGGTGGCACTGTCTGAGAGGCCGGTTGTCCAAGAAGTTCTTCCGGCTCGTATCCCCTTAGAATTTTTACAGAAGGGCTGATATAGGTATAATGCAGGTCCATATCCAGAACGAAGATGACGTCATTGACATTATCAGCCAGCAGGCGATATTTGTTTTCGCTCTCCCTGAGCGCCTCCTCCATCCGCTTGCGCTCGGTAATGTCCCGGGTAATGCTGAGGATATGGGGGACACCACTCAGCTCTATCACGGAGGCCGACATCAGCCCGTATCGGATATCACCACCTTTCATCCTGAAGACCGCCTCAAGATTGGTAACTTCTCCGTTCTTTTGCAATCCAGCCACCAGGCGTTGTCTGTCCCCGGGATCGTCCCAGATATTATATTCCAGTGAGGTCTTTCCGATGATGTCCTCTTCGGTATATCCCATGATCTTGGTGAATCCTCGATTAATTGAGACATACATACCGTCTTCGAGACGGTTGATGTTGACGGCGTCCGGGCTGGTATAGAAGGCCTTGCGAAACTTCTCTTCGCTCTTTGCCAAGACCCTTTCGGAACGTTCGCGCCGAAGGCGGTTGATTATCAAGGCACCCAGCAGGGTGGTCGCCACCGGGAAAATCGCCAGGACCGGAAATGCAATACTTGAAAGAACCCGCAATGCCGTCTCCCAGGGGAGTGTGAACATCAGGAGCAGCATGACGACATGAATCAGCAGGCCGAGCAGATACAGGTCCCGCCAGGTGATCTCGTGCAGGGGGCGCCGCCAAAAGTACCGCCAGGCGATCCCGATCCCCCCCGACGCAAGGATAACGCAGACACCTGTCACGGCGGCCACTCCTCCCTGGTAAACACGGAATGCCGCAGTTATCGCCATCGCTATCGCGGTGGGAAGTGATCCGAAGAAGAGTCCGGATATGCCAAGCAGTACCGAACGCGTATCGAATATGATCCCCGGCCTGAATGTCCAGGGAGTCAGCATGACGCTAATCCCGACGATGCCGAGAATCAGACCGACAGGGATCTGCAGGAATGACGTCTGTCCCGTCCGCCAGCGGGTGGCGACGACGTCAAAGATGAAGGCTACCGCCAGAAGCAGTGCGGCGTTTTGAATCAATCTGATGAAGGATGCGTTGTCCATGAGGCGTCTCCCTGCCACCGGACGACCGGGCGCCGGTGCGATGAAGTACCAGTAGAAGTTCCGCCTAACGTCGCATATCTCAACACTTATCACCGATATCTTTGCATATTCTTCAGGGTTCGTCAACCGGGATGTGTAACAAATGTTCCATCTGTGGTATCCGTCGGCAAGGACTGCCCTCTCCGCACACAAACATTCAACTCTTTAAAATCCCTTGACAAAACATTTCCAAGGGGTATGCTTTTTCTGGGGCTCCGTGGAAGGGAATACTCCCTGTTTGAGATACGCAGTACCCTATGGAGCCGCCGCCGCTCTGTTCAGATGCCGGAGTTAGGAGTAGCCATGTCCGATGAACTGTTCCTCTTTTCCCCCCGCTTGCTCAGGTGGGAAAATAATCTGAAAGGCCTGTCCGCCGGCAGGAAAGCAATCATCCGACAATCGCTGCATATCATGAGCTTGGGCGTCCTGACATCTATTGTCCTCTTCCGGGCAGTGAAAATCTCTGCCCTGCAGCCCGTCTTCATGGGGATCAGGACGAGGGAATCCTGGTGGATGATTATCTTTTTCCTGTTTGGATTCGCCCTCTTTTGCATTCCATGGGCAGGCAGTATCTCGTGAGGCACCGGAGCATTGTATCTCATATCGCTTGATCTATTGACATCGTTACGTTTTTATATAAAAATGGTGTCGTAAAAATAAAAGCCTGGTCTGCAGGAGCGGAAAATGGATTTTATTAAAATCAGATTTGGAGATGAGCGGGGCGTGCCCGATGCCGAGACACAGGGGTCTGTTGGTGAGGGGGTCTTGCGCCTCTTCGATCCGACCTATGTCCTGCAGAGACGTGTCTGGAAACCCCCGGTTAACATTTACGAAACCGCCGGAGAGATAACCATTATCGCGGAGTTGGCAGGGGTGAAAGATGAAGACATCCATCTGGAGGTCAGCCGTCGAACCGTAAAGATAGCCGGGAAGAGGACAGAGCGGTCCCGTGGAGAGGATTCCCGGTACCGTCTCGCGGAGATTACCTACGGCTACTTCGAGCGCACCTTATCCCTGACCATCCCCATCGATACGGATGGTGTCACCGCCACCTACAACGACGGGATGCTTGAAATCAATATTCCGAAACTGCCGCCGGAGAGAACGGTACGCAGGATTATTATCCAGAGCGAATAATCGGAGTTGCCGAGACTCCAAATGATCTGTGGGGTGTTACATGATTGAACAACAGCTTTCCGGGGAGTTAAAGGATATCAAGATACCGGATACTCTTCCGGTGCTCTCTCTTTTTAATCTCGTTGTGTATCCGCATATGACATTCCCTCTGGAGGTCGTCGGCGAGCGGGCCATCAACCTGGTCGATGAAGCGATGGCCGATGACCGGCTGATCGGTTTTGTCATGGGGAAAAAGGCCGTGGCGGACGACGAGCTTCCCCGGCATGACGACATCCATCACATCGGAACGGTCGTGGTGATACTGAAGATGGCAAAGACGGCCGATAACAAGGCACAGATGCTGGTGCAGGGGATCAGCCGGTTCTCTATCACCGAATTTCTCGCGGGGAAACCCTACCTTCGGGCACAGGTGACGGAGCTTGCCGACAAAGAGGCAAAGGGAATCAAGATAGAGGCGCTGATGGCGAACCTGGTCAACCTCTTTGACCGTATCGTCAAACTCTCCCCTTTCCTTCCCCAGGAATTCGGTGCCATTGTAACAGCCATCAAGGACCCGGGCGTGCTGGCCGATATGATCGCCACGCTGATCAACGCGGACCCCCAGGAGAAGCAGACGGTCCTCGAGACCCTGGATGTCAGGAAACGGCTGGAGCGGGTGACACGGGTCGTGAGTCACCAGCTCGAGATCCTGGAGCTGGGGAACAAGATACAGACGCAGGTCAAGGACGATATCGACAAGGGCCAGCGGGAATACTTCCTCCGCCAGCAGCTCAAGGCGATCAAGGAGGAGCTGGGCGAAGACGAGGATGAATCGAAGGTCGAAATCGAGGAGTACCGCGCGAAGATCGAGGGGATGGGGCTTCCCGAGGAGGCGAAGAAGGAGGCCGAGCGGGAGCTGGGCCGTCTCTCGCGGATGCACCCCTCGTCGGCCGAGTTTACCGTCGCGTCAACCTATCTAGACTGGATAACTGCCCTTCCATGGAATGAGGGCACGAAGGACAACCTCGATATTCGAAAGGCGCGGAAGGTCCTGGACGACGACCACTACGGCCTCGAAAAGGCGAAGAAACGGGTTATCGAGTACCTCTCCGTCAGGAAGCTGAAACCCGATACAAAAGGACCGATCCTCTGCTTTGCCGGTCCTCCCGGGACGGGGAAGACCTCTCTGGGCACCTCCATCGCCCGTGCCCTCGGCAGAAAATTTATTCGCATCTCCCTGGGGGGCGTGCGGGATGAGGCGGAGATCCGCGGGCACCGGCGGACCTATATCGGGGCGCTTCCGGGACGGATTATCCAGGGCCTGCGGCGTGCAGAGTCGAATAACCCCGTCTTCATGCTCGACGAAATCGACAAGCTGGGGATGGATTTCCGGGGTGATCCCTCATCGGCGCTCCTCGAAGTCCTCGATCCCGAGCAGAACTTTTCCTTCAGTGATCACTACCTGGACGTCCCCTTCGATCTCTCACATGTCATGTTTATCACGACGGCGAACATCCTGGACACGATCCCTCCCGCCCTGCGCGACCGCCTGGAGGTGATCGAACTCCTCGGATACACGCTGGACGAAAAGGTCAAGATCGCCCAGCGCTATCTTATCCCCCGCCAGATCGACGCCAACGGCCTCAAACCGAAGCAGATCAAGATCGCGAAGGCGGCCCTGAAGACCATCATATCGGGATATACCCGCGAGGCCGGCGTACGGAATCTGGAGCGGGAGATCGCGAACGTCTGCCGCGGCGTCGCGAGCGAGGTGGCGGTCGGCGACATACAATCGGCGTCCATCGGGGTCAAGGATCTTCACAAATACCTGGGGCCTGTCCGCGTCACCTCGGAGAAAAAGGCGAGAATCTCGAAGCCGGGCGTCGCCATGGGGCTTGCCTGGACGCCCACGGGGGGGGAACTGCTGTTTATAGAGGCCACCTCCATGCGGGGCAGCAAGGGACTCACCCTGACCGGACAGCTCGGCGACGTCATGAAGGAATCGGCCATGGCGGCCATGAGTTTTATCCGTGCCAATGCGAAGGAACTGGGGATCAGCAACGATTTCTTCGATACCCAGGATGTCCATATCCATGTCCCCGCCGGCGCCATCCAGAAGGACGGTCCTTCGGCGGGCGTGACGATCCTGACGGCGCTCACATCGATGCTGACCGGCAGGCCGATCAGAAAGGATCTCGCCATGACGGGAGAGATCACCCTGCGGGGGGTTGTTCTCCCCGTAGGCGGGATCAAGGAAAAGGTCCTTGCCGCCCACAGGGCGGGGATCAGAACCATTATCCTCCCCAAATGGAACATGAAGGATATCGAGGATATCCCCGAAAAGACACGAGGGGAGATCACCTTCCATTTTGTCGATGAGATGATGGATGTCCTGAAGATCGCTCTCAGAAAAAAATAGTTTCTTACGGTACACGTTGAAAACGCTTCACATACAGCTGTCAAGACCTTCGGTGTGACCTTTGGGTCTGCATTCAATCCGGATGTGAGGCAATAGTTACTACACGAGTAAGGAGGCGTGCCGATGGAAGGATGGACCGAAGAGGAGATCAGAAACAGGGCCCTGATGGCGCCGTGCGGCCTGTACTGCGGCGCGTGCGGGGTCTACATCGCGACGAGGGACGGGAACGAGAAGTTCAGGACGGTGATGGGGAACCTGTACGGGACGAAGCCCGAGGAGACGCAGTGCCTGGGGTGCATGCAGCCCGATCCGCCGAAGATGCTCTACGGGTTCTGCACGACATGCGCGATACGGGATTGCGTCAAGTCGAAGGGGTACTACTCCTGCCACCAGTGTGATCAGTGGCCCTGTCGAATGATACGAGAGTTTCCTCTCGCGACCGGCTTACGGGTGATGGAGCGGACGATTCCCCTCTGGCGGGCACAGGCAGCCGAGCACGGCGACGAGAAAGGGAGCCTGGAATGGGCCCGGGCGGAGTGTGAGCGGTACCACTGTCCTTCGTGCGGGGCTCCGCTCTTCCGGGGGGCACAGCGGTGCCGCGCCTGCAAGGAGCCGGTGGCCGACACACTGGATGGATCACTCTGACACGGCACGTGATGGAGGTTGGGAGAAAAATGGCTGATTACGGGGTTGCGCTGGAGTATCAGGACCATATCGCGATCGTACGCTTCGACCGGCCGGAGAGGCGAAACGCCTTCAACGAGGCGATGTGGACCGCATTCGACGGGGTCATTACACAGTTAAAACAGAAGTCGCCCCGCGTCGTGATTCTGACGGGCGCGGGCAATCAGTCGTTCTGTGCCGGTTTTGACGTCAATGTGGACAATCCCCAGGTTGCGGGTCTCGTCGAGGTGATCGAGACCCATGATCGGGCCCCCGTTGAGAAACTGATACGACGGATCCGCAGCGTAGTAGACGAACTGTTCGATCTGCCGATACCGATCATCGCCGCCATGAACGGGAGCGCCTACGGCGGAGGAGCGGAACTCGCCGTTCGGTGCGATATGCGCATCATGGACCCCGCCGCCGTTCTCTGTTTTTCCGAGGTTCGCCTGGGGCTGATGCCCGACTGGGGCGGAGCGGCCGCCCTCCCCCGGCTGATCGGTCCGGCACACGCGGCGGAGATGATCCTGACGGCCCGCGAGGTCCACCCCGAAGAGGCCTTGTCCTGCGGGCTGGTCAACCGTGTCAGTCTGCCGGGAAAGGCGCTTGCCGAATCGATCGATCTGGCGCGGATGATCGCCGCCAACGGCCCCCGTGCCGTGCGCTCGGCCCTCGAAGTGATTCGCTCGACCAATAGCCCTTCGCTGGAGAGAGCACTGGAGATGGAGATGGAGAAGGCCATCTCGCTGATCGCGACCGGCGAGTGTTTCTATGGGATATCGGCTTTCCTTGCAAAGGAAAAACCTGCATTTCCGGATAGCGAGGCCGATACCACCTGAAAGGTTATCTGCCGCATGTTTGGAGCAATGGAGGAAAAAACATCATGAAGGTCTTTATCACCGGCGGTTCGGGTTTTGTGGGGAGCACGCTCACCGGGGAACTGACCAAGAGCGGCCACCAAGTAACGATCCTGACACGGGCGATCAGGAAGGAACGAAAACTTCCTGAGGGCGCATCATTTCTGGAGGGGGACCCCGCGCGGGAGGGACCGTGGCAGGAGCAGGTCGCGGACCATGACGCCGTCATCAATCTGGCCGGTGCCTCCATCTTCGCCCGTTGGAACGATGACTACAAAGAGACACTGCGCAAAAGCCGGCTGCTGACGACCCGCCACCTCGTCGACGCCCTGGCTGCCCGGAAAGGGAAAGAAACACACCTGATCAGCACATCGGCCGTGGGATACTACGGATTCCACGGAGACGAACCCCTCGACGAAACGGACCCGCCGGGAACAGATTTTCTGGCGACCCTTGCCGCCGACTGGGAGAAGGCGGCCCTGGAGGCCAAAAATCACGGTGTACGGGTCGTTCTCTGCCGATTCGGTATCGTGCTCGGGCGGATGGGAGGGGCGTTGGCGCAGATGATCCCCCCCTTCCGCTTCTGGATGGGGGCACCCCTCGGGAGCGGCAGGCAGTGGCTTTCATGGATCCATGAACGGGACCTCGCCGGCGTGTTTCAGTTTGCACTCGAGCACACGAACTTGAACGGGCCCCTCAACTGCACGGCCCCCCATCCCGTCCGGAACCGCGAGATAACACAGGTAATCGGAACGGTCCTCGGAAAACCGACCTTCCTGCCCCCCGTCCCTGCCATTTTCATACGGTGGATGTTGGGGGAATTCGGGAGCGTTATCCTGAAAGGACAGCGGGTCTATCCACGGAGGCTCCTGGAGAAAGGCTTCGTTTTTCGGTTTTCAACCATAGAGGAGGCACTGATCGATCTCCTTCGGTAAGATCCACCGGGAGGAGGGAGAACGGCGGCTGAAGAGAACCATGAAACGACAGGTAACACTTGGGAAGACGGGGATCAAGGTCACGCGCCTCGGATTCGGCGGTATCCCGATCCAGCGCGTCTCTGAGAGGGAGGCCGTGGAGACCGTCATCCATGCAATTGAGAGAGGGGTTGATTTTATCGACACCTCCCGCGCCTACACGACGAGCGAGACCAGGATCGGGATTGCCCTCCGGGAGACCGGGAAGAAGGTCGTTCTGGCCACCAAGTCGCAACAGCACAGCGCCGACAAGGTGCGAAAGGATGTCGAAATAAGCCTCAGAGAACTCCGGCGGGAGAAGATCGAGCTCTACCAGTGCCATTTTATCCGAGACCTCGACGCCTATAAGAAGATTACGTCGAAAGGAGGTGCCCTGGAGGGGCTGCTCAAGGCACGTGAGGAAGGATTGATCGAGCATATCGGGATCACCAGCCACAGCCTGGATCTCCTGGATCATGTCATCGACGACGGCCTCTTCGAGACCATTATGGTCTGTTACAGCTTCCTCGAACCGAAGGCGGAGGAACGGGTTATCCCCCGGGCTCTTGCCAGCAATATCGGCGTTATCGTCATGAAGGCCTTTTCCGGCGGCGTTATCGACAACACCCGGCTGGCTCTCAAATACACCCTGGCCCCCGAGGGGACCGTCGTCATCCCCGGCGTCGAGACAAAGGAGCTGTTTGATGAAAACTGGGAGGTCTTTGTGGATGACCTGACCCTCAGCCGGAAGGAACGGGAAGAGATCAGGGTTATTCAGGGGGCATTCGACAAACAGTTCTGCCGCCGTTGCGATTACTGCCAGCCCTGCCCCGAAGGGATCCCCATCCAGCATGTCATCGGCATTAAATCGATAGTCAAGCGGATCGGACCGAGGGTCCTCACGGAGGGGTGGCCCAGGTTCGCCGT
>Ga0272441_10007827_pt1 | contig 17218 bp, 17 predicted proteins | sample SSMProp6N_FD_193582 | JGI IMG/M metagenome (GOLD analysis project Ga0272441, IMG submission 193582) | Marine sediment archaeal communities from Little Sippewissett salt marsh, Falmouth, MA, United States - SSM-Prop-6N | ecosystem: Environmental > Aquatic > Marine > Wetlands > Sediment ...
CGCGGAACCCGAGCGAGTCGGCAACGACATGCGGATGCTCGTGTCCGACATGGCCGGTCGCGCCTCGATCGAGCTCAAGGGGGCCGAGCTGGGCTACGACCTGTCGACCGATCGCGCCCTGCTGACCACGATCATCGATCGCGTGAAGGTGCTGGAGTCCCAGGGGTACACCTTCGAGGCGGCCGACGCCTCGTTCGAGCTGCTGCTGCGCGAGGCGGTCGAGGGCGTGCGCCCCAGCTTCTTCTCCGTCGAGTCGTGGCGGGCGATCACCGAGTCGAACCCGGTGCAGGACGCGCTGAGCGAGGCCACCGTCAAGCTCCGCGCCGGTGGTGAGCGGGTGGTTGCCGTCGGAGAGGGCAACGGCCCGGTCAACGCGCTGGACCAGGCGCTTCGGCACGCCATCGGTCAGCTCTACCCCGAGCTGGCCAAGCTCGAGCTCGTCGACTTCAAGGTGCGCATCCTCGACACGGAGCACGGCACCGACGCCATCACCCGCGTGCTCATCAGCACCAGCGACGGCGAGACGACGTGGCAGACCGTCGGTGTCGGGGCCAACGTGGTCGAGGCCTCGTGGGAGGCTCTCGTCGACGGGCTGGTGTTCGGGCTGCTGCGGCACGGTCAGCGTCCGCGGTAGCCGCAGCGGCGCGGTCGGTGGACGACGGCAGGAGCCGTCGGCGCTGCGCAGGTAGCCTGCTGGGCGTGCGTATCGCCCGGTTCACCGTCGGCTCGGCCGACCCCGCGTTCGGTGTCGTCGACGGGCTCGGACCCGGTGGTGAGACCGACGACGCCTTCGTCGCCGTCGTCGAAGGAGACCCGCTCTACCGACCCGTACGCCTGACCGGCGAGCGGGTCCCGCTGGCCGACGTCCGCCTGCTCGCACCCGTCATCCCGCGCAGCAAGGTGGTGGGCATCGGGCGCAACTACGCCGAGCACGCCGCTGAGCTGGGCCACGAGGTCCCCGCAGAGCCGCTGATGTTCCTCAAGCCGAACACGTCGGTCATCGGCCCGGACGACGCGGTGGTGCTCCCGGAGCAGTCCGCCGAGGTGCACCACGAGGCCGAGCTCGCCGTCGTCATCGGGCGGCTGTGCAAGGACGTCCCGGCCGAGCGTGCCGCGGAGGTGGTGTTCGGCTACACCTGCGCGGACGACGTCACCGCACGCGACCTGCAGCGCAGCGACGGCCAGTGGGCGCGCGCCAAAGGCTTCGACACGTTCTGCCCGCTCGGGCCGTGGGTGAGCACCGTGCTCGACCCCAGCGACCTCGCCGTCGCATGTCGGGTCAACGGCCGCACCACCCAGTCCGGGCGCACCGGCCAGATGATCGCCGACGTCCCTGCTCTCGTGGCGGCCGTGAGCTCGGCGTTCACGCTGCTGCCCGGCGACGTCATCCTGACCGGCACGCCCGCAGGTGTCGGTCCCATCGTCGCCGGAGACGTCGTCGAGGTGGCCATCGAGGGCATCGGCACGCTGCGCCACCGTGTCGTGGCCGAGCCGGTCGCCTCGGCGGGCTCGTCCTCTCACGCCGAGGCCTCCCCGTCGGCGGGCGCATCAGCAGGGGTGAGCAGCCGGTGAGCGACTCCGTCACGGCGGGCATGGACGCCCGCGACGTCCGGGTGCGGTTCTGCCCGTCGCCGACCGGCAACCCGCACGTGGGCGTGATCCGTACGGCCCTGTTCAACTGGGCGTTCGCCCGGCACAACGGCGGGGCGTTCGTGTTTCGCGTCGAAGACACCGACGTCGCCCGTGACAGCGAGGCGTCGTACCGCGACATGCTCGATGCCCTGCGCTGGCTGGGCCTGCACTGGGACGAAGGACCCGAGGTCGGGGGCCCACACGAGCCCTATCGGCAGTCCCAGCGGCGCGACATCTACGCCGACGTCGCCCGCCGGCTGGTCGAGGCGGGGCTCGCCTACGAGTCGTTCTCGACGCCCGAGGAGGTCGAGCAGCGTCGCCGGGCTCGTGGCCAGGACCCGAAGCTCGGCTACGACAACGCCGACCGAGACATCACGCCGGAGCAGGCGCACGAGCTGCGGGAGCAGGGTCGATCCCCTGTGCTGCGGTTGCGCATGCCCGATCCGGGTGTCGAGGCGAGCATCGAGTGGGACGACCTCGTCCGTGGGCCGATCAGTGTGCCAACCGACCACGTGCCGGACTTCGTCATCGTCCGCAGCACGGGTGACCCCCTCTACACCCTGGTCAACCCGACCGACGACGCGCTCATGGGCATCACCCACGTGCTGCGGGGGGAAGACCTGCTGTCGTCCACCCCGCGCCAGATCGCGATGTACCGGGCGCTGCGTCAGATCGGTGTCGGTGGACGCACCCCGGCGTTCGGGCACCTGCCATACGTGATGGGGGAGGGCAACCGCAAGCTGTCCAAGCGCGACCCACAGTCCAGTCTGCGCACGTACATCGACCGCGGCTTCGTTCCCGAGGGCCTGCTCAACTACCTCGCGCTTCTCGGCTGGTCCATCGCTGAGGACCGCGACGTCTTCTCGATGGACGAGATGGCCGAGGCTTTCGACGTCGGAAAGGTGAACCCCAATCCCGCCCGCTTCGACATCGCCAAGTGCGAGGCCATCAACGGTTCGTGGATCCGTCGGCTCGACGTCGACGACCTGGCCGAGCGGCTGGTGGCGTTCATGGTGGACCACGGGACGCTGGCATCCGCTGACGACGACCATGCCGACATGGTGCGGGCGGCCACGCCACTGGTGCAGGAGCGCGTGTCGACACTGGCGGACGCAGCGGTGATGCTGCGGTTCCTCGTCGTTGCCGACGCTGACCTCGTCGTCGAGGACGATGCGGCCGCGAGCCTGCGCGAGAACGCCGGCGACGTGCTCGCGGCCACGCGCGCGGCCCTGGAGCAGGTCGCAGACTGGTCGGCGGCGTCCATCGAGCAGGCGCTGCGGGCCAGCCTCGTCGACGGCCTCGGTGTCAAGCCTCGGCTGGCCTTCGGCCCTGCCCGCGTCGCGGTGACCGGCAGGCGTGTGTCGCCGCCCCTGTTCGAGTCCATGGAGCTGCTGGGACGCGAGTCGACCCTCGCCCGTCTGGCCGCGCTCGCCGAGCGGGTGGCCGCATGAGCGAGCAGCCGGGCGCGGGCGACCCGTTCGAGGTGCCTGGCGCGTCGCCGCCGCCTGAGCCATGGCGTGGGCCTCCTGCACCGCCAGCGGCATACGGCTCCCCCCCGGGCTCCTACCCACCGGGCCCCTACCCACCGGGCCCCTACCCACCGGGCCCCTACCCACCGGGCCCCTACCCAACGGGCTCCTACCCACCGGCACCGTCGCCGTCCCCGGCCGCGGCCGGCTACGGCGGGGGTCCGTACGGCCCGCCCCCGTGGGCGTACGGCCCGGGGGTCGGGGCCATGCCGCCGGCGTCGTTCGGGCCTCGCGTGCCTGCCACCCGCCGAGGGGTGCCCGCCTACGACGAGGCCCAGCCCTACCACCGCATGCTCCGGACACGGAACTACGGCTGGTGGCGCCCCGTGATCGGGCTCGCGGTCTTGGCGGTCACCTACGTGGTGCTCCAGACGCTCGTGCTGAGCGCGTTGCTCGTCCCAGCCGTCGTGAGCGGCCGGTTCTCCCTGGAGGACCTCTCGACCGACGCGACGTCGCTGACCGCCGAGCTCGTCTCCGACCCGGTCGGGCTCGCGGCCGCCACCCTCGCCATCGCCACCGGGATCGTGGCGGCGGCGCTCGCCCTGCTTGCCGGCCACCAGCTACGGCCGGGGTGGCTCCACTCGGTCATCGGGCGGATGCGCTGGGGCTTCCTGACCGCATGTCTAGGGCTGGGTGCCATCGCCGTGGTCACCCACCTGGCGGCGTCCAGCATCGTGGCCGGGGTTGCCGGCGGTGGTGACGTCCCGATCGAGCCCGGCCGGCCGCAGCTCCTGCTGGCCCTGGTCGCGCTGCTCCTGGTGCCGCTTCAGGCTGCGGGGGAGGAGTACGTGTTCCGCGGCTACGCGATGCAGGCTCTCGGGGCGTGGCTGCGCAGGCCCTGGCTGCCCATCCTGCTGACGTCGCTGGTGTTCAGCGCCATCCACCTGGGGGACGCGGCGTCGTCGGCGTGGTTCTTCATGTTCGGCGTCGTCGCCGCCTACCTCACCGTGCGGACCGGCGGGCTCGAGGCCGCCATCGGGCTGCACGTCGCCTGGAACACGGTGACCCTGATGCTGCTGGCCCTGCTGGGTGCCGACAGCGGAGAGGCCATCTCCAGTCGAGGCGACTCCTCCTGGGTTCTTCCGCTCATCTCGGTCCCGGTCTTCATCGGCTACGCCCTCCTCGTGCTCTGGCTCGCCCGCCGGATGGGCATCGACGCCCAGACCCGACCAAGCCCGGCACCAAGTCCGTGGCCTGCGCCGGCGTACGTCGAGAGTTTTGGCCAGCCGCCGGGACCCAGGTAGACTCGCCAGCCCTTGGGGTATGGGGTAATTGGCAGCCCGACGGATTCTGGCTCCGTTAGTCTTGGTTCGAGTCCAGGTACCCCAGCGAGGATGGACACCACTGCTCGGCCGGTACACTCGACTCGTCGCGTGTGACGTCCATCGACCTGCAGAGCAGGTCACCTGGCCCCGTTGTGTAGCGGCCTAGCACGCCGCCCTCTCAAGGCGGTAGCGCGGGTTCGAATCCCGTCGGGGCTACATCTGCCCCTGATCAGGACTCAGTCCTGGTCAGGGGCGTCTCACGCTCCGGGCACCGCTCGCCCCGACGGGGCCGGCGGCTCGCCGGCCACCTCGAAGACCTTGACCGCGATGCCGTTGATCGGCCCCGGGACGAATGCCGTCGATACCGGCACCAACGATTCTGTGCTCGCCAAGGTGTCCCCGAGCGTCACCATGGCATCGTCAAGCGCACGCCAGTACGGGTGGTCCCACGGTTCACCGATGTCGTGCACGAAGGCGATCCGGGTGCCTGTCGGCGCATCGGCCACCCGACGCGCCACGGCCCGAGCGTCGACCGACTCCAGCCGACTCACCCGGTCGCGGTAGTCGAACCTGCCGTCGTAGACGCGCCCGATCGGCGTCACGTAGTCGCGGTCGTCCCCGAGGTAGTAGCGCACCGCCAGCACGCGCCCAGGTGAGGTGAGCACGACGTCGCCTGTGCTGGTGGTCTGGGCCAGCCTGTCGGCGATCACGCTCTCCGGCCCGCGCGAGATGCGGTCATCCTCGTCCGCGCGCACAGAGTTCGAGAAGTCAGGCACGGCCGCAACGAGCAAGGCGGCGACCACGAGTGAGACGGTCCACCACCGCCGCGACATCCACACACCGACGAGCACGGCGAGTGGTGCCATCACGATGTAGGCGTAGTTGGGCGTGAACAATGGCCGCACCTGGGAACCGACCCACAGAAGGGCGACGATCGCCACGGCCGACGCGGTGACGCACACCAGCAGCACTCGCGCAGGGTCGCGCCGCGACGGGCCGGGTATCGACCCACGTCGGTAGCGTGAGACCAGCAGGGCACCGGTGACCACAGCGGCGATCCCCAGCACCCACGCCGCGGCGCGGCCTCCCGCGCTGAGCGTCAGCGTGACCCCTAGCAGCTCCGCGTCGGGCACCTGGTGGGCGGCGAGCGGGCTGTTGCCCAGCTGGGACAGCAGCGTCGGGGCCCAGGGGAGCAGCGCCAGCAGCGCCAGCCCGGTAGCCGCGACGCTCTGCACCAGCACGTCGGCGCGACGGGTGAGCCAGGCAGTCCACGCCAGCCCGACCATGATGGCGGCCAGCAGCAGGCCTCCCCAGTAGTGGGTCAGTGTCAGGAGCCCGCCCGACACACCCAGCAGCACGAGGGGGACCCACCCACGCCGCTGGACGAGCAGGACCGCTGCGTAGACGGCCACCATGCCGAGCAGGTAGGCCAGCGCGTACGGCCGCGCCAACCCGGCCAGCGTCACTGTGCTGGGTGCGAGCAGCACGAATGCTCCCGCCAGAAACCCAGCCCCGACTCGGCCGGCGACGCGCCGGGCAGCGTCGAAGGCGACGACCGCGGCGGCGACGATCGCCAGGACGGACAGTGTGCGCAGGTACCCGCCCTGATCGTTGCCGCCACCACCGACGAGCCATGCGTGCAAGGCCAGGAAGTACACCGGTGGGTTCACGTCGAACTGCAGCGCTTCGGGGATCTCAGTGGCCGGTAGGGATGCGTACGTCCACGCGATGGTCTCGTCGCGGTGCAGGGTCGCGTCGAGGTTGTTGCGTACCCGCCCGACGAGCACGCCGACGAGCACGACCCACCCCAGCGCAGCGGCCACAAGCACCGCCGAGGAGGCCTGGCGACGCCGCTCGTCCTGCGTGCGGGGCCGCGTGCCCGTGGTGGCTTCGCTCGTGCTCACAGCGACCCAGTGTGACGCCTGGGTGCCTCCGTCGGCATCGAGGCGCCCGCGAGAGCCTCCGACAGGGCGTGGCCGGCGTCGACGACCGCCTCGGCGTGCAGCCGTCCGGGCTGCCGGGTCAGCCGGTCGATGGGCCCGGAGACCGACACCGCGGCGACCACTCGACCCCGGGTGGAGCGCACCGGCGCACTCACCGAGGCGACCCCTCGCTCACGCTCGCCCACGGACTGAGCCCATCCGCGCCGGCGGACACCGGCCAGAGTCGTGGCAGAGAACCGTGCCGTCGGCAGCGCCCGCGCCAGACGATCGGGGTCGTCCCACGCCAGCAGCACCTGGGCCGCCGAACCGGCCTTCATCGGCAGCACCTCGCCGACCGGGATGGTGTCGCGCAGCCCCGTGGGTCGCTCGGCGACCGCGACGCACACCCGGTCGGCCCCCTGCCGGCGAAACACCTGTGCGCTCTCCCCGGTCGCATCCCTCAGCCGGGCCAGCACCGGTCCCGCCGCCGCTCCCAGCCGGTCGCCTGCTGCAGCGGCAGCGAGGTCCATGACCCGCGGGCCGAGCACGAACGCACCCGCCTCGTCACGTGCGACGAGACCGTGATGCTCCAGCGCGACGGCGAGTCGGTGCGCGGTGGGCCGGCTCAGCCCGGTGCCGTCGACTAGCTGCGCCAGTGAGGCCGGTCCGGCCTCCAGCGTGGCCAGCACCGCCATTGCCTTGTCGAGCACGCCGACGCCGCTGGTCATCGCCCACCCTCCCGGTTAGAATGATTTCGAATGATGATATGACTATCTCACAATCTGGGACGCGCACGATGTGCCGCCTCGTGCGGTCGCGGCCGGTCCTCCGGAAGGAGACAGATGGGCAGGACACTCGCCGAGAAGGTGTGGGACGCCCACGTGGTGCGGCGAGCCGCCGGGGAGCCTGACCTGCTCTACGTCGACCTTCACCTGCTGCACGAGGTGACCAGTCCCCAGGCCTTCGAGGGACTGCGGATGGCGGGCCGGCCGGTGCGTCGTCCCGACCTCACCCTGGCCACCGAGGACCACAACGTGCCCACCACCGATCTGGACCGGCCGATCGCCGACCCGGTGTCGCGCACGCAGGTGGAGACCCTGCGGTCCAACTGCGACGAGTTCGGCATCCGGCTGCACCCCATGGGTGACATCGATCAGGGGATCGTTCACGTGATCGGGCCCCAGCTCGGGCTGACCCAGCCGGGCATGACCATCGTCTGCGGCGACTCGCACACCTCGACCCACGGGGCGTTCGGCGCACTCGCGTTCGGCATCGGGACGTCGGAGGTGGAGCATGTGCTGGCCACGCAGACCTTGCCGCTGACGCCGTTCAAGACGATGGCGGTCACGGTCAACGGCCGGCTCCGGCCCGGCGTCACCTCCAAGGACATCATCCTCGCGGTGATCGCCACCATCGGTACGGGCGGCGGTCAGGGCTATGTGCTGGAGTACCGCGGCGAGGCCATCAAGGAACTGAGCATGGAAGCCCGGATGACCATCTGCAACATGTCGATCGAGGCCGGCGCCCGCGCAGGGATGATCGCCCCGGACGACACCACGTTCGCCTACCTGGCGGGCCGCCCGCATGCACCGGTCGGTGACGAGTGGGACGAGGCGGTCGCCTACTGGCAGACGTTGGCGACCGACCCGGACGCGACCTTCGACCGCGAGGTCGTGCTCGACGCGGACGACATCGCACCCTTCGTCACCTGGGGCACGAACCCCGGACAGGGTCTTCCGCTGTCCGGCTCGGTTCCGGACCCCGAGGCGATGAGCGACCCCGTCGAGCGGGCAGCGGCCCAGCGTGCCCTGGAGTACATGAGCCTGACGCCGGGGACAGCGCTGCGAGACATCGCCGTCGACACCGTGTTCCTCGGCTCGTGCACGAACGGCCGCATCGAAGACCTTCGAGCCGCCGCCGAGGTGCTGCGAGGTCGCCGCGTCCGCGACGACGTGCAGCTGCTCGTCGTGCCGGGCTCGGCCCGGGTCCGCCTTCAGGCCGAGGCCGAGGGCCTCGACGAGATCTTCGTGCGCGCCGGTGGGCAGTGGCGTGGTGCCGGGTGCTCGATGTGCCTGGGCATGAACCCCGACCAGCTTCAGCCGGGGGAGCGCAGCGCCTCGACGTCCAACCGCAACTTCGAGGGACGCCAGGGCGCCGGTGGTCGCACACACCTGGTCTCCCCCCTCGTGGCCGCCGCCACGGCCGTGGTGGGGCGACTGGCGTCACCGGCTGACCTGGAACCCCTGTCCGACGACGTCCGCGTAGGAGCCTGACGATGCAGCCGTTCACCGTCCACACCGGTCGCGCCGCACCCCTGCGGCGCAGCAACGTCGACACCGACCAGATCGTGCCGGCCGTCTACCTCAAACGCGTCACGCGCACGGGCTTCGGCGACGGCTGCTTCGCCGCGTGGCGCTCCGACCCCGACTTCGTGCTCAACCAGCCGCAGTACGCCGGAGTGAGCATCCTCGTCGCCGGACCGGACTTCGGCACCGGCTCGTCGCGCGAGCACGCGGTGTGGGCACTGCAGGACTACGGATTCGCCGTCGTGCTGTCGTCCCGCTTCGCCGACATCTTCCGCGGCAACGCGGGGAAGGCGGGTCTTCTCGCCGCGGAGGTGGAGCAACCTGTGATCGAGCGGCTGTGGGGCGTCGTGGAGTCCGATCCGAGCCAGGACGTCGTCGTGGACCTGGTCGAACGCACGGTCGCGGTGCCGGCCGCCGGGCTGAGCGCCCCGTTCCAGATCGACGACTACACGCGCTGGCGCCTGCTCGAGGGACTGGACGACATCGGGCTGACCCTGCGCCATACCGATGCCATCGACTCCTTCGAGACCACCCGCCCCCGCTTCGCCCCTCGCACATTGCCACGACGCGCCGAGCCGTCCCGGCCCGGGTGATTGCCGAGAGGGCCAGGATTCCCTAGGTTTCCTCTCAGGTCCGCTGCACCGACTCGACGGCCGAGGAGGCCACGTGAACAGAGCAGAGCTCATCGACGAGATCGCCCAACGCATGGACGGCACCCGGAAGGACGCCGAGGCGGCACTCGACGCCGTCGTCGACGTCATCCAACGGGCCATCACCGAGGGTGACAAGGTTCGGGTGAAGGGCCTCGGCGTCTTCGAGGCGGTGCAGCGCCAGGCCCGTCAGGTGCGCAACCCCGCAACCGGGGACATCATCGAGAAGGCGGCCAGCCGCGTCCCCAAGTTCCGTCCGAGCACCGACCTCAAGGAGATCGCCGACGGCATCCGCGACCTGCCGTCGCTGATCCCGGGGGTCGGCTCCGACGACAAGGCGCCGCCGCGCAAGCCCGCAGCGAAGGCACCAGCCCCCGCGAAGGCACCGGCCGCTGCCAAGGCCGCGTCCGCTCCTGCGAAGAAGGCCCCCGCGGAGAAGGCCCCTGCGAAGAAGGCACCCGCGAAGAAGACCGCCGCGAAGAAGGCTCCCGCGAAGAAGGCCCCGGCGAAGAAGGCCCCCGCGAAGAAGACCGCCGCGAAGAAGGCCCCCGCGAAGAAGACCGCCGCGAAGAAGGCCCCCGCGAAGAAGGCTCCAGCGGCGTCGACGGCTGCGACCACGGCGCCGGCGGCCAAGAAGGCGACGTCCGAGTCAACCCCCGCCACGGGCGACTAGTTCAGCGCCGCCGCCGTCCGCGGTCCTACGCCCAGCCGTCTCGCGTCCCAGAGGTCCACCCAGGTGTCGACATCGCGGCGGACCGATGGGATGTCGACACGGTCGATCCGGGCAGCAACCTGCTGGTGGGCAGCGTGCGACCGGGGCCCGAAGCGTGGCTCGACAGTCACGCCGGGAGGCATGGCCAGCACCGTGGTGCCCAGACCCGCCGCGTCGCAGACGAACGCGGCGGTCTCGGGCGCGACGTCGCCGAGTGCCGCAGCGAGCTCGTACGGCCGCAGCGCAGGAAGATCGGAGGAGACGATCAGCACCCCGTCCTCAGGGGCCAGGCGCCGCGCCACCCCCGCACCGTGCTCCAGCGCGGGGTTGAGACCGGCGTCGGGCTCGTCCGGCACGACGAGCACACCCGGCCGCCGCTGGACCAGGTCGCTGACGGTCGCGTCGTCGGTGACGACCACCACCCGCGAGATGCCGGCACATGACACGACGGCTGCAACGGTGTCGGCAGCGAAGGCCAGCGCGAGCCGGCTGCGCAGCCCGATGTCGGCAGACAGACGCGTCTTGGCCAGTGCGATGGGCTTGACCGGCACCACCGCCGTCCACCGCGCCTGGACCATGACCGTGGATCGTGCCAGCAGATCGGGGCGACGATGAGCAACCCCCGCGGTGTCACCTACCGATCCCTGGTCGTGGCGCTGAAGCCGACCATGACCGCCATCACCCGACGTGACTGGGCGGGGGAGCGGTCCATCCCCCCGGAGGGCGTCGGGTGCGTCATCGCCTCCAACCACATCTCCGAGGTCGACCCGCTGATCGTCGCGCACTTCCTCAACGACGCCGGCCGCGTGCCCCGCTTCATGGCGAAGGCGTCCATCTTCGACCTCCCGATCGCCGGCGACATCCTTCGCCACCTCGGTCAGATACCGGTGTACCGGGAGAGCCGCGATGCGTCGCTGTCACTGCAGGGGGCCCTGTCCGCTGTCGCCGACGGTGGGTGTGTCGTGGTGTACCCAGAGGCCACCCTGACCCGGGACCCCGACCTGTGGCCCATGCGCGGCAAGTCGGGCGCAGCGCGGATCGCGCTGGAGACCGGGTGCCCGGTCATCCCGCTGGCCCACTGGGGCGCCCAGCGCATCCTGCCGCCCTACGGGCGAGTTGCCCGGCTGTTCCCGCCGTCTCGCGTCACCGTCCGGGCCGGGGCCCCGCTGGACCTCGACGACCTCGGCGGCGACACCCGGTCTCGTTCCCTGCGGACGGCGACCGATCGCATCATGGCCGCCATCACCGCACAGCTGGAGTCCATCCGCGGGGAGACGGCGCCGGCGCAGCGATTCGACCCATCCGCAGCCGGGGTGCCCACGACGGGCAACCCGCGCAAGAACTAGTCGAGGAGAGACATGCGCGCAGCAGTGTTCGGCACCGGGTCGTGGGGGACGGCGTTCTCCATGGTGCTCACCGACGCCGGGACCGACGTCACCATGTGGGGGTACGAGGGCGAGGTGTGCCACCTCATCAACCGCACCCACGAGAACCCGATCTACCACCCCGGGATCAGGCTCGCCGATGGCCTGCGGGCGACCCCGGACCCGCAGGAGGCGCTCGAGGGTGCCGAGATGGTCGTGCTCGCCGTCCCTGCGCAGACGCTGCGCGGCAACCTGGAGTCCTGGGCGTCGCTGTTCCCGCCGGACGTCATCGTGGTCAGCCTGATGAAGGGCATCGAGCTGGGCACGGCCAAGCGGATGACCCAGGTGGTGGGCGAGGTGGTCGGAACCCCGGCGGACCGGCTCGTCGCCGTGTCCGGGCCCAACCTGGCGCGGGAGATCGCCGAGCGGCAGCCAGCAGCGACCACAGTGGCCTGCGTCGACCACGAGACCGCTGTGCGGGTGCAGAAGGCCTGCCACACGCCGAGGTTCCGGCCCTACACCAACGCCGACGTCGTCGGGACGGAGCTCGGTGGTGCGGTGAAGAACGTGATCGCGCTGGCCACCGGCATCGCCGATGGCCTCGGGTTCGGCGAGAACTCCAAGTCTGCGGTCATCACCCGAGGCCTGGCCGAGACGTCTCGGCTCGGTGCCGCCCTCGGCGCCACGCCGTCGACGTTCATGGGCCTGGCCGGGCTGGGTGACCTCGTGGCGACGTGCATGTCGCCGCTGTCCCGCAACCGCACGTTCGGTGAGCGCATGGGGCGCGGCGAGTCGGTCGACGAGATCGCCGCCTCGACCCGGCAGGTGGCCGAAGGGGTGAAGTCCTGCGAGTCCATCCTCATGCTGGCAGGGCAGGCCGGCGTCGACATGCCCATCGTCGAGCACGTGGTGCACGTCGTGCGCGGCGAGATGACCCCGCTGCAGATGATGGACAGCCTGCTCTCGCGCGACGTCAAGCGCGAGTGAGAGCGGCGTCGAGGTCCTGCCACAGGTCGTCGACGTCTTCGAGCCCGACCGACAGCCGCAGCAGCGACTCCGGCACCACCTCCCGCTCAGCGGGCCACCGGCGGCGGCGTTCCAGAGTGGACTCCACGCCACCGAACGACGTCGCGTGCACCCACAGGCGGGTGCCGGTCGCCACGCGGTCGGCGGTCTGTGCGTCGCCGGAGACCTCGACGGCGACGAGGGCGCCCCAGCCCGGGTAGCGCACGCGGCGGACGGCCGGGTGCTCGGCCAGTCGCTGCGCGAGGGTCCTTGCGGTGGCACTGGCTCGGTCCAGGCGCACCGGCAGCGTGCGAAGCCCCCGAAGGGCGAGCCAGGCCTCGAACGTCCCGGGCACGGCGCCGTGGCGCGTGCGATGTGCGCGCACCTGCTCGGCGAGGCCTGGGTCGGCGGCGACGACGACACCGAGCAGAAGGTCGGAGTGGCCGGAGAGGTACTTCGTCGCCGCGTGGACCACCAGGTCCGCACCGTCGAGGAGGGGCCGGGCGAGCAGCGGCGTGGCCGCCGTGGAGTCCACGACGACAGGCACGCCGTGGCGTCGTGCACAGGCGACGACCGCTGCGATGTCGGGGACGTCGAGCAGCGGGTTGGACGGGATCTCCGCCCATACGAGCGCGGCTCCCGCGCACGCCTCGCACAGGCCGGCGGTGTCGGCCATCGGCACGGCGAGCTGGGGCCGTCCGGTCGCAGCCAGCAGGTCGATGCTCGTGTGGTACCCGTCGCTGGGCACGACGACCGAGCGCGAGGAGTCGGTGTCCGGGCCCAGCAGCACCGACACGGCTGCCGACACCGCAGCCATGCCGGAGGCGAAGGCGACCGCCTGGCCCCCCTCGAGACTGCCCACGGCCGTCTCGAACGACTCCCACGTCGGGTTGGTGTAGCGCCCGTAGCCGCGCTCACCGCCCGCGGCGAACGTCGACGCGGCCACCACCGGCTCCGACAGTGGCGCGTCCGGGACCGGCGCCGGTCGACCGGCGACCACGGCGCGGGTGGATGCTGTCCAGTCTGCGTCGCTCACTTCTCGGATGCTGCCACGCGACTAGGGTCCGCAGGGTGAGCCCTCGTCACGAGGTCGCGGTCGTGTTCGGCGGCCGGTCCCCGGAGCACTCCATCTCCTGCCTGACGGCCGCTGGCGTCACCGAGGTCATCGACCCCGACCGCTACGACGTCGTGCCCGTCGGTGTGACCCAGGACGGCCGGTGGGTCACCGACACCTCCGTCGCTGCGATGACCGCCGCGGGCGCCGATGGCTTGCCCTGCGTCCGCCCGCAGCCCTCGGCCCAGGTCACGCCCCCCGGACGGCCTCCGGGCCGGCTCACCACGGCAGATGTGGTGTTCCCGCTGCTGCACGGGGCCTACGGAGAGGACGGCACTCTGCAGGGGCTGTTCGAGGTGCTCGACGTGCGTTACGTCGGGTCGGGCGTCCTCGCCAGCGCCGCGGCCATGGACAAGGACGTCATGAAGACCCTTCTGGCGGCCTGCGGGCTGCCCGTGTGCCGGTGGGTGCGCACGAGCACCCACGACTGGACGGCCGACCCCGACGGTGTCGCTGCCCGCGTGGACGCGTTGGGGTGGCCGGTCTTCGTCAAGCCTGCCCGCGCCGGCTCGAGCTTCGGCATCAGCAAGGTGTCGGATGCGGGCGAGCTGGCAGCGGCGATGGAGCACGCCTTCGGCTTCGACCCCAAGGTGATCGTCGAGGAGGCCGTCGCCGGCCGGGAGCTGGAGTGTGGCGTGGTCGCCGACGCCGGTGCAGCACCCCCGCAGGTGAGCGTGGTCGGCGAGGTCGTGGTCGGCGGCGACCACGACTACTACGACTTCGAGGTCAAGTACACCGATGCCGACGCGCTCCGCCTCGTGATTCCCGCGCAGCTCGACGTCGACACCAGCGACCGCATCCGGGCCACGGCCGCCTCGGCGTTCGAGGCCCTGGGGTGCGAAGGGCTGGCCCGGGTCGACTTCTTCCTCACCGAGGGGGGCGACATCCTGCTCAACGAGGTGAACACGATGCCGGGCTTCACGCCGTCCTCGATGTTCCCCCGGGCGTGGGCGGCGACCGGCGTGACCTACCCGATGCTCGTGGACCGGCTGCTCCGCTCGGCGCTGGAGCGCCCGCTGGGTCTGCGTTAGCCGGCCGGTCAGGTGCCCTCGTCGAGCGGCCCGGCCGTCGCGACGGCGCTCACCGCCGGGGCGAGGTCGACCAGCACGTCCGCCTCGGGGGCGTAGTCGTCCGGGATCGCCACCTCGACGACGGCTGCCCGGTCGGCGGTGACGAAGAAGGTGCCGCCCTGGCCGGGCAGGGGGCGCCACCCCACGCCGGCGACCTCCAGCACCGCCGCCGTCGGGTCGATGCCGGCCGGCTCTGGGGTCCCGCAGCGCAGGATGATCGGGGGCTGGCCCCAGGCGGCGACTGCGGTCGACGGCGGCTCGAGATCACGGCGCACGGCGTCGTCGACCACCTCGGGGAGAGCCGCAACCAGCTCGGCACACATCTGATCCGTGCCCGGGAGCGGGGTGTGGGCCGGCACGGAGACCGCGCCGAAGCCGCAGCCGGTCACCGCGGGTGCGAGCAGGACTGCGACGCGGCGGGCGCCGCGACGCATCAGAGGTGGACGACGGGGCAGGTCAACGTTCGGGTGATGCCGGCCACGGACTGGACGTTGGCGACGACGAGCTTCCCCAGCTCGTCCACGTCGCGTGCCTCGGCCCGGACGATCACGTCGTAGGGACCCGTGACGTCCTCGGCGAGGGCCACCCCCTCGAGACCGGAGATGATGCGAGCCACCTCGGCCGCCTTGCCGACCTCGGTCTGGATGAGGATGTAGGCCTGAACGGTCACGACTCGACTCCTGCTCGTCGTCCAACGGGTCGATTCTCACCCTACTCGCAGGCCCGTAGGGTCGTCTCATGCCGTCTGCACAGCCGCTCGTGCGCGACACGGGTGAGTTCGGACTGCTGCGGTCGCTGCTTCCGACCCTCGAGCAGGGTGCGCAGGTGCTCCTCGGGCCCGGCGACGATGCTGCCGTCCTCGACGTGGCGCCACCGGTGCTGGTGTGCACCGATGTGCTGACCGAGGACGTCCACTTCCGCCGCGACTGGTCCACCGCCCACGACGTCGGGCGCAAGGCTGTCGCAGTCAACGCCGCCGACATCGCCGCGATGGGTGGGGACACCCGTGCCCTCACCGTCGGCCTCGTGCTTCCCGCCGACACCGAGGTCGCCTGGGTGGAGCAGATGGCGGCCGGGTTGCGCGACGAGGCCGCGACGGTGGGGTGCAGCATCGTGGGCGGCGACACCGTCGCCGGCCCGGTCGTCGTCATCAGCGTGACCGCACTGGGCAGCGTCGACGGGCCCCTTCTGACCCGCAGCGGCGCGCACGCAGGTGACGTCCTCGCGGTCAGCGGTCGACTCGGCCACGCCGCCGCCGGACTCGACGTGCTGCGCCGGGGCTTCCGCTCACCCCGTGCGCTCGTCGACGCTCACCGGTGCCCACGGCCCCCCTACGCCGACGGCCCGGCGGCGGCCCGAGCCGGCGCTACCGCGATGATCGACATCAGTGACGGGCTCCTCGCCGACGTCGCTCACCTGGCCGGCGCCTCAGGCGTGGGCATCGCGATCGATGCCGACGCGGTCGGCGTCGACGATGCCCTGGTGGCGATGGGCCGGGGACTGGGTGTGGACCCGCTCGTCTGGGTGCTCACCGGGGGAGAGGACCACGCGCTGGCCGCGACGTTCCCCGCGACGGTGGTGCCACCGAGCGGGTTCCGCGTGGTCGGTGAGGTCACCGACGGTTCCGGTGTCGCGGTCACCGGCTTCGAGTCAGCCGGCGAGAACGCCGGCTACGAGCACTTCAGCGGCTGACCTTGCCGGCCTTGAGGCAGGACGTGCAGACGTTGACCCGCTTCGGGGTGCCGTCGACCGTGGTGCGGACCCGCTGGATGTTCGGGTTCCAGCGGCGACGCGTGCGCCGGTGCGAGTGGGAGATCGAGTTGCCGAAACCCGGCCCCTTGCCGCAGATGTCGCAGGTGGCAGGCACAGCCGTCTCCTTCGCTGCTGATGGGTGAGATGCAGGCATGACGAGCGTGTCGACGCACGCCTGGTGCGCCGACAAGGATACGTCTCGCCTGCCCGAGAGCCAAACCAGCGTCTGGGCTTCTGTCTAGGCTGCACCGCGTGCACGCGCAGCAGCTCGACGCAGGCATCGTCCGCCGATGGTTGCTGGAGTGCCGCGACGCTCTCGGCCGGGCTCGGGAGGAGATCGACTCCCTGAACGTCTTCCCGGTGCCCGACGGCGACACCGGCACCAACATGTACCTGACTCTCGACGCGGCGGTGCGCGGGGTCGCCGACGTCGCCGACGACACCCTGGACGAGGTGCTGCGGGCCTCTGCCCGAGGGGCCTTCCTCGGTGCCAGAGGCAACTCCGGGGTGATCTTCAGCCAGATGTACCGCGGGGTGGTGGACGTGCTGGCCCGCGACCCCGACAGCGCGGAAGGTGGCGATGTCTTCGCCGCTGCGCTGCGCGCAGGGTCAGCCGCGGGCTACGAGGCGGTGGCCGAGCCGGTCGAGGGCACCATGCTGAGTGTGTTCCGTGCCGCCGCCGAGGCGGCGTCGACCGTGGCCGCCGACGGCGGGTCGTTGGCGCGCGTGGTTCGTACCGCCGTGACGTCCGCTGATGCCGCCGTGCTCCACACGCGGGAGACGAACGAGAAGAACCGGCGTGCCGGCGTCGTGGACGCCGGCGGACGGGCGGTTGCCGTGATCATGGCAGCGATGGACACGGCGATGACCGGCCGTCGTCAGCCCCCCGCGGAAGGC
>Ga0272441_10007828_pt1 | contig 17216 bp, 14 predicted proteins | sample SSMProp6N_FD_193582 | JGI IMG/M metagenome (GOLD analysis project Ga0272441, IMG submission 193582) | Marine sediment archaeal communities from Little Sippewissett salt marsh, Falmouth, MA, United States - SSM-Prop-6N | ecosystem: Environmental > Aquatic > Marine > Wetlands > Sediment ...
CAGGGAGCTTGCGGAATGGATAAATATGAAGCGCCTGAAGGAAACCCGCTTCCAGGCCTGCCTCAAGCCCGGCCACAGCCGGACACCCGGAGTGGGGGAAGTGTCCGGGGGCTCTGGGATTTTGAAGAGACGCGAAGCGGCAACGAAGCCGCTGACAATGCCGCAGGCAATGAACAGGCTGTAGCGCCAGAGGGGAGCATCCCGACCCAGCAGAAAAGCGAGCAGAACGCCCAGTACAAGGGAGGCGGAGTGCTGCAGGGCCTGCAGGCGGGCCAGGAAGGCGCCGCGCTCTGCGGACTCCGTGATGGCGCCCACGATGGGGTTGTAGGCCGTGACGGCCACGCCCCGGGCTGTATGGAATCCGAAGACGCTGGCAATGATGATGGCATGGGCCGCGCCTACCGCTCCCCGGGAGAAGAAGACGGGGGCCAGCAGGATGGGCAGCATCGCGATGTAGCGGAGCCGCCAGAAGCTGCCCATGAGTCGCACCATACCCAGCCGCGGGACCAGCGGGCGGCCGACCAGCATGAAGAAATAGGAGATATAGATAAACGACGAGATCAGGCCGATGAGAAAGTTCCCGCCGCCCATCTTGAGGGCGAACAGGGAGAGGATGTTCCCGGCCAGCAGGGTGAAGGAGACGACGTTGAGGAAAGCGAAGCTGGAGAAACGGGATCGTGCCCGGGACATCTCGCCGGGAGTGAGGCCTGCTTTCTTCATCCCGGCAACTCAGAGGGGAATGATCCGGCCGTTCAGGGCGGACTCCGGGCGCCCGCTCTGCCGCCGGTAGCGCCTCACCGCCCGGGGCAGGCTTTCCAGGATATCCTCGGCCGTTATCCCGTCCGGGCCCTGACTGGCTGCGGCCATATCGCCTGCCAGTCCATGGATGAACACTCCTGCACGGGCGGCCCGGGCGGGGGGCAGGCCCGACCCGACCATGGCGGCCACGGTGCCCGCCAGCACGTCCCCCGATCCGGCGGTGGCCATCCCCGAGTTTCCACTCAGGTTGACGGACAGGCGGCCGTCGGGACAGCCGATCAAAGTATGGGCGCCTTTGAGGATAATGACGGCGTTCAGGGCCTTGGCCTGGGTGCTGAGAATTTCATGGCGCGCCTGCATGATGCGTTCCACCGGCAGGCCGGTCAGCCTGGAGAACTCACCGAGATGGGGAGTAAGAATGGTATCCCCGCGGCGGGAGGCAAGCAGCTTGCTTCTCCCGGACAGGGCCGTGAGCCCGTCCCCGTCCAGGAGAAGCGGCTTTTCTACCGCGGCCGTCAGGCTGCGCACCAGCTCCTGGGTCTCCTCGTTCACAGAGAGGCCGGGACCCAGCACGACAAGGTCGACCTGAGCGGCCAGCTTCAGGAGCCGGTCGAGATTCCCCTTGCTAAGGCTGCCGGCGTCGGTTTCGCTCTGGGGCGCATACACGACTTCACCGGCCCGGGCGGCAATGGCGGGGACAATGCCTGCCGGGCAGGCCAGGCGGGCGTAGCCTCCCCCGGCCTTGAGAAAGCCGAGGGCGCAGTACCTGGGCGCCCCGTAATAGCCCGCGGCGCCGGAGATCATCAGAGCGTCCCCCATCTGCTTCTTGTGGCCGTCGGGCCGCCGTTCAGGCAGAGCGGGCAGGCTGTCGATACCCACGGTGATGGAATCGTCGGCGGTCAGCTCGGGGGGGAAGGATATGTGGGAAACATAGAGACGCCCCCCGGCGGCATAGCCGGGATAGAGGATGTTTCCCAGCTTGGGGAGCCCGAAGCTGACGGTGGCTTCGGCTTTGATCGCCCGGCCCATGACCTGACCGCTGTCGCCGTTTACCCCTGAGGGAATATCCAGGCTGTAAACCGGCCGGCCGGAGCGGTTGACGGCGTCGATCACATCCGCGAAGCGGCCGCTCACCTCCCGGTCGAGTCCGGTACCGAAAAGGGCGTCCAGCACGGCGTCACACTCGGACAGCTCACTTTCCAGCGTGGCTGTATCCGGCTCCTCGGTTATCTCCAGGCCGCAGGACCGGGCGATCTTCAGGTTGCGCAGTGCTGTTCCCCGCAGGCGGGCTGCTTTTCCGATGATCAGAACCCGGGCGGTCCCGCCGGCGGAGAAGATCTTCCGGCCCACCACCAAACCGTCGCCTCCGTTGTTGCCGGTTCCGCACAGCACCAGGAAGCGCCGGCCCCGTGAGCCGAGCTCTTTACCCAGCATCTCATAAGCGGCATGACCGGCGTTTTCCATGAGCAGATCCTCGATGAGCCCGAAGCGGGCCACCGCCTCGCGGTCCATGGCCCTCATTTGCTCGACCGTAGATATTTTCATGGGCACCTCCTTGCCGCCTTCTCTCTGGCAGGTATTATAGACCGGCTCCGGCGGGCCTGTAAACGCGGCCCTGATGACGGCGGCGAGAAAATAGCTTTCCCTGGACGCGGAAATTTTCTATAATGCATATTACATTTCGGGCATACAGTTATACAGGTATGCAGGCGGTGAACCATGACCGGACAGGATAAACAATGACAGCTTCGAATCCCATTTCCCGAACACGGCCCGCATGGCCTTCCGCCTGGCGGCTCTATTTCGCCCGCGGCCGAGAGCAGCGGAACTACCGGCCCCTCAAGCCTGAGGAGATCGAGGTCCTGGAGCACAACCGGAACAGGGCGGAAAACTGGGGGCAGGTGCGGGTGAGCGACGGCTTCAGGCCCGAGGCGGTCTGCGATTGCAGCTTCCGCGGCCGGGTATGCATCGGCGCCCTAAAGGAGGGCTTCCTGAAAGACGAGGCCCTGCGCCTGCCCGTGGGGTTGGAGCTGAGCAGCTTCGCCGACTGCGAGCTGGGCGACAACGTGGCCATAGTCCGGGTGGGTATCCTGGACGGCGTTATCGTGGGAGACGGTGCGCTGCTCTTCGATATCGGGGAGATCTGCGCGGCCCGCGAAGCGCCGGAGGAACCCGAAGCCCTTTGGCTGGAGGTGGGGAACGAGAACGGCGGACGCCGGCTGCAGGCCTCAGGCGGGCTTCTGCCTGCTGATGCCTGTCTCTGGGCCCGCTTCCGGGACGACGGCGCCTTCCAGGAAGGGTTGGAGAAGATCGGCAGGCGGGAGCGGGTCCGGGAGGCAGCGGCGGCCTGCCTGGTGGGCGACGGGGCGGTTGTCGTCCACTGCCGCCTGATCCGGGACGTTCGTATCGGCAGCCGCTGCACCGTCCGGGGGGCGAACGAGCTGCGTGCGCTCCTCGTCCAGTCGGACTCCCGGGAACCCACCTATATCGGTTCCGGGGTGGAGCTGGTCAACGGCATCGTCGGATTCGGGAACAGCATCGCCAGAGGCGTCAAGGCAATCGATTTCCAGACCGGCCGCTGCGTGCGCCTGAACAACGGCGCGCGGATTCTGCACACCTATCTGGGCCCCAATTCCACGGTGTCCTGCTGCGAGATCCTGGGCAACCTGATACTCTCTTTCCACGAGCAGCACCACAACAATTCCTTTCTGATCGCCTCCACGCTCCTGGGACAATCCAACATGAGCGCCGGCGCCTCCATCGGCTCCAACCACAACTCCCGGGCCGCCGACGGGGAGATACTGGCGGGCAGGGGGTTCTGGCCCGGTTTGTCAGTCAGCCTGAAGCACAACTCCCGCTTCGCCTCCTTCACCCTGGTGGCCACGGGACACTACCCCTATGAAATGGACATCCGGCTGCCCTTTTCCCTGGTGAGCCCGGCGGCCGACGGCGGCGTGCAGATCATGCCCGGGTACTGGTTCCGCTACAACATGTACGCCCTGGAGCGCAATGCCCGTAAATTTAGCAAAAGGGACCGCCGGCAGGTCAAAGCCCAGCACATCGAGTTCGATTATCTGGCGCCGGATACGGCGGCTGAGATGCTGGCGGCCCTCAGAGAGCTGAGCGCGGCTTTGGACCGCCAGGGGTACGTCGGCGGCGGAGAGGATACCCCCGTCAGCCTGGAGGGAACCGCGTTCCATAACAAGGCGCTGGTTCGCAAGCCGCGGCAGGGGTGCGAGCTCTACCGGCGCATGCTGGCACACTACGGCGCCCGCGAGCTCGTCAGGGCCATGGAGCGGGCCGGTGAGAAGGCCTGGCGGAGCGACCCGGGCGCTTTCATCCGAGGCTTCTGCGGGAGCCCTCCCCTGATTTGGCATAACCTGGGAGGACAGCTCGTTCCCGACGAAACCCTGACGGAGATCTTGGCCGGTGTGCGCTCCGGGGCCCTGGCGAGCTACGACGACCTGCACGCAGTCTACGACCGGGCCTGGCAGGATTATCCCGGAAAGAGAGCGCAACATGCCCTCTACTGCCTGTGCGAAGCCGGCGGGTTCGCATGGGAGGACCTGGGCCCGGCCCGCATCGCATCGATCCTCGAAGAATCGATCGCCACCGCCGAAGCACTCTACCAATCCGCCCTGGATTCCCGGCGAAAGGACTACGATAATCCCTTCCGCGCCATCACCTACCGGAGCAGGGAGGAGATGCGCCAGGTAATCGGAGACCTGGAAGACAACGCTTTCCTGACGGAATTCCGGCGGGAAACGGACGACTACTGCCGGCGGACGCGCCTGCTGGTTAAGATCTTCAAGTGAAGAAAGGATTCATAAACAATGGAAGTCATAATCATTCCTGACTATCAGGAGCTCAGCCGCAGGACGGCACGGATGATCGCCGACCAGATCCATCTCAAACCGGGCAGCGTTCTGGGCCTGGCCACAGGCTCGACACCCCTGGGTGCCTATCAGGAGCTCGTGCGCCTGCACCGGGAAGAAGGCCTGGATTTCTCCAAGGTCGTCACCTTCAACCTGGATGAATACCTGGGACTCTCCCCCCGGCACCCCGGTAGTTACAACCATTTCATGTGGGAGAATATATTCAAGCATGTAAATATTTCCCCCCCGAATGTCTATCTTCCCGAGGGAACCGTGGACGATCCGGAAGCACACTGCAGCTGGTACGAAGCCCAGATCGCCAAACACGGGGGGATAGACCTGCAGCTTCTCGGAATCGGCAGCAACGGGCATATTGCCTTCAATGAGCCCGGCTCCTCCCTGGCCTCCCGGACCCGCCTGAAAACCCTCGACCAGCGTACCATCAAGGACAACGCCCGCTTCTTCGACGACGCGGAGGAGGTGCCCCGCTCCGCCATCACCATGGGCGTGGGCACCATCTTGGAGGCCCGCCGCATTCTGCTGATCGCCAGTGGGGAGGCCAAGGCGGCAAGCTGCGCAGATTTCATCGAAGGTCCGGTATCCACACTGGTAACCGCTTCGGCCCTGCAGCTGCACGCCGACGTGGTCGTTTTGTTGGACGAAGAGGCGGCCGCAAAGCTGGAGCGCAAGGAATACTACAACTGGATTCGTGATCACAAGAGCGAGGTGCAGAAACACCCGGGCGCCTGAAGACTTGCCTCTCAGCGGGAGAGGGCCTCGGTTGTTTCCTTCAACTCCCGGGAACGGGCCAGCAGCTCCTCGAGGCTCATCGCCTTGAGAAATACCATGCCCCGGGTGGCCCGGATCAGGGCGCTGGAATGCTCGTGGAAGTAACCGCGACCCAGGCATGTTTTCAATTTCTGGTACTGCTCGACCTGGATTTTCTGGGCCAGCTCCGAGAAGGGGCCTTCGTGCTCATAGCTGGGAAAGGATGCCGATTTCTGGGAGATAAAGGTGTTCATGAAGGCGCTGGTCTGCAGGGCGAACATGTTCAACGACACCGGCACCATCAGGTCCGCCTCAGCGGGATGAAAGCGGTACCAGACATTGCGGTAGCCTAATACTTCCAGGTCTTTGTTTCCGGATGCCTGCGCGTAGAGTTTCAAAGCGGCGGTGACGGCCTGCAGCACTTTGTAGTGGGTGTCCGGCCCGCTGGCCTCCGGGTCCAGCGCCAGGGTTACCACCCCGGGCCTGATCTCATTCAGAAGCTGCAAGACCGGGGCGACATCGCGGTTCAGGGTCGGGTCTTCCCCGAAGAGCTCGCCGCGATAAAAGCCGAGCCGCAGGTGGCGCACGAAGCGGCAGTCCCAGCCCACGAATCCCCACAGGCAGTCGGCCTCCCACTCGCGACACATGCCCTTCAGCTTCTGGACCGGTTCGGGATCCTTTTTCCCCGGGTAGGAGCTTTCGAAGTAGGTGATAAGCTCCCGGACGCGTGCCGCCAGCCCGGTGAGGCTCTTCTCCCGGTAGAGATCAGACAGGTTGCGGGTCAAGCGGCGGAGCGTGCCGTCCTCCCGCATGGCCGGGGAGCGGGCGGCGACGCCGTCGAGATACTGCCAGACATCCCGGTTGCGGAACATGGCGCAGCCCGGCTTGAAGTACCCGCTGCGGTTCAGGGCCAGGCAGGAGGCTGAGGCGAGGTAGGGCACAAGCCGGCGCAGCTGGGCGAGCATGAAGGTGTTGGTGACAGCGGTGAATCCGCTGGTAAGGGTAACGAAATGATGGCGGTTGCTGTGCTCCCGGACATGCCGGATGATAAAGGGCATGTAGCCGAGCATCAGGTCGTCATGGTGGGGCTCGGTGTGCAGGAAAACCGTGTTGCGGTGGGTTTTTACACCCCGGGCGATCTTGGCGCGCCAGGAGTCGGCGACCTGACGGTTCAGGGAGGTGACGGACCGCCCGCTCTTTTCCAATATAATGCGGCTCACGGGCGTGCCGAGGTAATCCTCCCGGCTCAGGTTTTCGATTCGCGTTCGCCGCTGGACAGCCAGATCGGAGACAACCTGCTCGATCTCCACTGGGGGCAGGTTGTCCGACAGACGCAGGCGCTCGCTGCGGCGCCGGGAAAGCAGCCGGGCTGCACCCCCGGTGAGGTAGAAGCGGGAGTTCTTCAGCACCTGGAGGGAAGTGGCTGGATAGGCAACACGGGGGGGACTTTCCACGGAGGCGGCCGTGATGGCAGCCTTGGCCTCGCCCGCGGCGATGATCACGGCCGTGCACTCCGGGTTGCAGGTGATGGTGCCCAGCCCGATGGTAATAACCAGGCGCTTGCCGGACACCTCGATTCCGCCAAGATCGACTGCTGCTGCGGCCTGGGTCTCGTAATTAGTGGCGGTGAGCCGGGTGGTGGAGAAGGGATCGGAGCCGCGCACGTTGAAGCCCACATGGCCGTCCGGGCCGATGCCGCCCAGGAAAAAGCCGATTCCCCCCAGGGCGCGTACCTGAGCCTCGTATTCGGCACACCACTGGTCAACCGCCTCCAGGACCTGTTTCTGCAGTGCCTCCAGCTTTGTGCGCCCGCTGCGGGTGCGCAGGCTAAGGTCCACCTCGCGCTGGGGCCAGACCTTATCGAGACTTGATCCCTCAGGCAGGCCGATCCGGCTGCAGTCGATGAGCAGGGCCTTGTCGGGATTCAGCCCGAAGCCTTCCAGGTAGTAGCGGCGTACGTACCAGGTGAAGCTGTTCTCCTGCTCGGGATCGATGGGATAGAATTCGTCGATCTGCACAAAATGCAGGCTGTTCATCCGCGGCTTGCGGGCGGGATCTACACCCCCCCGCTCCAACTCGGCGGCGATGCCGCGCCTGCGCCATCCGGACAGAAAACGGTTCACCTCTTTGATGAAGTATTCCGGTGTCCGCCCGGTGGGCAGGCTGACCACCCCGCCGGGATTGTTCTGGACGTATTCCAGAAAGCGCAGGGCCGCGAGCCTGCCCAGATCGGGGAAGCTCCTGACCGTGATGACGGCGATCTTTTCTTCGGGATCATAGCGGAGCTTTTCCCCGCTTTTTTCGAGGGCCAGTTTTTCCACAGCGGAGGTCATGGCCTTGCCTCGTGGTTCAGCCGTTGTCTTTGAAGGCCCCGAGAATCTCGGCGAAGTAGACGCGGTGAAAATCTTGATGAGGATAGTACCGGTCGAGAATCGCCGGCTCCCAGCCGTCAGGGGGCAGATCCGTGGTCTGCAGAACCTGACATTCGTAATGAATTGGACACTCACGGATATGGGGTATGGGCAGAACAATGCCGGGCTCCAGGGTGAGGCCGCAGGCGGAAATTTTATCCTTATCCCGGCCGGATTGGGAGCCGCACAGGGCAAGCGCCTTTCTCAAAGATCCGGCGGATGCGCCGCTCGGAGTACCGGGCGGAACATTGACCGTAAACTGGGGGGTCGAAGCCAGAAGCCCGTAAGAATAGCGTGAGGGGCGCACCAGAACGCTGAAAACCGGCTTGCCCCAGACGATTCCCATCATCCCCCAGCCGATGGTCATGGGATTTCCAATCTCGCCGGTTACCAGCAGGCAGCCGTCGCCGCCGAGCTCCGCGACGGTTTCCTGATAGGCTGCGAAAGGTTCGATCCTGGTTCTCATCTTCGGCTTCTCCTTTTCCGTGCTGCTAAGGCATCCTTGACCATATCGAGTGGCTCTGTCAACCGATCTGACCTCTCCCCGGGGGGGGGCAGATCCGGCGCGGGTGACTTAGCGTTCAGGGGCAGGTTTGGGATGCTGCCGGCTGTCTTCGCGGGCGGGTTCGGCCTCCATGGCCAGGACCGACATGTCGTCGCAGCGTTGAGTACCCTTTTCCCAGTGCCGGATATTGTCCAGCAGGGCATCCAGGCTGCGCCGCAGGGAAAGGGTGGAGGAGCGCGACAGGATATTCAGCAGCCTCTGGTTGCCGTACTGCTGTCCGTGAGTATCCGGGGCCTCGATGACACCGTCGGAAAAAAGGTAGACCCGGTCGCCGGGATCAAGCTGCAGCTGCTGTTCCCGGTAGCCGGGATCACGGACAAAGCCGATGGGAAATGAGGGCAGGGCCCGGATGACGGCTTTTCCCTTTCCGGGTAGATAGGCGAACCCGCCGTTGCCGGCTGATACATAGCGCAGCAGGCGGCTCTGGAAGTTGTAGATACCGTAGAAAAGGGAAAAGTACTGCTGGGTTTCGACATTGAACGGGAACTGCCGGTTCAGAACCTCCGCCACCTCGACGGGATTGGTGAGGTTATTCCCCCCGGATCCGCTGCTGTAGCGCTTGAGCAGCGAGGACTGGTCCGGCAGGGGGGAGAGAAGGCGTCCCAGCGCGAATGAGAGCAGGGCGGCCACCAGGCCGTGTCCGCTGACATCCAGCAGGTAGAAGCCAACGTGCTGCTCATCCAGCCGGAAGATATTGAAAAGGTCTCCGGCCAGCTCGTCGCAGGGCTCGAACAACCACTCGAAATGCACTCCCGGGATCTGCCGGAAGCTGCGGGGAAGCAGGGAGGTTTGCAGGCTGACGGCCCTTTCCAGGTCCGACTTTATTCTATCATTCAGGGTGCGCAGCTCGCGCTCCATCTCCTTGCGGTCTGAGATGTCCCGCAGCACCATGATGTTGCCCCGGCGCCTGTTCTGCTTGTCCAGCAGGGGTGAGAGGCCCATGTCGTAGGAGCGCCTTTCCCTGCCCCGGTGAATGATGAGTTCACCGTTTTCGGTTACCCGGGCGTTCAGTTTCTCCAGGGGTGTAGCCGCCGATTGCTCCACCGCAGCGGCGCCGGTGCGGCTGATCAGTTTGTCGGCGGCTTTGTTGTGTCTGATGATGCGGTTCTCCAGGTCCAGAACGATCACCGGATCGCCCATACTGTTGACGACGGTCTCAAAGGCAAAGGGCATCAGGTCGGAGCGGAGCCGGGTAAAAAGCAGGCCCCCGAGCAGAAGAGCGGACGCACCGGCCGTCAGGGGGGTCGGGTAAAATCCGGCGGGGCTCATGCCCAGCCGCACTGCCGCATCAATCAGCCAGGGAAGGAGTCCCGCAGCCAGAAGTAAGCTCAATCGGACCGCACCGGTCCGACGCTCCGGTCTGCGCTTTCTCAGCAGCCCGTAGAGAGAGCCTGCCAGCACAACCAGGCAGGCAACAACGGTATGGACCGTGATCAGAGGTCCGGAACAACAGGCCAGGGCGGCGTTGGGGTTTCCTGACTGCAGGACGGCGGGCTGCCAGATCAGGGAACGGAGGCTTTCAATCCGGGCCAGCACGTTGAGCAGAGCCGGCTCGACGAGCACAAGCAGCCAAAGTGAGGGCCGTCCGTGTTTCGAAGCTTCCGGTGATGCGGCAAGGAACAGATACAGAAAGGGTAAAAATCCGAAAGGCAGCAGGGTGAGGTTTGCATAAACCATCCCCGCTGCAGGCGCGGCGGCCAGAGCTTCCAGGTACGTGCCCAGAATCCAGAGAGCCGAGAGCAGCAGGTAGCCGCTGATGCACAGAGTGGCCGGGAAAGATCGGCGGTCGCGGTTTTGTATCAGCGCCCTCAGGGCAAGGACCAGGTCCAGGAGAAAGACCGCCAGCAGAAGGTACCGATTGCTCGTAAAACTCATTATGATGCTCTATAAAAGAATAAACTATTATTACAGCACTGATCAATAAAAAAATCTCAAACAATGATCAATGAGCTGCAGGGCGGTCCGTCCGTCAGGTTCAGATCAGGAAGGGGATGACCGCTCTGCGCTTTGACGGGTAGTCGGAAAAGGTTTCCCGGTACCAGCGGTGATGGGACAGCGCCCGGGGTACCAGGTTGCAGGCAGTCCAGAAGGCGAAGCTCAGGCCCGCCCACGACCAGGTCATGCAGGCCCAGCCGCTCCATTCCACAATTTCGCCCAGGTAGTTGGCGCAGGAAACATAGCGGAAAAGGCCGCCCCGGGGAATCCGGTAGCCGTGATCTCCCTTTGTCCGCAGGCGGCGAAGGATGCCGTCGGAGTGCAGGTTGACGGTTAGGCCTGTCCAAAAGAGAAGCAGCCCGGCGATGAAGCGGGGATCGGTCAGCCAACCGACGGGATAGGCGGCCCGACTCAAATACTCTCCGTTCAGGAAGCCATTGCCGCTGTTGAACAGGATTGCCATGACCACCACCGACACGGGCATGGCCTTGCTGCCGCCGCTGAGTCGCAGGGGGTAGACAACCGCGCGGTTGAGATAGTGGAACAGCCAAAAGCAAAGTAGAAGGATTTCCACAGCAGCGATGGAGGAATTGCGGTAGAAGAAAAAGCAGGCAAAGACCAAAGGAGAGGCCAGCTCCATGATCATCCATCCCGGGCAGGGAGCAATCAGAGAACCCCAACCCCGCCGGACATGACGGCCGTAGGGAGCCCGCACGAAAAGCAGCAAAAAAAAACTGAGCAAGCCGACAGCGAACCAGGCCGGCAGCAGGAACGTGGCGACGGCGGACCTCCCTTGTCTATTTCTTGCCCGAGTAAATCTCCAGGACCAGGTTTTCCTTGCTGCCCTGAATGATGGAGTTCCAGATCATTTTTTTCTGGCTCAGCGCTTTGCTTTCCAGGGCGTAGTGTTTTAGTTTTTCGTAGGTGGCCAGGCTCTTTTTGGAATTCCGGTAGGCGATTTTGTACTTCTCCGTAAAGATATGGTCGATTTTCTTTTCGATCTCGATCTCGAGCAGCTGTTCGAAGGGCTCCATGAGCAGGACGTAGCGACCGAGGACGGCTTCGGCGTAGTTGCGGATCAGCGGGTCAAAGGCGGGGACCTGGTTCAGTCGCGCAGTGATCTCTCCTAGCAGGGCCACGGCGTCTACATAGTTCTCGTCCTTGGCGAAAAGCTGGGCGGCTTGTGCGCAGAGCTGCTTCACGCTCTGGTTGGTAATGGTTTCAGGGTTCTCCGCAGCCCGGCCGTTTTGAACCGAAAAGCCTGGGGCATACTCGCATCCCGCCGTGATCAGATTCAGGAGATCAACGAAGATCTTGTGATTCCATAATCCCTGATCCAGGGAACTGTAGAGAGCTTCCAGGGCCTTGTCATAGGAGAGCCGGTATTTCTCAGCCTTTTTGAAAATGGTTTCGTAGACATAAATCTTTGTGCCCTTGAAGACAACCGGACCGTTGTTCAGGAAGGAGACAATCTTCTTGGCATAGAGATCGCTTTTGGCGATTTTATTTTCCTTGAGGAAGCTGGCATAGACATTCTTGGTGACCAGGATTTTTGATTCCCTCGGGGCGAGCTCGTTGGCCCGACTCTGCAGCCTGGCCGCGGTGTTCAGGAGAAAGCCCGACAGCAGGCCGCTCTCGGTTATGATCAGCGGAGCGCTGAGATTCCCGCCGGCGATACCGGCGGTAATCTTAAAATCCGGGAGGATGATGCTGTAATCATCCCGGTTGCGCTCCACGGCTTTATCCTTAATGATCGAGCGCCGGGAAAAGCTGTTGATAATTTCCAGGGCGGTCTGAAGGGTGTTTGTGGCCGTGGCGCCGACCAGAACGATTTCATCGCCCCGTTCCCGGTTGGCGATAACGCTGTTCTTGCGGGCGATTTTTTTTATACCGTCATGCAGGAACTCGTCGAGCTTGCGAAGCCGGGACAGGTTTGCCCTGCTTTCCTGACAGAACCGGGTATAGCCGTGAATGTCGAGCATGGCCACGAATATATTGGAAATCGAGATGTTGCGCTTCAAATCACCGGCGTTTGCGAAATCGGCATGGGCAAGAACCAGCTCTTTCCACAGCCTGGTATATCCCGAGCGGTCCAGCTCCTTGAAGAAGCCCCAGTGCAGCTCCTTGAGGAGCGGAAATACCTGCGCCAGCACCCGGTGGGTATCGAAGGAAAGCTTGAGAGTACGCACATATTCAACCAGAGAGGAGAAGGTGGCGAGCTCCCGGCAGAGGCATTTTTGACAGAGCTGGTAAAACAGCCTGGTTTCGGCGGACATGTGAAAGGCTTACCTCGTACCGCAGTTTTGCATAAGCAGCATGGCAGGATTATACAGTAAAAGCCGGCTCCGGTACAGGCCGGGAGTTACCTGAAGAGGACATGCTTCCGGAACAGGAAATTGAGCACGAAGATGCTTGAGCCCGCCGCGATTTTGGAGATCAGGTAGTGGAGGGCGCAGAAATCGGTGAGCAGCCAGATTGCCAGCTCGTTGAGGGCCAGCCCGCCGCCGGCGGCCAGTAAAAACAGCGTGTAGGCCAACGCCCTGGTGCGCAACCGGTGGTGGAAGAAGATCCAGCGGCTGCAGAACAGGTAGTTCAGCGAGCTGCCGGCCAGGAAGCCGCCGGCTGCGGAAACCAGATAGTGAAAGCCCGCCAGTTCGGTCAGGCCGGCCAGAAGCAACATATCAAGAGCGAAGCAAGCGCTGCTGGCGCAAAGGGACCGGAACAGCTGTACGAAGGTCTTTTGTGAAGTGGGAAGCGGCAAATCCGGAGCCACATACAATTTGTACAGGAGAGGCAGACAGGTTGGCAAGCCCCGAAGCGGGCCTGGCGCGTGGTCCGGATGTTGACCGGTCGGCGGGTTGTCAGTACAGTGGCTGCCAGGATGAAGCTCAGATACAGATGTTTGATTCTCGATCATGACGATACGGCGGTGAACAGCACCGCCACCATCCACTACCCGGCTCATCTTGCAGCTCTGGAAGCGCTGCGTCCCGGTAAGAGCATCCCGAGCCTTGAAACCTGGTTTCTGAAAAATTTCGAGCCCGGTCTGATGCCCTACCTGCAGGATGAGCTGAAGATGGATTCCCTGGAGCTAAAGCAGGAATACCTTATCTGGCGGGAGTTCACCAGCAGCCGGGTTCCGAGCTTCTACGCTGGTTTCTTGGAGCTTCTGGCGCGCTATCAACGGATGGGCGGCCTGGTCACGGTGGTGTCCCACTCGGAATCGGAGTTTATCGCCCGGGACTACCGCAGCGGCAAGCCCCGGGTGGTACCTGACATGATTTTGGGCTGGAATCAGGATGCCGGCAAGCGCAAGCCCGACCCCTGGCCGGTCAGGCGGATATTAAAGCAGTTCGGCCTGGAGGAGGGGCAGGCGCTGATCGTGGACGATTTGAAACCGGGCGTGATGATGGCCAGGGCGGCGGGAGTCGATATCGTCGCCGCCGGCTGGGGTCATTCCATTCAGATTATCCGGGACTACATGATAGCCAACTGCAGCCGTTATTTCAGCTCCATTGACGAGCTGGGTGCTTATCTTCTGTCATGAGGGTGTGTTCCGGAGATTTGCGCCGGAAAAAGGAAAAAACTGCATTTCCCCCCAACATTGCTTGCGGAATGTAGAGATTTGAAATATATTTAAAAAAAAAGTTTAAATAAAAAAATGCCGAAAAAATCAGGCAAAAAGGATTTTGAATGACAAAAAGAAGTCAGCAGCGGTTGGAGCAGAAAAGGAGCAGAATCCTGAATACGGCCAAGGACGTACTGATAAAATACGGCAAAGATACGTCCATGTCGGATATCGCCCAGGCATTGGGAATGGATACCAGCGGCCTGTATTACTATTACAAGAGCATTCCCGAGATTCTGGATACCCTTCTGGAAGATAAATACTCCCTTTTCCGCCTCTCTCATGAGGAATTCCGGAATATTAAAAGTCCCCTGGGAATCATCAAGAAGATGATGATCATGCTCCTGGAATTCTATTTCGACAATCTGGAAATCATCCAGGTCGTGCTCAGCCAGGTTTGCCCCCTCTATACGGATCCGGGCAGGGAAGCGGATTCCATCGCCATCAATCATTTTCTGCAGGCCTATCACGAAGCGAACGCAGGTATGCTAATAGAGATCGAAAAGGCACAAAATCAGGGGGAGCTCAGTGCCGGGTATTCGCCGGCTCTGATACTGCACACCATGCGTGGATTTATTTTAGGCATGCATGCCAGCTGGCGGCGGGAAAAGGGCTCCCGGGAAGCGATCCCCGGGGTTGTGGACAGATTTTTCCTTGTCTACAGCTGAGGGAGAATCGCCTCGGCTGGCTGCACCGGATTTCTGAGAGGCAGAGCATGAACAATGCGGACAGCTTGAAAACGTCAAAAACAATCCGCGGCCGTGTTGCGGCCCTGCTGACTGCGGAAGAGCGCGATGCCCCTGATTTCTGGTCCACCCAGGAGAGCCGGGTCGTTTATGTGCCGGTCGAGGACGGCGAGATCAGAGTCATACATGTCCGGCCGCAAAATCCGATCGCCGTCCGACCCATCGTGCTGGTGCCGGGCTGGGGCTCTCTGCCCTCCGGATTCGGCGATTTTTACAGCGTAATTCACCAGCGGGCGGAGCTCTATTATATTGAAACCCGGGAAAAGCACACCAGCCGCCTCGATAGAAAGAAAGCCCGGCTGACCATGAGCCGCAAAGCCGCAGATATAGCAGAAGCTCTGAACTTTTTGGGCCTGAGCGGGGAGAGGGATTTTGTTTTCCTCGGAACCTGCTGGGGCGGGGCCCTGATTTTCCAGGGACTGCTGGACGGAACTCTCCACGCGCCCACCCTGGTGACCCTGGATCCCATGCACAAGCTCTGGTACCCGGAATGGATGCTGCGCTATGTGGCGCCCCTGCTGCCGGTTTCCGTCGTCCAGCTGATCAAGCCGTTCCTGAAGGCTTTGGCCCTGGCGGGCATGAAGGAGCGGGTACAGCGACGTCGGGCGGAGGATTTTATCGACAGCGCGGAAATCTGGAAGTGGAAGCGGGCGGCGCAGTCGGTCTGGGATTTCGAGCTGTTCGGGAATCTGCAAAACCTCCGGGAAGAGGTGTTCGTTTTCAACGGCACCGGAGATAAAATACATGATCCGTTGAACTATCCCCGCATCGCCGCCGAGCTGCCCCGGGGCCGCTTCTTTTTCATGCCTACCGAAGAATCGAGACGGGAGCGCCTGATGGGGCTGATTGCGCTGGAGTTTGCCAAAGTTACTGCCGACCAGGGAGTGCCCGCCGCTTTGGCGATGTTCGAGAAGATTCTGGACAGGGCAAGCCTTACAACAGCAGCCGGAAGGCGGGGGAGTCTAAAATCCTAGCAGGGCTTTCAATTCTTCAAAGGCCTTTTCCCGTTCCTTGACCTGGGTTTTGCGGATTGCCTTGCGCAATACATTTTCCCACTGCTTGTCAGGTAGATGGATTTTCATATGCTCGAACAGCTCCAGGATATTGACATCTTCCTTCAGGTTGTAAATCTGGTTTTCGTCGTAGAAAAATAGAGAGTAGAATTCATTGATGTAGTCGCCGACGCTCATGTCGGCCTTTTTCCCGCTTTTACGCTGCAGGACTTCCTCTTTTTTCCTGGTGCGCTTTATGTCACGATCTCTGCGTTCAATATCCGTTCTTTTCATGACAGAGCTCCTCGGCGATGAAATTCGCTACTGTATTGCTGTTGCTTTCAATATAGATGAAATCTCTGAAAGAGACAAGCAGTCACCCTCTGCAGCCCCGGCCCATCCTCCCCCCCGGGGCTGAAGGATTTCCTGAACTCCTTAAGTAGCTTACCCGGGCCGTGGGCTATGTCGGGAATCCTCCTGGCCCCGAAGATCAGGGCGAGGAGGATCAGAATAGCGATATTTTCCCAGCGTTTTATCATGGGATTACCTTCTTCCTGCGGTAATGTCAGAGGCGGTGAAGTTGTCAGGCCGTTATCGAACTCAGCCCTGCTCAGGATGGGGAAGGTGCAGCTGCTCGAGAATCTTTTCAGCTCCCTGTTTGAAGGCCGACGCGGCGCTGCGGTATTTGAAACCCACGACAACGCTGAGACCGCTGTAGATCACATCGTGAACAAAATTAATGAACAGCTTCAGATAGGCCTGGCGCAGGAGCTCGTTTTTGCTGTTGCGGAAAAGCAGGGAAGAGAGCTCGAAGGTTTTCACCACCGCCGATATCTGCTTGTTGATGATCGGGTAGAGGCTGCGGATGAGGGCGAAATAGCGCTTTTGATACTCCTTGTCGCCTTCCACCAGATAGCTGATCTGCCGGTAGCGGTCCCGTACTTCCCGGCCGCGGCTGTTCTTCTTATGGGGGATAATATCGGTGAGTACACTGACGATGGTGCGGGACTGGAAGAGCTTATAGAGGGAGAAATAAAAAAGCAGCAGGCCGCCGTAATTACGCAAAGGTTTCCGATCGACGGACAGCCGGCTGAGCTCCATGAGCAGACTGCTGAGCTCCCGCTCCAGGGATTTGTCACGTCCCGTGTTGTGTCCCGCCGGATCCCGCCCGGAACGCTCCAGCCGCTCGATCCTGCTCTGCAGCAGTTCGAGGACGGACTGCATGTGTTCCCGCAGCTCATCCTCGCGGACAGTGCGGATGTATTCCAGCAGGGCAGCGCGCTCCCGGGGTGTGAAGAATTCCGATCCGGAGGCCATGGCCGCCTCTGCATCCCCTAATAGCGAGCGGAGATAAGCACCCAGCTCATCGAGATAGCTCTCCAGGTCCTCTCCCGGGGCGGAGCGGCTGATAAAATACTGTACCAGCTCGAAGGATTTTAAAGAGATCTCCGCTTCGTTCGGGAAGGGGGGCAGCCGGTCAAGGAGCAGGCAGCGGAGGATATCCAGCAGCTGCCGCTGGATATTAAGCAGAATGGGC
>Ga0272441_10007829_pt1 | contig 17215 bp, 16 predicted proteins | sample SSMProp6N_FD_193582 | JGI IMG/M metagenome (GOLD analysis project Ga0272441, IMG submission 193582) | Marine sediment archaeal communities from Little Sippewissett salt marsh, Falmouth, MA, United States - SSM-Prop-6N | ecosystem: Environmental > Aquatic > Marine > Wetlands > Sediment ...
GATGCCCTGTAGAAGAAGTTACCGGGCCAGTACGTGCTGATAACATCGCTTCTGCCACCGGTGTCGTCGTATCCTGGCGGATACCTGAATCCCCCGAAAACGTAGTACATGTTGGTGTTGAAGGGTTCTCCGCTCAGGAATGACGGCGGGACCTGCATCCAGTCACCGCGATCGAGTGTGCGCCTCGTTTCGATCTCGCTCCAGAAGAACGGTCCGGGGTGGATTGCGCCCGCGAACATGTTCATGTCGTCAAGGCCCATGCCCATCGTGTTCCCGGTGTAACCGAAACGCGGATCGCCCTCGCCCTGCTGGTCATTTCCCTCGTAACTCGTCTGACGGATAATGATCTGCCCGTCGTCGATAAACGGGTTGCGGGGGTAGCTAGTGATGTAATCGTACTCGATCAGCGGGTCCTGGACCCTGTCGTTCGATGCCATACGTCCGCCCGGCATCGGTTCGTTGTTAATTCCATCCCACTTCGAATGCCAGTTGTGCCAGCCGTCGATATCTCCACCGAGAAGATAGTGGGGATATTCGCCCTGGTCGGTCATGTAACGCTCGAGTGAGAGCTGGATGTTGTGAAGGTTTGCCTTCACTTCCGTTTCCTTGGCCTTTTCCTTGGCCCGGATGTAGTTGGGTAGAGCTATGGCGGCCAGAATACCGATAATGGTAATCACCACCAGTAGCTCGATCAGAGTAAAACCACGAACTCCGATCTTCATTTGAATGACCTCCTTTTCCCGCGAGCATCGCGGGAAAATATAATAGGATGATAGAAGTAATAGTTAACATGATGACTTATCCCCTGTGATATTAATAATCCGTCTGCGCGCACGGGAATAACATGCACGCATGGAGGTCTTTCATGTGTAATGCAGAATGGGAAGCGGTAACGCGGAAGAACCCCGCCCTGAAGACTTAACCCGTGGAGGCGTTATCTGTAAGTTATGAGTGAACGATCCGAATTTTGGTTCAGATCGTTGCTATGCTGATTTTACGATGGAGTACTCTACCACTCCATATAGCCTGAGCTGTCAATCTCGCCCGTCACGACAAGGATCACGCCATCGGGAATTCCATCCGGCGCGCCGTACATCCATAGATGCGTCGATTCCTCGTAATACGGAAACTGCGGCATAAGTCCGCTTTCTCCTCCTCCAAACACCTCGGGATTGGAGTATGTAATCCGGTAATCGAACTCCGGATGACTCGCTTCCCGGCTCGGATTCGAGTGGTCCTGGTAATACTGATCGGTTATGTAACCGCTCATCGCACCACTTTGCGTACAGGCCGCGGCTCCCTCTTTTGTCGTCAGACGGATCACGTCAAGTCCCTCGGTTTTTAGTGAACCGTATGCTCCAAGAATGTATTTATTCCTCGAAATCACCGGCCACTGCCAGATTGTCTCAATGTACCCGAGGTTTTCTCCGGGCTCATCATACGAGTAACCTGCGCGATAGAAAAACTCACCCGGCCAGTAGAATCCGAAAGAATCTCCCTCATCGCTGCTGTTTCCCATCGAGTGAGTCGACCATTCCGGAAGTCCGCCCATGCAGTAAAACGAGTTCGGGCTGTTCGCGTTCAGCACACCAAGGTATGCCATCGCGACAGGATACAGCGTATACTGATAATTTGTCGGTGCACCGGCAGAATGCCAGAGCACCATCGGATCATCAAGGCAGTTACCCATGCGGTCCCCGTAAAATCCGAATCTGACATCACCATCCCCGTAATCCACGCTCGCACCAGTGGTCATAATTATTGCGAGCGATGCGTCACCTTGACTCAGGAACGGATTCCGCGGGTAGTCCTGAAGATATCCGTAATCTATCAGTACGTCCTCCAGAGGTCTCATCATCTCGTTAGAAGGTAACGTTACCGCCCTGCATCCTGTATTCTCATCCCATCCCAGGCGGTCACCGCCGAGGATGTAGTCGGGATATTCATCCGTATCAACGTTAAACCTTTCCACTGCTATCTGGATCGTGTGAAGGTTATTCTTGACTTCCGCTTCACGGTCTGCGTCACGCAACGTCACAATATCCGCGAATACCGCGGAGTTGAAAACAAACACAAGCGCGACTCCGACAATCAGCTCTATCCTGCTGAAACCTTTATTGGTTTTAAGCTTCATCAATTCCACCTCCCGGATGAATCCATTTCTCCATTTTCGGTCAGAACGAGAATAACACCGTCCCTGATCCCATCGGGCGCTCCATGAATAAACGCTCCCTCGTTACGACCACCCTCGTTGTAGTACCACCACGGCCCGTTGTATTCATCGCCACCACCGAACACCTCGGGAAGTCCGCCCGATCCGCCGGTCGCGACAAAATCATCATATCCAAGCCGGTAGGTGTTGGATGGCATCGGCGGAGGTGTTCTCCAGTGAAGCGTATCGCCACCATCAGGGGAGAACCAGGTCAGCCTGATAACGTCCATTCCGGGATTGTTCTCGGCCCCATAGCATCCGAGGATGTAACGATCCTTCGGGCCATGCACGCCGTTTGTGTTCGGGACCGGCTGTGTGAATCCATGACGTGCCGGTAAAACCACATCCGTAGCGGACTTGTAGAAAAAGTTCCCGGGCCAGTACGTGTAAGTTGTCTGACCGGTATTCATGTACGGTTCGGTTATCCCGCCAAAAAGGTAGTACATGCAGTACTCGCGATCGATAAATTCCGCCGGTACGTCCTGCCATTCACCGTGGTCAAGCGTGCGCCTTGTTTCCACGTTGCTCCACGTGAAGTTTCCGCGCTGAATTGCTCCCTTGAAGAAATTCGGGTCATCGAGCCCCATGCCCATTACATCGCCGTTCATACCGAATCGCGGATCTCCCTCACCCGGTTCATTCGAACCAACGGCTGATGTCCTTGTTATTACCGCCGAGCCGTCATCTACAAATGGATTGGATGGGTATGACGCAAGATACGTGTCACGGATAAGAGGATCATCGACAATGCTGTTTGTCGCGATCATTTCCTGGCTCATCTCCATGTCGTTTACGCCATCCCACTTGTCATGCCATGCGCCCCAGCCCTCGGCATCACCTCCGAGCAGCCATGCAGGATACGTGCCGCGATCCACGTAATACCGCTCAACAGCGATCTGGATCGTGTGAAGGTTATCCATCGTCTCCGCTTCCCTGTCCGCGTTCGTCGCACGGACATATGTCGGAAGCAGGACAAGCATCAGGATTACCAGCAATGAAGACCCCAGGGCGAATTCAAGCTGGGTAAACCCGGCATCTCTTGATACTCTCATGGTTTTGTCCTTTCCTGCCAGACTGGGGATAAACAAACGATTGTTCCGAGCTAAGTCTTAGTATCCTGGCCTGTCAGTTCCGCTGGTCAGGACAATAATTATGCCATCTTTATAACCATCCGGGGCTCCATAAATCCATGCATTAGTACCTGATTCATAGTATGGGAACTGTGGCATAAGATCACGTTCTCCACCACCGAATACCTCCGGATTCGAGTATCCAACACGAATATCAAAGTCAGGATGTGATGCAGGGCGATCCGGATTAGAGTGATCCTGGTAGTATTCACCTTCGATCACACCTTCATACGCTCCCGGCATCAGTGCCGCAGGTGATCCACTTATCGATGTAAGTCGCAATACATCCATACCGATCGTGCGCCTGTCGCCATAACCTCCCAGAATATACCGGTTGACACGAATGTACGGCCAGCCCCAGATATCATTTGTTATCTCGGACTCGTTCACGAAGAAATCTCCCGCGCTGCGGTAGTAGAAATTACCCGGCCACCAGAATTTCGCGACCCCGTCCTCCGTCGGGAAATTGCCGCAGCCCTCCCATCCGGACGGATATCCACCCATTACGTAAAACGAATTATATCGACCCTCTACCAGGACACCGATATTCTCTTCAGGTTTACTGAGCATCGTATACTGAAGCCTTGACGGATTTCCCTGCCCATCGAACAGATACCGCGGGTCGTCAAGCAGGTTTCCCATAATTTCGGAAGTCCACCCGAACCTGACATCCCCCTGCCCCATTTCGGTTGTGCCACTTGTTAATAAACCCTGTGTACCTACTCCTCGCCCCCGTTCGATGAACGCATTCTGCGGGTAGCTGTACATGTATGCGTAATGGATCAGAGGGTCATGTATCGGGCGTTCCAAATCAGATGACGGTAATGAAACCGCAGCATTTCCGTTATGAAGATCCCATCCACGAACATCGCCACCAAGGATAAACGGCGGGTAGGTTCCCGAATGATCCGTCGCATACCTCTCCAGCGCTATCTGTATCGTGTGCAGGTTGGCCTTGGTCTCCGCTTCACGAGCACGAGTGTTACCAAAATTACAGTTCCGAACAAATAGTGGAAGTGAAACAAGAATTGCTGCAATCACAATTATTTCGATTAAAAGAAATCCTGATTCGGACAATTTTGATCTTGTCACGCGGCACCTCCGATACGCTTAATATAAATTAAAGGTATGAATAAAACAAGTAACTCCCAATAATTAATTAGTGTAAAAAAAAAACGCCTTCCCGGAAGGAAGGCGAATTATAATGGTCAGTGGGTAAGGTTTACTTCTAAAGGGGCTTAAAGAACGGGCAGATGTAAACCTGGAATAATAATATAATAGAAATCAGTGCATTCCGAATGGTTTATCCAGCCCATTCCTGGAACTTGGCGGAATCGGAACCACTTGTAAGCACAAGGATCACACCGTCACGGAACCCGTCCTGGGCACCGAACAGCCATGCATCACTGCCCGCCTCGTAGTACGGGAACTGTGGCATGATTCCACGGGAACCGCCACCGAAGACCTCAGGATTCGAGTACATAACCTGAACGTCGTAATCCGGATGGCTTGCGTCCCTGTCGGGATTTGCATGATCCTGGTAGTACTCACCGGAGATATATCCGCTGATGGCTCCCGAGCGTGTACTCGCGGCGTGACCTTCAAGCGTCGTCAGACGAATGACGTCCATACCGTCGGTTCGCGGTGAGCCGTATCCACCAAGCATGTACTTATTGATGCGCATGTAGGGCCAGCCCCAGATATTTTCATATACTGAACCCTGTACATTTGCGCGGTTGGCGACAAAGAAATCGCCTGCTGATCGATAATAGAACTGTCCTGGCCAGAAAGCCTTGATGGCTTCGGCGTCAAGATCGCTCCATCCCTGGTTTTCCCTCGACCACTGGGGCAGTCCGCCCATGCAGTAGAACGAGTTCGGGCTCTGGTTGTTGAGGATACCGAGTTTCTCGTTTGGCACGGGGTAGAGGGTCCACTGAAGCCTCGTGGGCTGTCCGGGACCATCGAAAAGGTAACGCGGGTCGTCCAGCGTGTTACCCATGATCTCGCCTGTCCAGCCGAATCGGATGTCGCCATCGCCAAGCTTGAGGCTGGCGCCCGTCCATGCGATTACAGAAGTGATTCCTTCACCTGCGTCGATGAATGGGTTGTCCGGGTAGCTGTTGACATAAGCGAAATGAACAAGGGGATCACGCGGCGGCCTGTTATCTTCCTGTGTGGGAAGAGTAATAGCACGACAGCCTGAGCGCTCGTCCCATCCACGGGTGTCTCCACCAAGGATGTACTTCGGATAAGCCCCCGAATGGTCTGTTGCGTACCTCTCCAGTGCGATCTGGATTGTGTGACAGTTGGCCTTGACTTCGGCTTCCTTAGCCTTGTCCTTGGCCTTGATGTAGTTCGGGAGGGCTATTGCAGCCAGGATCCCGATGATGGTGATAACCACCAGTAGCTCAATGAGCGTAAAACCTTTTTGCGTGTTGCGCATTTTATCTCACTTCCGTTCTTAAAGGTCGTTGATCTTCCCACTGACCGGAAAGTTGGAATCGTCTTTCAGCCCGGCGCTCTATGAATTGCTACGTTCATTACTTCTGGCCATACTGGGCTGAAGACCTTAAGTCATCAGCGCAACAGGTTTTCAAAGATCAAAAATAACACATTTGCACTTCCACCTAAGAGGATTATAAATCATATTGTTGAATTTGGCAACTATTTTAGTGGATTTTTTTAATTATTTTTTTCAAACAAACGGGCCCCCCTGATGGAGGGCCCTGATAATGGTCGGTGGGCAGGTAATTAATACCGGGGCTAGTTAAACGGGTAAGCTAAGCTTGGAATAAAAAATATAAGGATTATCAGAGCATCCCTGAATGCTTAGCCAGCCCATTCCTGGAACTTGGCGGAGTCAGATCCACTGGTGAGAACAAGGATGACACCATCGCGGAATCCGTCCTGCGCTCCGAAGAGCCAGGCATCGCTTCCTGCCTCGTAATACGGGAACTGAGGCATGATTCCACGGGCGCCGCCACCGAAGACCTCAGGATTCGAGTAGGTTACCTGAACGTCGTAATCGGGATGGCTCGCGTCCCTGTCGGGATTCGCGTGATCCTGGTAGTACTCACCGGAGATATAACCGCTGATCGCTCCACCCTGGGTACTCGCGGCCTGTCCGTCAAGGGTCGTCAGACGAATGACGTCCATACCATCGGTACGGGGTGAACCGTAACCACCAAGCATGTACTTGTTAACGCGCATGTAAGGCCAGCCCCAGATGTACTCATACTCTGAGCCCTGTACATTCGCGCGGTTGGCGACAAAGAAGTCGCCGGCTGATCGATAATAGAACTGCCCGGGCCAGAACGCCTTGATGGCTTCGCCTTCAGTATCGCTCTGTCCGAGGTTGTCCCTCGACCACTGGGGAAGTCCGCCCATACAATAGAATGAGTTCGGACTGTTTCCGTTAAGAATTCCAAGGTAGGCACCGGGTACCGGGTAGAGGGTCCACTGCAGCCTTGTGGGCTGTCCGGGGCCATCAAAGAGGTACTTCGGGTCATCAAGGGTGTTACCCATGATCTCGCCTGTCCAGCCGAATCGGATGTCGCCATCGCCGAGGTCGAGGCTCGCACCGGTCCATGCAATGATCGATGTGATACCTTCACCGGCGTCGATGAACGGGTTGTCCGGATAGCTGTTGACATAAGCGAAATGAACAAGGGGGTCACGCGGCGGCCTGTTATTCTCCGATGAGGGGAGAGTAATGGCACGGCAGCCTGAGCGCTCGTCCCAGCCACGGGTGTCGCCACCAAGGATGTACTTGGGATAGGCGCCTGAGTGGTCAGTCGCATATCGCTCAAGTGCGATCTGGATGGTGTGACAATTGGCCTTGACTTCGGCTTCCTTTGCCTTGTCCTTGGCTTTAATGTAGTTCGGGAGGGCTATTGCAGCCAGAATCCCGATGATCGTAATTACGACCAGAAGCTCGATTAGCGTGAAGCCACGTTCGTTGTTGCGCTTCATCATATCACTTCCGTTTATCTAGGTTATGTAACCTGCCCACCAACCGGGAAAGGCTACATTTTATCCAGATGTCAAGGTTCCTACTTTACGAACTTCTCAACTTCTGAACCGTTGGTAAGAACAAGAATTACTCCGTCCGGAACACCATCGGGCGCACCGTAGATGAACTCGTCCGGATTGTCTTCGCTCTTGTTATAGGGGTTCCACGGACCGTGCCACTCGTCGCCACCACCGAATACCTCGGGGAGACCACCGGGCTGACCGAATCCACCTGTGAACAGCTCGTATCCAACATAGAAGCAGTCCTCGGGGAACGGAGGCGGGCACTGCCAGTATAGAGTATCTCCATCAGGATTCCATGAGATCAGGCGAATGACGTCCGTTCCGATTGTACCCTCGGCACCGTAACCGCCAATGATGTAGCGGTTGTAGTGACCACCGAGATTGGTGTTGGGAACCGGGATCGTCCAGCCCTGGCGGCTGATAACCTGGTCCGATGTTGCCTTGTAGAAGAAGTTTCCAGGCCAGAATGTGTAGATTACATCCGATGTGGTCCTGTCTGTTGCGTATCCCGGGGGATACCTGAATCCGCCAAATGTGTAATACATGTTTGTGTTGAAAGGCTCACCACTCATGAATGCCGGCGGGACATTCATCCAGTCGCCCCTGTCGAGGCTTCGGCGAGTCTCAACTTCGCTCCAGAAGAAAGGTCCCGGGTGGTTTGAACCACGGAAGTAGTTCATGTCATCCAGGCCCATGCCCATGACGTTACCCTTGTAACCGAAACGCGGGTCACCATCACCCTGGGCATCGTTTCCTTCTGCGTTCGTCTGGCGGATGATGATCTGACCATCACCGACAAACGGGTTGAACGGATAACTCGTGATGTAGTCGTACTCAATGAGGGGATCCTGCAGCCTTGCGTTGGATGCAAGACGGCCACCACTCATGGGTTCGTCATTGACACCGTCCCACTGGGAGTGCCAGTTGAGCCATCCATCGACGTCACCACCGAGGAGATAATGCGGATATTCGCTCTGGTCCGTCATGTACCTCTCGAGGGCGATCTGAATCGTGTGAAGATTGGCCTTTACTTCGGCTTCCTTAGCCTTGTTCTTGGCCTTAATGTAGTTCGGGAGTGCGATCGCTGCCAGAATTCCAATAATGGTGATAACGACCAGCAACTCGATCAGAGTAAAGCCCTTCTCTCTGATTCTCATGTGTTAACCTCGCTTTCTCCGCGCTTCTGCGCGAAGCCCATGATTGTATGATAATATAAAACGTTTCTAAGTGAACTAAACCTGAAAAATCACCGTGAACCTTTTCGGCTCATCTCGCGTCTTGATTTTCGGCTATGGAGATTGAAAAGCGTGCGGAAGAATAAGGTCGTTCTCTAAACGTCTACTAAATTATACCATAAACCTTATCCCGGTCAACCAACCGGCATACTTTTCCACCTCGATTACCGACCATTCGAGACCTGAACACGATATCATAAGATATAGTAACGTGTCAAAGCTCCAATGGCCCATTTAGAACTTGGTCTTGCACATCGCAAGATGCTCGATCGCCATGTCCAGATAGGCGTCCTTGGGAGCCATATCGATATACCTCTCCCAGCTCTCACAGGCTTCCGTATACCTCTCCGTTTTCTCAAGGCTGAGTGCCAGGTTCATGAACGCCTTGGCGTTGTCGCCACCGAGTTCAAGGGCCATCTTGTAGTTATAAATGGCGTCGTGGTAGTTCTCGTCCTTGTAATGGCAGAGACCGAGGTTAATGTAAGCTTGGGCGTCCTTCGGATTGATCTCGAGCGCATCGTTGTACTCTCGGATCGCGTCCTTGTAGCTCTCCTGCTTGCGATACACGTTTGCAAGGCCAAAATGCCCGTCAGCATTCTTGGGTTCGTATTCCACGATCCTCTCGTAATAGTTCCGTGCCGACGGGTAGTCACCCATCTTGTAATAAGTCTGCGCGAGGTTGAGAATCGCCTCGGCATAGTCCGGGCGGACTTCGATCGCCTTCTGAAACATCTCTATTGCCTCATCCGGCTCCTTCATGATTACAAGTACCTTCCCGAGCGTGTTCAGGGCCTTGTAATTTTCCGGATCATCCTCGATTAGTGCGTCGAGCATCTCAAGTCCCTTGTCGAAATTCTTGTTGCGACATTCGTTCAGGGCATCCTTAAGACGTGCTTCGGCTGTTGCTGAATCAAGTGCCATTCGTATTTCTCCTTAACTTTACTTTCTGTGTTTATATTAATGATTATGGTCTGAAAGCATCCGGTATGTGTTCGCTTACTTCAAGTACCCCATCTTCATTGCCCGTTACAACCACAAGATCGAAGCGAAGATCGTAATCGTGCGGCATCAGGTGAGAATTCTCCGCGATAAAAGCCTCGCAGGTCTTTACCAGCCGCGCCTGCTGAACTTCACCGTACCCCTCGACCGGATCACCTGATCCCAACCGGGTCTTCACTTCGAAAAAAACTACAAGCTTCCCGCTTCGCCCGATTATATCAGCCTCGCCCCCCTTTTTCCGGTAATTCGTCGCTATTATTTCAAACCCGTTTTCTTCAAGAAACCTGCGCGCTACCGACTCCCCCGCTCTTCCAAGCGAAATGCGCCGAGATGCTTCTCCGCCTGATTCACGACCACCCGCAGATTTCATCCGGAATGCCCCCTCGTCCCACGGGGGCCAATTTTATACGTCTTATCGCCTTGTGGCAAGTCCCCTGTAAATTCACTGCACGGCGAGAATGTCATTCGGTGTATTACCGATGGACCAAGTTTCCTTATCGCATCGACATGTCCCTTCACACAGTATCCCTTGTGCTTTTCAAGACCGTAGCCCGGATATCTCTCCGCAGCTTTCACCATCCACCTGTCACGCGTTACCTTGGCAACTATGCTCGCCGCCATAATACTTCGCGACCTTGTGTCACCCTTTACCACCGCGACCGGATTTTCAATCCCCGGCGGAATCTGATTTCCGTCCACCAGAACAATCTCCGGATCCCCTATTAACATACCGACGGAAAGTCGCATAGCCTCGAGCGCGGCGTTCAGAATATTTACCCGGTCGATAACATCACTGCTCACCATCGCTACACCAACCGCTTCAGCGCGATCCCAGATCTCCTCGAAAACAAGTTCCCTCCGGGCGGGTGTCAGTTTCTTCGAGTCGTTCAATCCCTCGATTTCTGTGTTGCCAAGAATTACCGCCCCTGCCGAAACCGGTCCCGCCAGCGCGCCCCTCCCTGCCTCGTCAACTCCGGCAATTACATGGATTCCCCTTGATAAATACCATGCATCAAGATTGCCGGGATCGGGTTCTTCAATACCTTCGAAAAGAAATTCGCCTTGCGATGGTCCGGACATAGCTACATTAATCGGGGATTATTCCGATCCTCTCAAGCGGCCAGAAGATCATCTCCGCCCTTCCTTCAACGTTCCTGATCGGTATGGTGCCGATCACGTGACTGTCCTGCGAATTGGCACGATTGTCACCAAGCACGAAAATTTCACCGGGAGGCACCGTGCGCGGCCCGTAATTGTTGTAATCCGGGGCAAGGGTTTCATATTCCTCCGCGAGTGGCTGATCGTTGACGTAAATTATCCCTTCCGATACCTCCACCACATCGCCGGGAAGTCCGATTACACGTTTGATGTAATCCTGCACCTCGATACCGACTTCCCAGTCTCCTTCATTGCCGCCATAACGCTGTAACTGACGTGAAAGACGGTCCCTTCCGGCATCATATGCTTCCTCAATGGTTAATTTACCCGGACCACCAATGCTGATCACTCCCGGATTTGTGTCCCGGTTACCGGCACCGACCGGAATTATCATGTCAGAATTTTCGATAACATCGGCTTCCGCTGATAAAAAGGCCTGGTAGACCCGGAATATGACAACCTCACCACGCTCCGGCTCACGAACCCTGTACACCAGCTTATTGGCAATAATCCTGTCGCCTTCGTAAAGAGTCGGCTCCATGCTCCCAGAGGGTATCCAGAAAGTCTGAAAGAAAAATATCCGTATGACTATCGCAACAAGGAACGCGTAGATAACACTCTCAAGTATTTCCGTAAACGCAAAACCCGACGGTGAAGGAATGTCCAGTTCGAGTTTGTCCGAGCCAAGCGCGCACGTAACACCGATATTTACAATTCCCCCGTAGTCTTCCGGTACCAGGTTCACCCTTAGAACCCCGGATTCCGCCACGATACCGGAATCGGGGCCAATCGAAATTTCCCCGCCCGTAATCTCACCGTCTGCAGTTGTTAAAACGCCATTATCCGTTGTAATAACGACCTCGCCGGTATCGGATGCGGGGTTGCCGAGGAAATCCATGAAGCTGATATCAAGCCCGTAGGTTTTGTCGAGTGGACGTTTCTTTCCCCTGACAACAGGTTCGGACGGTTCTATTCTGACCGAGGACTCAAACTGCGAAACTGTACCTTGTTCTTCTGTTTGCACATCGCGCATTATAATCGAAAAAAATCTCCAGGTGTGGTGCCATTTAATGTTACAAAGAAAAAATCCGGCTTACACACCGGACATTTCCTTTCAAGATATTTGTAGAAATTACTTTCCCGGGTGCATTCTCCGCTCGCGGATCCTTGCAGATTTTCCCGCTCGCTGTCTCAGGTAGTACAGCTTCGCGCGACGAACTCGTCCGCGTCTCGATACCACTACCTTGTCGAGCTTTGTGGAATTCAGGAAGAAGGTCCTCTCCACACCGACACCCCACGATGTCTTGCGGACGGTGAAGGTCTGATCGAGTCCGCCATGCTTGATGGCTATAACTACGCCCTCGAACACCTGGATTCTTTCCTTGTTGCCCTCGATGATTTTCACGTGGACCTTTACAGTGTCACCGGCACGAAAATCGGGAATGTCGGTTCTTACCATTCCATCCTTGATCGCCCTGACCTTCTCATACCCGGTCTTAACACGTTCAGCAGGTTCCACCTTCTCCTGTTTTACGACCGGCTTTTCTTCGGCTTCCTCCGCTTCGTCAGCTTCGGCGGCGGCTTCCTCAACTTCACCAGGCTCCTCGATTGCTTCTTCTTCCGTCACTTCAGATTCATCGACGGCCATTTCCTCCTGTTTATCTTCAGCAGGAGCTGCTTCTTCAGCCTGCTCTTCCGGAGTTTCCGGATTCTCGGCAAGCTCTTCGTTTTTGTTTTCATTCTCGGCCATTTTTTATTTCTACTCCTTGTTTCCGTCTTCAGCCTGATCCTGTTCGCTTCCCGCCAGTAAATCCGGACGGTGCCTTCCGGTAAGTTCCCTTCTCTTCATTTTACGCCATGTTTCAATTTTCGCATGGTCCCCACCCATTAAAATCTCCGGAACCTTTATCCCGCGGTAAACCGGGGGACGAGTGTATACCGGATGGTCAATAGATCCATCCATGAAGGATTCGTGAAGCAGTGATTCCGGATTCCCGAGAGTTCCTTCTAACAGACGGGCAACTCCATCCACAATTGCTGTCGCCGGAATTTCTCCACCGGAGACAACGAAATCTCCAATGCTTACAGTCTCCCATGGAAAAAGACCGTACAGACGTTCATCGTAGCCCTCGTAGTGTCCGGCCAGGATGAGAAGGCTTTCGGCCCGGGGATCAAGCGATGCCCATGCCACAAGATCGGACTGGACAAGTCTTTTTCCTCTTGGACACAGGATAATCATCCTCGGGTTTATGCCCGCTTTATTTCTTGTGTCCGTGACGTGCTCGATACACCTTACGATGGGCTCCAGCATGAGAACCATGCCCGGACCGCCACCATACGGCATATCGTCCGTCTGGCGATATTCACCTTCCGCCCAGTCACGAAAATCGTGAATGCTGATTTCGACAAGCCCCTTCTCCACAGCCCTTGAAACTATGCTCGTGGCAAGAGGCCCCTCGAAAAATCGGGGGAACAGGGTCAGGATGTCAATGTTCAAAGGTTTACCAGCCACCTAGAGGAGACCGGGGAGAGGATCCACAACCATCCGGCCGTTTTCGAGGTCCACGTCGACTATCACATCGCTGATAGCCGGTAGAAGAATACTCCTGTCTTCATCCACGACCTCGTAAACATCGTTGGCCCCGGTCCGGATCACCTCCTCGAGCACACCTAGCCGGTCACCATCTCTGGTATATACCTCCACTCCGATCAGCTTCTCTCGTTCGAGAAATGCAACCTCGGAGCGGGTAAGTTCGTTGTCAAGAAGCCTTAAATATGCGCCCTTGTAACCTTCGGCGGAAGTCCTGTCCGGAATCTCCGCGAATTTCACGAGCGCATGTCTTTTGTGAATCCGTACCTTTTCAACATGGCATACGGATTCCGTACCATCCTCGGACACAAGGAGCAGCTTCTCCAGTTCAAGAAACCGTTCCGGTTCGTCATTAAGACTGAGTATCCGAACTTCACCCTTTATACCAAAGGCCCCGATAATGAGGCCGATGTCCATGTCAAGATCCTCCGGTTTCATCAACCCGCCCGTTATATTTGTTCAGTACAGTTCAGTCCACCAGCTCGATGGACACGTTTTTACCTTCATGAATCGCCGCAGCGCGCACAACAATTCTGAGCGACTTTATTATTCGCCCCTTCTTGCCGATTACCTTGCCGATATCATCCTCGTTTACTCTTAGCTCGAGTATCGTCGACCGATCGCCCTCAACTTCCTGGACCTTAACATCACCGGGATTATCGACAAGTTTCTCAACCAGTAACTTCAGAAGAGCGGCGGGACCATCAAGGGCCTCACCGTTCTTGCTCTCGACCTCTACATCGGTTGTCTTCTTGAATATGTTAAACACCTTGCAAGCCTCTCAAAATCTTTGATATGCGCAGAATTGTAAACTCCCGGTAACTCCGGCTGCATTTACTCCTGCTCCGCGGGCTCTTCTTCCGCAGTTTCCGCTGATTCCGTGGTCTCCACGGCTTCATCGACGGTTTCCTCGGCCGGGGTTTGAGCAGGTTCCTCAACAGGGGGAGTTTCCGCAACCTCTGCGACTTCTGGTTCGGCCGGTTTAACTTTTTCCTTCTTTGGAGCTTCAGCCGGCTCGATGCCTTCAGCTATTCGACGTGCACGCCTGATAAGCTTCTTAACCGCGTCGGTTGTGATGGCACCCTTGTCACTCCACGTCTGGATTCGCTCGGTATCGATTACGAGCGATTTATCCTTGTTGTATGGAGAGTAATATCCAACTGACTCGATTACCTTGCCGCCCCTTGGATTACGACTTTCAGTGACTACAATCCTGTAGGTCGGCTGCTTTTTTCTTCCAATTCTTTTAAGCCTGATTTTTACGGACACAGGTTTCCTGCCTTGTTAAAATATTTTACGAACAAGCGACCTTTGTACCACATGCGGGTATATAATTTCAAGGAAAAAACACGTTTCCACGTTAACATTTCAATATTATATGCCGCGCGGTCTGACCTGCCCCGGTGTTACTTTTCAACCCTCGATATCGCCAGTACCGCGTTATGCCCGCCAAATCCGAATGAATTTGTAAGGGCGAACACGACCTCGTGTTCGCGTGCCGTGTTGGGAACATAATCCAGATCGCACTCCGGATCAGGATTCTCGTAGTTTATGGTCGGAGGTATCCAGCCCTCCTCCATCCCGAGAAGCATTGCGGAAAGTTCTATCGCTCCGCTTGCGCCCAGAAGATGTCCAACCATGCTCTTCACGGAGCTTACAGGAATACTGTATGCCCTCTCTCCGAACAACTGCCTGATTGCAGCGGTCTCTGCAGGATCGTTATGCGGGGTTGAAGTACCATGGGCATTGATGTAATCAACATCGTCCAGGCTCCTGCCCGCATCCATTATCGCTGCCCGCATTGCTTCCACGGCACCACTCCCGCCCGGAGCGGGCGCGGTTATGTGGTAGGCGTCACATGTCGCTCCATATCCCACAACTTCGCCATATATACGGGCATCACGGTTCATCGCATGCTCCATGTCCTCGAAGACGAACATGGTGCTTCCTTCGCCTATCACGAAACCGGACCGTTTCGCGTCGAACGGCCTGCTTCCTCGTTCAGGTTCGTCGTTATAGTCGAACGTGATCGCCTTCATGCTCTGGAATCCGGCAACACCAAGTGGTATAAGGGCTGCCTCGGACCCACCGGTCAGCATGCATTGTGCCATCCCCGACTGGATCATCTTGAAAGCTATTCCCATTGCATGATTCGAGCTGGCGCACGCGCTTACGACCGCATGATTGGGGCCCTTTAACCCTTCATGTATGGCGATAAGACCGGCTGCAATATTTACTATCGAGTGAGGTATGTAAAACGGGCTTACCCGTTCCGGTCCGGCTGTTATAAGCTTCTCGTGATCCCTGCAGAAAACCGAAAGGCCACCGATTCCGCTTCCGTGGACCACTCCCGTTTTCTCGCGGTCAAACTGTCCATCCCCGAAACCGGCGTCCTGGATCGCCATCATGGACGATGCCACCGCGTACGCAGAGAAGTCATCGTATCGACGCGCTTCCTTCGCGGATATGAAATCCGTCGCATCGAAGCCTCTTACTTCCCCGCCGATCTGAGCCTTGTATCCTTCAGCATCCCATTTGGAGATCCTGCTGACTCCACTTCGTCCTTCCCTGAACGATTTTCTGTGTTCTTCTTTGTCTGTTCCGAATCCGGAGATAATTCCCATTCCGGTTATTGCTACACGTCTCATTAATTACACCTCCGCCACAGGGGCTTATCAGTGCGTCTAATCAAATTTTTATTATTTACTGCATGTGCATCCCGCCGTTGACATGCAGGACAGAACCGGTTATGTACCCGGCTTCCTCGCTCGCCAGAAAAACTACAGCCGCCGCGACTTCTATCGGCTCGCCGGTACGCCCCAGAGCTATATAGCTCAGAAGCTCCTTCTGACGTTCCTCGCTCATGTGTTCCGACATTCCAGTTGATATAAAACCCGGTGCAACCACGTTTGATGTGATATTGCGCCCGCCCATCTCACGTGCGATCGCGCGGCTCATTCCCTCTATGCCCGCCTTGGAAGCCGCGTATGCTACCTGCGCCGTGCTGCCGGTGTGTGCTACCACGCTTCCCATATGTATAAGACGTCCCCACCGGTTCTTGGCCATGCGCCTTGCAGCTGCACGGGACATGTGAAGCATGCTCGCAAGATTGTCCTGCAGGATTTCGTTCACAAGTTCGGGTTTCTGACGTATCAGAAGTGCCTCCCGATTAACACCGGCATTATTCACAAGAATGTCAAATCCCCCCAGCCCGTCTATTGTTTCCTGTACAACCCGATCCGATTCATCCTGGTCGGTCAGATCGGCCTGCAGGATTGTTGATTTCACGCCCAGTTTCCGGATCTCGTCCGCAAGCCTGTTCGCCGCGTCCTCGTTACCATGATAATGACATGCCACGTCGGCACCCGCGCGGGCGAGTTCAACCGCGATTACCTGGCCAAGAGAACCGCTGGACCCCGTTACCAGTGCTACTTTTCCTTGTAAGTTAAACATGATTCTCCTGTCTTCAGGAATCCTCGTTAAACAGCTCCTTGATCTTGTCGATATCCGCCGGTCCGCTGAATCCCGTGATTACCCCGTCGAATTGTTTCCCCGCTATTTTCTTAACCAGCCCCTGCAGCACTCTACCGTTCCCGACCTCTATAAAAGTGGTTACATCATGCTCGAGCATGAACTCTATCGACTCTACCCATTTAACCGGGCTGTCAATCTGACGCGTCATAAAGTCAACCATCCTGCGCTGTTCCGTGTTCGGCCACGCCGTGACGTTATGTACGACCGGGCAGAACGGCGCCATGAACTTCCGGCTTTGAAGCTCCTGCTCAAATTTCTCCTTCATTGGCTCCATCAGCTTCGAATGGAAAGGCGCGCTCACACGCAGCCGGGCAATTTTTTT
>Ga0272441_10007831_pt1 | contig 17215 bp, 10 predicted proteins | sample SSMProp6N_FD_193582 | JGI IMG/M metagenome (GOLD analysis project Ga0272441, IMG submission 193582) | Marine sediment archaeal communities from Little Sippewissett salt marsh, Falmouth, MA, United States - SSM-Prop-6N | ecosystem: Environmental > Aquatic > Marine > Wetlands > Sediment ...
GGCGTCTTCTTCATGTGCTTGCCGAGGCCCTTGCGGCCGAAGCCGAACACGGTCATGCCGCGCGTGCCGTGCATCTGGTAGTACGTATCGACCGCCTCGTCCGCCTCGTGCTTGACGAACCAGATCGCCCGGCCCGCCTTCGTGTCGCCGAAGTACAGCCACTGCGGGTGGGGGAGCCGCTCGTTCCACTTCGCCTTGATGTCCGTCCGCTTGCCCGGCGCCCTGACGCAGTAGTTCGTCCTGAAGTTGATCGCCCCGCCCGGCGTGCCCTCGTAGAGGAACCAGTACGGCCGCGGGGCCTTCGTCACGGTCATGCGGGCGAAGGCGGGAAACACCTCCCATGTGCCGGCCCACCTACCGTCGTTCGATTCCGACGCGATGGTGACCTTGAGCGGCCCGGCCGAGACGACGCGGCTGGTCGAGCCGCGCTTGCCGGGGTGGAAGCTGTCGCCCGGATGGACGAGGTTGGGAATGCCGCGGTACTCGCCGCTGGCTCCGCCTCCGGGTCGGTAACCGATCCAGTCGTTTCCGTCGGCGTCGACGAGGCTGGAGAAGCCCGCCCCGGCCTTGTGATAGAACCACGTGCCCGCGGGCGTGTCGACGCGGAAGCTTCCTTGCTTCTCATCTGTCACACCGTCGGTGAGCTTGACCGGCGGCTTGGAGGCCGGCCCGTTGATCGGCTCGGTGCCGAAGTGGACCTGGAAGCGGCGGGTCGTCTTCGCCGGCGTCTTGCCCGAAAGCACGAACACGAGCACGCCGTTGCCCGTGTCGTCGCCGTCGAACTGGCACGTCAGCGGCCGGCCCTTCTCCGGGCCGTTGGCGTCCAGTTCCGTGACGGCCAGCGAGCGCTTGTCGAACTCGCCCGCCTCGCCCGCCTGCTTGAGCAGGCCGGCGAAATCGGTCTCCACCTCGACGGGGCGGTCGTAGCGCGCGGCCTCGCCGACGCCCACCGTGACCTCGACACCGTACGTGCCGGCCGCGGCGAGAGACGCCGTCAACAGCACGCAAGCGGCGACGAACGCGTATGTGATATGCATGGCGGCTTCCTTCGCCAGCCCGGCGCGCGGAGCCGGGATGGGCCTGGCAGTGAAACACGCGTCGGGCGGCTCCGCACCGGAGAATCCGCCCGAAGGGGCGTCACAGCCGGCCTCCCTCGGGGCGTTCCGGCTCGCGGGTTCGGCCGGACATCAGCAGGAGGTCGCGGAGGTGCTCGGCCTCGCCGGCGGCCAGCCAGCGGCGTACGAAGTCCTGCTCGCCGACGACGTGCGCGACGGCCATCAGCGCCTTCAGGTGGTAGTTCCGCTCGTCGACCGAGCCCGCCAGGATGAACACCACGTGCACTTCGCTTCCCTGACCCGGGAAGCTCGCCCCCTCGCGGCAGCGGATGGGGAGAATCTCGAACTTGCTGCGCCCCGGCACGATGACGTGGGGAATCGCCAGCCCCGGCTGCACGACCGTGCTCGACTGCGCCTCGCGCTCGCGGAACCGCTCGAAGAGGTCGTCTTCGGTCATGTCGAGCCGGGGGGCGAGCGCCGCGGCCGCCGCGCGGAATACGTCGTCGGCCGTCCGCGAGCCTTGGAGGTCCAGGATCGGGCACGTGCTCACCAGCCGGTCGAACCGGTCGTGCGTGACCTCGTCGCGCTCGAGGGCGATCTGCTTGAGTTCCTCCTCCAGCCGGCTGCGGGCGACATCGCGCGAGACGATCCGCTTGACGAGATACACGAAGGCGCTCTCGCGGGCGATCCGCGGGTGAACGTACGCGGCGTACCAGATCAGGCCGACGACCACGAAGCCGCCCGTCGCCAGCAGAGGGGCGAGCCCCATCCTGGCGATGAGGAACAGGTACGCGGCGGTGCCGGCGATCTGAAGCCAGGGGCAGAAGGGCGCGCGGTACAGCGGGCGGTAGTTCTGGATTCGGCTGCGGCGCATGATGATGACCGCCAGGTTCACCAACACGAACAGCATGAGCATCATGGCGCTGGCGGCCTTGACGAGCAGATCGACCGTCAGCGCCGCGATGACGGCGATGATGAAGCCGGCCGTCAGCAGAATGCTCAGCCACGGCGTGCCGAACCGCGGCCAGAGGCTGCGAAGCGCGCCCGGCAACAGCCCGTCACGGCTCATCGCCATGGGGCTGCGCGAGGCGGAGAGAATGCCGCTGTTGGCGGTGGTCACGAAGGCCAGGACGGCCGCCAGCGACAGCAGCCCCGTGCCCCATCGTCCGAGGAACGCCTCCGCCGCGAGACTCAGCGGCGTCAGGCTGCCGGAGAGCCGGTCGGCCTCGACGGTGCCGACGGTGACGAAGACGGCCGCCACGTACAGCAAGGTCACCACGCCGACGGCCGCGAACATCCCCAGAGGTAGGTTCCGCCCGGGATGGCGGACCTCCTCGGCGACGCTGGCGACCTTGGTCAGTCCGCCGAAGGAGACGAAGACCATCCCGGCCGTGGCGAGGATCGGCAGGGCCCCCTTGTCGGCGAAGCCGGCGAAATGGGCGTGGCGCGTTGCGCCCATGCCGGCCACGACGAACAGCCCGAGCACGGCGAGAAGCCCCGCGACCATGGCGACCTGCGCCCGCCCGACGCCCTTGACCGATAGCAGATTCAGCGTGGCGAAGCCGGTGCAGCAGGCGACGGCGACGCCCTTGAACGCCCACGGCGGCAGGCCGGGGAAGACCAGCTCCGCGAACGCCCCGATCCCGATCAGCGCGAACGCCGCCTTCAGCGCGATCGACAGCCAGTTCGCCAGCCCCGCCAGCGTTCCGGGCAGCGCCCCCAGGCTCCGCTCGATGAAGAAGTAGCTCCCACCCGCCCGCGGCATGGCCGTGGCGAGTTCCGCCTGCGACAGCAGGGCGGGCAGCACCAGCAGGCCGGCAAGCGCGTAGCTGAGTACCACGGCCGGCCCGGCCGCCCGGAACGCCAGCCCGGGCAGCACAAACAGACCGGAACTGATCATCGCACCGGACGCGATGCAGAACACGCTCCAGAAGCCAAGTCGACGTTTTAGGGCCATGGACGCTCTCCGCCGGGGGCGAACGCCGTCCGCACCCGAAGGCCGGGTTGGCGGCAAAAGTATCATAGCGTTGCTCCGCCCGCCACGCTGGGGCGGGCAGGTCGCCGACGATATCTCGAATAATCGGGAAGTCGGGAACGCAGGGCTGCGAAGGGCGTGCCATTTTGCGCGTTTTCGGCTCGCGAGGCGGCTGTTCGTGAAGCCCCCCGCATCGCCTTGCCGACAATACGTATGGCAGCCCACGGGGGAGTGGGCGAACGCGCTGTAGGGGCACGCGAACTGAAAGGACCGCCGCACGATGATTGGTCACGCCGGATCCCGATGGAGAACCGCTGCTCCGCGCGGCGGCCGTTTCGAGCTGCAGGAGCTCTCGCCCTCCCAGGCGGCCAAGCTCTTCCACCTCACGCTCGAGGAGATCTCTTTGCTGGAGGGGGCCCGCGCGATCATCGTCGATGCCGTCCGTGGAGTCGTGGACCGCCTGTTCAGCCGGATCAGCATGTTGCCCGCCGGCGACGTGTTGCTGAGCGGCGGGCGCCGGGGCAGCCCTCGCGGTTCAGGCGGGCTGTCCGTGGCGGAGTCGCGGCTGCGGCGCTGGCTGTCGCTGGCCCTGCGCCCGTGGGACCCGCGCATTCGCGAGTCGCGCCTGCGCCGCCTGATCGCGTTCTGCGTCCGGAAGGGCGTGCCCGGCAGCTACACGCTGGCCATCTTCAGTTGCGTCGAGCATATCTGCCTCGACGTGGTCCGGTCGGTGGCCGATGGACCGGAGCGGGCGGAGGGCATGGCCGCCGCGCTGCGCAAGCGACTGACGACCGAGAAGCTGGTGTGGACGTGCGCCCACATGCGGCACGTCGAGCGACAGGAGCGGGCGAAGCGCGAACGCCTGGAGCAGACCATCGAGGCGCGGTCGCAGCGGCTGGGGAGCACCGTCCTGCTCGCCCAGGCGGTCGCCGAGGAGACCGACGAGGTCCAGGTCGCCCGGGCCCTTGCGAAGTTCATACTTGATACGTTGGACCCGGACTTCCTGGCCGTTCATGTGATTGACGAGTCGGACATCGTGGACACGCCGGTGATCCTCGAGGGCGGCCGGCGGGTGGACAAGCCTGACGACGTCGCGATGCGGCGGCTGCGGAACAACTGGACGCTCTGCCGCGCGGCGCGGACGGGGCGAGCGTTCGAGGTCGCCGATGTGCCCAACGCGCTGGTGTCGTGCCCGCGGCAGGCGTGGCCTTGTGCGGAGGGCAGCTACTGCTGCGTGCCGCTGACGAACGGGACGGAAGTGACCGGCTGGATGCACCTGCGGCGGCGCTCGCCCGAGGGCTTCTCGCACGAGGAAGTGGAGGTTCTCAATATCTACGGGCAGATGGTAGGCACCGCGCTGTCGTCTCTGCGGCTGATGCGGCAGAACCGCCACCAGGCCCGCACCGATCCGCTCACCGGCCTGGCCAACCGCCGGCACTTCGAGGAACTGCTCGCCCGCGAAGAGCTGCTGCTTGCCCGGCACGAGGGGCAGGCGAGCCTGCTGATGATCGATCTCGACAAGTTCAAGGAGATCAACGACACGTACGGGCACGAAGCCGGCGACCGCATGCTCCGCGTGCTGACGGCGGAGCTGCGCGACTGTGTGCGGCGCACGGACGAGGTCGCGCGTTTGGGTGGAGACGAGTTCGTGATCTTACTGCGTGACTGCGGCGTGGACGACGCCTGCTGCGTGGCCGAGAAGATCATCGCGGCGCTGGCCGACAAGCCCGTGCACATGGACCCGTCCACGAGCTGCCGAATGTCGGTCAGCATCGGCGTGGCATCGTGCCCCGAGCACGGGGCGACGCTGTCGGACGCCTGGCTGCTGGCGGATGCGGCCCTCTACCAGGCCAAAGACGCCGGTCGGGGCGGATTCGCCATCGTAGACCAGTCCAAGCCCGGTTTTCAGAAGAAGGCCTGGCGCCGCTCCGCCGTCCCCATCACCCGCCCGGCTGCCGTCTGAGAAGAGAGAGCGGGATTCGACGAATCCCACGGATTGCGCGCATTCCGCTCGTGAGGGCCCTCTTCTACCCACGCGCTAGATCTGTTGCGCACATGCGATCAATCCGTGGTGTCCCGTTAGGTCGTTTGCGGCCGGTGCCCAGAGGCAGCAGAGACAGGCATCAGCTCGTTGCCCATTCGGCTGTTGCGCACGGCGCTTGCCCCAGTAGCGCGCATGCCCTCCGCCCGGATGCAGGGGAGTCAATCACTCACGGAGGGCTTCCATCGCCACCAGCCACGTCGCGTGTCTTGAAGAATGTCAGGACAATGTCACGCCATGGTATGTCGTCAGCAGGAAGGCCATGCCCTCCCGTCTCAGTTGAATACAGGACAACCTGGGTATTCGTGTTGCTCCTCGACCAGGTCATTCTGCTTGTCTTCGGGCTGTACTTCTCTGTTATGGGCCCAACGTCGCATCCGTCCGCTTGCGCCCATCTTGTGCAGGCCGGCAACTGAAGAGAATACGGGACAACCTTGTCGTCCATATTGTGAAAGGCGAGGAGGGAGACTGGTCGGGATGGCTTCAACTGGGCTTGCAGCGGTTCGCTCAGTGTGCCGCAGATTGTAGCGGCTGCCGTGAAGACATCAGGAGCCAGAGCCGCGCATTTGTTGGCCATCATGGCGCCATTCGAGGTGCCGTAGACCCAAACGCGGCCGCGATCAACAGAGTATTCGGCACTGATCTGCTTCACCAAGGCGATCAGAAACCCCAGATCATCGCGTCCCGACGAGACGCTCCGGGAGTTCCATCCTCCCCGCTCACCGAGGGGATGGACGAGAAGGAACCTGTCGGGATTGACTCTCTCGTACCATTTGTTCGATTCGATGGTCCAGTCGATATTCGTGCACCCGTGGCTGTGAAGGCTGACCATCAGGGGCATCGGCACGTCCTTCCTGTAGCACGCGGGAACGAAGAGGACGTACAGGTGGCTGATCCCGTCATGGTTCAGATGGGCCTCGACCCTTTCGTAGTCCCTGGGCACGGGTTCGCCCAGGTCCGGACGAACGCTGGAACAGCATCCTGGTAGAAGGGCTACAGGCAGGGCCAAAGCGAGCAGTACGGCTGTGCCATAGTCCATGCTGACACTCCTTTCATCCGAGGTTCCCCGGATGATCTTCCAGGGCTGCATCGTCGTCCGAGAAAGGAAAGGGACCAGGAATCGCTTCGAGCTGCGCGAGGCGATTGGCCGGTGCGATGCAGGCGGGCGCCTCGCGCCGATTTCCATTCGGCGAGTTGACGGACCGCGGACTACTCACGGCCGGGATTGTCCCGCGCGGGCGCTGATACGGCAAGCGATTGCTGGTCCTCCCTCGCCAAGGCTCTGGAGGGCAAGTTGTTGATTGGCGAACGCTGCTGTTTGAGGGGCCAGCCCCTCAGGGGGCGGTTGAACGGCCACGGCGGGGGGATCGCTAGCCAGGGGTGGCTCCATGAGTCGATCCTGGCCGGGTCCGCTCCCTGCACTTCGAGGAAGCGAAGGAAGGCCCGATGCATGTCGTCGGCCACGGCACGATGGCGGGCGGAGAGACTGGGTTCCTGCTCCGGGTGGGTCGCTAGGTTGCAGAGATCGGATCCCGCGGTCTCCGATGGCATGATCAGCGCCCGCTCGCGCGTGGTGCGCGTCAAGCGCACGTGGCCGGCGTCGGGGAATGGGCCAAGGAAGAGCGCCGTCGGGGCCGCCTCTCGTGAGCGCCGCCGCGCCGCCAGCGGAGTATCTCCGAGCCCTCCGTGGCGTCTGTGGTGAGATGCTGAGACGAAGCCCGGCGCTACTTCTCCTTGGGCTTCCAGTCCTCGCGCTGCCAAACGCGGACGTACTCGATCACGAAGTCGGCGGGGAGTCGGTCGTCGTCCAGCGGGGAGTTGTCCCAGCCGCCGGTGACCATGTAGAGGATCGGGTACATCGGCACGGAGCAAACGCGCTGGTTCTCCCAGCGGCCCACCTCCTTGCCGTTGCAGTAAAACACGGCCTCGCCCGGCCCCCAAAGCAGTCCGCAGGTGATGAACCCCTCGGCGTCCGGCTGGACGTAGATGCTCGAGCTGCCGGTGGACTTGTGGCCCTTGCCGTAGCCGTCCCAGTGCATCGCGATGTTGTACCGGTACGGCCCCCAGCGCGTCAGGTGCTCCATGATGTCGAATTCCATCCCGCCCTCCTCGGTCATGGAGCGCTTCCAGCGGGGCCAGTCCTTGTTGCCCCGGTCGGGCATCATCCAGAACGCCGGCCAGAGCCCTGGCGCCGTCGGCAGCTTCATCCGCGCCTCGAAGTATCCGTAGCGCTGGGCGAACTTGTCGTATGTCTCCAGATGGCCGCAGGCGTAGTCCGTCTCGTTCTCGCCGGTCTTCGGCTGCTTCTGATCGGGGTCGTCGTTGACGTAGCCGCGCTTCTTCTCCATGCGCAGCCGGACCTTCCCGTCGCCCATGACGAGGTTGTCCTTCGAGAAGTGCGTGCGCTTGTCCCAGTAGTTGGCCGTGTAGATCTGCCAAGCGTCGCGGTCGATCGCGTCGGCGCCGAAATTGTCCTCGAACTTCAGCGCCCATTTGCCCTCGACCGGCGGGCGCTTGCCCAGCCAGTCGGGTGTCTCGACCGGCGTGGCCGTCGCCCGGATCGCATCGACGCGCAGCTCGGCCGCGCCCTCGTGCTTCACGATCAGATGGACCGCCTCGGCTTTGTCGCTGGCGAAGTTCGTGCCGGTACCTTTGACGCCCTTGTCGTGGAGACCGATCTCGCCGCTGCTCTTGCCGCGCCAGGAGCTGTCGGCCTCGAAGAGGCGCACGATCTCGCGGCTCTCGCCCGGCCTCAGCGGCGTCTCGGCGAACGTCGTGCCCGTCTTGTTCCACTTGCCGCTGGCTGCGCACACGCCGGGCGTGACCGGTGCGTTGCCGACGTTCGTCACCCGAACGCGGACGTCGCAGGCCATCGTCAGGTCCCACCGCCCGATCGGCGGGCGGAATTCGACGGTGTGCTGCTCCTTGCCGGCCGGGCAGGTCACGTGCAGCTTCTGCGCGCCCTCCTGCGTCACGGCCTTCGCCGTCGCGCCGTCGCCCGCCTTGATCTGCCTATCGGGCGCCTTGACCTTCACCCCGCCGCCCAGCAGGAAGCCGCCTTCCGGCTTGATGCGGACGTCCTGGGGCTTGACCGGCGGCTTCTCCCCGGCCGGGCCGGCCGCGACGACCGACTCGATCCGGAACGACGTGTCCTTCTTTGCTTTGAACGTGAAGATCAGCAGTTGCTTGACCTTACTCGGGTCCAGAGGGAAGCCCTTCTTCCGGCCGTACTGGTAGCCGAAGATGACCTTGACCGTCTGGGTCTTGCCGGGCTCGATGCCGGTGCTTTCCGTGTTCCACGGGGCGTCGCGCCAGTGGCCGGAGTTGTCAATGCGGAGACTGACCGAGATCTTGTGGTCGCTCGTGTTGGTCACGCGGGCCTCGACGTGCCCGTACTCGGACAGGTCCCACATGCCCTTGGCCGGCTTGAGGAACACGCCGGGGTAGCCCTCCTTGCCGGCGGCGATCTTCGCCGTCAGGCCGGCCGGGTCCGCGCTGCGCTCCACCTCGACTTGCGCGCAGTTGGGCTCGCACTGTTCCAGCACATCCGCGGCCGTCACGTCGATGAAGGCCTTGCCCTCGGCCTCGTCCCCACGCGCAAGAGAGGCGGACGCTGCACACACCAAGCCCGCCGCAAACGCTGCTGTCCGTCCAACGCTTTCCGGGGACATACTCGATCCTTTCCGGTTCCTGGTTTCTGCGCCGCTCGCGCTGAACGGGCATGCAATCGCTCGGGATACTAAGCGGTTCACACGCTGCTCGTCAAGTCCGGCTGTGCTGCGGTCGGGCGACGTGCTGGGTGTGGTGCTCAGCCCGCGGGCAGGCCTACCAGGGGTGGCTCCATGAATCGATCTTGGCCGGGTCCGTCCCCTGCACTTCGAGGAAGCGAAGGAACGCCCGGTGCATATCGTCGGCCACGGCACAATGGCGGGCGAAGAGGTTGAATTCCTGCCCCGGGTCGATCGCCAGATTGTAGAGTTCGGGGCCCGCAGTTTCCGACGGCATAATCAGCGTCCACTCGCGCGCGGTGAGGGTCAGGCGCACGTGACCCGCGTGAGGGAACTCCCCCAGGAAGAGCGCCGTCGGGGCTACCTCTCTGAGGGGCGCCGCGCCGCCCTCCAATAGCCCTCGCCAGCTTGCGCCGCGGACCGTCTCCGGGGTCGCGAGACCCGCGTAGTCGAGGACCGTCGGCATCAGGTCCACGTGCTGCACCAGCTCGCCGCAGGCACTGGGAGAACGCTGCCCCGGCAGGTGCACCAGAAGCGGCACGTGCGTGCATTCCTCGTAGAGCGGCCAATCGTCCTGCGGCGGGTCGTCCACGGCGTGTTTGCCCGTCCGACCGTGATCGCCGAGGGAGAACCCGTGATCGCTTGTGACGATGACGCACGTGTCGTCGAGCCCGCCTCGGGCTTCCAGGTCGCGCAGCATCTCCCCCAGCCAGTGGTCGGTGTGGGTGACCGCGGCCGAGTACATCGCCTTGGCGTTGTTGAGTTCGTCGGGGGTGAGGTAGTCGGTGGTCGGCGAGTAGGCCGGGAAGGCCATGATCTCGCCTTTGTAGCCCGGGTCGTATGCGTCCACATACGGCTGGGGATCGACCCACGGCTCGTGGATTCGCCAGGACTCCACCCAGAGGAAGAACGGCTCGGAAGCGTGGGCCTTGAGCCACGAACGCGCCGCGCGGAACACCCTCGCCTGGGGCCAGTCCTCGGGGGATTTCCACACGTGCGTGCGGTAGGCCCACATCCGCTTGAGCGTGTCGGGAATGCGGCACTTCGAGGGCGACTGAGGCCACGGGGTCGCTTCCACCTGCTCCGGGAGAAGCTCGCCGCAGTCGACTAACTCCGAGGTCTGGAACCCGTCCGCCACCTTGAAGCGCATCGGCATGTCGCCGTCGCTGATCAGATGGGTGCGATACCCGGCCGCGCCCAGTTCGCGGGCTAGGTGCGCCTCGTCGGCCGGCAGTTTCTGCCAACCGTAGAACGGGAACACGTACCGGCCGGTGGCGCAGTCGCAGCGCTGGGGCTGCGAAGGATAGGAACCCGAATAGGCGCGATGGAAGTTCGTGGCGGCCGTCGCCAACCGGTCCAGGTTCGGCGTCCGGATAGGGCGGCGGCGATTACACCCGACGTGGTCGTATCGCAACGTATCGAGAATGACGAAGATGAAGTTAATGGTTCGTCTCCTTCCCGCGGTGCGGAGCGCCGAGCAAGGTCCTCCGCCAAGGCCTCGTCGATCGAGAGAGAAGGGGGCGGGCGCCTTCTTGTGGCCTGCCGTTCGTTGTGCGGTCGCGCGTCGTTGGATGCCCCGGCCTGACGCGCACCCGGCGACTTAACACCCGCGTGCCATCCATGCCCGAATTGTCTCGCGCGGGCGCGGAAACGGCAACAGCCCTCAACGCGGAGTGACTGTATGCGGGGGGCGCGCGCCTCTGGGGGGCCGCAAAGCACGCAGACCCCGGCACCAACGTGGTTGCCCCGCCGCGGCGGGGCAAAGCACGGCGCCCACGCGCCTGCTTCACACCCAGGGCACAGGTCTGCGTCTATCACTGCTCCGCGCCGTATCCCATGCATCCGGTGCGCCCCTGCGATCCCGTTCCGCCGTTGCGGCCGCCATTTCGCGCGTGGCGCTGCGGCGGTCGCGCGGTATGTTCTCCTCCGGCAGCACGTTAGCAACTCAGGGATATCGAAAGGGAACGCCAATGTCCGATTGGCCGACGTACAAGTGGGTCGTCTTCCTCATCCCGTTCGGTCTACTGCTGATCGGCGTGGGCATCCTGTTGCTCCTCCGCAGGACGTTCCGCACGCGCCTCCACGTTGAGAAGCAGATTCGCCAGGATCCCGACATCAACGAGTGGCTGGTCGTTTTCGGCTGGAGCCGCAAGGTGCTCTACCTGCCGACGGTGCTCGCCTCGTTTGTCGCGGCCGTCATCATGTACATCAGCCCTGACTGGGTCCACGCCGGCGCGGTCGGCGGCATCTGGCTGGGCGTGTTCTTCCTGAATTTCCTCATCGACGAGTACGAGATGAGCATCAAGGTGATCCTGATCGGGCTGCTATTCATCGCGGTGCTGCTGCTGTGGCTGGGGTTGCTCGACTGGCTGGTGCCGTTCGTGCGGAGCTTCCGCAAGCTGGCGATGGAGATGAGCGGCACGGGCTACCTGATCCTCGCGATCATTTTCCTCGCGGCGATCGGCGTGGCGTGGCTGCGCGGGCTGTTCTACTACGTCGCCATCACGCCCAACTACATGAACATCCAGGTCGGGCCCACCGAGACGGGCGAGCAGATCTCGCGCGAGGAGTACTCGACGCGGGTCGATACGGGCGACTTCCTTGAGCGGCTGCTGGGGTTCGGGCGGCTGGTGATCACGTTCGCCGATCAGCGCCGCCAGCCGATGATGCTGCTCATCGGGCGGATTGGCAAGCGGGCGTCGCGGCTGGAGTCCATTCGCGGCAAGCTGGCGTTTGATCGGTTCCGAGAACCGCATCTGGAGGGGCAGAGAAACGACGCCACCACAGAGACTCAGAGAACTCAGAGCAACTAGAAGAAGGAAAGCTCAACTGCGGAGCGCCGCCTGGGCGAGCCGCGACCCGGCTTCGCCAAGGGCGCGCCGGGCCATGCCGTCTGGGAGCGGTCGTGTCCGCGCCCGGGTGTCGGGAGGACCGCTTGCCACGTCCGCGGCTCGTTTGAGCCCGGAAACAAGAACACAGGGATCTCTGTGCTCTCTGAGTCTCTGTGGTGAGTCGCGCTGTTACGACGCCGCGGCCGAGCCCTGCTTCTCGCCCTTCGGCTTCGGCGAATCGCCGGCGCCCTTGCCGCCGTCGGGCTTGCGCCCCAGCGGGGCGAGCGTCATCGTGATCCGTCGGCCCTCGCGGCGGTAGTTGACCTCGACCTTGGCGATGTCGGACAGCGTCTCGCGGATGCGCTCAAACACGCGCTGCCCCTCATCGATATGCGCCAACTCTCGCCCGCGGAACCGCAGCGAGAACTGCACCCGGTCGCCGCGCTCCAGGAAGCCCCGCGCGCGGTTCACCTTGATGCTCAGGTCGTGCTCGCCGATCTTCGGCGTCCGGATGCGGATCTGTTTGAGCTCCGTCTCGTGCCGCTTGGCCTTCGACTTCTGCTCCTTCTTCCGCTGGGCGTACTTCCATTTGCCGAAGTCGAGAATCCGGCACACAGGCGGCCGCGAGTTCGGCGATACCTCCACCAGGTCCAGCCCCGCCGCCCGCGCCCGGGCCAGTCCGTCCTTCGTCTCGACGATCCCCACCTGCTCGTTGTTCTCGTCGATTAGACGGATCGGCGAAATGCGAATCTTCTCGTTCCAGCGTAACCGTTTTTCGATGGTTCGGTCTCCTGAGTTGTGCGGCCTCGGGAAGGGCCCGCCGCCGGGCCTCCCCGGTCCATGCTATTCTATCCTATCCGCTCGCCTCGTCCACGAGGGGGCACGTTTTTCCCTTGCTCTCGATCTCTTGCCGCAGGCCGGCCCCAAACTCCGCCATCGGCATCGCGCCGAGGTCGCCGCCCGTCCGGTGACGTACCGCGACCGTCCCGGCCTCCGCCTCACGTTGACCCACCACGGCCATGTACGGCACCTTGTCCAGCGTCGCCCGGCGAATCTTCGCCCCGATCTTGTCGGCCGAGTCGTCCAGTTCCGCGCGGCCGGGGCCGACGACCTCCCGCAACTCCGCTGCGACCTTGCCGGCGTAATCGGCCACCTTTTCGCTCACCGGGAGCACCGATACCCGCGTCGGCGACAGCCACAGTGGGAACGCGCCGGCAAAGTGCTCGATGAGAATGCCGATGAACCGCTCCGGGCTGCCCAGCGGCGCCCGGTGGATCATCACCGGGCGGTGGGGGGCGTTGTCCGCCCCGACGTACTCCAAGTCGAACCGCTCCGGCAGGTTGTAGTCCACTTGGATCGTTCCGAGCTGCCACTCGCGCCCGATGCAGTCGCGGACGACGTAGTCGATCTTCGGGCCGTAGAACGCCGCCTCGCCCGCCTCCTCGGTCGAGTCCATCCCCAGCCGTCGCACGACGTTGCGGATGTTGTTCTCGGCCGCGTCCCAGTTCTCGCTCGATCCGGTGTACTTCGTGCTGTCCGGGTCGCGCAGCCCGATCCGCACGCGGTAATCGGTCAGCCCGAGCGTTTGCAGGCAGTACTGCGTCAGATCGACGCACGATCCGATCTCGGCCTCGAGCTGGTCCGGCGTGCAGAAGATATGCGCGTCGTCCTGCGTGAAGCCGCGCACGCGCGTGAGGCCCGAAAGCTCCCCCGACTGCTCGAACCGGTACACGGTGCCGAACTCGCTGAGTCGCACGGGCAGGTCGCGGTAGCTGTGCTGCTGCGACTTGTAGATCTGGATGTGGAACGGGCAGTTCATCGGCTTGAGCAGGTAGCCGTCGTCCTCGCGGTCGCTCAGCCGCAGGTCGGGGAACAGCCCGTGCTCGTAGTACGGATAGTGCCCGCTCGTGCGGAACAGGCCGATCCGCCCGATGTGCGGCGTCATCACCGCTTGGTAGCCGCGCTTCAGCAGCTCGTCGCGGAGCCACCCCTCCAGCTCCATGCGGATGATCGCGCCCTTCGGGGTCCACAGCGGCAGGCCCGGCCCCACGGTATCGGTGATCAGGAACAGCCCGAGTTGCTTGCCGAGCACGCGGTGGTCGCGCTTCTTCGCCTCCTCGACGCGCTCCAGGTGCGCGTCGAGGGCCTTGCGATCGAAGAACGCGATACCGTACACGCGGGTGAGCATCTTGTTGCTCTCGTCGCCGCGCCAGTATGCCCCGGCCGTCGCGAGCAGCTTGAACGCCTTGCCCACCTTGCCCGTGTGCGGCAGGTGCGGGCCGCGGCACATGTCGAGGAAGTTGCCCTGGCGGTAGAAGCTGATCGTCTCGACGCCTTCCTCGCGGATGAGGTCGTCGATCATCTCGACCTTGTACGACTGGCCGATCTCGCCGACCTTTGCCTTCGCCTCCGCCACCGGCAGTTCGAGCCGCTCCAGCGGCGTCCGCTCCTCGACGATGCGGGCCATCTCGGCCTCGATCCGCTCCAGATCCTCGGCCCCGACGCTCGCGCCCTCGGGGAAGTCGAAGTCGTAGTAGAACCCGTACTGGAAGTCGTCCGTCAGCGCCGGGCCGATCGTGTATTGCACGTCCTTGCCGTACAACCGCAGCACCGCCTGCGCGAGCACGTGAGCGGCCGTGTGGCGAAGGAGCTCGAGCGATTCCGCGTCCCGGTCGGTCAGGATGCGAAGCGTATGTTCGCCCTCGGGCAGGGGGGCGGCGAGATCGACCGTCCGGCCGTCCACCTCGGCCGCCAGTGCAGCCTTCGCGAGGCGCGGGGAGATATCCTCGGCGACCTTCGCGGCCGGCACCGGTTCCGCGTAGCCTCGACTGCTTCCATCGGGCAGCTTGAAGGTCAGGCTCATGGCACGATTCCTTCTGGGCCGGGCCGACCTCGGGACGTGGGCGTGAAAGAGGAAAGCCGATACGCATTACCGGCAGACCCGCGACGCGCCCCGCACCCGAGATGTCGGGCGAGGGCCGTTAGCACGTCGTCGTGGTCGTCGCGGTCGTGAACATGATGCATGCGTATCGGCTTCGGCGGGCGCAGCCGCCACATCCATATTATCGCCTCGCCCGGGGCTGTCAAATCAACTTCGCGCAAAAACGGGGGAACGGGAGGAACGGGATTGGCGGGATTACAGGATCCCGTGGATCGGTCCGGTAGGGCGTGCAACTCGCTTGCGGGCGGGATCGGGGTAGCCGGTATGGCCCCGCAGGGATCTCCGCTTCGCTCCCTTGGGGATTTCGGCTGGGCCTCAACATGGCGGCCTTCGTTCGTCGCCGCCTTGTCCGGAGCCCCGGGCGCCCGTAGAATTCAGGTCATGGCGGAAGGTGGCACATCCCGGCCGGGCGGGACGGGCTCGAGCTTGGTGATCTCGAAGATTGAGGGGGTGACGGTCGTGGAGTTTCACGACTCGGCGATGCTGGACGGCCCGGCCGTAGAGTCCATCGCGAGCGACCTGTACGCCTTGGTGGATGAACGCGCCGTGCGGAAGCTGCTGCTGGACTTCCGGCGCGTGCAGTTCCTCTCATCGCGAATGATCGGCGTGCTGACCGAACTGCACAAGCGGTCGCAGGCGATCAAGGGGAAGGTGGTGGTCTGCGGGCTGCGTCCGAACCTGCATAAGGTGTTCCATATGATGCGGCTGGACAAGGTGCTGCGTTTCGCCCCGGACGCCCGCGAGGCGATGCACGAACTCGCGCCCTAGCGCGGCGCTTCCGGCGCATCGAGCAGGCGCGCGGCGACGGCGCCCCGGACAAGCTCCGCCAGGCTCTCGTAGCCCATCTTTTCCATCACCTGCGCGCGGTGGTTCTCCACCGTCTTGATGCTGATCCCCAACTCGCCCGCGATCTGCTTGTTCAGCAGTCCGTCGCAGACGAGCCGCATGACTTCCCGCTCCCGCGGCGTAAGCGACTCGTACCGATCTTGGACGGCCGCGGCCCGTTCCCTGCTCACCCGCTGCCGGGCGTCGCGGTTCATCGCGGCCCGGACCTGCCCCAGCAGCAACGCCCCGTCGAACGGCTTCTCGACGAAGCCGAACGCGCCGGTCTTCATCGCCTTCACGGCGACAGGTACGTCGGCGTAGGCGGTGACGATGATCACGGGCAGCGACCGCCGCTGGCGGCGCAGCGCCGCGAGCAGCTCGAGGCCGTTCATCCCCGGCATCCGCAGGTCGAGCAGCAGGCACCCGTGCGCCGAGGTGTTCACTTCTTCCAGAAACTGCCCCGCGGACGCGAACTTCCTGACGGCGTAACCGGCCGAGCTGACGAGGAACTCCAGTCCCTCCCGCATCCCCTCGTCGTCATCGACGATGAAGACCGTGCCGTCCTCTTCCAGAGCGGTTCGGGTCTGGGCATCCTTCGGCTGGTTCATTCCTGTTCTCCTTCGGGGGTCGGCAAGGTGAAGCGAAAGGTGAGTCCGTGGGTCCCGGCCGCCTCCGCCCAAAGCCTCCCGCCGTGGGCCTGGACAATGGACCGGCTGATGGCCAGCCCCATGCCTATCCCTGATTCCTTGGTTGAGTAGAACGGCTCAAACAGTCTGTCGATCTGCCCCTGCGGGCAGCCCGGGCCGGTATCGGAGATCGCGATTTCGAGCCGGCCCGGCGCGTTGCCGAACCGGGCGGATACGGACAGCATCCGTCCGTCGGGCGGGCCCGCCGACATCGCGTCCACCGCGTTGTGCATGAGGTTGAGCAGCACCTGCTGGATTTGGATGCGGTCGGCGAGGACGGGCGACAGGCCTTCAGGCAGTTCAGTACGCAGCTCGATTTGCTCCTGGCGGATGTCCATGGCGAGCAGATCGATGACCTCTTCGGCCATCGCCCCCACGTCGCACGGCTCGCGCCGAGGCCGTCCGTTGGCGACGAACTCGCGCAGGCGCCGGATGATCTGCCCTGCGCGCCCGGCCTGCTCTGAGATTTCGCTGATGGCCTGGTGTAGGCGGCCCGGATCAGCTTGCCCGCCTTCGAGGAGGCGCAAGCTGCCCTCGGCATAGCTGACGATACTGCCGAGCGGCTGGTTGAGTTCGTGCGCCAGGCCGGTCGCCATCTCGCCCATGGTGCTAACCCGCCCGACGTGAGCGAGGTCCGACAGGCGTTCGCGCGCGCGCTGCTCCGCGCTTTGGCGTTCGCGCATCTCATCGCGCAGGCGGACGTTGGCGTCCTCCAGGTCGGCGGTTCGTGCGCGAACGCGGTCGGCGAGCTCGTCTCGGGCACGGCGAAGCGACTCTTCCGCCTGCGCGCGGCGGATGATGTTCCGGTTAAGCTGCCACGTTCCCCAGGCCATGCCGCCGACCAGCGCGACGCACAGCACGGTCAGGACGGTCAGTCCCACGCCCCAGAAGCCGGAGCCGTACCGCATCAAGCGAAGCGCAACCCCGTGGCCCGGAGGCGACAGCGCGACGGTCCGGACCAGCCGTTCGTCCACCTCGGCGACGGCCGGCAGGGCAACGATGGGGCGCCCGTCGTCCGTCAGCAGGCTCACCCGGTGCCCCTGGAGCGTCTCCCGCGGGAGCATCTGGCGGAGGAGTCGCTCGAACGAATACACGGCGATGAGCCCGCCGCTGAATTCGCCCGCGGCGACGAC
>Ga0272441_10007832_pt1 | contig 17215 bp, 15 predicted proteins | sample SSMProp6N_FD_193582 | JGI IMG/M metagenome (GOLD analysis project Ga0272441, IMG submission 193582) | Marine sediment archaeal communities from Little Sippewissett salt marsh, Falmouth, MA, United States - SSM-Prop-6N | ecosystem: Environmental > Aquatic > Marine > Wetlands > Sediment ...
CGATTAAGCGTGCGCTGCGAAAAATGTTGTCCACCTACAACCATGCCATAACTATGGCAGAGTATACCCCCTGTGTCAAGTGTGTGCTATGATCAGCCCATCGAGGGGAGAGGGCCGGGGTAAGGAGTGATCTGGTTGCCGAGCCGATCAACTATCATCCGGCTGGAATTTGTTCAACCTCATAAAAAAGGACGGTCCGCAAAGACCGCCCGTCTGTTTGGTCAAATATCTATCAGAACAAATTCAGAAAGGGTAGATCTCGCCCGAGTTCAAGGCAACGCAGAAATCGGGTGAAAGATGCCGTATTTGGCTGGAAGCCAATACGGACCTGAGCTGAGGGATTGTCGAGCTTGCCGCAGATTCAAGGCAGCTGCCAGAGCGCCATAGTGGACTATGCGCTACGGCAGCTAACGAAGAAGATGCGGTGAGATCGGCAAGCCCAACGGGTTTCATCTTTTGAGAGCCGGATCTGATTATTTTCCGGACTCATATCATTACCACTCTTTGTCTTCGAAAAAGTTGAAACGCTCAGCTTGGGTTGAAGGTTTCGGCGCAGACATCGCTAAGATACGCCAGGTTCTCACACACATGGATCCCGTTGGCCTTCATGGCTGCCACTTTGCTCTGGCCGGTGCCGCTGTTGCCGCTGATGATGGCGCCAGCATGACCCATGCGCCGTCCCGGAGGCGCTGTCAGACCAGCGATGAAACCCACCACCGGCTTAGTGACGTTGGCCTTAATATAGTCGGCCGCATTCTCTTCGGCGTCGCCGCCGATCTCGCCGATCATGACAATGCCTTCGGTGGCCTCGTCGGCCTGGAAGGCCTCCAGGCAGTCGATGAAGTTGGTTCCGTTGACCGGGTCTCCGCCGATGCCGATGCAGGTGGTTTGGCCCAGGCCGGTCATGGTCAGGGCGTGAACGGCCTCATAGGTCAGGGTGCCGGACCGGGAGACCACCCCGATTCTGCCTGGCTGGTGAATGGCGGCGGGCATGATGCCGATCTTGCACTCGCCGGGGGTGATGATGCCTGGGCAGTTGGGACCGATGAGGCGCACCGGTTTGTCCTTGAGATAGTTCTTCACCCGCATCATGTCCATTACCGGAATCCCCTCGGTGATGCAGACTATCAGGGGAACGTCGGCATCGGCCGCTTCCATGATGGCGTCGGCGGCAAAGGGCGGGGGCACGAAAATCATGCTGGCGTTGGCGCCGGCGATTTTGACGGCATCAGCCACCGTATTGAAAACGGGAACGTCGTCCATCTTCTGTCCGCCCTTGCCCGGGGTGACGCCGGCCACCACCCGGGTGCCGTAATCAATGCATGCGCGGGCGTGGAACTGGCCTTCTTTTCCGGTGATACCCTGCACCAACAATTTGGTGTCTTTGTTGACTAATATGCTCACGGTTTTATCCTCACTCGTTTCTGGTGTCGGTTACTGGATGGCGGCCTGCAACTTTTCGGCGGCGTCCTTGAGGTCTTTGGCATTGATCAACTCCAGGCCCGAATCCGCGAGGATCTTGCGCCCCTCTTTCAGGTTGGTGCCCTCCATGCGGATGATCACCGGCACGCGCAGGCCTACTTTTTTGGCGGCCTGGACCACACCGTTGGCCAGCCTGTCGCAGCGTAGAATCCCGCCGAAGATATTGATCAGGATCGCCTTGACATTCGCATCGTTTTGCAGGATGCGGAAGCCATTTTCGATCTGCTCGGCACTGGCGCCGCCGCCCACGTCGAGGAAGTTGACCGGCTTGCCGCCGGCGTACTTGATGCAATCCATGGTGGCCATGGCCAGCCCGGCGCCGTTGACCATATTGCCCACATTGCCGCCTTCGCCCAGGTGGATGTAGTTCAGGCCGTGGCTGCCGGCCTCCACCTCTGTGGGATCTTCTTCATCCAGATCGCGGTATTCCTGGACATCAGGATGGCGGTAAAGGGCGTTGTCGTCGAAATCCATCTTGCCGTCGAGGGCAATGACATCGTCCTTTTCGGTGATGATCAGGGGATTGATCTCCACCAGGGAGCAGTCGTAGTTGACTGCCAGGTTGTACAGGTTCTTCAGCAGCACGGTGAAGGGTTTCATCGTCGCCTTGGGCATGTTGAGCCCGAACGCAGCTGCCCGCAGATGGTAGGCCTGAATCCCCACGTTGGGGTCCACATAGACCTTGATGATCTTCTCCGGTGTTTTCTCGGCTACATCTTCGATGCTCATGCCGCCGGCTTCGGAAGCCATGATGATCATCTTGGCCGTGGCGCGGTCCGGTAGAATGCTGAGGTAGAGTTCCTTGGCGATGCTGAGCCCCTGCTCGATGAGCAGTTTCTTGACCCGTTTGCCGCCGGGGCCGGTCTGCTTGGTGACCAGGTTCATCCCCAGAATGCTGTTGGCATACGCATCGAATTCTTCCGTTGTCCTGGCGACCTTGACACCGCCGCCCAGACCGCGGCCACCGGCGTGGATCTGTGCTTTTACCACCACCGGGTATGCGCCCAGACCATCGGCAACCGCCTTGGCCGCTTCGACCGTAAAAGCGACACTGCCGTCTGGAACGGCTACACCGTTCTTGCGGAACAGTTCTTTGGCTTGATATTCATGAATTTTCATGGATGGGCCTCTTTTCTCTTTTTATGAATCAGTGGCAATTTTTGGTTCATCGATCGCAAAACCCCGCAGAAAAAAAAGGATGAGCATGGTTATCCGCCGGAGGCGGGCGACCATGCTCATCTTATGGGTCACATGACTTCCGGCTTAACCAATCACGCAGAGCACATCTCCCTTGGCCACCGAGTCACCCGAGGCGTATTTGATCGCCTTGACGGTGCCGCTGGCCGGCGCGGCCAGAGCATTTTCCATCTTCATGGCTTCCAGAATCACCACGGTTTCACCCGCACTGACCGTGTCGCCCTCTTTTTTGTCGTACTTGACGATCATGCCCGGCATGGGCGCGGCCAGAGGGGTGCCGGATGTATCGGCTGCCGGCGCGGCTTCAGCTTTCTTTTCGGTTGCAGCCGGCGCAGCCGCAGGAGCGGCTGCGGGCGCGGCCGGCATGGCCGGTGCGGCCGCCGGCAGTCCGCCGGACAGCTGAATCTGCTGGGCGTATTTCAAGATGGGGCTGCCGCCCACTTCGTCCACGCCTACCTCAAAGTAGTCGTTGTCAACGAACACATTGAAGGTGCGCAGGCTTTCGCCCTTGGCCGGGGCGTCTGTCTTCTTTTCCACCAGTTCGCCGGCCTTGGCTTTTTTGATCAGCTCGTCCTGTTTTTTCACCTGTTGCATGGTAATGGGTTTCACCGCTGCGGGGACCTCCTCCTTGCCGTACTTCCACTGCAGAAATTTCTTGCCGGTGACCGGGTAAATGGCATAGAGAACCAGGTCGTCCATGTCCACGGCCAGGTCGCCGATCTCCGCCTTGGCCTTTTCCATCTCCGGTTCGAGCACTTCGGCGGGCCGGCAGGTGATGGGCTCCTCGCCCCGGTCGTAGCCTTTGAGGGCCTTTTTCTGTACCTCGGAATTGATCGGCACGGCGGTCTTGCCATACAGGCCGTAGCACAGGTCTTTGACCTGGCCGGTGATCATCTTGTAGCGCTCTTCCGGGGTGTCGAAGAGCACATTGTTGACCGTCTGGATGCCCACGATCTGGCTGGTGGGGGTCACCAGGGGGATCTGGCCCAGGTCCTTGCGGACGCGGGGCAGTTCCTTGTAGACCTCGCCGATCTTGTCCAGGGCGTCCATGTCGCGCAGCTGGTTGACCAGGTTGGAGAGCATGCCGCCGGGGGTCTGGTGCAGCAGCACGTTGATGTCGATGATGGAGACCTTGGAGTCGTCCAGCAGGTGCTTGTACTTGGGCATGATCTCTCGTTCGAAGATCTCGTTGATCTGGGCCATCAGCTTGATGTCGAAGCCGGTGTCGCGGTTGGTGCCCAGCAGCGCCATAATCAAGGGCTCGATGGCGGCATGGGAGGTGCGGTAGGCATAAGGGGTCATGCAGGTGTCGATGATGTCCACGCCTGCCTCGATGGCCTTGAGGTGGCTCATGGGCGACATGCCCGAGGTGAAATGGCTGTGCAGGTGGATGGGCACCTTGACGGCAGTCTTGAGGGCCTTGACGATTTGGTAGGCGTCATAGGGGGCGATGAGGCCGGCCATGTCCTTGACGCAGACACTGTCGGCACCCATGGTTTCCAGCTCTTTGGCCTTGTTGACGTAGTAGTCCAGGTTGTATACCTCGCCGCCCAGGCGCGGTTCGGTCATGGTGTAGCAGATACAGCCTTGAAAGTGTTTGCCGTACTCCTTGATTTTGGGCACGACGGTCTGGAAGTTGCGATAGTCGTTCAGGGCGTCAAAGGTCCGAAAGATGTCCATGCCGTTCTCGCAGGCGCGGTCCATGAACGCGTTGGCCACATCGTCGGCGTAGTTGCGGTAGCCCACCAGGTTCTGGGCCCGCAGCAGCATGGAGAAGGGGGTCTTTTTAAAATAGCGCTTCAGGGTGCGGATCCGTTCCCAGGGATCTTCGTTGAGGAAACGGTGCATGGTGTCGAAGGTGGCGCCGCCCCAGGTCTCCACGGCCCAGAAACCCACCTGGTCCATCAGTTCGGCCACCGGGAGCATGTCCTCGGTGCGACCGCGGGTGGCAAACAGGCTCTGGTGGCCGTCACGCAGGCTCAGATCCATGATCTTCACCGGGTTGTCCGCCTTGGGCCGGTTCACATCGTAGTTCATTTTGGTCATCTTGACTTGATCGTGGTCACTCATCGTATGGGTCTCCTCTTAAAAAATTGGATGTTGAATGGCTTTTTCGTTTTCCAACCTTTTTCCCGGCACTAGCGCAGGCGGTTGAAGGTTTTCATCTGCATGAGGTTGCGCATCTGCATCATGCCCTGCCTGCCGGAAAGGCCCCACAGGTTGCCCTGGTCAAAGCGGCGAGGTTCCGGCTTTACGGGGGGCGGCATGACCAGCGCCTCTTCTTCGGTCTGGATATAGGTCATGACTGCGGCCAGGGCGGCGGCCAGTCTTTTTTCATTTGCATCCATAAATCACACCTTTTTTCAGGTTCGGTTGGTTTTTAACGTAGGCCGCTACATGGGGATGTTGCCGTGTTTTTTGGGCGGCCGTAGTTCCCGCTTGCTGCACATGATCTCCAGGGCGTCGATAAGCCGTGGCCGGGTCTGGGCCGGTTCAATGACTGCATCGATGTAGCCTCTTTCGGCGGCGCAGTAAGGATTGGAGAATAGATCCTCGTATTCGGCGATCTTCTCGGCCCGTTTGGCCTTGGGATCGTCGGCGCCCTTGATCGCCTTGCGGTGAATGATGTTGGCGGCACCGCCGGCGCCCATGACCGCGATCTCGGCGGTGGGCCAGGCAAAGGCAAAGTCGGCCCCCAGGTCCTTGGAGCACATGGCCAGGTAGGAGCCGCCGTAGTCCTTGCGGGTCGTTAGCAGCAGCTTGGGCACCGTGGCCTCACTGTAGCACCACAGCAGTTTGGCGCCGTGGCGGATGATGCCGCCCCACTCCTGCTGGCTGCCGGGCAGGTAGCCGGGAACGTCGGCGATGGTGAGCAGCGGGATGTTGAAGGCGTCGCAGAAGCGGATGAAGCGCGTGGCCTTATCCGATGCGTTGATGTCCAGACAGCCGGCCATGACCATGGGCTGGTTGGCGATGATGCCGATGGAACGGCCGTTTAGCCGGGCAAAGGCCGTCAGGATATTGGTGGCAAAGTACTGGTAGGGCTCGAAGAACACCCCGTTGTCCACGATGCTGCGAATCACATCGCGCATGTCGTAGGATTTGTTGGGGCTGTCCGGAATGATGGTGTTGAGTTTCTTGTCCGTGCGTGTGGGGTCGTCGCCCGTATCCACCACCGGCGGTTCTTCCATATTGTTGGCCGGCAGGTAGGCCAGCAGGCCCTTTATTTGATTGATGGCATCCTCGTCGCTTTCGCAGGCAAACTGGGCCACGCCGCTCTTTTCATTGTGGGCCATGGCACCGCCCAGGTCTTCGAAATTGATCTCCTCGCCGGTGACCGACTTGATCACCTCGGGGCCGGTGATGAACATGTAGCTGGTGTTTTTGACCATGAAGATAAAATCGGTCATGGCCGGTGAATAGACCGCCCCACCGGCGGTGGGCCCCATGATGGCCGAGATCTGAGGAATTACGCCGGAAGCCACCGAGTTGCGGTAGAAGATCTGGCCATAGCCGGAGAGGGCATCCACGCCCTCCTGGATGCGGGCACCGCCCGAATCGTTGAATCCCACGAAGGGGACACCGGCTTTCAGGGCCATGTCCATGACCTTGCAGATCTTTTTGGCCTGCATCTCGCCCAGGCTGCCGGCGCGGGAGGTAAAATCCTGAGCAAAGGCGAACACCGGCCGGCCGTCTACGAGGCCGTGCCCGGTAACCACGCCGTCGGAGGGAATCTCGACATCTTCCATGCCGAAATTCACACAGCGGTGCCGGACGAACATGTCGATCTCCCGAAAGGTTCCCTTGTCGAACAGCTTTCCCAGCCGTTCGCGGGCGGTCAGCTTGCCTTTTTCCTTGTGCTTGGCGACTAGCTTTTCTCCGCCCATCTCAAGAATGCGCGCTTCACGCGCCTTGAGATCCTTGATTTTTTCCTTCACTATACCCATGTCAGATTCCTTTCACCTGAAGTGCAAAACTTTTAGACTAGCTGCCGGGCAATCAGGAAAGCAATCCGCCAGCCGTCCGCAAATTAAATATAATTTGAAATAATAAGTGGTTGAACAATTTATAAATATGGAATGCATGCTGGAAATTAAACATCAACCTTTATAGACTCAGCGATCGTTGTCAAGCAAAAAAAGAAGCTTTTCAGCGCCTGCGGTGGGGGAGAGTTCTCCGCGCTTCACCGACGCTTCAATCTCCCGTAAGCGGCCTTTGACCTTATGGTTGCCGAAGAACCGCTCCTTGAGCCCATCCTCGATTCGGGACCACATCCAGGCCAATGCCTGGCGGCGACGTTTTTCATCCAACTCACCGGTGGCGGACAGCCGCCGACGGTGGTCCTGGATAGTCTCCCAAAGTGTGTCCACCCCGGACAATGTCAAGGCGCTGCAGGCCAGCACCGGCGGCGACCAAGTGGGCGTTGCCGGGTTGAGCAGATGCAGGGCCATCTCATAGGACCGTCGGGCCTTTTCGGCCTTTTCCATGTTGTCGCCGTCGGCCTTGTTGATGGCCACCGCGTCGGCCAGTTCCAACACCCCCTTTTTGATGCCTTGAAGTTCGTCTCCGGCGCCGGCCAGCATGAGGACCAGGAAAAAGTCGACCATGGAGGCCACCGTGGTTTCCGACTGTCCCACGCCTACCGTTTCCACGAGCACCACATCGAACCTGGCCGCTTCGCAAACCAGCAGGGTTTCCCGGGTCATGCGGGCCACGCCGCCCAGGGTTCCGCCCGAGGGTGACGGGCGGATAAACGCACCCGGTGCAACGGAAAGCCGTTCCATGCGGGTTTTGTCCGCCATGATGCTGCCGCCGCTGCGGGTGCTGGAAGGATCCACGGCCAGCACCGCCACCTGAAGCCCCTTTTCCACCAGCATCATGCCGAAGCTCTCGATGAAGGTGCTTTTGCCGACACCGGGAACACCGGTGATGCCGAGGCGAACCGACTCGCCCGTTTCAGGAATCAGCCGGTCCACTACGGTGCGCCCCAATTGCCGGTGCGCGGGGTGCGCACTTTCGATCAGGGTGATGGTCTTGGCCAGGATGCGTCGGTTGCCGGTGCGGACGCCGTCAATATAAAATTCGGGGTCACTTTCACCCATCGAGACATAGTTCCTGATTACAATAGTTTTAGTGTGGTAATCCTGAAATTCGCGTTTCTTATGTCAGAAAACAAAAGCTGAATCGTTCATATCAAGCTTGGCTACGATTTTCTTTCATCAAGGGCGTTGAGCACCTTGTTGGCCGAATCGGTAATGGCCGTGCCGGGGCCGAAGACGCCTACGGCGCCGGCTTGATACAGAAAGTCGTAGTCGCCCGGGGGAATCACGCCGCCGACGATGACCAGAATGTCTTCGCCACCGGCTTTTTTCAAGGCTTTGATGAGTTGGGGCACCAGCGCCTTGTGGCCGGCGGCCAGGCTGGAGGCGCCCACCAGGTGAACGTCGTTCTCCACGGCCATTTTGGCCGCTTCCTCCGGCGTCTGGAACATGGGGCTGATATCCACGTCAAAGCCCAGATCGGCAAAGGCGGTCGCCACCACTTTGACGCCGCGGTCATGCCCGTCCTGGCCCATTTTGGTGAGCAGGATGCGGGGGCGCCGGCCCTCTTTTTCCATAAATTCCGCGGTGCGCTTACGAATGGCGTCAATGACCGCGCTGTCCGCATATTCCGACGCGTAAACCCCGGAGATGCACTGGGTGGTGGCCACGAACCGGCCAAAGACCTTTTCCATGGCGTCGGATACCTCGCCCACGGTGGCCCGGGTGCGGATGGCCTCGATGCTGGCCGCCAGCAGGTTTCCGCCGTTTTCGGCGGCATGGGTGATGCCGTTGAGGGCACTGTTTGTGGCTGCGTCGTCACGCTCGGCCTTGAGTTTGTTGATCATGCGGATCTGGTCCTCGCGCACCTGTTCGGAAACTTTCAATACGTCCATGGGGGTATCTTCGTCGAGCTTGTATTTGTTGACGCCGACAATGACATCCAGTCCCTGGTCGATGCGGGCCTGTTTGCGGGCCGCCGACTCTTCGACACGCAATTTAGGCATGCCGGTCTCGATGGCCTTGGCCATGCCACCCAAGTCCTCCACCTCGTCGATGATCTTGCGTGCTTCCTTGATAATGCCGTCGGTGAGCGATTCGATATAGTATGAGCCGCCCAGCGGATCGACGGTATGGCATACCTGGGACTCTTCCTGGATGATGATCTGTGTGTTGCGGGCGATGCGGGCCGAAAAGTCCGTGGGCAATCCCACGGCTTCATCAAAGGAGTTGGTGTGCAGGCTCTGGGTGCCGCCCAGCACCGCGGCCAGGGCTTCCAGGGTGGTGCGGATGATATTGTTGTACGGGTCTTGCTGGGTGAGGCTCCAGCCTGAGGTCTGGACGTGGGTCCGCAGCATGGAAGACTTGGCATTCTTCGGATTGAAGGGCTTGAGCATGTCATGCCACAGAAAACGGGCTGCCCGCAGCATGGCGATCTCCATGAAAAAATTCATGCCCACGCCGAAGAAAAAGCTGAGTCGCGGGGCAAACGCATCGATGTCCAATCCAGCGGCGATGGCGGCACGGACGTATTCCAACCCGTCAGCCAGGGTGAAGGCCGTCTGGAGCACGCTGTTGGCGCCGGCTTCCATCATGTGGTAACCGCTGATGCTGACCGTGTTGAACTTTGGCATGTTCTCGGAGCAGTAGGCGATGATGTCGGAAACGATTCGCATGGAGGGCGTAGGCGGATAGATGTAGGTGTTTCGGGTCAGGTACTCCTTCAAAATGTCGTTTTGAATGGTGCCGGAAAGTTGCTCCTGTTTGACGCCCTGCTCTTCGGCGGCAACGATATAACCGGCCATGATGGGCAGCACTGCTCCGTTCATGGTCATGGAGACGCTCATTTTATCCAGGGGGATCTGGTCGAAGAGCACTTTCATGTCTTCCACCGAGTCAATGGCCACGCCGGCTTTGCCCACATCGCCCATCACCCGGGGGTGGTCGGAATCATAGCCACGGTGGGTGGCCAGGTCAAAAGCCACCGAGAGACCCTTCTGCCCGGCTGCCAAGTTGCGTCGGTAAAAGGCATTGGAATCCTTGGCCGTCGAAAAGCCGGCGTACTGGCGAATGGTCCATGGGCGCCCGGCATACATGGTGGCCATGGGGCCGCGGACATAGGGGGCGAAGCCGGGCAGGGTGTTGACGTGGGCCATGCCTTCCAGGTCCTGGGCCGTATACAACGGGTTGACCCGTATTCCTTCCGGGGTATCCCATTGAAGGTCTTCCAGGGTCTTTCCCCTGAGCTGCTTGGCGGACAATTCTTTCCATTTTTGCAAATCGGGATGTTCTGACATGGTATGCTCCTTTGTTAACAACGGTTGATCGAATTCAAATGGTGGTGCCGGTTTTCCGATGCACGCCATTCCATCAACATCGCAATGCAGACACGGTTTTTATCAGGCGGTTAATCAGTTCCGATCGTTACCGGGATTGGAAATCGCCCGCCAGACCATTTCGAAAAGCATGCTGGCCTGGTCGGTCAACCGGCCCTGCTGCCCCCTGGAGATCCACATGGTAAAGGCCCGCTGTACGGTCCCCAACATGAAATCTAACAATACACCTGCGCGCACGTGGGGATTCAGTTGGCCCTCTTTCTGGCCGTTGCGCATGACCTCCAGGTAGAGGTTGATCATCTTTTTCTGCTTGAACGTTTCATCGGCCATCCAGGTTTCCATGGGCAGGGTCATGAAAATGATCCTGGCCAGTCCTGGATTGCGCTCGTAATAATCCAGCTGAAGCCAGAGGACTTTGCGCATTTTTTCCTTCAGGTCTTCGATGCCCTGGAGATGGTCGTAGATTCGTTCGGTCAGTTTGCCCAGCCAGACGTCCACAAAGGCAAAGACCAGCCTCTCTTTCGATCCGTAATGCTTATAAATGGTGGAAAAGCTCACCCCCGCCCGGTTGGCCACGTCGCGGATGTTGGCCTTGTGAAAATCAGAATGGGAAAAAATGTCCAGAACAGCCTGTTCCAGTCGCTGGTACACTTCGGGTTTGAGGGGTGTGAACATTGTTATGGTTTGTCCGATCGTAATGGGGGGTCAATTCTCAGCCATATTTTAAGATATTGTATTTAAAGATTAAAATAATTTTTTTTGTTTATTAAATCTTTATTAATCTGCATTGAATAATAATGTTTCTTTTTTAATATCAATATAATTATTTGAAATGAATATAAAAAAATGTTTTTCTGCTATTTATTTGAGTCGAAGGAGTAACATTGTTATGGTTCGGCATAATTAGAATGCGAACCAATCCTCTGTCAAGAAAAATATTATGATTTTTGATCAGGAAATGAATTGGATTTATATTTAGCCGGGTCATCTTGCCCTGTCGGCAATAGCCGGCCGGGCAACCTAAGGCTTGATCCTGAACATGAAGGTAACTATAGTGCCGAAGAATAAAAGCACGATGGGGGAGGTGATGAACCCTCGGACCCTCCTCTATAAAATCACGGAAAGGAAATAGGCGCGTGAGCCGGCCAAAATAGATGTATACACTTGACGATTACGATTACCATCTGCCGGAGGCGCTGATCGCCCAGACCCCGGCAACTGATCGGGACGGATCCCGGCTTTTGCACCTGGACCGCGATAATGGTGCGCTTTCACACCGGCATTTTCATGATATCGTCACCCTGCTGCACCCTTCGGACGTCCTGGTGGTGAACAACACCCGGGTCGTCCCGGGACGCCTGCATGGCCGCAAGGCAACCGGCGGCAAAGCCGAACTGCTGATCCTCGATTATGGCGAAACCGATGGTCGTGGCCGTGATGACTGCAAACGGGTTTATCGCTGTCTGATCAAGGCTTCCAAACAGGCCGGCGCCGGAACGAGAATCTATTTCGACGAAGGACTGGTTGCCGAGGTCCAGGATTTTTCCGACGGCATCTATTCGGTTGCCTTCTCGGCGCCGGAACCCTTTGACGGCCTGCTCCATCGGATCGGGCGGATGCCTCTGCCCCCATATATCAAAAGGGACGAAACCCAGCAGGATTCATCGGATCGGAGGCGTTATCAGACCGTTTATGCCCGTGAGCAGGGCGCCATTGCCGCCCCTACCGCCGGTTTGCATTTTACCGATGCGGTTTTGTCGCAGATCAGCCAAAAAGGCGTCACGGTGACGGCCGTCACCCTTCACGTGGGTTACGGCACCTTCGTACCGGTGCGTGTGGATGATATCCGTGACCACCGCATGCACGACGAGTGGTTTTCCATTTCCAGAGAGACGGCCCGTATCGTCAGCCGGGCCAAAGCAGAAGGCCGCCGGGTGGTGGCCGTGGGCACCACCAGCGTGCGCACTGTAGAGTATGCCACCGGACCAGACGGCGTCATCCAACCGGGACGTGGCCGGTGCGATCTGTTCATCTATCCCGGCTACACGTTTAAGACCGTGGATGCCATCATCACCAACTTTCATCTACCCCGATCCACCCTGCTCATGCTGGTGTCGGCCTTTGCCGGCAGGGAATCCATGCTTCAGGCATACGCCGCGGCCGTAAAGGAAAAATATCGCTTTTTCAGTTATGGGGATGCGATGTTCATCGATTGAGGGTTCAAGGGGGCAAGGATTCGAGGGTTCGAGTGAACTGCTTTGAACCACAAATCGATTTTGATCCTTACGGTGCTGCGCAGCACTGCCGTTACAGGCAGCACATTCCCCGCGGCTTGCCGCGGGGAGGGTTTAATCAACGGCAGTCCCAGTAGTCTAAATAATTTAACCAACCCAACCAGTGGAACAAACCTGTCATGATTGATTTTAAATTGATTGCAAAGTCCGGTGCGGCCCGCGCGGGCTTTTTTGATACACTCCACGGTCGGGTTGAAACTCCCGTGTTCATGCCCGTGGGAACCCAGGCCACGGTTAAGGCCATGAGCCCGGAAGAGCTGAAGGCGGCCGGCGCCCAGATTATTCTGGGCAACACCTACCACCTTTACCTGCGGCCCGGGTGCGACATCATCGGCCGCTTTGCCGGGCTGCACCGATTCATGAACTGGGATCGACCCATTCTCACCGACAGCGGCGGCTTCCAGGTGTTTTCCCTGTCAAGGCTGCGAAAGCTCACCGAGGAAGGCTATGCATTCCAGTCCCACATCGATGGCAGCCGGCATATGCTTTCGCCGGAGAAATCCATCGAGGTTCAGATCTGCCTCAATTCAGACATCATCATGTGTCTGGATCAGTGCCTCCAGCATCCGGCCACCCATGAGCAGGCCGAGGCGGCGTTAGCGTTGACCACCCGCTGGGCCCAGCGGTGCATAACCTTCTGGCAGGAGCGAACCGACCGGCAAAACAGCCTGTTCGGCATCGTCCAGGGTGGCATGTTTGCGGATTTGCGGGCACGGTCTGCCGAAGCGATCGCGACCATCGGGTTTCCCGGCTACGCCATCGGCGGCCTGAGCGTGGGTGAGCCCAAAGAGTTGATGATGGAGATGGCGGCCGGCACCCTGCCATTGCTGACCGATGATCGGCCCCGGTATATCATGGGGGTGGGCACCCCCGAGGACCTGGTGGAACTGGTGAACCTGGGGGCCGATATGTTCGACTGTGTCATGCCCACGCGAAATGCCCGTAACGGGCAGCTGTTCACCGAGCGGGGTACCATCAATATCTGCAATGCGCGCTTTCGTGAAGATGAGGGGCCGGTGGATCCGACCTGCGACTGCTATACCTGCCGCCATTACAGCCTGGCCTACCTTCGTCACCTTTATACGGCGCGTGAAATCCTGGCATATCGGCTAAACACCATCCACAACCTTCACTATTACCTGAATCTGGTCAAGGCCATGCGCGCAGCGATCCTGGCCGGAACGTTTGACCGTTTTAAAAAGGCGTTTTATAGTAAGCGTAAATAGTCAGACATTTGATTCTATTCAACAATTGGCTTTGTCAATTTCGCGAAAGGGGACAGGCAATGAAAGAAAAAGTAGAAGCGGCCATCGAAAAAATTCGGCCCATGCTCCAGGCGGACGGCGGTGATGTGGAACTGGTCAGCGTGGAGAACGGCATCGTCAAGGTCCGGCTCCAGGGGGCCTGTGCCGGTTGCCCCATGTCCCAGATGACGCTGAAAAACGGCATCGAGCGGGTACTCAAGCAGCAGATTCCCGAAATCAAATCGGTTGAATCGGCTTGATTCGTCCCAAAAAGGAGGAGCGATGAAAGAATCATTGGCACCCGGAATCGAGCACGAATTTCGATATCGTGTCACCGATACCAAGACGGTTCCGGCGCTCTACCCGGAGGCAGGTGAATTTCAGGTTATGCCGACAGTCTTTGCCACCGGCTTCATGGTAGGTTTGTTTGAATGGGCATGCATTCAACTGACCAACCCGCATTTGGACTGGCCCAACGAGCAGACGGTGGGTACCCATATCGATGTTAGCCACACGGCGGCCACACCTCCTGGATTTGAAATCACAGTCAACGTGAAACTGATAGAAGTGGATCGACGATGCCTGGTTTTTGAAGTCAAGGCCCACGATGGCACAGATATGATTGCCCGCGGCCGGCACGAACGCTTTGTCATCGATAAGGCGAAATTCGATGCCAAGTTGAAGGAGAAGATAGACAACGCCGGCAGTTGACCGTATGCCGAAACAGGATTGGCGGTGGCGTTACGGTGTTCAGGTTCGATTAACCGCGTTGAGGCCCGAGACCCTTTCTTCGCTGCAGCCGAAGTGGGTCTGCTTCAACTGCACCCGTTGCGGGTGCATTATATCAACTATCCGGCCACGATGATCCGCTCACGGCGGATCGCCGATTGCCCTATCACCCCTGATACATTCCCTCGGCGATGTCGGCAATTTCGCATTCCAGACCATCGCCATTGAGCAGTTGCATAACGTCGTGCATTTGCGATGCTCCTGCAATGTCTACCTCGATGCTCCCGCCTGTCCGCTTCAGGGAAAATGCATGTCGATCAAGGACTCGGATTGCGTGGCCACGGTCGTTCACCCGGAATCCCAGAACGGAGAAGTCTTCCATATAAAAGGTGGGCAGCAGGCGGTGGCCTGAGATTGCAACCGGCCGGTCATTTTTCTGGACAATCGGATAATATGCCATGACAATGCTCCTGGTCCATGGGAAGGATGAAATAACATCGATCGTCGCAACTTGACAGGTGGTAAAGGTAAGCAGTTATCATTCGGTCGCAACCGGCATCGGTTCCCTGGCGATTGGGAGGATGCAGAAATAATCGGCCGTCTTCAGGAAGCGTTCACCCATTAAAATTGAGCTTGTTAAAGGATGCACCCATGCTTCAGGAGATTTCTAGATATGGCATCCGTTATGTGTTGACGATGCCTGCCGGCCAACGCAGGTCAACCGATTTCACCGACGCCACTGCCCGGCAGGTGCGGCGATTTCACCGCACGATTCCCGGGTATCAGCCAACCCGCCTCGTTCGCTTACCTATGCTCGCCCGGCGATGGGGTGTCGGTGAGATTCTGGTCAAGGACGAATCGACGCGTTTTGGACTTAACGCCTTCAAGGTAATAGGGGGTAGCTATGCAGTCGCGCGACTATTGTGCAACTGGCTTGGGATCGAATCAGCGCCGGTCCATTTCAATTTCCTGATCAGTGATGACATCCGCCATCGCATCGGAAAGATGACGCTGGTCACGGCAACCGACGGTAACCATGGCCGCGGAGTGGCCTGGGCTGCCGAGCAACTGGGACTGAAAGCCATCGTTTATGTGCCCAAAGGATCGGTGAAATCCCGTGTAGACAACATTCGCGACCACGGGGCCACGGTCCATGTGACCGATTTGAATTACGACGACACCGTGCGGCTGGCCGATCGCATGGCCCGGGAAAACGGGTGGCATGTTATCCAGGATACCGCCTCAAAAGGCTATGCCGACATTCCCCGCTGGATCATGCAGGGCTACACCACCATCAGCATGGAGGCAATCGATCAGATGGCCGCAAAACAGTTGCAACCCACCCATGTTTTTGTTCAGGCCGGGGTGGGCTCCTTTGCCGGGGCCATGGTCGCTCATCTGGCCGCTGTATTTAAAGAAGAATCACCCCGGTTTATTGTTTTGGAGGCGACCCATGCTGCCTGCCTGCTCACTTCAGCCGCTGCCGGGGACGGCCGGCCCCATGCCGTCACCGGTGATCTGGACACGATCATGGCCGGACTCGCCTGTGGGGAGCCCAATCCCATGGCCTGGGACATTCTGTGGGAGTTTTCCAGCGCCTATATCAGTTGTGACAACTATGTGGCCGCCAACGGCATGCGCATCCTGGCCAATCCGCTGGCGGGAGATGATTGTATCGAGGCCGGAGAGTCTGGCGCTGTCGGTATCGGTTTGCTGGACCTGCTTGCCAACCTGCCTGATTTCATCCCGCTAAAGGCTGGGTTGGATATCGGGCCGCATTCCAGGATACTTTTTTTCAATACGGAGGGGGCCACCGATCCGGAGGGTTATCGTGAGATTATCTGGCATGGGAAGTTTCCGCTTAGTGTTTGGAAATAATCTCTTTGAAAAAAGCGATACGATCGAATAGCCGACATCGAAGGAAGAACCGCAAAATGGTGAAGAAGGCATTACCGGGTGCGGCAGACAGGATGGTCACGGTGTAGTCCCCGCATTGCCCGGTATCGAATCTCCTCGCTTATTTTTGAACCGCCGACAGATTGCTTCCGATGTGGCGCAGTTGACGCCGATCCGCTCCAGCCCTTCGATCTCTGACGGACCCAAACCGGAGATGGCATCCACCGCCGCTGTGATTCTGAAATCCCGTTCACTAGCCTGGTAAATGGATGTTCTCGGACAGTTGGGATAGTTGCAGCCGCAGAATACAAGGGTGGAGATGGCCTGATCCCTGAGGTGGGCCTCAAGGGGCGTGCGAAAAAAGGCTCCCCATCGGGGTTTGAAGACGATGGCTTCTGCAGGGCCGATGGGTTGAATCGAACCGGACATCAGCAGATCGTCATCGATATGGACATCCTGGGTCGGAAGCAGCGCATCGGCCGGCCGACGCCCGGGCGACCCTTTCAGTAGAATCCGCTTTCCAGCAAGCAAAGACCCTATTCGACACCGGTCGGCGTCGTGGGCATCCGGTGTGTAGATACGGATTACATGGACGATGGGCCGGCCGGCTGCGCGGAAGGTACGGCACAATTGATGGATTCGCGGCAGAATGGTCGAGGTGCCGGGAACCTCGAAGGTTCCGTTGTCCAGGGTGTCGTTTTGGACGTCGATGGTGATCAGGGCAGCCCGGTCGTATTCGGGAATGGTGAATGGGTCGGGTGGTGTCATGTCAGTTGTTTCGCAAGCGCATTGTTGCCGCGTTGCTGCTAAATTTTCCATCCGTTATTTCAGGTCAAACTGTCGCCAAACGGCGTCTTCCGCTTTTAAGGTGATCAGTCGCCGAGACGTTCGCAGGGTAATTTTGTTATAGGTGGTTTTCAGTGAAACAACCGTCTCCTTCAACTGGAAACGAATTTCGGCAACGCCTCTGCGATAGGAGGAGAACCCGAAGGCCCGAG
>Ga0272441_10007833_pt1 | contig 17215 bp, 10 predicted proteins | sample SSMProp6N_FD_193582 | JGI IMG/M metagenome (GOLD analysis project Ga0272441, IMG submission 193582) | Marine sediment archaeal communities from Little Sippewissett salt marsh, Falmouth, MA, United States - SSM-Prop-6N | ecosystem: Environmental > Aquatic > Marine > Wetlands > Sediment ...
TGTCCCGCGTTCTTTGCAGGCTTAAAATCCCGCCGGGCGGCTTCCTCTACTCCCTTGATGGGTTCTGGTATCCATCCACTTCCGCACGGCTTACCGGGTGGGTCACTGTCCTGGCTTCCAACTATAACGACCCCGCCTCTTCTGACAAAGTTTTTGATCTTATCCTCCGTCTTCTTACTCATATGATAACCATCTTTGCCTATTTCGTCCACCCCAATCCAGAGAATTTGTGCATTTTGAAGCCCTGGGAGGTTTCTGTCCTTCGTCTCCTGATAGGCGATCTTCCATTTGCCTACCTTGCTGAACCGCTTCAGGACGAGGCTTTCAGCCGTGGATTTGCCCTGGACGGTGCGGGAGCCATTGCCTGTGAGCACCAGTACATTGAAATCGCTTTTGGTTTTCGGGGCGGGTTTTTCCTGTGTGGCCACCTCCATGCGCGGCGGCTGCGCCGGCGGCTTTCCGTTATATGACGTGAAAACGTCCGGCCATCGATCTGTGCGCTCATCCCATGACAGGCGCACCGGCTTGCCTGTGGGTTGCCAGTCTTTTAATTCCTGGAGGAAAACTTCGTAATCGCTGGTGCTGTGATCGTGTTGGCTAGGAGAAGCGCCGTACGCAAGCCAGCGGCCGTCCCTGCTCACAGTGGGGAAGTATGTATAATTCCAATGCTCCGTCGGAGGTTGGCCCAAGAGCTGACTTTCCTTGTTATTTGCGATGTCCCATAGTCGGAAATTCTTGGGTCCCTCTACCCAGTATAGGTATTGCCCGTTAGCACTGATGCCCGGTTCACAGCCCCCGGTTTTTTTAATAGTTTTGTTTTTGCCGAAAACGAAATATTCATTTTGCTTAGCGCGAAACACGGCAGCTTTCAGATCGGTTCTTATATCTCCCACCATGCTGCCCTCACGTCCACTTACCGGCACCCTTGTCTTATATAGCAGTGATTCCTTGCCGCTGCCCAGTTCATAGCACCACACCTGATTATCGCGCACGAACAGGATCGTTTTGCCATCTGCTGACCAGTTAAGCGGGTTACCGACTGTTAGTTTGCGGGCTTTTCCGCCCTGCGAAGACACGATCCACACCTCAGCAGGAGCGCGCTTCCTGCCATAACCAAACAGGACGGTTTTACCGTTTGGTGAAATGCGGGAGCGTAGGTAGGAATCATAGGGAAGCCGGTTATCCTTTGCCAGATCGGTCAGTTTCCTGAAGCCGGAGCCATCCGTATTGATGCGATACAATTCCCATTGTCCCGTGCGGTTGGATTCCCATATAACGAAGCTTTTGATCCGCTTACTCAATTCCTTAAGCGCCATCTGTTCTGACCGCGTTGGTTGTCCAGGAATACGCGGCTCCTCGGCATTTGCTGTGACTCCCCAGCCGTAGCGACGGTCTTTAGCAGCGACGCGCTTTGCAGGTGTCGCGTGATTCACCTGTATTGGATGGCGGCTGACCGCAGTGGTCACTTTCGCGCCATCCCACACTTCGGCAAGCAAGTAGTATTGCCCATCGGGCACGCGCGAGGTATTCCAGGCGAAGCGGTTCTCTTTATCTTTCACGAAGCGCGCGCTGACGGGATCCACGTACACATCGTCGAAATAGTCGTCATGGAGGGCTATACCGGCTGGTTTGATGTTCTTCGGTTCACCGTTCTGGCCGCTATCAATGCCTGTAGCGCGAGCGAGTAATTTACCACCGGCTGAGAACACCCAGCCATCCAGCGACACCGAACCATCAGAGAGGTTACGAGCGCCGACCTCGTATGTCCGCCAATCACTTTCCGCTGGATAATTCGTTGTGGCAATACCGGTGTTTCCGGGCCGCTTCCAGAGCCTGAGATTGCCGCGCAGCCGATAGGAAGGCGGCTCGCCTTCGGGACTGTAGCGCACTGCAATGCCACCGTTGGCACCAAACATGCGAGCAGAAACCACCACGTCCCCGAAGTCGCGCCGTGTGGTACCCAGGTACTCATTGCTCGTCTCACAATGGACTACGAGGTTCTTGGGATTCTTCAGATCTCCCACAATACGCCAATGGCTGTTTACCCGCGGCTGCCAGCGTTTGGTAGCGCCATCCTCAAAGTCATCGTGGAAAAGTGTCACCATGCGCTGACGATTTTTCCCTTTCACGTCTTCAGCGTAAAACCATCTGATGATAGCGTCGCCTGAGTCACTATCCGTCCAGGTCACGGTGAATTGCTGCTCCGCTGTATGCCCGGGTTTTGCAGGGGAGGTGATGGCAAAGTTAACATCAGACCATCCTGTAGTAGCTAAAACAGCCAAGCAAAAAACCAATGCTATGCTCGCCAGAGTTTTGAAAAACATGACAGACCTCCTCTCTATGTACCAGCCCGATAATTCTGTAGGACATCATGGTCAGATAACGGGCGGGTATATATTGCCACCAGGAATATTTTCCCCAACCATGTCCGATCGTCCCTGAGTTCGTTGCCTATGATCAGCGGATAGTTCTGCCACGTGCTGAAATCCCCGGCAAGCTCCTGCGACTCTGAATGTAATTTGCCATCAATATAGATTTTCTTGATATTTCCATCATAGACGGTCAGGAGATGCAGCATCCGCTGTGAAAGCACCTGCTTTTTTGTATCTAATTCAGGTATACCATTAGTATCCGTTTCAGTTGTTCTCAACCGGATAGCCAGATCCGGGCCGGATTGACCGATAGTAAAGTTTCGCTGTCCTGAATCCTGGGACATGGACACGATCCTGGCCGGTCCGCTCTGTGAGAGGTTACCGGGAGAGAGCCATACCTCAACGGAGAACTCTTTGCGGGATCGAAGGTTCTCAAACAGCTTGTCCGCATCACCATCACTAACGATCATACTGGATCCGGTAAACTCCACGCCGCTGCCATTCCCGACCCACTGAACCTTATCTTTATCTTTAATGTTCAGGTTCAGTGGCGGTTCGACACCGCTGTAGTCATGTATAACAGTACCTCCACCCTCGTCAAACCGATAGAAGGCCAGTAGACCATCCGAGACGCGCTCTTCAGGTATTCCGGAGACCGGGACAGAGCGATGGCTTTCGCTGCCAGCACTGTCCACCGCTGTAATCTGGTAGTAATAAGTTTCGCCGTTATTTACGGGAGTGTCAAAGTAGATGGGTTCAGGAACAACCTCAGAATTCAGCTTTTCATATTTGCCTGCTATCTTCTGAGAGCGATAGACGTTGTATCCCGTCACATCCAATTCGGGGTTTGAAGCCCATATCAGCCGCAACTGATTGCTTCCTGCGGGGACTACATACAGGCCTCCCGGAGCCAGGGGCATAGGATCGCTGGTCTTCACCAAAACAGGATTGGATTTTAAACTTTCCAACCCGGCCATATTGATGGCGCTGACCTTGTAATAGTAATCGCTTCTGGCATCAGTTGAGTTATCCACGTATATTGTATCCCTGACCTCCGCTATCATATTCTCGTTGTTATCCTGCGTACCTCGATAGACTTTGTACCATGCGACCTTAGTTTCGGCATCATGTGCTCGTGTCCACATGAGTCTGATCTGTTGACCGACGGACTCGGCCTCAACATAGACAGGGGGATCTGGCGGCGTTTCGTCCAGAGGGATGAAAATGTCCGGCCAGCGGTCGGTGCCGGGATCATATGTGAGGCGGATTGGCAGATCCCAGACTGGTTCAAGATTCTCCATTTTCATAATAAATATCTCGTAGTCTGAAGTGTCGTGGTTATGCTGGTCGCTGGGACACGCTCCGAAGATGAGGTATCTCATGTCCCTGGATAGATTGGGGAAATATGTATGATCGTACCTGGTTTTAACGATCTCGTAAAGCGGCTTCTGAACCTCGCCTTTCAGCGTGGCTTTGCCGAATGTCCCGGCGCTCATTACCCAGTATGCAAAGGAACCGTCTGGTGCGAAACGAACTTCGCAACCGCCGTGAATATGCTTTTGGAACTTGCCGTCGGAGCTGAAAATCCAGCTTCCACGCGGATTGGGCGACCATCCGACAAAACGCTTTCCATCTGGCGATGGTATCGCTCCCCATACATCCTTGGCCTTAATTTTCGCGCCTTTCGGGGGCCAGATTTTTGTCTCCTTTCCTGTGGCTGGATCATATATAAAACTCTCAGGTTGGTTCTTACCGCGATGCACTACCAGTTTCCCATCAGGGCGCCAATCTCCCATAGCGGCATTGGCGATGAGCATACGCTGTTGAGAGCCATCGGCATTCATTATCCAGACATCGTGTTTGCGATCGTTTCCGCGATACCACGCTATGAGCTTCCCGTCATGGGAGATCCGCGCGCTCCTGTCTGGAACATCGTTGTCGGTTAGTTTCTCAATCCTTCCGCCATCAGTGTCCATGCGATAGATCTCCCAATCCCCATCGCGATTGGATACCCAGGTAATGTATCCGGAGATCTGTCGGGACAGTTGATTCAGCGCCTGAATTTCATGCAGGTTTACGTCTTCAGCGTATCCCGATTGGATCACTGTTATCATCATGGCAAGTATAATGGCGGATGTTCTCATCTATGTTTCTCCTCCTCACATAGTTAGGACGATAAATGCTGTGTAATATCTGGCTGAAATTATACTACAGAGTCTGAGATAGGTTGTTACAGAAATGTTAAATGTATAAACATCAATTCAGAGTTATTAATTTCCTTGATATATAATAGCATGGGACAGTGGATATTGGCTGGATTCCACTGTCCCAGTATCATTATTCCATTAAGGAGGCTAATCCTCACCCTGTGTAACACTGTCTCATAACTATATATTCCTCAGCCCTTTGAGATTTTTCGTTTGACCGGATGGATGAATTATGCTAAAGTTATTGGCAGAGCATCGCCGATACTAATTTCTTAATTACGTGAAGGAGAAACAATCATGAAGGTGGAAATCAAATACTGCACATCCTGAGGTTACGAATCAAAAGCTGCCAGTGTGGCAGCATTTCTGAAAGATAAGTACAAAGATTCTCTGGAAGATGTCAAACTCGTTCCATCCAGCGGCGGGGCGTTTGAAGTGAGCCTCGACGGTGATCTTATATATTCGAAGCTCAAAACCGGTCGATTTCCTGGAGAAAAAGAGGTCACAGACCCTATTGATAAGACTCTCTGAAAAGATGGAATCATAGAACGCGGATGACGCGGATCGGGCGGATATTCGCGGATAAAAACAGAACGATGTAGCTAGGAGCCTATCCGAGAACATAATTTCCGGGTAGGCTCTTAGTCTCTTTTAGCTCTTGGTCCGAATAGAGTGGTTCCCAGCCTGATCATGTTGCTGCCTTCTTCTATAGCGATCTCATAGCTGTTGCTCATCCCCATAGAGAGATAACGCATTTCAACGCCAGAAATTTCTGCGGCTAATGTACGATCGAAAGCTTTTTTCGTCTCGCGGAAAAACGGTCGGGCGTCCTCCGGATTGCCGGAAATGGGCCCCATAGTCATCAAGCCCTGAACGCTTATATTCTGTAGGCTAACCAACCGGCGGATGAGATCGTCCACTTCTTCAGGAAATACCCCGGTTTTGCTGGTTTCCCGCCCGCTGTTGATCTCTACCAGAACAGGCATTGTCTTGTCTATGGCAGCGCATCGCCGGTCTATAACCTCAGCTAGCCGCCATGAATCCAGAGTCTCTATCATGTCGAAGAGGTTGACAGCGTCCTTGACCTTATTACGCTGTAAATGACCGATCATATGCCATTTTGCCTGCTGTCCCAGAACATCAATCATCCTCTGGGCTTCCTGGACGTAATTTTCACCCATGATCTGGATTCCGGCATCAATGGCTTCTCTGATCTCTTCTGCTGTTCTCGTCTTAACCGCAGCAACTATGGTTACGTGATCAGGTATGCTTTCTCTTATCTTTCTGTACCTTGATTTTATGCTTTCCATATTTGTTAGTAATCAGTAATCAGTGATCAGTGGTCAGCCTTTCCATTAACAACTGAATACTATCCATATATGATTAATTGGTTCTATTGGTAAACAGGTATTGTTTCTTTCTTAGGGCGAGGCATGCCTCGCCCCCTACACACATACTGGAACTGCCTGCTACTCCCGCGCTGCTAACTCACTGCATCCGGGAGCGTCGGCCTGGCCCTGGGCCAGCTTCATGATGAAATCCGGAAATTTTCCTCCGGCGTCAGCTACGCCTTTGTCGAACAGATCCTTGACCACATCCGGATTACCTTCTGCTACGTTGCTTTCAAAAGGTTTTTCGGAATTCAGGTCACGGAGAAAAATCCCTTTGCCGTTTACCTTGCCGTTCAACCACCAGTCGTGGTCAATGACGGTCATGGCCGATCCCCAGCCTACGGTAACGTGATCCCGGATGGGTTCACCGTCTTCCAAAGCGGCTTTCCAGAAACTTCGGCCGTCTATGGGCTGTTCAGTCTGGACGCCAGCGAACTCAAGAATCTGCGCGGACACGTCCGTATGCTGAACCAGCATATCGCTTCGCTTTCCAGCGCCGATACCTTCCGGATGTCGGATCATCAAGGGCACATCGTATACCTCCGGGGCTGATGGATACCCTCGCTTACCAATGTACCTGTGATCGCCTATTGAATGTCCGTGATCGGTGGTGAAAATCAATACGGTGTTCTCCAACATACCCAGAGCACGCATCGTTTCATACAGATGCCCGAACCAACGGTCGCACATGGTCACCAGCCCGGTGTAATTAGCTCTTGTCCTTCGCAGAAGCTCCGGCCTTAAGTTGTCCGTGTTTGCGTATCCGGAAGCGATCTGCTCAGGGCCGTCGGTGTCGTCATACATACGGCGATAGTGTTGGGGAACAAGCCAGGGTTCGTGAGGATCAAAGCTCTCTATTGTCAGGAAGAGCTTATCTGCATCCTGATTCTGCTCCAGCCATCGTGAAGCCTCGATCAGAACACGAGCGTTGAAGTAATCCTCTTCCCGCACTCTGTCGCGCATGTTCATTATGCACTGGCGGATGAAGTTGATCTTTCTGGGGTTCTGCATCTCTTTTGGCAGCCAGTAGTCTATCTCCTCTTGAGTCAGATCCGGGCCGCTGCGATATTTATCCGTTTCCTGTCCGCGCAGGAACATCCACTGGTCAAACCCTCGCCAGAAATTCTTGGATGGCTTGAACATATGATATACATCGGCAAACAAGCCTGTACGGTAGCCATTTGCGCTCAGCAGTTCGGCTATTGTATCCTGCTCCTCGGGAATAGGCCCCCAGCCGGGAGCGCCTACAAAATCACCTTTGAGGCGGAAATTTCCGTTGAAGAATGGATAGACGCGCTTCCCCGTATAAAGCGCCCGACGTGTGGGGAGCGTTGGGAGCGATTCAGGATACATCTTTGTCATAACCAGAGACTCTTTTGCTAGCGCGTCGAAGTGCGGTGTCTTGACTTCCCACCACGGTGGCGGCCCGTAGCAGCCCATGCAGTCTTTGCGAAGGGAATCATATACAACCAGTATGATATTCACTTGCTTTTCCTCCCTGAAACCGGATTTTGAGAATTTTGATTTGCGATTTTTGATCTATAGTGTCTATTTTAGCTGATGGAACGAGATCAGGCAAGCGAAAAATGAACGGCGGAAATGGATTTTGCCTCGATTTTTTGGTTGACGGGAGATGGGAACTAGTGTATTATATGCATGACTGTTTTTTGCTATGCTGGCCTTGGTTCAAATTATAATCTGATCTGCAAAACAATGTTAGTCTGCAAAGCTCGATGGATTGCAACCCCATGATTGCGCCTTGGACGATTTTTGTAGCTTTCATTTTCGGCTCCTGCAAACCGTTGATTCCATTGGTCGAGTTTTTCATAAAGTTTACTGTTTTTTCCTCGATATAAAGATATAGAGTGGAGACGGTGGATTGAAATGATAGACTTTGGCCAAACAGGATAGCTGAAATACGAGGGAATATTTTGAGGAGATTCTGTCTTTATTTTGTTTTCCTGATAATACTATCAGCAGCAAACGGCAGTGCTGTGGCAGTTAAGATAGCCATTCTGGACTCAGGGTGCAACATCGAATATGAGGAAGGCGTTAGCTTTGTTGATGACAACCTTGACGATCTGAATGGGCATGGGACTGCAATGGCAGTGATTATCAGGGAAGTCAACCCCAACGCGAAGCTCTATGTTGCCAAAGTTTTCAACCAGAATGGACGCAATCTGGATACAACTCCATTTGTAAAGGCAATCCGTTGGGCCATATATCATAGAGTAGACCTGATAAATATCTCATGGCAGATCCATAGGGATGAAAAGGTCATACATAATGTATTAAAACAAGCCCATCGTCAGGGAATCATGGTGGTAGCGTCCGCCGGAACTAAAACAGGCTTCCTTAACGCTCTGATCGATGAACTGAGTAAGCACAGCAAGAATCGAAATGTCAGCACTGGCATAAGATACCCGGCTAAGTATAAGGAAGTTATTGCAGTCGGTGCTGTCGACAGCCCTGGAGGTTTTGGCAAGCACGAAGATTACTCACCTATTGGAAAAGAGATTGAGTTTGTCTGCAATGGCTCCTACAGCTCCCAAAAAGGGACTTCCTTTGCTGCTGCTCGGGCTACAGCGATTATATCCAGAATAAAGGCTGATTATCCCGATCTTAATAATAACCAATTAAGAAAAATACTGAGGCTCTATACCTGTGACCTGGGAGATGAGGGAAAAGATGACAAATTCGGGTACGGAGAGTTGAGGTATGTCCCTGTGGAGACAATGAAAACGCCGGTTTCGATCGATCTCGCCAAAATTATAGGTAACTAGTTCAGTCCGTAGCTTCGCCCTCTGCGGCGACATTGTGGCGGGACGGAGCCCGCCTCTACGGTTTCTTGTAGACAGCAAAGATTAAGTTGTCAGTGTTCTAGCCTGATTCAGAATCTTTTCGCTTCAATATCCATTCCGACTATTTTCTGACCAAACTTGACAATAAATATCTGAAAAAGCCTCAAAATGCGTCTTGTAAAGCCGTAAGCAATGTGATAGAATATCGCCAATAATTGGAATCCTGGCAATAATAGAAACCCGCAGAGTAATTTTTTTATACTTTGATCGCCCCAAATAAGGGAGGATAGAAAATGGCTTTACCTGCATCGGAGGAACCTCTCTCTCTAGGCCCAAAAGAGGAATTACCAGAGGAGATTCAGAGAGAGTTTGACAAAATATCCGAACCTGAAGAAGATATCCGCGTCGCAGTTTCCAGCGATATGGACATGGATGGAGCTTTTGAGGATCAGTGGCTTGTAGCTACGGACAAGCGGATATTTGTGTTTAATGCTAACCATTACGTAAGCCCTAAGCTGATTCACGAAGTGTCTATAGCGGATATAAATGATGTAAAACTGAAAAACTACGTGGGAAACGGGATTTTGGAGGTAAAGACTGCCGATAAATCTATAGAAATCCTGAGGTTTTCAAAGACAGCCTTCCACGAGAGAGGCATATTGGAAGTGCCTGGAGCTATCGATCAGTTAAGGGAGAAGGAAGGGCATGAAGTTAAAAAGCGAAAAGGGCATGGCGGAGACTCACATCGTGGACACAGACAGAGTCATCGATGTGAGAAGTGCGGCAGAATCATTTGGAGGGGCACATGTCCTCACTGCCTTGAGAAGCGCACGCTCCTTGCCAGGTTGTTTGGCCATCTCATTCCTTACTGGTATATAGCTGCCATAGCTTTTGCTCTTTCTCTCGCGACCACCGGATTGGGTCTTGTACCTACATATATAACAAAATTACTCACAGACAGAGCGTTTGTCCCTGTCGATCCTACACCTGTTGACAGGAGATTGTTCTTAGTCAATATATACGTCCTCATCCTCATAGGGGTACATATAATTAACACCTGCATGGGTACGGCCAGGACTTATATGATGCGCTGGTTGGGCAACAAGGTCATTTTAGACTTGAGGACGTCAGCTTATGAATATCTGCAGAGGCTTTCGTTAAGCTTCTATAACAAGAAGGAAACCGGGAGGCTCATGTCCCGGATATCAAACGATACGGAAAGGCTGCAAAACTTTATCGTTAACGGCATTCAGGAGTTTATAATGTCCATATTCATGCTGGTAGGTATGAGTGTGATCCTGTTTGTTGCCAACTGGCGTTTGGCAGCAATGACGCTGATTCCAGTACCAGCTTTGACTATAGGCTCCATTATATTTGGCAGAAAAATGCACATGGTGTACCATAAAGTCTGGCGGCATATGGCCGGCATATCAGCAGTTCTGGCCGATACCATTCCGGGAGTAAGGGTGGTCAAAGCCTTCGCTGCAGAAGACCGAGAAGTAGATAGATTCAACGATGTAAGCGAGGATTACTTCAGGTCCAGTATGCATGCCGCCAAATTGAGTACCATTTATTTTCCCATCATGGGACTTACCATGTTTGTAGGAGGAATTGTGATCAGGTGGTTCGGCGGTAGAGACATCATCACCGGGGAGATGACTCTGGGAGATCTGATGCTTTTCATGGGCTATATGTGGCAGTTCTATGGTCCAATACGAAGCCTCACAAGGTTAAATCATAGTCTTCAGAGAGCAGCAGCGGCGGCGGAGCGTGTTTTTGAAATCATGGACGCTGAACCGGAGGTGGACGATAAAGAGGATGCTATAGAACTTCCTACCATACGTGGGGATATAAAGATCGATAATGTGGTCTTCAGCTACGACGATGAAAAGAGTGCTCTGGACGATATCAGCTTCGAAGTCAAAGCAGGAGAGATGATCGGTCTTTCTGGACCCAGCGGAGCGGGAAAGACTACACTTATCAACCTTCTGGGTAGGTTTTACGACGTGACCGAAGGATCTATAAAGGTGGATGGTTACGATGTAAGGGATGTAACCATGAAATCGCTACGGGATCAGATCGGTGTTGTATTACAGGAACCATTTCTGTTCCATGGAACCATAGCGGATAACATAGCATATAGTAAGCCCAGTGCCTCCAGATCGGAGATAATTGCCTCCGCAAAGGCAGCTAACGCTCATAGTTTCATCGTGAACTTCCCGGATGGCTACGATACCATGGTAGGGGAACGCGGTACAGGCCTATCTGGTGGTGAGAAACAGCGCATATCCATCGCCAGAGCTATATTAAAAAATCCCCGGATACTTATTCTGGATGAGGCTACGTCCTCGGTAGATACTGAAACGGAATCCCTCATTCAGAGCGCCATAGAAAGACTGGTGGAAGGACGGACGACCTTCGCTATAGCTCACAGGCTTTCCACTCTGAGGAAAGCAGATAAGCTGGTGATCCTTGACAAGGGCGAGATCGCTGAGATGGGAACACATAACGAGCTACTTAAGAACAACGGTCTGTATAAACGCCTGGTGGATCTTCAGTCTGAACTTTCAAGGATTAAGACAGTGTAACAACAGGGGGAATAGATGCCAGCATATAGTATTGAGGAAGAGTTGAACATTCTTGATCCGAAGAAGGTGAGTATCGGAAAGGACGAATTTAACAGGCTTAACATAAAAATCGAGGGCGGGAAAGAATATCCTGAGGTTGATATCGTTATGGATTTTCCGCTGACTAATTCCGATCATTTTTTGTCCGTAATCGAGGTTAATAATGGAAAGAGGGATGAGGAGATCGGAATAATTGAGGACATAAGAAAACTTGACTCCAAATCCCGGAAAATAGTTAAGGAGGAGATAAAGCGAATATATTTCATGCCCAAGGTGACGAAGATAAACCGTTTAAAGGAAAATCACGGGATCATGAAATTCGACCTGGAGACGGAGAAAGGTCATCGCGAGTTTGAGACCAGACATAGAGAAGATATACGCAAACTACCTGGTGGTCGCATTATAATAAGGGATGCTGATGGAAATAGATTCGAGATAAAAGATTACAGAAAACTCGACCGGCGAAGTATGCTCCTGGTCGACACTGAAATATAGGCATGAAGCTCATGGCATAGGTAACAGAGACATACTGCAATTATCCCTCATATCTCAATATTACGCCCCACTTCCCTATCGCCCATCCCGCGTTCTTGCGAACGAAATTCAGGCCTGTCAATTCGTGTTTTACGTGGCTCTTCTGGGGCAGCCATGTTACGCCACCGTTCGTAGTATGAAGGATCGTTCCAAAGTCCCCCACAGTCCAGCCGCGCTCCTTGTCAGTGAAGTATACTTCGGCCAGGGTATATTTGGTACTGCTGTCCTGGGGTTCCCAGGTGTTCCCGCTATCCGCTGTATGGAGTATCGCGCCGCCCAGGCCCACTGCCCAACCATTCCTGCTGTCTGTGAAGTAGACATCGTTCAGGAGATTCATAGTACCGCTGTTTTGACGCTTCCAATTCTCTCCGCCGTCTTCTGTATGTAATATGGTACCGTTCATCCCGACTGCCCAGCCGTTCATGGCATCAGCGAAATATACCTGAGACAGGTAATCCCACGTACCTGTTTCCTGCTTCCACCACGAAAGCCCGCTGTCATTGGTATGGAACACAATGCCGTTCATGCCAACAACCCAGCCTTCGTCCTCGTCGATGAAGTGAATTCCCAGAAGGACATCACTGGTATCGTTCTTCTGGATTTTCCATGTTTTACCACCATCGGCGGTGTGGAGTATAGCGCTGCCGGTGCCCACTGCCCATCCGCGATTTTCATCTACAAAGTGTACCCTGGAAAGACATTCATAGGTGCTGCTGTTCTGGGATTCCCAAGTACTTCCGCCGTCAGTGCTGTGCAGGATCATACCGCGATCACCCACGATCCACCCTTTCTGATCGTTGACGAAGAATACGCCGGACTGAAGCTCACTGCTGGCCGCCTGGATTGTCCACGTATGGCCGCCGTCCTTAGTGTGGATGATGGTACCATATTCACCCACTGCCCAGCCTACCTGTCCGTCAAGGAAGTGGAGTGCCAGAAGTACGTTGCTGGTGCCGCTGTCCTGTGACTCCCACGTCAGGCCGCCATCGACAGTGTGAAATATCTGTCCGTTCCATCCCGCGACCCAGCCTTTTTGCCCGTCTGCAAAGTCAACATCATAGAGGCCATAGTCACATTCTTCCTTGCCTCTGTTGATGCTGTAATTACCCACCAGTGGGCCGTTATCCTGGGGAATCCATGTATTTCCTCCGTCAGCGGTATGGGTGATCATATTTCCTTCTCCGACGGACCACCCCTCGTTTCCGTTGATAAAGTCCAACGCCCGGAGTTCACATCCCAGCGTATTAACCAGTTGGGCGTGGAGTTGGGCTTTTGCGTCCTGCTCTTTCCACGTCTTTCCGCCGTCAATGGTATGCAGAATAAGACCATTCAGCCCGGCTGACCAACCGGTGTTCGCATCGGCGAAGTAGATGTCCAGAATTACACTTTCTGGATCACTAAACTGTACCACCCAGTTGAGGCCGCCATCATTGGTATGCAGTATCACTCCGCTTCCGGCTGCTGCGCCGTTGTCTCTATCCGCGAAATATATACTATACAAAGAAGTGTCTGTGCCGCTCTTTTGAGGTGACCATGTATTTCCACCGTCTTCAGTATGAATAATGACTCCGCTATCGCCAGCGCCCCAGCCGTTCTTCTCATCGGTGAAATAAACATCCCTCAGGAAAGCTTCTGTATTGCTATCCTGCGATTTCCATGTGATCCCGCCATCGTTCGTACTGACTATTACACCTTCGTCGCCCACAGCCCAACCAGTGTTTTCGTTTACGAAGTACACATCGTGAAAATGGGTATCCCACGAAGCCTGACGCACCAGGCTCCAGCCAGCGGATGAACTTTCAGCAGAGCAGCCGCCGAATAACAGGCAGATGAGCAAAAGTATTGGTATAGGAAATGCTGCCCTAAACATTGATTTGACCCCCTCAATTGACCTGATCTACCGATCGCATTACCCACTGATATTATAGCACTTCGGGCCTGAATTGTAAAGCTCCTGTAAATTTGTCTGTCTCAAGTTAACGGATTGATGGATGAGGAAAGAAAGCGAGTAGCCACTGATGAACACTGATTCTCACGGATTTCCGCAGATCCTGTCTGTGCTTATCCGTGTCAATCAGTGGCTGAATCTTCTTTCCACCCAGCAGATTAAACACTGTTTTCTGTTGACATTCTACGAGCGTTATGGTAAGCTATTGAAGTTTTTGAGATAACAGCGGTATCGCGAGAAAGGGGGTTAGCCAGACAGAAATCACTTCAGATTAACTGTTTATCATACTAACTGCTAGGCGAGAAGCACTCGTCATGCTGATTAGCACGTTAAGGAGGCTGAGATGAGAAGATCAACTTGCATATTGTCAATAATAATGGTAGTAAGCCTGGCATCTTTATCTTATGCGGCCCTGGATGATGGAATTGTTGGATACTGGCCTCTGGAAGGTAGCGCTAAAGACGGTAGCGGATATGGCAATAACGGAGTTGTCATCGGCAATCCAAGAAATGTAGCAGGGAAAGTGGGCATGGCGCTTGACTTTGATGGGGATGACGCAATCGAGATCGCCAGTGTTCCTGTACTGGAAATTGACGACACCCTTACCGCCGCGTGCTGGATATTCCCCCGCGCCATCTTGGATGCTGCTGGCAATGATCACGCCGGCATATTCTGGAAAGGAAACATGATAGGCTGGGGAAGCGATGCCTATAACTGGCGGATTGCCACAGCCAGTGATATGGGTTTGACATGGGGATCCACTGGCGGCGGAGTGGAAGGCTATTTCGCTACCGCCAACTGCTTCGTCAACGGTCTTGACACCTGGTATCACGTTGCGCTTGTTGAGAACGGCTCAGAAGGTAGAGCCTACGTGAACGGCGTGGAACTGGCCGACGCGGATGTAACCGGTGGCGATATGCACCGTCCGGCAGCGCCGTTTGACACATGGCCCAGCGAACCAATCAGGATAGGCTATTCACAGGGTCGCGACGGTGACCTTGCCAAACTCGTATTCTTCGATGGCATCATTGATGAAGCTATCCTTTACGATCGTGCTCTCAGCGCGAATGAGGTTAACGATTTGATGAATTCGGGACTGCCGACCACAGCGGTAGAGCCTGGTGATAAGCTTACCACGACATGGTCCAGCATCAAGGCAGACTAATCCTATACAAAAAGCCAAAGCATAGGGCTTAGGATCCCACCGGGTTCTAAGCCCTATTTTGTTTTGTTTAATCCAGGTGGTTCTCTTGGCAAATAGGCATTTTTTCTTTCGTAGGTGCGGCCCTGGGCGAGGCATACCTCGCCCCTACATAATATTATTATGCGCTTAGCAAGAAAACCATTCAATCATGAGAAGAAAAGAGATGAGAAAGTCAGGAAATAATTTTTGCCTATGCGGATTAATAAGCCTGGTGATGATCGTCGCTATGGTAAGTTCAGACAGAGCCTATGCCGATCTCAAGGATGGTCTGGTTTCGGTCTGGAAATTTGACGAAGGCAACGGAAACGTCGTTCATGATTCTGTCGGCGGTAACGATGGTACCATTGATGGTGCTGAATGGGTAAATGGGAAGTATGGCATGGCTCTCGACTTTGACGGCGTGAGTGACGGGGTTGAAATTCCTGATGATCCGAGTCTACAGCTTGCTGACGCGCTTACCGTCGCGTGCTGGATATATCCCCGTGCCATCTTAGATGCTGCTGGCAATGATCACGCTGGCATAGTATGGAAAGGGAATATGATAGGCTGGGGAAGCGATGCCTATAACTGGCGTATTGCCACAGCCAGTGATATGGGTTTGACATGGGGATCCACTGGTGGTGGAACAGAAGGCTACTTCGCTACCGCCAACTGCTTAGTCGATGGTCTTGACACCTGGTATCACGTTGCCCTTGTAGAGAACGGCTCAGAAGGTAGAGCCTATGTTAATGGTGTAGAAATGACAGACGCGGACGTAACCGGCGGAGACATGCACCGTCCCAGAGCGCCTTATGACGTATGGGAAGGCGAGCCGGTCAGGATAGGCTGGTCGCAGGGCCGGGACGGCGATCTCAACACCCTCGTATTCTTCGATGGCATTATTGACGACGTTGCCATTTACGACCGTGCCCTGGATGCGAATGAGATCGAAGAATTGATGGAGAATGGCACGTCCGGAGGTCGCATTTTGCCGCAGCCGGACGGGCCGGAGGAGCCGGGAGTGCCATCTGGAAGCTGCGTCGCTACATGGGGAGCGGTCAAAGACTCCACTCTGGTGCATATTGAGGAGCAGATTGTTGATATAGACAAGAGGTTCAGCGTTGATGTCCGGGTAAGTAACGTGAAGAACCTGGCCGGATTCCAGATAGATCTGCACTATGATCCTTACTACCTTCAGTTTATAGGAGCACGGGAAGGAAAAACGCTCTCACAAGACGGCGGGACGAGTTTCTGGCGGGATCCGGAGATCGATACCGAGGCAGGAACTATCACAGGCGCAGCATCCACACGGATAGAAACAGGAGGCTTTGACGTTGATGATGGTGTTTTGGCAACTTTCACATTCCAGGCCAAAGAACTGGGTCTTACAATGCTGTTCCTTGAGGATGTCAAGCTATCCGACCCGGACAGCAATTTGATCCCGCTTCTCTTTTCCAGCGCATTTATAACCATTTCACCCCCCTGGGACGTGATACAGGACTCGGTCGTTGACATTCGGGATATGGTCGCTGTAGGGCAGAACCTTTCCAACAGCCAGCTTACTGCTCTTCTCACTGTGCAAAAAGGCGCTGGATCAGTGCCGGATGTGGATACATATAATCCTGATGCAGACCGAAACGGGGTTGTGAACGTGGACGATCTCATCCTCGTCAGCAGTCATTTGGGAGAAAATTACAAAGGCTCGGACGTGGTTCAGCAAAGTCCTATCAAACAGCTTCGGGAAATCTATGGCATGATCAATGCCGCTCACTATAACTCACCAGATATAAAGAAGTTCAAAGACCATCTGAATCGGCTGATTACAATGGATCTCGACCAATTGCCGCCGGTGACATACCGGCTGCTGGCCAATTATCCCAATCCTTTCAATCCCGATACATGGATACCCTATCAGTTATCGCAGGCCAGTGATGTAACCATAAGCATTTACAGCGCATCCGGCGAGTTAGTGCGCATACTGGATCTGGGTCACAAAGAACCCGGGGCCTATATTAGTAAAGAAAGGGCTGTGCATTGGGATGGCATTAGCAGCAGCGGCGAGAAAACTGCCAGCGGCGTATACTTCTACGTAATGCGGGCCGGGGATTTCACCGCAACGCGCAAGATGATTATGGAAAAATAGTATCATATG
>Ga0272441_10007834_pt1 | contig 17212 bp, 11 predicted proteins | sample SSMProp6N_FD_193582 | JGI IMG/M metagenome (GOLD analysis project Ga0272441, IMG submission 193582) | Marine sediment archaeal communities from Little Sippewissett salt marsh, Falmouth, MA, United States - SSM-Prop-6N | ecosystem: Environmental > Aquatic > Marine > Wetlands > Sediment ...
ATAGAAAAATCGGCAAAGCCGATTTTTTATTTAAGAGAATGTCACTGCGTTCCATTCTCTACGCGTCAAGGTTATTTGGTTCGGAATTGGTTATTTCTCATGTTGTAAGTAACGATCGGCAAAGCCGGTTTTTTATTCGGAATTGGTTTATTCGGCTGATGCAGGAAACGACCGGCAAAGCCGGTTTTTTATTAACGCTTTAGCGAGTTGAGGGCGGAACGCCCGGAACAAAAAACCGCCCGCTATGCGGGTGGAAGAGAAAAGGCTTATAGAAAGGAAATCACTCCTATACAATGGCAGAGTTCAAGCCGCCGAAAAGAAAAGGAGTGATTTCATGGCAAAAAGTCTATCACAGACAAAACGGATGTGTAAGTATCATATCGTATTCACACCGAAATATAGAAGGAAAATAATCTACAACAAATACAAAGAAAGCATAGTGGAGATACTGAAAGATCTCTGCAAGTGGAAAGGAGTGGAGATCATCGAAGGGACGGCGATGGTGGATCATATTCACCTGTTAGTATCGATCCCTCCGAAATACGGTGTGTCAAGCTTCATGGGATACCTGAAAGGGAAAAGCACATTGATGATGTTTGACCGGCATGCGAATCTGAAGTACAAGTTTGGGAATCGACATTTCTGGTCACGAGGGTATTATGTGAGCACAGTAGGGTTGAAAAAAGCGACGATAACGAAGTGAAAGGGCAGGAAAAACACGACCAAAGAAGCAGAAGACCCCTTCAGGGAGGGCCAGGGTTTCGGTCCATCAGGCTTGAATAAAGTCAAAGCGGCACCTTGAGGTGCTGCAATTAAAGGATCCTTAGAAGGCCAGGTCAAGACGAGGAACTTTGAATCGGTACACCTCTGCTCTCTATTGTTGATGTTGGATATTCTACATCCCTATTTGTTTCTTTCCATGATAGCTATAGCTTCTTCCACCAGAACATCTCTTTCATCAAAAAACATAGCTTTTAGGGTTTCCATATCAATTGGAACAGTCATATCAGGAACGACTCCTCCGGTGAGTGTGTAATCACTATCAAGTAAAATGTTACCATTCTCATCCAGAGCAGCTCCGTTTGGATAGTGAACAGTATAGCCTCCAGGCATAGTGACCTTCCCTTGTTTTATCCCAAAGGAAGCATTTGTTCCATAAAATCCCAGGACTGGTCCTCTATCCAGTGATTGCATGATTAATGGAAATCCTTCGCCGGTACTGATTGTATTATTACTGACGAGCATAACGACCTGGCCGGTATAACTTGGAGAGGAAGGTTCTACAGATAATTCACCGGTACTATGAAAATTTCCTGATTGTGTATCTTTCATAGAGAACAGTTCATAGAATAGAGGTTCTGTTGCAAAGAATGACATCATCATGGGTGCCATCTCATCATACCCTCCTACATTAACCCGAAGATCCAAGATTACGCCCGGTACATCTGCAGCAATAAATTCTTTCACTGCTTTTCGGACTTCGCCAACAGGATTGATGGGAGGGTACAGCTGTTCGCCAACTATTTGGATGTATCCATAATCGTCAGGCAATATTTCCCATATAAGATAAGATTCAAAGGTAAGGTCGCCCATATAAGAAGCTTTATCATAAGTTGAATAATTATCGTCAATTGCCGTCAGGGACACTTGTCTGACTTCCGTTTCATCTGGATTTCGGAATGTGATCGAAACAGAAGTGCCGACAGGGGCACGAGTGAGTAGACAAAGTTTGGTTATCTTTATACCTTCATTGGTTGCTGGAGGTGAATATGCCCATAAGAGTGAAACATTATCTATAGCTGTTTGTACAGGGATATAATTCCAGCTGATAATTTCAGCTCCCCATTTCATACCTGCTTCTGTGGCTGGGCTATTTTCTTCAAGAATATGGGCAACAACCTTACCGTCATCCATTTGGATAGCAGCAAAACCGAATCCCCCTCCAATCGCAGCATCTCTCAATCCGAAATCATTTCCTTCTATTTCAACATGACCATCAGGAAAAGAATATGCGTAATTTCTCAATGCAAGATAATAGGCTGCCGTATCATTAGCTTTTTCAGCAGCAATGATCTCTTCTCTATATTGAGCATGTAATGATTCCCAGTCAATTGCTTTCCATTCTCCAAAAGCATAATCTTTTTCCAGAAGATCATTCATTTCATCGAATGCTTCGCTCCAACCAAGGCTGCTGAAGTTATGATTGCTACGCTCAAACAAAAGAGCACTCACAATTCTTGGACTGTTCCCAAAAGTCCAGATACCCAAAATTGCAAGTCCCAATCCAGCAACACAGATCAATCGCCATAAAACAGCCCAGATGATCCGAATTGTGTGCAATCCTGATTTTGACTCTGGTTGTTTCCAACGAAAGGCGCATAGTGCAATAAGAATAATCGTTATTGCATAAACTGGAATCAACGTCTGATAAAAACCATCAATTATCAGATGCAGCAATGATATTATGATTAATATTGGAACACACCATTTCAACCATTTTGAGAAAAACCCGATCATGGTAAGAATAAGTACTGCAACATCTGCGATAATCAAAATAATAGTAAGAATACTTAACATACAAAGCCTCCTTGGAGATAAAGCAATGTAAGAGAGTAATGTTCCCCTTCTTGAAAAAAATTATGTCATCCAAATGGATGGCGAAATTTTTGTATTCGTAATTCTACCGATTATAGACAAGGTCATTTTTTTCGCAAACCAAAACTGCAGGAAGTAATTATTAGGATGTTAAAGAGGGGCAAGCAGATTGATTGATAGGAATTTTTAAAATCCCTATCAATTCTATTTTCCAGAAGGCTGCGAAAATCAGCTGGAAAATCAGGGAAGTCAGAGATACCTCAGGCGGTTCGGAACAGGTCCTGTACTGGTCACTATAATAAACCGGCAGAGCCGGTTTTCTATTTAAGAGAAATATCGCTGCGTTCCATGCTCAAAAGGAGATTTTCCGTTTGAATAGCCAGGTATTCATTAGGAGTTGGTGCCTGGGGCCACCCTGAAAACAGAAGGATCTGGGAGCCCTGAACCTGAGAACCTCGTACATTTTCTCAATAAGGGTTTTTGAACGGTTCACATGGTAATAAGAGAAAAAATGCTATATACTGGAACAGAGAAATTTATGTAAATTAGATTTCAAATGTAAAGTCAAATCGCTGACCTTTCATTGTTGCCAAAAAGGGAGCAGGTCATGAAAGTCAGGCGAACCATATTACTGCTGTCGGGTTTCATTTTTCTATTTACTGCTTGTAAACCTCCCACCGAACCAACAACCCCTGCTGAAGATGCCGGTATATCGGCTGAAAATCCTGTTGAGGAACCTGCTGAACAACAGGATGAAGAACCTGCACTTCCCTGGCCGGAAGATGCTGTGATTGTGACAATCACAGAGGACAGCGGGCCCGGCAGTTTTCGCGAAGCTTTGGAAGCTGCCCGGGAAAATGACCACATCGTCTTCGACCCCGCGGTTTTTCCCCCGGATGACCCTGCCGTTATCCTTCTCACTGAAGAGCTTCCCCATATCCGCACCGCAGGCCTGACCATCGATGCCAGCAATGCCGGTGTGATCCTGGATGGGAGCCGGTTGGACAGTGAATGGGTGATGGGCTTCCAGCTGGTGGAGACTGAGGCCATTACAATTATGGGCCTCCAAATTTCAAATTTTTCCGGCCCTGGTATTGGGGTTTATGGAACCAGCGATTCTGTCATCGGTGGTGACCGCAGCACAGGTGCCGGACCATGGGGGCAGGGAAACTTGATCTCGGGGAATACCATCGGGATTGATATTTCCGATGAAGGTACCATTAAAAATACCATCACAGGAAATCTCGTCGGTGTAGATCTGGAAGGGTCAGAATGGCTGGGGAATGAACGAAACGGGATTCAATTACTGGGAGGGAGTACGGACAACACGATCGGCCCGGATAACATTATTGCCAACAACGGAGAATACGGTATTTATACCTCTCCTGAGGTGACCCTTCTCAACACCAGAACCTCAAATGAAATCTACGATAACGGAATAGGCAGGGGGGAGCCATATTTTCCTTCCATTTTCGACTTCGACATCGCTGCTGGCACGATGGTTGGTGCAACCTGTCCGAACTGCGCCATCGAAGTGTTTTCGGCCAGCGGGTGGGAGGGAGAGATCCTGGAAGCCGAGACGACAGCTGATGAACTCGGGATATTTACAATCAACAAAGGCGAAGCTTTTTCCGGCCCGTTCCTGAATGCCAGAGTGACTGACGCACACGGCAATATGAGCTTCTACACATATCCGCCAACCTCTCAAACTGAGCGAATGCTGGTTGTGCAATCCGGAAACACCCAGCCGAGGACACAGTATTACTTCGCGCTCCCAAGGGATATCGCCGACAACCACATTGCCAATAATTATGACGGCATTGACTACGAAGATGATTTTACCGACCTGTCAACTTACAGGTCGGGTGTCAGCCGCCTGCGTGCTTCCACGAACGGGCTGGAACCCGAAACAGACAAGTGGGAAAATCCGGAGATGCCGCTCTCACAGGCCCAGCAGGACCATTTCACCCGCCTGGCAGAAGAAGGCATCATAGTCAACTTTGCGATGGTGTTTTGGGATAAGGAGAATCATCCCAACGGTGAAGGCCTCCCCTGCTATCGCTTCCAGACCGAGGAGGAGATCGAGCGCTGGCTGGTTTATGTGCGGTATATTGTTGAGAGCCTTCACGACCGGGTGCAGTACTTTGAGATCTGGAACGAGCCTGACATTCCCAATTACTGCCCCAAATCCATCTACCTGGATGACTATCTCAACCTTGTCCGGCTTACTGTCCCTGTAATCAGGGATGCCGCGCCCGAGGCAAAGATTATCATTGGAGGTGTTTCAGGTACTGCGTATGACGATGCATATAACTACCTTATGGGAGTAATCAGTTCAGATGTCATGCCTCTTGTGGATGTGGTCAACTGGCATCCCATGTACAATTTCACTCCGGATATCGCTCGTTTCAGGAGCTACTACTATGCCTATCCAGGCAAGATCCAGGAGATTATGGATACGGCGGCAGCCAATGGTTTTGAGGGAGAATTCCAGGCAACCGAGATCAGTTTCAACAGAAAAGTAGATCTGGGAGACGAATTTCCCACATTGACTGAAATCGAGCGTAACAAGTACTTCCTCCAATCCGCCCTTATGCACCGTGGAGAAGGGATAGACATAGGGCTGGGCAGCGGGTATTTTGTTGTTCACCGATTGTGTACTGTTATGGCCGGCGTTGAGCCTGAGGAATTTCCGGTAGAGATCGAAACAACCGCTGACCACCTGTTCAGCTACACTTTCTCCAATCAGGATGGCGAAAAGCTGGTGGCTGCCTGGAGGCATACACAGGTGGCAGAATTCGATCCGGGGATCGAAGCCACCCTTACGATCCCCGATGCCTCAGCCGGCAGGGTAGTCGCCGTTGATCTGCTCTACAACATGGAACAGGAACTTTTCTTCGAGTTAGTTGATGGGGACCTGGTCATCGAGAATCTGCTGATCAGGGACTACCCCGTCCTGATCCGTCTGGAGCCATAGGCAAGCCGCAGGACGGAAAGGAAGGGCGTTGGATCTCGCAAGAAAGTGGTTCAAGGAAAAACCGCCTCAGCCGGATTATTCTTTATGGGAAATTGCGCTCAATTCTCTGCGCGTTGGTATATCTGATACCATTTCACCTTCCAGTAGTTTCCCCGTTCCACACGGATCAGATGAATTATCGCAGTGAGAAATTTCCAGTGTTTTTCGCCTCACTGTTCGACAGTCAGCTGCAGCGAGGACTCATGGAGCAGCCCGGAATATTCATCAGGGAAGCCGTCTTCGTCAAAATCAAACCCGTCTGTAACCGTCTCCTGCAGTGAAATCCGTGAATTGATCACGTGGGTTCCTGGATCAGGCACACCCAGCGGAAAAGACCAGACTGATTTAAAGTCTGTGTCTCCATCGCCGTCGAGGTCCCCGGCTTCCTGAATTCCTCCCCAGTAATTTGATGTATCTGTGAGAGGCTGCCCATCCACAGTGATATCCATTACTGTTTCTGCAATGAAGTCGTCCACGTTTTCTTCAGTATCACAGCCCCACCCAAAAGTGAGGTAAACCGGTGTGCCGGCGGATACTACACCTTCATTTTGGGCAATATTGATACTGACAGGTTCAGGAGGTGGAATGGGGCACAGATCCTCATGTCCGGCTTCGCAGTATTCCACCTTGCCGCCTACCATCGTCATCCAGACTTTCAGGTGAGCAAGATCGTCTGGATTCACTGTCAAAGGGTTGTCAGACAGAATAATCAGGTCGGCAAACTTGCCGGGCTCCAGGCTCCCGAGATAATCTTCCTGAAAGACTGCATATGCCGGTTCGATGGTCAGCATGCGCACCGCAGTTTTAAGATCAACCGCTCTTTCGGAAGCGGAGAGCGTTTCTCCCGGGTAACAGGCAGTGCCATCTGCCTGAAGCTGCTGGTGGGTCACCAGCCCGTAGAGCGTTAGCAGGGGATTCAGCGGCCTCGGTGATGTACGGTCTGTGTGATCTACCCCCCAGCCATAATCTCCCTCCCCGTATGCATGGATTCCAAGGTTCGGAAGAACAAAACGGTTAGCCCACCAACCCTCTCTTTCGGGGCCATAATAGGCCACGTAGAAATCCTGCTCACAGGTGTTGAAATACCCGCGCACAGAGGCGAGGGGACGAATCTCTTCATATCTTGCGATCTGGTCCGGCCGCAGCCAGCTGCTGTGCTGGATGGCATGCCGGTAGACATTGTTGGATCTTCCATTGAGTGCGTACTCGATCGCATTCAGGGTGGTGTCAATGGCACGATCTCCCATGGCGTGCATCGAAACACTGAAGCCGGCTTCCTGGGCGCGTGTAACAAGCAGATTGAGCTGGTCCTGGGTGAGATACAGATTCCCGTCTGGTTTGCAAATCTCAGGCAGCTCGCGCTGGAATGCTTCTTCATAGGGCAGGGTCAACGCCGGGCAGCCCCGGAGTTCTCCGGCGGCACCGTCGACAAAGATCTTTACTCCGGTTACACGGATTCTGCTGTCATGGTCAAGGATGGGGCCGTTCTCTAATGGCCATAGCGGCTCAACGAGAACGGTATGCCCGTCTTCAAGAAAGGCGAAATTGATATTAGTAAACACGTTTACCCTGAGACGCAGCAAACCTGCCTCCGAAAGCTGCTGTAAATCTCTAATAAAACTTGCTTCGCCGACCATTTCGTTTACGGTGGTAAGGCCATAGCTCAAGGCAGCGTCCATGGCCTGGTCATAATCTATCCTGCTATCCCCATGTCCACCTTTGATAACGTGGGTGTGACCATCAATGAAACCCGGGAGCAGGGCAGCCCCGTGCAGGTCGATCGATTCTGTATCCGGGCCTTCCAGGTCAAGGATTTCCTCGTTTTCTCCAACTGCCAGGATCGTTTCTCCCCGGATGGCGATCGCCTCGGCAGTAGTGAAGTCCTCGTCTACCGTCACGATGGTCCCATGATGAAAGATGATGTCTGCATGATTTGACTCTTCTGTTGTTCCGTTGCAGCAATCTGAGCAGCCAGCTATAACCAGCAGCATAGGGAGCAATGGCAAAAGCTTTTTCATAATATCTTTTCCCCTGAAAGCAGTTTGTATTGAAGCGGCTGTGATTATTTTTCTAGCCGAAGACTAATCAAAAAACTAATCTGGTGCGCAAGTTTTAATCGGACTCTCAATAATTTTGGTCTCCAGGCATTTATTATTGATTGCCATCAGGAATATCCAAACGCACAACGGCATCATGATTATCAGCAGATGCCAGTGGTAGAGAGTCAACCGTACCAGGCAAGATTATTCAACAAAGTTTGTGTTCTGTTTGTTACAGTTATTTTGTATTGAGATGGGGATTGGATGGTAGGCATACTTTCGATCGTGAATTTGACCACTTCTTCTATTTCTGGTTTTTATTATACAGCTATCCGGTTTGGATTTGAATCGGCCTGATGGTAAAGCCGGCATTCCATGCCGGCCGAAAGTCTTCAGACAGGAAGCTTTTCAGAATTCCCTTGATTACACCAGCAATGAGGGAGAAAGTGGTTCGACTGGGATTCAAAACCGCCCCTAAACAGAACCCATCAATAACGAGGGGTTCTGATATATATTGCGGTTAGAATTTCGGGTGGGATTGGAGGAGTACCTCTCTCAATCCCCATACCCCAATTTGAGTACAATCGGATAATCTTTCACAAGCAGATCAGGAATGATCAGCTGGCTGCCGTCGACTTCGAAGTCAAGCGGCTGGGTATAGCCGTGCAGCACATCGATCCCCGTCACGCTTACAGGCATCTCTTCCTCGAAGGTAAAAGTCAAAGTCGCATTAACACCAGGGTCGTATTCCACGGCAGCACCGTTGGTCCATACGGTAAACAGCCGGTCCCTGTTGCTCAGCGTGAAACCGTATGACAGGATATTGTTTGCCGCGCTGCTGATATCCACATCCATGCTGGCTGCCTGATGACCGGCCATTACGGTAGAGAGGTTCCGGACAGTGTGGTAAACCAGCTGGTATCTCGCATCCACGTCAACACCTGCAGAGATATCCATCCCCAGATGCATCAGGATGCCGCGGGCATAATATTTCGGCATCACCAGGTCTTCGTAGACCCAGGGCTGGCCGGGGTCGGCATTCCGGTTCCCCCGCCATGTCAGTTCATCTACCCGGTACTCTCCGGTGAACCCTGCATTGGCAGCAAGACTCTTGATCTGATCCGCAAAGGAGGGATAGTTGAGATAATAACTTGCCCCGTTTTCGTATGCCGGTGATGGGCCGTAGAACGGATGCCAGGTGAGGCCGTCCACGATTGGCATGATCTCGTCAGAAGCAGCAATGGTTCGCAGGTAGGACGCAGAGGCGGGACCATCTGTGCCGGATGGCGCGCCGATAAATACCCTGGCTTGGGGATCGATCGATCGGATTTCCGGGACCACCAGGGAAACGAGTAAGATGTAGTTTTCCGGTTTGATGCCCTGGGTGCAGGCGAAGTTGTCAGGCTCATTCCAGATCTCATACTCATGGACGCCGTGATTGCTCAGGTATTCAACGGTGTCCCTGATATATTGAAGGTAACCTTCCGTTTCAGGGTCTCCGGGGCCTGCATTTACAAACCTTTCACAGGGTACTTCTTCCCCGGCGTTCTGTGCGTCCTTGTTCCAGAAACTGATGATGTAACTGATGGTTAAATCATGGCTGTTAAAGGCATCAATACATGTATCGTTGTTTTCATCAAGATGCTCGGTACTTTCGGGATTAACAGGCATTTCCATTTCGTTGAAGGAGAAACGGATGTGTTTGATACCCAAACCTCCAAGATGATGCAAAAGAGGAGAATCCTCCAGGCAATAAAACCAGCAGTAAGGATAGAATCCATGCTGGCCGATGCGGTTGTCCTCAGATATCTCCATTGATGAAAGTGACGTAAGGACTTCTGATATAGAGGAGGTCCCCTCCTGCATCATGAGGTCCCAGTTTTCATCTGGCGTCGGTAACGAGAAATTGCTCGTACTACCTTCCTGTGTTGTCGCTGTGGCTTTGACGCTTGAACCCGAGAAAGAGGTATCTGCAGTGTATGTAAAGCTGCCGTCCGATCCGGCAGTCACGCTGCCTTCGTAGAACTCGGCCCAACTCCCTTCTCCGGAGAAGATCTCGACCTCACAGTCCGGGCAGGCTATCCCGCGGGCTGTTCCAGCAGGGTCAAATGAGAGGATCACAGGGGCATTTGTAAAACCTGAAACCGGCGGCACCATTCTGAGGACTGTATCCTGTCCATAGATCAGATTTTGCGTGATGGTGGTGCCCTCTGTGTTTCCTGTATTGATGTCGATGCTGGGTGCGCCGCAGTAGGCGATTTCATTGCCGGGCCCGATTACATTTCCCGGGGAGTTATCCAGGATCTGAATGCCGGTGTAGGTAAGACCAACATGGTCATTGAATTCAACACCGATCCGGTTTCCGGCAATGGTATTGTGACTGCCCCCTTTCTGGATGATGATGCCGTCACGGCTTCCTGTGATCAAATTTCCCTGGCCGAGAGGTCCTGCACCAATATCAGGGTTGCCGCCGATGAGATTGTGTTGGGCATTCTCCCATAATGTGATGGCAGTTCCTTCGAAATTGATGATATGTAGCCCCTGTATAGTAATGTGTCGGGCGTTGATACTAAGGGCGCCGTATTCTGCCCCGCCGCCATCCAGAATAACACCAGCGTCGCTTGCGTCAATGGTAAGGTGATCCCTGTTGAGTTCCGGCAGTATTTGCAGGATCATGATCGCAGCTGGCGCTTCAGGGTTGAAGACTTCCGGATCGAAGGTGATGGTGTCGTAAGGTTCCGCGTTGTTCAGGGCCTCTCGAAAACTGCCGGCTCCACTGTCTGTCGTGGTGTTAATGATGATGATCTGTCCCCGGGGAGTGGGCGTGTCTGTTGGTGCGGTGACTTCCTGAGGGACTGTGGTTGTTGCTGGTAAAGGTATCGGGGAGGAGGGGGTTTCAGGCGAGCAGGCAGCGATGATGATTGAAAGTGAAACCAGCAGTGTGAAGGTCCTTTTCATGGCTTTTCCCTTTCCTGGGGGTCAGATCAAGATGGGATGTTGAGCTGCAGTGGGTTTGCCCGATACTATTCGAGGTTTTTCTGATTGTTCCAGTATACAATAATTTCCCCCTGATTGGTTTTTGGAGATGATAGTTCAAAGCAGAATCAAGACCCGTTTACGATCAAGCCTGACCCCTCCATAATTGAGGAAAGCCTCAGACCTGATGGGTTCTGCGTTTTGTTTGTTTTTGGAACAGGTGGCGAGAAACGAAACAGGAAGTTACTGTGCGTTTCCAACTACCTGGGTCAGGACAATTTTTTCATGCTCTTCCAGCCCCATCAGTGCATGCAGTTTGTCCCTGTTGACCAGGGACAGGACGACAGTGCTCAGGTTTGAGCCGGCACAATAGAGGTACACATTCTGGCTGATATAGCCGGTATCAACCCACGCGCTGAACTTCTTCGCTTCCATGCTCCGCAGAAAAGGACTTTTCATCCTCGACAAATCTGCAACATAAACAAGTCCCATGGGTGCAGATTTCATCATTTTCTGGGTGCCGGTATGCTGCCTTATATCCTCTGTGGTAATTCCGATTAGCTCGTGGTTTCCTTCGTTGTATAAAAACACGCCGTCTTTCAGCAGTACATACACCCGGATTTCCTGTGAATTGCATGCTGAAGGTGCGGTTCTTTTGCTTTTTACTTTGCCATAAGGCTCTTTTGTTATGCCGCAGGCTGCCCATAGAAGATTCGAAAGATCCTGCTCCGAGACAGGAGTATCTTTCCACTTCCTTATCGATCTTCTCGTCTCTATTGCTTTCATCAGCGGAAAATTTAAATCCAGCTGTGGCTCAGGCAGTTTGATAATATTTTCCATGTTTTCGTACCTGCGTTCCCCGGCGTTAATTTCTGTAACCGGGGCCTTTGAAGAATTCGCTCTATTATAGTGCATGATAAAAATTAGGTTCCGCTCGGTACCCGTTGCCCCATCAAAGGAACAGGGAATCAATCATTTTTTAACTTTAAGACTGGCGTTCAGCCGGCATAGCAGCCGGTTCCGGTGCACTGCCAGACTTCTGCCAATCGATATCCGAAGCGGGTTCCCGGGCTGCATAAGGGGACTGAAATTATGAGGCGCTACGGCCCCTTGGCCCGGATGTAATCCGTTACATCGCTGTTGTATACGACTTCTTCTACCTGGAAGATGGCCCACGGCGTACCCTGATCAAACCAGGTAACAGCACCTGTCACGGGGAATACTTCGCCGTTGAGCCTGCCCCACTCCTTCACGTTGTTGATCCAGAGTATTTTTTCACCACCTTCAGCATCACGATAACGCATTGACTCCATGAAGCTCAAGAGCCCTGTCTCCGGGTCAAAACGTACGATGAAGCGCTGCTCTTCCGTTTCCCCGAACGGAACAACCAGGACGGCGGTTTCGTCGTCGATCTCTTCCCAGCTGACTGCGGGATCTGTCACAAAGATAGAGGGCATCCACATGGATTCAGCCCAAAGCCCCAGATTTCCGCCCTGGTTTACCTGCTCGCCCTCAAATATACCGAAAGGGATTTCCATACGGCCGTGGCCGTCGAGGTAGGATTCGTTCACCTTCATGATCGGAAAGCCGAAGATGGTTGCTTCGATATAGTGGCGATATCCCTGGCCGGCAATATGGGTGAAGCGGAAACGTGCCGGAAACGTTATGCCGTTTACACGCATTGAAGCCCTGCCGCTTATCACTGCAGAATGGATCACCGGTACGTTTTCACCATAGATCTCCAGGTAATAGCGTTCCACTGCAGATGGTAAATTTTCGGGAAGCGGAATGGTATCAGCAGGTGACGTTCCTGCCGTATAGGACGGGAAGGGGGCTGGCTGTACTTTAAGCCCGATCCAGAAAAGAATGATCAGTGCCAGGATGGTTGTGATCGTGTAAACAAGATATTTCATTTTATTGTTCCTGAACTTTCTCCTTGATGAATACAAGGATTTCAAAAATGAATCGTTTTTACAAACACGAAGCCCTGCTGATTATTTTTTACAGCAGCTCCTGGTTCTGAGCCCTTACCAGAGTCTGCAATGCCCAATACGCAAACCTCGCGAGAAGCGCTTCAGTTACAGTTAAACATGCGCCATCTTCGAATCACCTGGACAATCAGGCGTGTCCTGGCCCCGGATGTGTTCTGCATGATTTTCATCCCATAAATACATTATAGGTATGCTCTTTTCCAGAGGAAACGTCTTTCTTCCCTATTGTTGAGTGAAAGAAGGAACTTTATTCCGTTATGAAAAAAAAGGCTGAAAGGGTACTTTCAAAAAATCCCAGCCTGCCGGTACTCAAACCTGGAGGAGACCAGTGACTGATCTGGCCGGAAAATGATCTTGACAAAAAGTATATTTAACTATACTATGTGTATAGTTTACTATACATTACTCTGGAGAAGGAATTATCGTGGAACTGGGAAACAATATCCGCAAATACCGTTTTGAACACGGTGAGCTATCTCAGCAGGACCTGGCTAATGCTGTCGGGGTGACAAGGTTGACGATTCATTCCATTGAGACAGGCAAGTTCAACCCGTCTACTCTGCTGGCACTCAAGATAGCACAATTTTTCAACGCCAGATTCGAGGACATATTCTTTATAGCAGATGAGGAAAACCAACAATGACACGTTTTAATAAGCTAGTAAAAAATGCCAGCGTAGTACTGGCGATAATCGGGCTCGGTTTTTTTGTATATGATATTGTAATTTTTTTGCGCCTTCAGCCGCGTATGGTCGTTTTTGATGTTCTGACACAGGCTGAAGAAAACCTGTTCTTTGTAACAGGAGCCGGTCTTCTTGTGTACCTTGGATTCTGTATCAGTGCACTCCTGCATATCGCGAATTATCTGAGAAAAGCACCTGAGGTGAAGTTTAGGTACATTGCCCTGGTCGTCGGAATCGTCCTGTCACTGCTGTTTGTATTTTCGGATTTTGCCCTGATGAACGATATCGTGAAACAGTATCGACTGGGCCTTTCCCAGCCGGAGTGGCTGCTGGTATATATACTGATAGGCTTCCAGGTTGTCACTCTCTGTGTATACCTGATTGTCCAGCGGGTTTCCCTCAGTAAGGAAGTTCTTTTACAGCAGGTTGCGCTTGACAGCAATATCTACCTGGCTGCACAGTATATTGGCCTGGTTTGTGGCTTTATGGGCCTGTCATTTTCTGTTCTGGGTTTTATTTTTCCCGGAGGATGGAATCTTACCGTTCATACAACAATCACTATGATCATACTTTTAATTCCGTATGCACTGGCAGTTGGATACTGGCTGATCACAAAAATCCAGGAGAAGAAGCTTCTTTACGATGAGAAGCAGCTTCAGGATATTGGCAAATCATCGTTTCTTACACTTATCGTAAGCGCTGCTATCATGATAAGTCTTTTCATTGCCAACTATAACAATCTGGCGGGGATAACCAGCATGCTTTGGCTGCCTGTTTTGTTGTTTTCCATATTGTTCCTTTTTTCTCTGGGAAATATTTATTTCAGCTGGAAGGAGTAGGCATTAAAAGTACAATAAAAAAAAGGGGGAAGCAGCGTGGCAGACAGGACGGGAGTGAAGGTGGGAACCCCAATCCTCACAGGATTCATTTCTGCCCCGCCTCATATTTATAGTCTCCACGGGCAAGCAGCAAGATTTCACATTTTACCAGCCGGATTAATCGGAGCCTGTATCCCATTTGCGGATTGTTCCGTCTGTGCTGCCTGTATACAGGGAAGTGCCGTCAGCAGAAAAAACCATACTGCGGATCTCTCCGGTGTGACCCTGGAGAAGAGATACCATCTCGCCTGTGGCGGTATCCCATATCTCGACAATACCGGAAGTGCAAAACCGCTCCGGTGGCCGGTCTTCCCATTGATAGAACTGTACGCCATCACAGCTGCCGCCTGCGAGTAGTGAACCATCCATTGTGAAGGCAAGGCTGTGGTATTCGGTCATGGCCCCGCCAAAGGTATGTATCTGTTCGTATGTATCTGTTTCAAACACGCTGACCTCACCGGATTCACAGGGCCCATATCCTCCAGCCGTGCAGTTAGCGGCAGCAACTATGGATCCATCCGGGGAGTACACAACAGGTTGACTGATTCGATTGGATAAAGCTTCAAACCCGGCTGCATATTCGCGAGTTGTACTATCATAAACTCTGAAGTGGCGGCCTTCGCTGACGAGCAGCTGGGTTCCATCCGGTGAGACTATCAATCTGGAATCACGGCCGACCTCATCCTCGACAATATCAATCCCTGCTCCGGACGCTACATTCCAGCGCCGGATATAGTAATAGGTTGTTCTGTCGATATTTCCTGAATAGCCGACATACAAAAACCGGTTGTCGGGAGAGAAGACCAGATTATAGATAATGGGGTAGTCATTGTTCCAGGACAGGGTGCGAACAAGACTTCCATCAGTCCCATTCCGAATCTGTACAGTGTTCTCTACGCAGTTTCCGTCTTCCCTCTGGAGGCATACAGGATCAGCGTATAAGTTCCAATCCGGCGACAGCGAAAGCCAGGGAGAATAACTGTCATCCTCTTTGAATGGGATCTCATTAAGCAGTTCGGCAGATTCAGGATCAAACGAAAGCAGGGAGTATCCACTGTTCACAAGCAGAACCGTGTTATCAGAGTTGAATTGCATCGAAACCGCCGTGGACATATTCGATGCCCAGGGTTCGCTGAAAACGGAAGCGAACCAGGGATCAGCGTCCCGCCGTGGTGAGGAGCCGTAATGAGGCCCGGTTGATGATACAGAATCCGGCGGGTTGCTGCCGAAGAAAGTATGGCTGCCCATCGGTTCTCCCTCGGGGAGGCCCAGGATCTGTACGTCCCATATAAGACGGTAGCCGTGACCGCCGATAGGCAAGTATATTCCCTTGTCTATGCGCGTTTGCTGAATACAGACAACAGATTGGATTTCGTCGGAATTGGAAGGGCTGCCGATGGTATCAACTGCCTGCCATCCGGTTTCTTCATCATAATCTTTTTCCAGCAGCATTACGGAGGGAGAAGCCGCTGCCCAGGTCCACCGGGTAATGGGTCCATCCGTAACTGCCTTGTCACACAGGGAACCAGCCTCAGCGAGAAAATCGTCGCTTAATTCGAGTCCGCCCCGCAGCGTGGGAGCGGGGGTTGCTGTTGGCGGCTGCGGGCTGGCTGTTACGGTTGTTGTTGGAGCGGATTTGGAAGGACTTGCTGTGGCTGCAGCTTGTTCTGATTCCTCAGCAGTACTGCAGCTTGTCAATAGCACAGTAAGAAGTACCAGTAAACCAATTTTATTTTTCATTGGAGGACCCTTAAGATTAAAAGATTTCGAGTATATGAGTATAGAAGATAAAAAAAACAAGAAACAAATACAGTTAAGTCTTATTGATAATAATACTCCTCAGGAGGAAGTTCTTCCGTTAAATACCGATTAAGAACCGGCATAAGAACCAAGTCTGAATCCGAGTGGAGGATTCAGACTGAATTCTGTTCATATTCCCTTTGTTGTTCTTGGTCTATACAATCTCGCACTGGCTGAGAAAACCAGGTCAGTGTGAGGCGATGATTTCCACCCGATCAACAGTCATCCACATTTTCTTCGATCGCATCGATGATGTCGATTTCCTCATCACCAGTTTCCGCTTGATCCAGATTCTCTACCTGACCTGGTTCTTCTACCTCTTCCTCTTCCACAACCATGCCCTCTTCTTCACCATCCATCTGTGTCAGGACGTATACCAGCAGCAGGGCAAGGCCGAAGAAAACGGGGATCAATCCGATCAAAGTCAACGCCCACGCATTCTGCATTGCAAGCGGGAGCACACCAGCAATCAATGCAAGGCCGATCGCTGTTATACCGATTCCCCAGCGGAGCAAGTCTTTGCCGCCGTTCTGATTCTCAGGATAAGGAAGGCCTTGCTCGGCAAGAGCGATAATTTCCTTATGTCGAAGATAGCGCAGGAAGGCTATCAGCCCGAAGACAATCAGGAAAGCACCCAGGCCACCGATGCATAGATGATATCCATTCATGTTCATATCTCCTCCTCCTACCCTTCGCCAACCAGGTAACCGAAGGTGATCGAGCCGCTGTCGGTATTGGCAGTCAGTTCGCTTCCACCGCCGTTTACAGTACCTGCCCAGTGTTTTTCATCCAGCTCCCCGCTTACGGTAATAGAAAATTCCGAGGTGATATCTCCAAAACCAGTCTCCAGATCCACCGTCAGTGCAGTGTCGTCAGGGATATAAATTTCGATATCACCGAAATTTGTTTCCAGGTAATGCGGCCCCGTGCCCAATGAGCCCTCAAAGATGATTCTGCCGCTGTCTGATTTAAGGTTGAGCTCGGCTTTTGCCGCATTGTGTACAGTTATATCACCAAACCCTGTTTCGGCATTAATCTCACCTGAACAGCCCTCAATACTGATCCAGCCCGAATCGGTGTCCAGGTCATAGGAGAAAGCAGAAGCGCGGTTGAGTTTGATATCCCCGAAATTGCTTTCAGCCGTCAATCCGTTTTCCACTTTGATATCCAGCAATTCGATTTCACCGCTGTCAGTCGAAATCTGCAAGCTGCCTGCTCCTCCCCCTGTAAACTGG
>Ga0272441_10007836_pt1 | contig 17211 bp, 11 predicted proteins | sample SSMProp6N_FD_193582 | JGI IMG/M metagenome (GOLD analysis project Ga0272441, IMG submission 193582) | Marine sediment archaeal communities from Little Sippewissett salt marsh, Falmouth, MA, United States - SSM-Prop-6N | ecosystem: Environmental > Aquatic > Marine > Wetlands > Sediment ...
TTTTGATGACATAAAGATAATGGCAGGGCTCCGATTCAGGTATACCAGGGTTGATCCCTGGGGAGGACGAAGTTTTGATATTGACGATGACAGAAATAATACACACCTGTCCGATGTTGTATCAGCCCCTACCCTTATTGAGGAGCTGGGTATCCAGGACCAGGACGGATGGATAAACACGGTAAAAACAGGAATAGGATACGACACAAGGGACTATGAGCCTGATCCCGGGGACGGTATTTTCACAGACGCGGCAATTGTTGCGGCTACAGGTATAATCGGCTCAGAGTATGAATACCTGAGGCTCACATTATGCTTCCGGTGGTATAAGACCATTTTACGGGATGTAACACTGGCAATGCGGGCAGCAGCTACAACAGTATCCGGCAGCGTGCCCTTTCATGAACTGGGATATTTCAGTTTTCTCACGGAGGACCAGTCCGCACTGGGAAACAGCAGGACCCTGAGGGGATACAGGTCACAGAGATTTGCCGGAAGGAGCATGACAAATGCCAATGCTGAGATCAGGTGGGAGTGTATAGACCTTGTCGCAATGAAACAGCGGTTTGCCCTTAAGATTATTGCATTCTGTGATACAGGAAGTGTATTCAACAGTATGGAGGAATCCATTGATACATGGAACAACTACCGTACAGGCTACGGAGGCGGGCTGGCAGTAACATGGAACCAGGCGTTTGTGCTGCATTTATACGCGGGATTCAGCAGAGAGGACAGGTCAATTTCAGTGGATGCAGGACACGCAATATAACAGGCGGGTCTGCGTGTCAGACTCTCCGTATGTAACGTATAATGTCAGTTGCCTTCATTGCGGGAAAATTTTCCTCAGCGCTGTAAAGATCAGCGGCCCTGCCGTGGATCCAGGCGCCTGTGCCCGCAGCGTCAAGTGTATCCAGTGTGCCCAGCATGAGTGATCCGATAATACCGGAAAGCACGTCTCCGGAACCGGCTGTGGCAAGGAGAGAGCTTCCTGTTGTATTAATAAGTGTGCGGGAACCGTTTGAAATTACTGAAGCGGGTCCCTTAAGCACTGCTGTTGCATGTGAATGCTCTGCGAGACTGCGCGCTGATGCGAACCTGTTGCTCCTGATCTCCTGTGTGTCAATACCAAGAATACGTGAAGCTTCCATGAAATGGGGTGTTATTATGAATTCGGTGCCGCTTTCCGGGATGCCGTTTCCGGAGTATTCTGCAAAATGGTAAAGACCGTCTCCGTCAATGAGGACTCTCCCGAGTCCGAGTTCTGAGCTTTTTTCCATAATGCATCTGAATATCTCCCATGAATATTCATCCCGGCCCATACCCGGGCCAATGACAAGGGCGTCGTATCTCCTCCTGCTGAAAAAGTCCTCTATGCTCCTGCAGATGTCTCCTGTATCAAGTGCCGCGGTGATCATTTCAGGGACCCGTCCTGCAATACGGTCACGCGCCTTTTCCGTGGTAAGAAGGGTAAGCAGGCCGACTCCCTGTTCGAGCGCGGCCATGGCTGTCATTATTATCGCGCCCTCCATGCCGTCAAAACCACCGATAAGCAGCAGGTGACCGTGGTCTCCCTTGTGGATGTCCTGGTCAGGGTTGCTCAGAAGCCTGGAACGGGCGTATTCTTCAGTCACAAGGTCTGTGCTGAGATTTTCCGCATCCGTGAGTGACGGCGGGAAACCGATATCAGAAACTATCATCCTGCCGGTATATGATTTTCCCGGATATGTAACAAGTGATATCTTCGGAAGTCCCATTGTAACAGTAAAATCAGCCTGAACTGTTTCTCCGTCAGGGGCCTGCCCGTCTGAAGGAAGGCCGCTTGGTATGTCCACACACACAACAGGCACGGATGATTCATTAATACTGCGTATAATTCCTGCAGCAGTACCGCGCATGCTGCCGGAAAATCCGGTACCTGTAAGGGCATCAACAACAAGGTCATAATCAGAGGGTTCGGGTGAGAGCCCGGGTTCAAGGTCCAGGAATGTGACAGGAACATTACTGTTTACACACAGGTCATGATATATCCGGGAAGATTCAGTGAGTTTTTCATAAGGTCCTGTACAGAAGAGATGTACCTCCCTGCCCGCGTTAGAGAGATAGTAGGAAGCCACAAATCCATCGCCACCGTTATTGCCGGTGCCTGCGAAAACAGCAATGTTGAGGGCTTCAGGGTATTTATCCAGTATTAAGTCAGAAACGGATTTTCCGGCAAAAGCCATAAGGACTGTGCCGGGCATTCCCCTTTCTTCGATAGTTATTCTGTCGATTTCCCGCATTTCAGCGGCTGTTACAACCTTCATTGGCTACTCCCACTCCATTATCTCGACGCCGGACCTGGTGACTGAATAAGAATAGAGCTTTCCGGATGGATCGCCCATAACGCGTGTGTAAAAGTTGTTCCCCTGGTTGAACTCCATGAGGATATTATTAATGATGTCGCCCTTCATGTTGCAGACCATGAATTTCACCTCGCCATTGTAGAGGTTCCAGAAATAGATATATTTATCATCAACAATATTGAAAAGGACGTTCTTGGGGTCAGGTATCTGCTGCACCATTCTAACTATTTTTTTAGCGGGAAGTGAATATTCAAATATCTTGCGGTATTTAAGCCTGAGGCCGTGATAGTATGACACTGATATAAGTATGCGTTCACCGTCATTAAATGTTTTTACGTTTTCGATCCTGCCCTTGTAGAGGTTGCTGTCAACACGCTCTTCAAAGGAAAGTTCACCCAGGTTAGTGTAAAAATCACGCTTTTTACCGCTGAACCTGAAAACGTCCCATGTATCAAAGGAGCGAGTAATAACAAAGAGCCTTCCCCGTTCGTCAGCAGAAAGGTCCTCAATATGATAAAAAGGTATATCCGGGGTACCCTTCCGTCCAAGGGTATACTGGAGTTCGCCGTCACTGTTGAATACAAGTATATATGAAGGCGAAAAGCTCATCTTGTGTCCGTTTTGATCCCATTTGCCGGAACCGGAACGGGTAAACCTGTTCTGAACATAGATGTTATGATAGTTGTCAATATATATCTGTCCGATAATACTGAAGCGGAACGGGACAAAGCGGTATATGTCATCCTTGCTCTTGCTGCCTGATCCGATGATGACCTGTGTTTTACCGTCAGAATCAAGAACCTGCACACGCTTAAGGGTGTTGTCAACAGTGATGATCCTGTTATTGTATATTCCAATATCAAAGGACATGTTTTCAAGCCCCAGGTCATCGGTTTTAAGAACGATTTCACCGGGTCCGGTACCGTTTTTAATAAAGGCGTAATTTCTGGAACTTATGTCAGTGACCTTCCACTGACTGCAGCTGATGACAGTAAGACATATGATAAGTGATAACGGGAGTTTTAATTTCATTGTAACCCTGCAGTTGTCTATAGATACATTTATTGATAACGATTTGAAACCGGGACACGCAATTTATCAAGATAATTTTTCATGAGATATATAAAAGTATGCGTGTAAATGGGTATGAGGGTCATGGAAAGTGAGGAAATTGCGGTGGTATATGGGCCTTTCATGTGCGGAAAGTGAGGAGATTGAGGGCTGTCCCAAAAGCCCCCTAACACACTTCGACTCGGCTCAGTAAAACGCCCGAAGGGGGCACTATCTTTGAATTTAAAAGTCCCCCTTTGGGGGATTTAGGGGGTTAATAGAAAGCATGCTGCTCTAATGACAGGATAGCTATATACTTTCTGGAGAGCCATGACAGTATGGACCTTTCATGTGCGTAAATTGCAGCGATTGCCCGCCGCCTCCGGCGGCGGGGATAATATGGACCTTTCATGTGCGGAAATTGCGGTGATTGCCCGCCGCCTCCGGCGGCGGGTGTATGAAGTACTTTTTAGATGCAAAAGGTTGAAGCATAATTAAATTAAAAAGATATACAATTTTAAATATTTGGGCCTTTATTTGATTTTATTACCTTGACAAAAAAAAATAAGCGGGTAATAAAAATAAAATTAATATTGGGAAAATTAATTATCATTTAAGGGGAGAGGTATGGATTTTAAACTGACGGAAGAACAGGAATTAGTAAGGGATACGTGCAGGCAGTTTGCGGAAAATGAACTCAAACCGTTTGCAGCGGAATTTGACCGGAACCATTCATTTCCGGAAGAACAGGTTAAAAAACTGGGTGAACTGGGTATGATGGGAGTGGTATACCCTGATGAATACAATGGCGCGGGAATGGACTATATAAGTTATGCGATTGCCGTGGAAGAACTTTCAAGGGCATGCGCATCAACAGGTGTTATTGTATCAGCGCACAACTCTCTATGCCTTTCACCGATTTACTATTTCGGAACAGAGGAACAGAAGAAAAAGTACCTTACAAGGCTTACAACAGGTGAGTGGATAGGATGTTTCGGTATAACAGAACCTTCAGCAGGAAGTGATGCGGCAGGCACACAGACCACGGCTGAGCTTAAAAACGGAAAGTGGGTACTTAACGGTACAAAGAACTTTATCACAAACGGCGGGCAGGCCCAGGTAGCTGTTGTAATCGCGGTAACAGAAAAGGGAATCGGGCACAAAGGACTGACATTTTTCATAGTTGAAAAGGGAACACCCGGTTTCAGCATAGGCAAGGCAGAGGACAAACTCGGTATACGGGCATCATCAACCACTGAGCTGATATTTGACGACTGCGAGATTCCGGAAGAGAATATACTCGGCGAACTCGGACAGGGATTTAAGATCGCAATGCACACCCTGGACGGCGGCAGGGTCGGAATAGCAGCACAGGCACTGGGGATCGCGCAGGCGGCCCTGGATGAGGCAGCGACTTACGCGAATGAAAGAATTCAGTTCGGCAAACCTCTGTCCGGAAACCAGGCAATACAGTGGATGCTGGCGGACATGGCAACTGAAATCGAGGCATCAAGGCTTCTTGTATACAAGGCTGCGCAGCTGATAGGGACCGGGGAAAGACAGAGATATTCGAGATACGCGGCAATGGCGAAGCTTTTCGCGTCAGAGACGTCACACAGGGCAACACATAAGGCCATACAGATATTCGGAGGTTACGGATACACTGCTGATTACCCGGTAGAGAGGCTTTACAGGGACTCACGTATCACTGAAATATACGAAGGGACCTCAGAGGTCATGAGAATGGTAATATCAAACAGTGTGATCCGGGACTATCAGACATCATGATACACAGGGCCTGTGAATAACCGACGAAAGAGGCTGTTCATGAAATCACTGTAAATTTTTAAAGGCCATGATTTAGAGAAATTTTGAGTAAAGCGGCACTGCGGGTGTCGCTTTACTGTTGACAATTATATATATTTTAAATAAGAGAATTGACGTACAGAAATAAACTGTGATTACGGCATTATAAATTTTGATGCCGGATGATCATGAGGAAACGGTAAAATCATATGGGGATATTAAAGGATGTCGGGGACGCCCTTGTAAAATACGGGGACGTTCTTGTTAACAAGACTGAGGAATACACGAGAATCGCAAAGTTGAGCCTTGATATTAAAAGACTTGAAGGAAGGCGGGATGATATATACCGCGATGTGGGAAGGCAGGTCATTGAGGGACTGTCCGGGGACGAAACCTCATTTACCAGGGAAAACGAATTTATCGCGGAAAAGCTTGCCCTGGTTTCGGACCTGGAATCAGTAATGGAACAGAAGAACGCTGAATTAAACACCCTGAAACAGGAGTCATCACAGAAACCGGGCGAGGAAGACCCGGTTGGATGATCTGAAATAATCAATGCCTGTTTCAGTTAAAAAAGTCATTTCACATATATCAGGTTCGGGGAATTCTTTCAGCAGAAAAGAGCTTTACGATATCCTTGCAGGTAATACTGCGGGGAGCGGAAAACAGCGAAAGGGGCGAAGCAGAAAGAAATATTCTTCTCACCGGGACATAAGGAACATTGATGAGGCAGTGTCCGCGCTTGCGTCAATAGGACTGCTTACCAGAAAGGGAAAGACCTTCCGGAAAAAGAAACCATTCAGCGTTACAGGCACAATGCATGTTAATACACGCGGCAGCATTATCGTATCAACTGATACAGGGTATGATGTGTCTGTTGATCCTGAAAAGAGCGGGTCCGCGCATAATATGGACCGTGTAGCTGTAACTATAACGGATTTCAGGCGCGGTGATTTCAGGGGCTCTGTTGATAAAATTCTGAAAAGAAACAGGAGCCTGTACGCGGGACGCGTAGTGAAAAAGACCGGTGCCACTGTGTATTACAGTGTGCTCGACATGCCCGGGCAGGCGGAGCTCTGCTCTGAACGATCTGAAACTGAACCTGAAACAGGCGACTTTGTCATGATGAAGCTTACAGGCAGGATGAAGTCAAACAGGCCGGAATGTGTACCTGAGCAGATTTTCAAGTCTGACGATGAGTCCTGTGACATTATCAGGATAACAGCCAGGCATTCTTTGCCGGGCCCTCACCCTGAATATGAAGAACTGAAGGGCATTGAGCAGAGGGTGCCTGATTCTGAACTGAAAAACAGGAAGGACTACAGGTCATTATATACAATAACCATTGACGGCGCAGACGCGAAAGATTTTGATGATGCACTTTCCATACAGTACACGGGGGAGAGTACCCGCGTTTTCATCCATATCGCTGATGTTTCAGCGTACGTGCCCATGGGCAGCGTGATAGACAGGGAGGCGAATAAGAGAGGGACAAGTATTTATCTGGGATCAGGGGTAATACCGATGTTCCCGGAACGGCTTTCAAATGATCTCTGTTCTCTTGTTGCCGGGAAGGACCGATACACAATGACAGCTGAAATATCATTTGACAGTGAATCCAGAATGACAGGCTGCGCATTTCACAGGGGAATAATAAACACGGACAGACGCCTTACCTACACGCAGTCCGCAAAAATAATGGATTCTGAACCTGACTCTGAAACAGGAAAAGTCCTGAACAGGATGCATGAACTGGCAAAGGCCCTTAAGGCGGACCGCCTGAGGAACGGCCGCATTGACATGAACCTTAATGAGGGGGAAATGGTTTTCGATGAAAACAGGATACGGGACATTGTAAAGGTTGAACGCTTAAAGAGCCATATGATCATTGAGGAGTTTATGCTGAGCGCGAATGAAGCGGTATCACGAGAGCTCAGAAAATCAGGCGTGCCCACCCTCTTCCGTATACACGAAAAAACTGACAGGGAATCGCTCATCTCAATACGGCAATTCCTGAGGGGAATGGGTATCCCCTTCTCTCTCAAGGGTAATATCGGGCTGAACATACAGAACATCCTTGACAGCATTTCGGGACGGGAATATGAACACGTCATTAACCTGCTGATACTGAAATCAATGATGCAGGCTTATTACGGGCCTGACCAGTCAGGGCATTTCGGCCTGGGTTTTGAGGATTACACGCATTTTACCTCTCCTATCAGGCGCTATCCTGACCTGGTTGTGCACAGGTGCCTTAAAAGCCTTATTGACAAAACCGGGCCGCCATATACAAGGAACGAGCTGGCTGCAATAGGGGAAAAGAGTTCAGAAATGGAGCGGACCGCCCAGAAGGCTGAGCGGGACATGGTAAAACTGAAATCATGCAGGATTATGGCAGAGAGGACAGGAGAGGTGTTCCCTGTAATAATCAGCGGTATATCAAGGTCAGGGCTTTTCGTGACACTTGCTGAAAAACCGGTTGAGGGGATGATCCCGATGAGGGCTCTTACAGACGACTTCTATGTTGTAATGGAAGATGACTATACTGTTGTTGGACGAAAGTACGGGAAACGTTTCAGACTGGGTGACCGGATATTCGCGCGACTCACACTGTGTGATTCAGATAACATGAGAATAGATTTTGAGCCTGTTCAGGGAGATTTCTGATATAAGGCATATTATGCTTTACAGCATGGAAGTATTCTGATCATTTATTATGAACCCCGGATAGTGTTCGTGCTGATAAACCATTTAATGAGCGGGATATTTTACGGACTGGAAACCATGGTTAGTACGAAATGGAGCATTTAACATGAAGCTTACTGCAAAAGAAAGAATTGTCGGTATAAAAAAACAGGATACTGTTGCAATATTTTCAACAGAGGAAAATTCAGCTGAAATAAGGGAAATACTGCCGGAGCAGGCGCGATACCTGCTGGATGATATTGATACATCATTCTTCAGGGGTAAGGAATCAGAAACACTCTTTATACCCCTTAACTCACGGCCGAACCTGATACTGTGCGGACTTGGTAAAAAGCAGTCACTTGACAGTGAAAAAATCAGGATATGCGGAAGTGTGCTCGCGCAGGCCTGCCGTGATCAAAGAATAGTTAAGGTCCATCTCATCTGTCCGGGGGCGGATGATACGGACGGGAGGCAGTTTGTTCAGTCAATTTCTGAAGGTATGAGCCTTGCAAACTACAGCTTTAACCGGTACAAGTCTGACACTGACAGCGTGAAGCCCCTGATTAAAGAGGCTGTTGTGTACACGGGAGTTGATGACGCAAAGAAAATCCTGAGACAGGTTGAAATTATAACCGAAAACGTGAAGCTGTGCAGGGACCTTGTAAATGAAACAAGTGACAATACAACACCGCAGGCAGTCGCGGCAATCGCCCGTAAGATAGCAGGAAACAGCAGGACATCATGCACGGTATATGACCGGAAGCAGCTGGAGGATATGAAAATGGGACTCCTTCTTGCGGTGAACAGGGGAAGTTCCGCACAGCCAAGGCTTGTTGTGCTTAGATACAATGGCGGTAAAAAGGGAGAGGCACCTGTAGCGCTTGTCGGAAAGGGGATAACATTTGACTCAGGCGGAATGAACCTGAAGCCATCCGGACACATTGAGACAATGAGGATGGACATGGCAGGAGCGGCCGCAGTGATGTACACTGTAAAAACAGCGGCCGACCTGGGACTGAAAAAGAACATATGCGCGGTAATACCGCTGACTGACAATATGCTGAGCAGCAATTCATACAGGCCAGGTGACGTTTACACGTCTTTCAGCGGTAAGACCGTTGAAATAGGAAATACCGACGCTGAAGGGCGGCTGATTCTTGCAGATGCCCTTGCCTTTACTGAAACAAAAATAAAACCTTCACGAATAATTGATATGGCCACATTAACAGGAGCGTGCGTTGTTACATTCGGTGAAACAATCGCGGGTTACCTCACGGATAACAGTGAACTCTCGGATGCGATTTACCGCGCGGGAGAGAACACGGGAGAGAAGGTGTGGCGGCTGCCCATGGACAGCGGGTACAGCGAAAATATCAAGTCAGAGATAGCGGATATTAACAATATATCATCGGAAAAAAACGCGGGAACTATTATCGGGGCCGTGTTTCTTAAGAATTTTGTAAAGGATACACCCTGGGCCCATATTGATATTGCCGGAACAGCGTGGTCCTCCAGGCAGCGGGGCTACAGGCCCAGATATGCTACAGGCTATGGTGTAAGGCTGCTGTCTTATATAATAATGGGGCTGGACATCTGATCCACTGAAGAATTAATTTTTAATGACTGTAAACGATAAACTGATGATCAATAGAATCTCACTCGAATTCAGGTGCCTGTGAAATGAATATAAAAAATACCTTTATAATCGGAATGAAATCACTTGCCAAGAACAAGATGAGGACCGCGCTTACCAGTATTGGAGTGATAATTGGTGTTTCATCTGTAATTATTATGATAGGGATCGGGAGCAGCGCAAGGGTCGCTGTAAAGGACAAGGTATATAATTTCGGCACAAACGCGATCGCGCTGCAGGTACAGACTCAAACAAACAAGTTCACAACACAGGACATTAAAAATATCCAGAAGGCCTTTCCCCAGATACAGTATATTACCCCGCTTGTGTTCAAGAAAAAAAACCTGGCAAAGCACAAGGGGCGAAATATCCAGACAATGCTCTACGGGGTAAACAATGATTATTTCAAGATGAAGAACTGGCCCCTTGCAGGAGGACGCTATTTTACTGAATACGAGATACTCGCATACCAGAAAGTGGCCATAATCGGGAGTACAGTTGCGAGAGAGCTTTTCCAGAATTTTAATCCTGAAGGCAGGGTAATACTGGTAAATGATGTTCCATTCAGGGTAATAGGGACACTCATGGAGCAGGGAACCGCATTTTCAGGGCGTGATTTTGACAACGTGGTTATTACGCCCTACACCACAGCTGTTATGCGAGTACTCGGAAGCATGAAGGAGTTTCACGAGATATATGTGGCGCCATATTCTGAGACACTTGTGGATGACACTGTGAAAAAATTAAGCAACTATTATTACCGGGTTAATTCAATAACACCTGACAGGTATAATTCACTCAAGGTCGTGACAAGCAAGGAAAAGCTTAAAATGGCGGAGTATATTTCAAAGACGCTGGCAATACTTCTGGCAGGGATTGCTTCAATATCCCTGTTTGTGGGCGGTGTCGGAATCATGAATATCATGCTCGTATCTGTAAGCGAAAGAACACGCGAGATCGGTATCCGAATGGCAATCGGGGCAAAGGGACGGGACATACTTATGCAGTTTCTTATTGAATCTGTAATGCTGAGTTCCCTCGGGGGCATAACCGGCATACTGATCGGACTCGGCCTTTACTACATTATCGCAGTAATTGTGGAATGGCCTTTTATTTTCTCACTGGCATCAATACTCGTATCATTTGTATTTGCCAGTTCTGTAGGTATAATGTTCGGTTTCTATCCTGCGCGAAAGGCTGCACAGCTTAATCCGATTGATGCACTGAGGCACGAATAGACGTAGACACCGGAGTATTCCGGAAAGCATAAAATCAATGTTGCATTAATGATACGGATTGTTGTATTTTTTACAATCACCCTTCCCTTGCTATGCCGGTGAAGCATGTCCCTGTTATCCTCTGGCCGGTCCAGCGATTGAACAAGCATAAAATGTATTCTGGTACGTAACTTGCATACTTATTATATAAGTATATTGATGTATGTAATAATGAAGATGCACAGATGTGCCGGATAAAAAATGGAAAAGAAAAAGATAAAAATAGCCTTTTTTACTGATGTTCTGAAACAGAATCTTGATGGTGTTACCTACACGCTTTACAATATAATAGAGCGCATTCCGGATGACAGGTTCGAGTTTATTTTTATTACGCCCTATCCTCCAGACAATCCTGAGGATTTCCCATATCCTGTGGTTGTCTGCAGATACATACAGCTCCCTTTCTATAAAATGTATCCACTGGCGTTCCCGTATTATGACAGAAATATAAAACGCGCACTTGAGGAGTTTGAACCGGACCTTATCCACTTTACCACACCTTCATTTCTCGGGCATTACGCTGTAAAATATGCTAAAAGAAATAATATACCGGTTTTAAGCACGTTTCATACCCACTTCATGGCATATATTGAATATTATTTCAAATATCTGCCGCTTTCATCATTCCTTCTGAAGAAACTTGCCTGGAAATTCGCGAGATGGTTCTACAACAGCTGTGAAAAAGTGTTTGTGCCTACACAGCCCATTATTGATGAACTGGCGGAGTCCGGTGTTGAAGAAAAAAGGATGATGATATGGGGACGTGGAATTGATAGTGAACGATTTTCCCCTTCACTTGATGATCCGGAATACATGGATAAACTGTGCGGACAGGGAACAAAACGAATTCTGTTTGTAAGCCGAATTGTGTGGGAAAAAGAGATCCGCACACTGCTGAGGATATACCGTAAGTTTCATAAAACACGTCCTGACATAAAAATGGTCATTACAGGTGACGGGCCGCAGCTGGCATTCATGCAGAGACACATGCCGGAAGCCGTGTTTACAGGAAAACTCATAAACGGGGATCTTTCACGTATTTACGCCTCAAGCGACATTTTCGTGTTCCCTTCAATAACAGAGACATTCGGCAATGTTGTTCTTGAAGCAATGGCGTCAGGGCTTCCTGTAGTGGCAGCCGCAAAGGGCGGGCCCAAGGGCATAGTAAAAGACGGTATTACAGGATTTCATGCTGTGCCCAGGGATGAAAATGACTTCTGCGAAAAGATAATAAGGCTCGTTGATGACGGGGAATTATACAGAAAAATGAAAGAGGAAGGAGTCGCCTATGCTGAGACACAGCAGTGGGACACACTGTGTAAAAATTTATTCCAGACATATGAAGAAGTCCTGAATGTGAGCTGCGAAGAAATAGATGAATTAAGCATGGTGGCGATTTAATGATATACGCGGTTACGCGTTAACAGAGGATTTTCAGGAGACCGTAAAATGGAAGTTTTATTTATCACACACAAGTATCCCCCTTCAATCGGAGGAATGCAAAAACAGAGCTATGAGCTGATTAATGGATTCGCGAAAAAACACACAGTCCATATGCTCGTACATGACAACAATTCAAGCAAGGTAAAGTTCCTGCTCACACTGAAGTCAAGGGTAAAGAAAATTCTGGATGAAAATCCAGGGATATCCATGATTCACCTCAATGACGGGCTCATGGCTTACTTTGCATTTCCAATAAAGAAAATAACAAATGTGCCTGTACTGGTAACACTTCACGGGCTCGATATTGTGTTCCCGAGCATACTTTTCCAGAAAATTGTGGTAAACCGGTTTAAAAAACTGGACGGTGTAATTGCGGTGAGCCAGGCCACAGCAGATGAATGCCTCAAAAGGGGTTTTGATAAGGACAAAGTATTTGTGGTGAGGAACGGGGTTGACATTGACCTGGCTGAAATAGAAAAGAAGGAATCATTCAGGCCGGTACTGGAAGAAAAACTCGGTATCCCGCTTGAGGGCAAGAAGTTCCTTGTTTCAATCGGCAGAAGCGTAAGGCGGAAGGGATTTTCATGGTTCATGAACAATGTGCTTCCGAACCTGGACAGGGACACAATTTACCTAATTATCGGTCCACCTCAGAAGCATATAAGATTGATCAGCATGATTATGAAGATACTTCCTAACAGGGTTTCAAACCTGATAAGTCTCCTGCTTGGGCTCGGCATGGATGAACTTGATATACAGAAGGCCATGAAACAGCCTGAGATAGAAAACAGGGCCTTCTACCTTGGCAAGCTCCCCTTCAGCGAGCTTGTACAGGTAATGAAACATTCGGACATGTTTGTAATGCCGAACATAAAGATCCCTGGTGATGCAGAGGGATTCGGGCTTGTTGCGCTTGAAGCTTCGATCTGCGGACTGCCTGTGCTCGCATCATCTCTCGAGGGCATAACGTGCGCGGTTAATGACGGGCTGAACGGGTTCCTGGTACCTCCGGAAAACAGGACAGCCTGGGTTGAAAAGATTAACACGCTTCTTTCTGACAGAAAATTCCTGAAACGATTCGGGGAACTGTCTACGGATTACACGATAAATCATTACTCCTGGGACAGGATGGTCGATGGCTACAGCGAGGTATTTGAAAAATACCCGATGAAACGGGTAAGCCTGAAAGAAGAGGGAAAAGAGAGCATGTGGAACTCTGACCCGCTGCTGCTTAACACCTATGCCAGGAGGGACGCTTCCTGAAAGGACACCTTCAATGCGGACAGATACCCGGTCGATAAATACAGTCATTGACCGGGTATTCATGCAATAACCGCGAAAAGGTAAAATTAAAATTTAAAGGGAATATCCTTTTTTTAACGTGATCTGACGTTTTTTATTTAAACGACAGGGAAACGTGATAAAGGACCAAAAATAATCATGTCCGGACGATTAAGGAAGGCATGTCAAAATATATATGAATATAAATATCATTTTAAATAATTCCAGATGGAGGAATTTCAGCAATGGTTGAAATCAAGCAAGTAACAAACAAAAAGATGTTGAAGGAATTCGTAAAGATTCCCTGGACCCTGAAGATATATGAAAATGATCCTAACTGGATTCCACCGATAATTCATGACGTGAAAAACATGTTAAATCCGGAAAAGGGATATTTTTATGAGATCGGGGACGTTGCCCTGTTTATAGCATACAGGGACGGGAAGCCTGCTGGCAGGATAAGCGCGCACATTAACCATCTTTATGAAGAAAAGTATGATAATGACACGGGATTCTTCGGGTTCTACGAGGCAATAGACGACATGGAAGTCTCAAAAACCCTTTTCAGCACAGCTGAAAACTGGCTGAAAAATAAAGGAAAAACAGTGATGCAGGGGCCCCAGAGCTTCAGCATATATGACGAGATCGGATTCGAGGTGCACGGTAAGGATGTTATGCCTGTTATAGGGCTGTTCCACTATGCAAACTATTATGAAAAACACGCGGTTGAATACGGCCTGGGCAAAAAGATAGACTGGAGCTGTTACCTTGTGACTGACATTGGAGACTACCAGCCATATCTCAAGGACATTCGTGAGAATATAATGAAGGAACAGGAAGATGTTGAATATTTCATATATGAGAAAAAGGACAAGGAACGAAGGAGAAAGGAGGTAATAGAAATATTCAACAAGGCATGGGATGGAAACTGGGGACACCTGCCTCTTACAGATAAGCAGTATAAAAATCTTTTTGATGAACTTATAATGATCGCTAACCCGGAGCTGTGCATTTTCGCTGAAAAGGCCGGTAAAACAGTTGGTTTTATTATTTCAATACCTGATGTGAATCCATATTTCAGAATACTGAACGGTCATCTATATCCATGGCGTCTGGTCAGGTTCCTTATGAATTACAAGAAGACGAAAAAGATACGGACAATTATAATGGGACTCCTTCCCGAATACCGGGGACAGAAGATTGATGATGTGTTCTACCTGAGAACAATAGAGGACGGGATAAAACTCGGATACAAGGCGTCTGACTGTTCACTGATCGTTGAAACAAATAAAAAAATGATTGGAGCGCTAAAACCCCTTAAAGCTGATCAGTATAAAACCTACAGGATATTTGAAAAGAAAATCAAATAGCGCAGCAGTAATATTATCTTTTAACTCATAACGGGGCCGGTTTACTATTCCGGCCCCCGTTTTATTAATGACACACCCTGTTAAAGGATATTTATATTACAGGAATTATTATAACGAATAATTTTATCTTGACTGTGACTGAATTATAAAGTGTAATATATACAGAATTTATTTATTAACTTATAGCAGGTAAAAAAAAGCTCTATTACATCCGCCGCCTACGGCGGCGGAGTGTTAAATTTATTAATTTTTTACACTGGAATATATTCTCAGGAATTATTACTGAAAATATACAGAATTTTTCCCACAGGTAATGAGAATAACATTTTTTTAAAGCACAGATCTATTCCCTATATAAAAAATGAAGACTAAATATGTAAATTACTGGCTTGAAAACAGGCACCTGGTACAGGAGGAATATGAAAAGCGTTCCCCTGATTATCACCTTATACTGGACAGGACAATAAAGCATATTGAGAAAATGCTTGAGCAGCTCGAGGCCAATCCAATTGTTAAAGGTCGTGTAAAGTCATTTCAGGCGTTTCATAGAAAGATACTGATAAAAACACAGAACCGGCGCATCCGTGATCCGTTCAAAGAGATTAACGATATTGTAGGGCTGAGAATTGTTGTGCCATTTTTAGAAGATCTCCATAGTATTGAGGATATTCTGAAAATGAAACTGAATGTAACAGAGATCGAGCACAAATCAATGACGCTTTCAATAAAGGAATTCGGATATGATTCAACACATTTTATCATACAGATACCACAGGAGCTGATGCACGGAGTTGAAGCGTCAAAGGAGATACAGGTTGAAGTACAGCTCCGGACCATCCTTCAGGATGCGTGGGCCGAGGTAGAGCATGAACTGGTTTACAAGTCAAGCCTGGACAAGGTAGAGACCACAATCCGCAGGAAGCTCATAGCACTGAACGCTACACTGTCACTGGCGGATACAATATTCCAGGAGATCCGGGATTACCAGCAGAAACGCATTCTTGAACTGCAGGAAAGGCACAACAGGCTAATAGACAAGGTGTCAACAGTTCCGCAGAAGATGGGAGAAAAGCTGAGGGAGACTGACAGGGGAAAAGCCGGTTCTTCTGTAAATGTAAACAATGAACAGGAAGAAGCAATTCCGGAGATAAATTCCGGACTCAATGACCTTTTTGTAGAGGCCCTGAACGCTCACCTGGATAATGACCTTGAAAGAGCAGCTGAACTGTACTCCCAGCTGATCGAGGTCTCACCAAACCATTATATATATAATCACAGGGGACTTGTATACCTTTCACTGTCCAATTATGAAAAGGCAATAGCTGACTTTACAAAGGCGATTGAGCTTGAACCTAATGATACGCGGGTATACACAAACAGGGGACTGGCCTACAGGATGGTTAAGAAACTTGACAGAGCGCTTGAAGATTTTAATAAATCAGAAAACATAAACCCGCTATGGCCGGATACCTTTTACGGAAGGTCACTTACCTACTATGATCTCGGGAACCTGCGAAGGGCGCTTGAAGACTGCGACAGGGCAATAAGCCTTAAACCTGGATTCAAGCAGGCAGTCAGGTTCAAACAGTTTCTCATGAACCAGGAAATGGAATAGACTTCCGGACCGTGGAACCGGTAATACTGAAAATCCCCTGGAAAAAAGGAAATGTATGAATAAATCAGAAAAGCGGTACTGCATTCTGCCTGTTGCAGGTGCGGCCATAATAATACTTATTTTCATAATAATGATTAATTATGGAGGGAAAAGAATAATTGATGATGTGTCTTCATTTGTAAAAAATGCAGGGACCATAGAAAGAAAGATCATACTGAATGTACCAATGTATGAGGATTATGCAACGTCCGCAAGGGAAGCTGAGTTGAGGCGGTATCTGCTCAGGTATCACCTTGAGGCTGCACGAAAATACGGTGTAAAAGGGGTGCAGGACCTGGAGGATATAAAGGATCTCTGTAAAGACGGGAGTCTTGTCTCGATTGAAGCTTCAGACTCTGATAATTATTATTTCTATAATGTCAGGAAAAACCTCAGGTTTCTAAGTCCTGCTGCTGCAACGGGGCTTAGAAAGCTCACAAACAGGTTCCAGGAAAACTTAACCTCAAGGGGAGTAAACGCCCAGGTAAAGATAGCGATATCATCTGCTGTTCGTCCTGTTTCATACCAGAAAAAGCTCAGGGGACGGAACCCGAACGCCTCTGTAAAGTCATCGCACAGCTTCGGCATAAGCTTTGACATTTTCTTTGATGATTTTTACGTGGTCCTGCCGGAGAGCGGATCTTACAACTGGATATCCGAAGAAATC
>Ga0272441_10007837_pt1 | contig 17211 bp, 5 predicted proteins | sample SSMProp6N_FD_193582 | JGI IMG/M metagenome (GOLD analysis project Ga0272441, IMG submission 193582) | Marine sediment archaeal communities from Little Sippewissett salt marsh, Falmouth, MA, United States - SSM-Prop-6N | ecosystem: Environmental > Aquatic > Marine > Wetlands > Sediment ...
GACCTCCGCCACCACGTACGGGCCGCCGAACTCCGAGTTCGGGTCGTCCGTCGGCGTCCAGGAGATCGCCAGCATGTCGTCCGCCGCCGTCAGGTCCAGCACGTCGTCCACGTACAGCAGGCCCAGCGCGTCGGGGCCCTGGACCTCCGGCTGAAACGCCGCACCCGGCATGAGCGTCAGCGTGCCGAACACGTCCAGCCAGTCCGGCTCCGAGCCCGGCCGGACCGCGCCGCGGACCGTCACGTCGCCCACCACCCCGCCCGGGCCGGTCAGGTTGCGGACGCTCACGTCCACGTCGGACGGCAACAGGATCTCGCCGAGGTCCGCGAAGGAGACATCACCCAGGACCGCCGCATCCGCGTTGAGCTGGAGGCTGGCCTCCACCGCGGCGCTCCGGAAGCTCACGTCCGGGGCGTTGAGCGTCCCGCCCGACCCGCCGGCGGCGGTCACGGTGGTCGTGCTGAAGTCCTCGGTGATCCCGACGGTGATCTGGCCGGCCTGGCCCGAGCCGATCGCCTGGAACGAGGCCGCGTCGGACGTGACGACGACCCCCGAGGCCTGCAGCGCGCCGGTGAGCGTGACGGCCTTGTCGCCCGTGTTGAGGGCGCCGCCGGTGATCTTGACGTTCCGGGCGGAGATATCCTCCGAGAGGGTCATCGCGCCGCCGGTGATCTCCAGCCGGCCGACGTCCATGCCTCCGCCGGGCTTGACGGTGACGGTCCCGGCCGTGGTAAACCCGTTCGACGAGAACGCCCCGCCGATCTCGAGCTCGCCGTCGGCCGCGACCGTCGCCCCGGTCAGCAGTTGAAGCGCTCGGCCGGCCGCCACTGCCACCTTGCCCCCGCCGGAGACGGCCAGCGAGTAGGCCTGGCGGTCGGCGTCTTGGACGCTGACGGTGTGGGGCGTATCGACGACCGCGGCGACCAGGCTGTCGTCCGGTAAGTCGGGCACGGGCTCGGGGCCGTTCCAGTCGCCCACGAGGACCCAGTCGTCCGGCGCGCCCGCGCCCCAGGCGCCGTCGGCGCCCGCGGCCCACTTCAGCGTGCCGTCCGCCGTGGCAATGATCAGGCCCGTCAGGTAGACCCGCCTGCCGACCGGGTCGTGCTCGATCTGGGCGGCGTCGTAGTTCCACGTTTCCGGGTCAACCGCGCTGCCGTCGATGACGCTCGCCTCGAAGAGCTCCTGCCCCGTGTACACGCCGGTATACGTGAACAGGTCGAACTCGTCGGCCGCCCCGGCCGAGCCACCCAGGTCCCCGAGCGCCAACGTCCACGTGTCCGACAACGTCAGGTCGCCGGTGACGGCGATCGAGTCGTAGGTGCCCTCGCCAAGGCCGATCTCCCACTCGTAGACCGACTCGTCGCCCATCGTCAGGCTGCCCTCGACCACGATCGTGCCGACGGTACCGGCCGGGCCCGGGCTGACGGTGCCATCGATCACGACCTCGCCGACGAGCGTCCCGTTGCCGGTCACGTTGTTCAGAACGGCGCCGCCGCTCGGATTGGCCAGCGCGGCGGCTTCCTCGGGGACCAGCGCCCGGCTGAACAGGTAGACCTCGTCGATCCAGCCATCGAAGTCTCCCCAGGGATCGGTCCGGTCCGGCCGGGCTCCGCCCAGCGTCAGCGCGGAGTTACTGCTCCTCGCGGCCAGGGCGCCGTTGTGTTGGCCGGTCTCGGCGAGCAACTCGCCGTTCAGGTAGAACTTCATCTCGTTGGACTGATTCTGATCGTACGTCAGCACCACGTGATACCACCGGTCGTTGTCGATCCCGCCGGGAACCGCGTGCGTCGAGTCGTCCGTGCCGCCGGCGTCGACGTATACCTCGAAGATGTCGGACTGCGTCCCGATCTCCAGGTTGTCGTTGCCGCTATCACCCGATTGAGCGATGAGCACGTTGTTGACGTTGTGGTTCGTGGCGTCGGTCGTGTTGTTCGTATGACGGCTGAACCACATCGCGACCGAGAACGCGCCGGGCGCCTGCATCTCGGCAACGCCCGTGCCGAAGTTGACGATATCGCCTCCGTCGAAGCGATACGCGGTCCCCACGACGCCCGGTTCGCCGGCGATCGCGCCCGTGATGGTGCCGTCGTAGGCGCTGGGACCGGAGTCCAAGGCCGTGGTGGCGCCGGCATCCTCGTCGAGGTGCCAGATGGCCGCGGCATCGGAAGGTGCCCCGCCGCCGCCGTCGATCGTGACCACGGCACCGTTGAGGTCGATCGTGTCAATCTTGCTGCTCGGGGCGGGGTTGATCACGGCAAACGTACCCGAGGTCGCGGTCGCCGTGATGCCACCCGCCGTGACGCTATCGCTGACGGTGATCCGATTCCCGTTCGTGTTCAACTGGGAGCCGGCCGTGAGTTCGAGGGTGCTCGATGTGGCGTCGGCCGAGCTGTCCAGGACTCCCCGAACGGTTACGGCGTCGAACGTGAAGCCGGGGGTCGCAAGCGAGCCAGCGACGGTCAAGCCGCCGCCCACGAGCGGCGCGTCGACGGTCAACGTCCCGCCGGCGAGAACGTCCACCGCCGTCACGCCCGGCGTGGTCGTCAGTGTCTTACCGGTCATGTCCAGCGGCCCGCCGACGGTGAGTCGTTCGGAGACGGCCAGGTTGCCGCCGAGGTTCAGCGTCCCGCCGGAGTAGTTCAGGTGCGTAAGGCCCAGGCCGTGCGGGACCGTGACGCTGCCGCTGTCCATCGTCAGCATGGAGGTCACGAGGGTCCCGGTGGGCTTTACGTCCAGCGTGCCGCCGCCGGAAACGCTCACCGCCTCGGTGGTCAACGTCACGCCGTCGCCGACGTTCAACACGCCCGCGTTGACCCGGGTCTGGGACTGGGTGCCGGTCCCCCACTTGCCGTCGCCGAAATCGACCCAACTCAGCACGCTCTCGCTGGGCAACTGCATCTGGAACTCGACCCAGTCGCCGCCGCTGCCTTCCGTGTGACCCAGCGCAAAGCCGTACGCCTGCCCGGCCAGCAGCGTGGCCGTCCCGGTCTTCGGCGTGTTCCACCCGTCGGTGATGTTGTTCGTGATGTCCTCGTCATTGGAGAACTCGAAGTCGCCGTCCTGGTCCAGGTCGATGAACAGGACCTCCTGGTCGTCGCCGTGGACGTAGAACGTGTACTCGCCGCTCTCCGGCGCGATAAACACACCCGACCACATATCGCCGTACGTGTCGCTCTTGTTGGTGTAGGGGCGGTTCATGTTCTCGGTCGACTTGTACGACTCGGTCGGCGTCAGGGCGAAGAGCCCGCCGTTCGTGGCGTCGTTGTCCGTGCCGTTGTCGATGGCCGACAGGTCGGCGTTGGTCGCCCCGTCATAGAAGGCATAGTCGACGCTGCCGGACGCCAGGCCGCCGTTGGTGGTCACGTCGGCGTTAAGGTTCAGCACCCCGCCGGTCACCTCGACATGGGAGGTGTTCAGTGCGGGGGTGTTCAGGTTCATCTCCCCGCTGCTGACGGCCGTGCCGCCCGTGTACGTCGCCACGGTGGAGTTGACGTTCACCGTCCCGCCCGTGCCCTTGATGCCGCCCTCGCCCGCGATGTCGCCAGCGATGTCGAGCGTGTAGCCTCCCTGGGCTTCCAGGGACAACGTAGCCACGTCGCCCAGGTTCACGGCGTAGGTGCCGCCGACGGTCATCGTGGCCGTCTCCACGCCCCCGGGCAGCGGCCCGGCGGTGATCTTGCCGCTGCCGCCGATGGACATCGGCACGTCCCACTCGCGATGGGCGGGGTCGGCGTCTCCGGCGGCGCTGGAGAGGTACACGCCCCCTCCGACAAACTGGAGCGCGGCCGCGCCCGCCGGCTCGCCGGCGTCCTGGAGCAGCAGGCCCAACGTGCCGCCGCCCTGGACGCGGAAGGTATCGCCCGCGTCGAGGCCGACGGCGGGCTTATCCAGGATGACTCGGCCGGAACCGCTGACGGCGATCATCGCGTCGTGCGCGCCGGCGTCCAGGCCGGTAACAGCCGTCAGCGTCGTGTCGGTGTTGGCGGTGATTCCCACGGCCGCGCCGTCGATCGTGGCCCCCGTGAAGCGGATCGGCGCACCGACGGTCTCCAGGACGACGCCGTCGGCGAGGGTCAGCGTGCCGAGGTCCAGCCGCGGCGCATTGGCCGCTTCCAGTACCGACGGCACGGTCACGGTGACATTGTGCGCGCTCATGCTTTCGGCAATATAGACGCCGGCCATTGCGGCGACCTCTTCGGCGGTCAGCGCCCGGTCGTACGCGTAGACCTCGTCGATCATGCCGGCGAAATGGTAGCTGGGGGTGCCCCGGAGAATGGCGCCGATCGTCGTCGTGTTCAGCGCCATCGTTCCCCGCGTGTAGGTAAAATCGGCCGCGTCGGCCACGCCGTCCACATAGAGCGTCGCCGCCCCGTTCACATCCACCCACGCGATGTGGTGCCAGGTATCGTCAAACGGTTCCGCCGTCGAAAGCGGGTGATTGATGGTCGGGCCGGACGTGGGCCGGATGTACGCCGCGTACTGACCCGTGCTCGTGCTGTTGTTCGTTCCCATGTTGAACAACGGCGTGTCATTGGTGGTGGACCCCTCGGAGAAGACCCGCCTGTCGTTCTGAGGCCCGCCCTTGACCCACATGGCGACCGTGAAGGCGTTGTCGATGCCGTTGTTGTAGATGGGCAGGCGATCGTCCTGGGAGATGTTGACGTACCCGGCCGTTCCGTCGAAGATCAGCGCCCCGCCGACCTTGCCTTCGGCCCAGTTGGACTCGTCCATTCCTATCAGCGTGCCGTCGTTCGTGCCCGGATTGGCCGAGTTGACGGCCGTGTTGCCCGTGCCCTCATCGAACTTCCAGACGCCGACCGCGCCGGCCGGACCGGCTCCCGGGGCGAACTCGACGTTCGGCGTGACGGCCAACGTGCCACCGGAGAGCACCGCTTCGGTCGAGCCGGCCCAGGCGGCCGGGCCGACAAGCTCGGTCCTGCCCTCGGCCGCCTCGATCGTCGCACCGGCCAGGCTGCCGGCGGCGAAGGAGATCGTCCCGAGCGCATGGTCGGCTTCCGCCACCACGGTCTTGGTGTCCGGGCCGGCAAGGACAAACGCCAACCCGGCGTGGCCGCCGGTGATCGGGCTGCCGTAATCCGTCGGCGACAAGGGGTTCACGCCCACGCGCGTGGCGGCCAGGTCGATGCCGGTGGCCGCAAAGCTGATCGGTCCGCCCGAGGTCGTGAGAATCCCGCCCTTGAGCGTCAGCGCGCCGAGCGACGCGCTGGGGCCGACGATGGCCAGTTCCGAATCGCTCGTGACGTGCACCGGCGTGCCGCTCATGTCGATCGCCAGGGGACCGGCCATGGCGTAGCGGTTCTGAAGGTGCTGGGTCATCTGCGCCACTTCCGCATCGCTCAGCGCAGTGTTGTAGATAACGATGTCCGCAATATCGCCCCGCCAACTGCGGGCGTCGATATTGCGGTCCCTGGCGATTCGGCTGGCCTGGACGTTGCCGGTGGCCACGATCGAGAGGACCGAGTAGTCGGTAGGCAGCGTCGTCTGCGTGCCGTCGACCTCCTCCCCGTCGATCCGAGTCACCCCGTTCCGGATGTTGGCACTCGTATTGCCCGAATGCATGATCCGATTGTTCCCGGCATGGAAGTGGTACGAGTTGTCGTCGCCGAGCATGAAGTTCAGGTCGCCGGAACCGGACTGCCTGGCGACCCAGAAGACGGTGCGGATGTCGGAAATGTCCTGGAACTCAAGCGACTCATTGCCGGTATCATCGAAGTGGACGACCGGGTTGCCGCCGAGCTCCGGCTCCGACGCGACCCAATTCGGCGTGCCCTGGATGGTCGTGGCGTCGTACGTGCCGACGGCGCCGGGCGCCGAATCGACCCACGTGGTGATGTCGGCGCCGTCGGCGACGCCCGTGATGGCGCCGGCGTCGAAACGGGCCTTCATGCCAGCCGTCACCGGATCGACGTACGCCGGTACGCCCGTGGCGGCCGTGATCTCCAGCCTGGCGCCGTCCAACTCGATCGGCTGCGTCGAGTCGCCCAGCGGCTTGGCGCCGCCGACGGCGAGGGTGCCGCCGCTGATCTGAAAGGCCGTACCGGCTTGCGCCGTGACGGTCTCGACCGTGAGCGTGGCGTCGCCTTCTTTCCGAAAGACCCCGGGCGCGCCGCCGTCAGTCAGCGTGGCGACGGCCAGGGGGCCGCCCACATGGACCGTCGAAGGCGTGCCCTCCGTGCCCGCAAAACCGAGCGTGCCGATTGCGCCGCCGTATTGGCCGACCACCAGGGCCGCGTCGGCGGCCAGGTTGATCGTGCCCTCGCCGGCGTCGATGCCCGTGGCGTCCACGGTCAGGGCGGCCCCCGAGCCGACGTCGACCTGTGCGCCGCTGACGCGCAGAACCGGGGCGGACTGGTTGACCAGCACGTTGACCACCGCGCCACCGGTGACATCGAGGGTGCCGAAGGAGATGGCCTCGCCGATACTGGCCGACCCGCCCGCGACGGCCAGGTTGTCGACGGTGACGACGGCGCCGGGCTGCACGGTGAGCGTCCCTTCCGACGAGACAAACAGGGCGGACAACTCGCCCGAAACGTCCAGGCTCCCGTTGGCCTGCACGGCCAGGCCCTCGCAGACCGACGCGACCGACAGGACCGCCCCGCCGGAAATATCCACGGTGCCTTCGCTGATCGTCAGCGATCGGACCAGAGTATCGGGCGTGGTGACGTGCACCAGGTCGCCGACCGTCTGCACATTCGCGTCGGTGGTGCCGTCGGGCGGCAACCCGGCGTCCCAGTTCTCCGCCGTGGCCCAATCGCCCTCGCCGCCGATCCAGACCAAGGGGGGGAGTTCCGAGCGGAGCATCAGGTCGATCTCCTGCAGCTCCGAGCCAAGCTCCCCGGTGTAGACCGCGGTCGTCAGGTAGGCCTCCAGTTCCTCCAGGTCCATTCCGGTCGGGAAGACGTTCCCGAAGTTGTGGGTACCGCTGAAGCCGAAATAGAGCGCATCACTGTTGCCGATCACGAACCCCGAAACATCCTCGTAGACCGTCCAACCGATGCCTTCCGGGCCAATGTAATTCTCCGGCCGGAACGTGCCGTCGGCGTTCTCGAACTGGAAGGTGGTCACGATGCCCCCGCCCGCCTCATTGGCGTCCACCTTGACGTTGCCGGTGCACGGGTCGTAGATCAGGTCGGCGATGTCCGCCCTGTCGCCGATATTCCCGGCACCGGGGTAAACCGCATCGCTAAAGCCGCCGGACAAGAGCCCCAGGTCGGCGTTGTCCACGTCCCCGTCGAAATCCATGTCGCCGTCGCGATACTGCTTCCCGGAGCCCGCGGCGCCCGTAAACGCGCCCCCGGCCACACCGAGGTCCGCGTTGTCCACGTCGCTGTCGCCGTCGAGATCGCCGATCAGCCTCAGGCCGACTCCCTCGATCAACAGGCTCGCCGACGAATGCCCGTCCCGCTGGGTCCCGGGCACGGCGGTGAAGATGTTGTTCTGGATCCACCCGGAGTCCGGCAGGCCCGACGGGGCGGTGGCCATCACGTCGTACGGCTCGGCGACCACGGGCTCTCCCGGTTCCCACCCGAACGCCCCCGCGTCCGCCCAGACGTGGTCCAGGCCCAGCAGGTGCCCCACCTCGTGGGCCGTTACGTTGGCTACCGCGTTCAGGGCGTCGTCGACCGCGATGAAATTGACGGCCAGCATCGAATCGATCCGGTCGATCGAGACGGCCGCACTGTTCTCGCCGTTGGCGTCGGCCAGCCCGCCACCGATCGACGCAGCCATGCCGAACCACTGGTGAAACTCGATGTTATGCTTGCCCAGCAGGACATTGAGGGTGCCCGGACCGCTGACCTTCTCCGGCAGGAAGTCGAGGTCCAGCATGGTCCCCTCGGGGGTCGGGAGGGAGTAGAACTTGCTTCTCACTTCAGCGAGGACGGCACGGCGCACCTCCTCTTCGGTGGCCCCCTCAAAGGCCCCGTCCGCTACGAACTCGGTCTCCGGCCCGGTCATCTGCCAAGGCTGGATGAACTGGGCCGGATCGAACGGGGGGACCGTCAGGAAATCGATCGGCTCGTCCTGACCCTCCACGAAATACAGCCCCACGGTGAGGCCGGCCTGCGATACCGCAGAGGGCGCCAGGACCGACAGCACGGCGAACAGGCAGGAAATCCGCATCCACGACAAACGCACCACCATAGCGTCACCATGTCCTCTCGGCATCTCGCCATGCCCGGCCGGGCCGGGCCTATAGCGACGCGGCCGGCTAGAAAGCGCGGTGGGTACATGGACCCGCCGCGCTTTCTGCGCCGTGCCGTATCTCCTTCTCTGTTTCCTATGCTCTTCTGCTCTCCTGCTCCGCCTTGGCCTCTACCGGCGGCGTCGCCGGGCGAGCAGTCCGAGGCCGCCCAGGACCAGCAGGCCCAGCGTCGTGGGCTCGGGGATCAGCGTCAGATCAAGGATCTGTTGGCCGCTGCCCTGGCCATCAATGCGTCCCCCGGTGTAGACCGCGGTCAGCAGGTAGGCCTGCAACTCCTCCAGGGTCATCCCGGCCGGGAGGATATTGCCGAAGTCGTGGATGCCGCCAAAGCCGATGTTGAGGGCGTCGGTATTGGCGATCACGAACTCGCTGACATTCTCAAAGCCCACCGTCCACCCTATCCCGTCCGGACCGATGTAGTTCCCCGGCAGGAAGGAGCCGTCGGTGTTCTCAAGCTGGAAGGAGATGACAATGCCGGCGGCCGCCTCGCTGGCGTCGATCTTGACGTTGCCCGTATCAGGGTCGTAGATCAAGTCGGCGATGTCGGACTCATCGCCGATGTTCCCGGCGGCCGGCGTAATCGACCCGGTATACGCCCCCTCCACAAAGCCGATGTCGGCGTTGTCCACGTCGCCGTCGAAATCCATATCGCCGTCGAAGTAGGTCTTCCCCGTGCCGCCCGAGCCCGTAAACGAGCCGCGCACCTTGCCGATGTCCGCGTTGTCCACGTCGCCGGGCACATCGAAGGTACCCGTGGAAGCGTGGATATCGCCGACCCTTCGATCCATGACATTGGCGATCATGTAGCGGATGTCGTAGAAGTCCGAGTCGCCGTCCTCGTCGAAGTCGAACGTATCCGTGCCGGGCAAGGCAGGATTGCACGCGGTCCCGGCCGTCTGAACGTCGTCGAAGTCGACGTCGCCGTCGCTGTCGAAGTCGCCCGGGCTCAACTTCTGGAGGAGATTCTCTGTGCCATTTTGCGGCACGTAGGAGATGGTGTTCGACCACGTGCCTCCCGTCGGGTCATGCTGGCTGAGAGTGTATATCTTCGTCTTGTCGATAGTCGAGGCGTCCACCAGAATATCCTGCGTGCTCCCGTTGTCGATCACGGTCATCGAAACGAGGGTGCCGTCTGGCTTGAACTTCGCCACGATGGGGTCGTAATCCGCACCGAGGTTGCGGTTGCCGGTCGCGTAGATGTTGCCGTCGGCGTCGACCGTCAGGCTGCCGAAGTACTCGTAATTGGCGGTCTCCGACTGGTAGGCCCAGTCCAGCGTGCCATCGGCTTTGTACTTCTCGATATAGCCATCACGCGTCCCCGGTGCCGGGTTGGTTCCGCTCATGTCGGCATTAGTGAAGCCGCAAATGACGAAGCCGCCGTCGGAGGTCGCCTGGATGTCATAGATGCGCTCGCCGCCATAGCTGGATTCCCAGGTCACGGTCTGCTGGACGGCCCACGTGGCGGTGTCGAAGACAACGGCAAATCCCCTGTCGTCATCGCTCGTGCCGGCGGTGAAGTTGATGGTGGGGGCAGGACCAACGCCGTCGGCGTCGAAGAACGTCATCGTGCCGCCGCTGCTGGTGTAGCCGTAGCCGCTGGCGTAGACCCTGCCGGCGCTCTCGTTAAGAGATACGTCGGTGAAGAAGCTCCTGCCGCCGCACGAAGGCTGGTGCGCCGGGCCGGAAAGCGTAAGGCCGTCGGCCGACATGGTGCCAATCGCGGGTTTGTAGCTCTGGTCGTACGGGCCGCTGAAGTCGCCGACCGTGAACAGGTCGGGCGCCGGGTTGGCGGAATTCCCCTGGTTGCCGGTTGCCCAGTAGTAAGTCCCGTCGGAGGCCATGGCGGTGTCATGAGCGGACCCGCTATAATACGTAGTACTGACCATGTCAAAGGTATGCTTGTCGGTAGGGTCAAGCCCGGCCGCGTTCGGGATCGGGAGGGTAGCGCTTGGCGTGCCGTCGTAATCAACGGGCGTCGAACCCACAAGCGAGCTGACCGAAAACGCCGTATAACAGGTACTGTGGCTAGTGGTGTCGGGGGGCGATGCATCGGTCCAGAGCGCAGCCTTGTTGATGTGGACGCAGAAATAGGCCTTCGGATCATCCCCCGCAAATCTGATGGTGGGCGAATAGCCCTGGTTGAAGTTGCTCATGCCCGGGACGACCGCTGTGTCGTTGCCCTGCAAGATCATCCCGGTGGGGGTGAGCTGGCCGTACCCGGTGGAATGGGAGCCGCCATATGCGCTGCTCGGGTTGCCCCAGGTGAGAGCCGCACCGGCTCCTCCGGAGTCGCCATCGTCCGCCATCCAGACGGTTCCGTCGGGACTCACCTCGACATCATAGGGGCTGTCGGCCCCCTGATTGCCGATGATAAAGCTCCACTGCACGGCGTACGGCACGTCGTACGGCGATGTTGCCCACGCGGCGCCGACCAGCGCCGTCATAACAAGCATGCATGGAACAACCAATACAGCACACGTCTTCTTCTTCCCTGTAGGCATAGCGAGGCTCCTTTGTCATTGCGGTCCCGCGATTGCGGAACCTTCTCTCCCATACCGTAGACGGTCCTGTCTCGGTTCCTTCGTACCGGCGCTTACCTCCCTTCCATTCTGCAAGAACGACGAGCGGACGGATTCCTCTTGCTGTCAAACAAAGAGACCGATGGCCATTGCGACGAACGGATAAGTTCGCCTTGCTCTCGAACAAAGAGGCCGACGGGTAAATCGACGAACGGTTGAGTTCGCCTCTTACTCAGACGCGGAAGCCGCACTACCTCCAGGCTCCAAGAACAGATGAACACGGAGCCGACAGACTTGTGTTTTCACCATGCAAAGTCCATGGCGGAGGCTCAAGATGTAATGCTAATACCCCACCCCCGGGCCTGTCAAGGAAAACGCGTAAGGGCTTTGCGACAATTGACGATGCATTTGCGACAGAGGATGCCGAACGGGTCCTCCCGCCGGCGGTCACGCCGGACCCGATGCCCCGCCGGAGGCGCACCGTGCGGCGCGCCGTTCGATGTTCCGCGGTGTTGCAGCAGACCCGGGGGAGCCTTATAGTGCCACATGCGCTCGTAATTTGGCGACAGCCGGTCGCCGACAGAGCCGGGCCGGCGCGTGGAGGTCCTGCCGATGCCCAAGCGGCGACGTGTGGCAATATCGCTCGAGTTGGATTGGCCGTTCAAGCGGCACCACGGCGTGTTCGCGGGCACGCAGCAGTATGCCCAGGAGCGCGGCCAGTGGGAGTGCATCCTCGATGCCTACGTCGAGCACAGCCTGGAGGGCGGGCGAGCGGGGCCGGCCTACGACGGGATCATCGCCCGCGTCACGCCTCGGCTGGCCGCAGCGGCCCGGCGGGCCTCCGTGCCGCTGGTCAACGTCTGGGTCAGCTCGCCGGTGACCGACGTGCCGCTGGTAGCGCCGGACGTGCAGGCCGCCGGACGCATGGGGGCCCGGCACCTGATGAGACGGGGTTTCCGCCAGTTCGGCTTTCTCGGCTTCAACCGCCAGCGCAGCGTCAGGCTGCAGCGCAGGGGGTTTGAGGCGGCGTTGGCGGAAGCGGGGTTCTGCTGTTCGTCGCTTCTGGTTCCCGTGCGCTATGCGGAGCGGCCGGCCAGTTGGCGGGTCTTTCAGGCCCGGATGGACGAGTGGATCGACTCCTGGACGCCGCCGATCGGCGTGGGCGTCTCCTACGACCTGCTGTGCCGCTACCTCGCCTGCGCCTGCAGGCGCAAGGGCGTGGGCGTCCCGAGCGAGGCGGCCCTGCTGGGCACGCACAACGAGCTGCTGATCTGCACCCATCCCGAACCGAGCCTGTCCAGCATCGAACTAGGGTACGAGCGCGTGGGCTACCGGGCGGCCGAGGTGCTCGACCAGATGATGGACGGCGCGCCCGCCCCGGCCGAGCCGATCCTGCTCGCGCCGAGGGCCCTGCTGCCCCGCGGGTCGACCGACGCCCTGGCCGTGGACGACGAGACGGTTGCCGCCGCCCTGCGGTTCATCTCCGAGCACAGCCACGAGCCGATCCGCGTCCGTCACGTAGCCGAAAGCCTGCACGTGACGCGCCGCACCCTGGAGCGGCGGTTTCGCGCCGTGCTCGGGCGGACCATTGCCGAGGAGATCGCCCGGCTGCGGGTCGAGCGAGCCAAGCGCCGGTTGGCCGAGAGCAGGATCCCCATCAAACGCCTTGCCGTCGAGGCCGGGTTTCACGACGCCGTGCAGATGTGCGCGGTGTTCAAACGAGTCGAGGGCGTCACCCCCAGCGACTACCGCCGCAACCACCGGCGGGTGTAGGGGCCGGCGGGCAAAGACGGTTCACCCGGCCCGACGCGTCGGGCCCTCGGATGGCCGAGCCTCCCGCGGCGAAGCGGCTTCCGCGGGCGAGCCCGCGGCTTCACCGGGCCAGGGAAACGGGCACGGCGGCGGAACAGCAGAAGGACGAGTCGATCATGAAGGCACACCGGATCAACAGGCGGGAGTTCCTTGCCGTTGGGGCTGCGGTCGGGTTCCCGGCGATCGTCCCCGCCACGGTCCTCGGCAAGACGCCGCCCTCCGAGCGAGTCCACGTCGGCCTGATCGGCTGCGGCGGGATCAGCCGGTACTACCACAGGAACTACCTGAAGCGCATGACCGATGTGCGGATCGTCGCCGTTTGCGACGCCTACACGAGCCGCCGGGACGCCGCGGTCACGGAGCTGAACGGGCACTATGGCAGGCAGGTCACCACGGCACACGCCGACTTCCGCGAGGTGCTTGCCCGCTCCGACGTGGACGCCGTCATCGTCGCCGCCCACGACAACTGGCACACGCCGATGTCCATCGCGGCCGCCCGGGCCGGCAAAGACGTCTTCTGCCAGAAGCCCCTGGCGCTGGACCTGTCGCGCACGGCCCTCTTGAGAAAGGCCGTCCACGACAAGAAACGCGTTTTCCAGTTCGGGACCCAGTACCGCTCCATGGGACGGTGGCGATTGATGGTGGAACTGGTGCGCAACGGGTACGTCGGCGAGTTGAAGAAGGTCCACGTCTGGAGCCGGGATGTCCTGCACGATGCCGCCCGCTACCATGTCAAGCCATACGGCTCAACCCAGGAGATTCCCGTCCCCGAGGACCTGGACTACGATGCCTGGATGGGGCCGTCCCACATGGCCCCCTATACGGCCGATCGGTGCACGAACTGGGGCGGGTATCACTGCCCGGAGACTTCCCTCGGCTTCGTCGCCGGCTGCGGCATCCACCCGCTGGGCATCGCGCAGTGGGGCAACAAGACGGACGACACCAGCCCGATCCACTACGAGGGCACGGGCGCTGTCCCGCAGGAAGGCATCTACCGGACGCTCGAGCAATGGGATGTGACGTGCCGATATGCGAACGGCGTCGCGCTCCGCTTCATGAACGTCCGAGCCGCCAAGTCGGTCGTGGAGAAGTATCAGCCGGCGAAGTGGCGCCCCGGAGACGGCGTCGTCTTCCACGGAACGGACGGGTGGATCGGCAACTTCTGGGGGGCGTTCTACGCCAGCAATCAGACGATATGGAAGGCCCCGCTGAAGCCCGATGACGAGCGACTCCCAGTCGCCACGGAACACAACCGGAACTTCATAGACTGCGTCAAGTCCCGGGCCGAGACCATGTGCCCGGTGGAGATGGCCATCCGCTGCGACACGATCTGCCACCTGACGAACGTCGCGGCCCGGACCGGGCGCGCGATACGCTGGGATCCCAAGACGGAGCAGATCGTCGGCGACGCCGAGGCGTCCGGGATGCTTGCGCGCCCCTGCCGCAAGAAGTGGAAGGTCTGGTAGCCCGCCCGGAGGGAGGTTCGAGACGAAGGGGTGAAGGCACCGGGAAGGGCCCAGCCCCGCCATCCGACAACAAGACCTCACAGGAACACTCGTGTCATCACAAACAGGCTCGGTTCGCAGGTTCTTCCTGCCCGTCGCCGCCGCGCTGGCGGCCAGTCCGCTCCCCACCATGGCCGCGAAGCCGAAGAATGACGAGACGCCAGCCAGGCGAGAGAACTTCACCGTGGCCGGATACAAAGCATTCATGATCCGCCCGCCCGCCGCGCCGGCGGACCGGCCGCTGCCCTGGGTCTGGTATGCGCCAACGCTCGGCCGGGGCCTGCCGGGACGGGCGGAGAAGTGGATGTTCGACCGATTCGGCCGCGCCGGGATCGCGATCGCAGGAATCGACGTCGGCGAGTCCTACGGCAGCCCGAAGGGCCGGGCGGCTTACCAGGCGTTGTACGAAGAGTTGACGCGCAAGCGCCGCTTTGGGGCCAAACCGGTCCTGCTGGCGCGCAGCCGCGGCGGGCTGATGCTCTACAACTGGGCCGTGGAGCACCCGCGATCGGTCGGCGGTATCGCGGGGATCTACCCCGTGTGCAACCTCGCCAGCTACCCGGGCGTAAAGCGAGCGGCCGGGGCATACGGGATGACCGCGGACAAGCTGGAGGCGAAGCTCGCCGCACACAACCCCATCGACCGCCTGGCCCCGCTGGCCAGGGCGAGGGTGCCGGTCTTCCACATCCACGGCGACAGGGACGGAACCGTGCCGCTGGAATCCAACTCCGCTGAACTGGCCAGGCGATACGCGGCGTTTGGCGGCCCGGTCGAGATCGAGGTGATCAAGGGCCAGGGCCACAACCTGTGGAGCGGGTGGTTTCAGTCCCGCAGACTCACGGGCTTCGTGATCGCCCGAGCGTTCGGGCGGCCCGTCGCCTCCCCGAAGCCGGCCGCAGCGAGGACCCCCGATCCGTCCCGCGACACTACGGGAGCGACGATTCCACGGGAACGGCGCCAATAAACCCCGTCCGCAATGGACCCGGAGCCCGAGGCCGAGCACCAGGACCACGGCGGGACTGCCAGACGGGCGACCCGTACGTAGGGTAGAGACACGAGGGCCTATAGGGAGGCCCAGACGAGACGGGGGCGCGTCACGGTCCAGCCCCGGGCTGGGGCTTCCGGCCCGTCACGTCGGCCATCACCGCCAGCAACAGGGCCGCGCCGATCACGAAGTCGACCCAGTTGGGATCGATACCCAGGAGCGTGATGGAGCTGACGATGATCGACATCAGGGCAGCCCCGAGCAGCGCGCCGAGGATCGTCCCGGCCCCGCCCTTGAGGCTCGCGCCGCCGATGATCGCGGCCGAGATGACCTTCAGTTCCAGCCCCTTCCCTGCGGTGGTCGACGCCGACCCGAGCCGGGCGGTGATGATGATCCCCCCCAGCGCCGCCAGGAAGCCCACGAGGGCGAAGTTGAACACCTTGATGCGCTTGACGTGGATGCCCGAGAGCACGGCAGCCGCCTCATTGCCGCCGATGTAGTAGTTCTGGCGGAAGAAGCGGCTGCGGCGCAGGAGGAAGTCGCTGACGACGATCAGCACGGCCAGGATGAGAATCGGGTTCTGCACCCCGGGGATCAACTCGCCCTGCCCGAGGGCGTTGAAGCCCGCGGGCAGTTCCGAGATGTTCCGCCCGCCCGAGACCACCATCATCAGCCCACGGACGAGCCCCATCATCCCCAGCGTTGTGATGAACGCGTTGATGCCGATCTCGGTGATGATCAACCCGTTGATCAGCCCGATCAGGACGCCCACGCCCAGCCCAAGACTGATCGCCAGCGGCACGGGCATGCCGCTCTTGAGCCAGATCGCCGTCACCGTGCCGGCCAGGGCGAACGTCGACCCGACCGACAGGTCAAACGTCCCCGAGACCAACAGAATGGTCATGCCGATGGCGATGATGCTCTGCGCGGTCAGCGAGAGCATGACCGCCGCAAGGCTGGGCTTGCTCAGAAACTCGGGCTTGGCGTACGCCAGGCCGATCACGCCGAGAACGATGATATAGAAGATCATGAACTCCCGGTGGTCGGCCAGGGCCATGACCCGCCCGAGCGCCGAGGTCTTCCGCAGATTGTCAGCCATGGCGGTTCCTCACGCCTCCTCGTCGGCGTGGCCGACGCCTGTCGCGCAAGCGATGAGTTTCTCTTCGGTGGCCTCGTCCCCGTCGAACCGGCCGGCAATCCGGCCCCCTCGCATCACCAGGATCCGGTCGCTGAGCCCCAGCACTTCGGGCAGCTCCGAGGAGATCAGGAGGACCCCCACCCCCTCGGCCGCGACGGCCCGGAGGCGGCGGTAGATCTCGCTCTTCGCGCCAACATCGACGCCGCGCGTCGGCTCATCGGCGATCAGCAGCAGCGGGCCGGCGCCAATCCACATCGCCAGCAGCACCTTCTGTTGATTGCCCCCCGACAGAACACCGACCTTCTGGTGGACGGAGGGCGCGGCAATGGCGAACTCGGCCTTGCGCCGGACGGCCTGGTCGGTCACGGCCTTCTCGTTCATCAGTCCCCATCGGCCGGCGAAGGCCTTCAGGGTTGGCGCGACGCAGTTCTGGCGAATGGACATTCTCAGGAAGAGTCCCTGGCCCTTCCGTTCTTCCGTGAGGTAGCCGATCCGGTTGGTGATCGCCTCGGCCGGGCTCCGGATCGCCACGGGCTTGCCGTCGACGTACAGTCGCCCCTCGTCCAGCGGCTCGGCGCCGAACACGGCGCGGGCCAGCTCCGTCCTCCCCGCGCCGGCCAGGCCCGCCATGCCCACGATCTCCCCCCGGTGGACGGTGAAGCTGACGTCGCGAAACGCCCCGCCTCGCCGGCCGCCCTCGATCCGGAAACACTCCGGCCCCACGCCCGACTCGCGCCGTCCGTACATGTCGATCAACTCGCGTCCCACCATCTTCCGCACAATCTCCTCTTCGGTCACGCCGGCGACGTCGTACGTCTCCACGTTGCGCCCGTCGCGGAGGACGGTCACGCGGTCGGCGACCTCGAAGATCTCGGGCAGATGGTGCGAGATATAGATCACCGAGGTCCCTTCCGCCTTGAGTTGCCTGATGCTCGCGAACAGCTTGCCCGTCTCGCCGGCCGTCAGGGAGGACGTCGGCTCGTCCAGGATCAGGACCCGCGGCTTCCTGGAGATCGCTTTCAGGATCT
>Ga0272441_10007838_pt1 | contig 17211 bp, 11 predicted proteins | sample SSMProp6N_FD_193582 | JGI IMG/M metagenome (GOLD analysis project Ga0272441, IMG submission 193582) | Marine sediment archaeal communities from Little Sippewissett salt marsh, Falmouth, MA, United States - SSM-Prop-6N | ecosystem: Environmental > Aquatic > Marine > Wetlands > Sediment ...
AACAACGACCGGGGATAATAGTGAATATGAAGAATATAGTAAAGCACAGTTAGAATTGAGAAAAATTTTCAGTGATAACAAAGATTATGCTTTATTAAAAGAACTGAAAGAATCCGGGGTTATTAAGACGCCATTGTTATCAAGGCAACTTGATATATTATATTACAGCTATCTGGAAAACCAGATCGAACCGCAATTATTGGAAAAAATTGTGGAACTGGAAACGATATGTGAGAAAAAGTTCAATGACTTCAGGGGGAAAATAAACGGCAAACCGGTTACCTCTAATAAAATTGATGAAATATTAAAAAAAGAAACAGATTCCAGTAAAAGAAAAGCGGCGTGGTTGGCCAGTAAACAGGTCGGACCGGAAATAGAAACGGACCTTGTCAATCTCGTCAAATTAAGGAATGAGGCGGCCAAGAAACTGGGCTTTGAAAATTATCACGTCTTGTCATTAACAACGTCCGAGCAGGATGTTGAAGAACTGGACCGGATTTTTGACGATTTGTACGAGTTGACAAATGAACCATTTCTCAAACTGAAAGCGGAACTGGACGGCATATTGGCCGAGAATTATGGAATTGGCGTCAAAGGATTAATGCCGTGGCATTATCATGACCCCTATTTTCAGGAAACGCCGTTGGTGTACAAACTCGACCTGGATGAATATTATAAAGATAAGGATGTTGTTGAACTGGCCTCACGATTTTATAATGGAATCGGATTGCCGGTTGAATCGATCCTTGAAAAAAGCGATCTGTATGAGCGGGACAAGAAAAATCCGCACGCCTATTGTACGGATATTGACAGAGAAGGAGATGTCCGTATTCTGTGTAATGTTAAAAACAACGAACGCTGGATGGAAACCATGCTGCATGAACTCGGGCACGGCGTATATGACAAGTATCAGAATCCCAAAACGCCCTACCTGTTAAGAACCCCGGCGCATACGTTTACAACGGAAGCGGTGGCCATGTTTTTCGGACGGTTAAGCCGCAACGGCGCGTGGATGCAGCAAATGCTCGGCTTAACAGATGCGCAAAGGCAGGACATTGACAGGGTCAGTCAGAAATACGCGCAGTTGAAACAACTTATTTTTGCCCGCTGGGCAATGGTTATGTATAACTTTGAGAAACAATTATACGCGAATCCGGATCAGGATTTGAACGCGCTGTGGTGGGACATTGTGGAAAAATATCAGTTTGTAAAAAGACCGGTTGACCGGGATGAACCTGACTGGGCAGCCAAGATCCATTTCACCATCGCGCCGTGTTATTATCATAACTATCTTTTAGGAGAGTTATTTGCTTCGCAGATGCATAATACACTTGTTAAGGATATTTTAAAATTAGAAACAGATAGCGAAGTCAGTTATGTCGACAGGAAAAAGGTGAGTCAGTTTTTTCAAAACAAAATATTTGAACCCGGCGCGAAATATCCCTGGAACAAAATGATCACATTGGCGACAGGAGAACCCCTGAATCCCAAATTTTTTGTCGAACAGTTTGTGAAATAAGAATATAGCGTATGAACAGATTAGACAGAGACATGTTGAAGATCATGCCGGACGGCACGGAAAAACATATCAATCCGTTTACCGGCACGGAAGTCTGGTTTATCCCGGGACGAAAAAATCGCCCGGTAACGTCCAAGCAGGCTGACAACCCGAAAAAAATTGAAAAGAGAATACCGGAAGATTACTGTAATTTTTGTCCCGGTCATTATTTCAATACCACGCCTGAAAAATCACGCCTGGTCAATAAAAAAGGCAATTTTGAAATTCTTGATCAGGTGGCTCCGGAGGAAATATTTAACAGTGACGCGGAAATTCGCCGTATTTCCAATTTGTTTGAAATAGTGACCGTTGATTACTGGGAAAAGAATTTCAGTTACAGGCTGTCGGATAAAAATAAAAAACGAAAAGAAAAATATCTTGCCTGCGAATTGGGCCGCAACCATGTCATTTCCGTGATCAATACGAAATTAAAACACAGTGGATATACTGATGATGAAATAAAAGCTGTTTCTGTTGATGAAAAACTGGCAATGAGTGACGCCTTTTTTGGCGGGGCGCATGAGTTGATCATTCCCAAGCGGCATTTTACCGAAGCGGCCGTGAATGATATGGATCTGGCTTCTTCGGGAACGTTAACACCGGAGGAGCATTTTCTGTATTTTAATTTTACCATTCAGTCCATAAAAGACATCTATGAAAATAACCGCTATATTCGTTATGTCAGCATATTTCAGAACTGGTTAAGAGAAGCGGGCGCTTCTTTTGATCATCTTCATAAACAGCTAGTCGGCCTGGATGAATGGGGCGTTTCCGTTGAGCGCGAACTGGACCTGGCCTCCCGGAATCCCAACATGTATAATGAATACGCGGCAAATTTCGCCGCATATAATAATTTTGTGATTTGTGAAAATGATTACGCCATCGCTTTCGCGGATATCGGGCACCGGAATCCGACAGTTGCCGTTTATTCGAAAAGCGTTCATTGTAATCCCATAGAACACACATCCGAGGAAATAAGGGGATTCAGCGATATCGTCCACGCTATCCACGCCGCAATGGGTTCACAGATATCCTGCAATGAGGAATGGTATTATATGCCGGTAGACAGCGTTATTCCCATGCCCTGGCATGTGCTGATCAAATGGCGCATCAGCATACAGGCCGGTTTTGAAGGCGGCACCAAAATATACGTCAATCCTATGTCCGTTTCGGATGTTAGAGATTATCTGGTTCCACGGTTGTTTGATCTCAGATATCAGGGCAAAATTGCGACCTTTCAAATCGCCGAAGAGTGTCCCGTAAAACCCAATTCACTCAAATATTATAAAAATAAATTAGGGTGATAACGGTTTTCTGTTTTTTTGACCTGCTGTTATGAAATTTAAAATTATTTTACTGCGGTTTCCCCAAAGACCGCTTTTGGTTGGACGGGGGTGTCTTTTAAACTTTGTCGTTGGGTTACCATTTCTGATCATTCTTTTTAGTAAATCGGAGTTCTAAAGAATTCAATACGGCCGGGCAACCCGTGTTCAAAGTACGGGCGTGAAATGATCCATTTGTTTTCTGTTCGCACAGCATTTTCCCAGTATGAATCGGTAAATTCACAAGCCTGCCAGTTGTTTTCCTCCCGGTTGTGGACTTTCCAGTTGTCATCTCCGGTAATCCGGAATTTCAACTCCGGGCAATTCAATATTAAATTCACCGAGGGCATGGACTCCGGTTTGTAATTGCTCACTTTAACCGCCAGAGTATTTTCCCCTTTTACCAGATATTCGGCAACGTTCCACATTTTTACCCTTTCGGCCTCAACGATAGCGGACAATGTTCTGGTGGCCACCAGCTCAGCGGCTTTCTGTCCGTTCAGCCAGATGTGAGCGTGCGAATCGGCAATGACATGCAGCCAGGCGGTTTCCGCCGGTCCACGCAAACTGAATTTTTTACGCAGGTATATCACCTGGCCCGGTTTTTCAGTTTCCGGGTCGCAGGGGCAAGAAATAAAAGGCGTTTCAAGTCGTCCGTTCAAATCAAGGTTGCTGTTTTTAATTTCAGTTTTTTTTATGGCCAGCTGTTTTTGCACCCGGTCATATAGATTCAAGATCCTTTCCAGATTGTCCGGTTTGTTATATCGCAGCCAGAGGTCTTTAAACGTGGATTTTATTTCGAGCAATTTTTTTTCCAAAACGGACAATTGTTTCATCAGCAATTCCGGTGAAGATTCATGCGAATTGTCAAGTTCAAGCTGTATTTGGTTCAACAGGGCGGTCCAGTGATATAACGAGGCGCAAAATTCCGGAATATCGAGATGTTTTTTATTCCGTGTGGCCTTTACTTTAAGTTCTTGTAGTTCGGATATTAGTGAACCATAAGCGCGCGTTAGCTCCGTACTTCGGCGGTTCAGTTTATCCCGGTCAAAAGTGAGTGGGTAAAAAGGGTGCGCGAAAAAATAATTGAGATCATAGTATTCGGAATAGCGGCTCAGAGTATCATAGGTTTTCTTAAATCCGGGATCGTCACTGCCGTAAAAGTCCCGGAAAAAAGCCTGTTCAAACTGTTCCAGGTTGTTTTTATTTTTATTCCAGGCGTTGTGTGCCGCGTATGCAATCTGGTAGTAATTCAATTCCCGTAAATTTGCGCCGCCGAAATCCCCCCAGCTTGATGTAATAGCGCCGAGTGCGCCTTTTGCATGACCGTCGTCAATAATATTGTGAATATTTTTCCGGGCGCGTTCCAGATCGGGGAATATCCGGCTCCAGTTTTGATTGCCCGGCGAAACAATAAAGTCATGGCCGGATTTATCGAATATACCGGTGGATTCGTAATGCTCCCTGATGTCATAATGCCAGTCCAAAATCATGATATCCCGCGGCAGGTCTTTTAATATGCCGGGATGTTCCAGAACAATATCACCATACATGATGATCTTTTTATCGTATTTCTTTAAAAGCTGATAAACTTTATTGTAATGTTTTGCGTGAACAGCGGCAATACCATGTTTTAATGTGTCGGATCTGCTGGCGCCGCTGCCAACGTCATAGGATTCATCCGCACCCATATGAAAATAGACCGACCGGAATACCGGCACGATTTCATCCAGACACTTTTCCAGAAAGGAGTAGGTGTCGTCTGAAGTAATATCAAGCGAAGCCGCGCCGGGGAAATCGGCCAGAGACATAAATTCCGGCTGAATGAGCAGGTTTTCATAATGTCCGAGGGTCTGAAAGACGGGAATGATGTCCACAAAATATTGCGCCGCGTAATCCTGCAGTTCAATGCATTCCTTCGCGGAAAGCGCACCGCGGTTTTTACCGATGGCGGGGTAATTTTTGAATTGAAAAAGGTCCTCAATGTAAGGCATGTACACATTCATCTTGTAACGTGCCAGATAACGAATTATCCGTTTGAAATGATCCGGAGTGGAAACCTGTCCCCGGCTGATATCGTCGGAAAAGCCCCTGATCTGCATGTCGGGCCAGTCTTGAATGGTTAACTGTGGTAGTTGAATTTGATTGTTGTTATGGCCTGTCAGAAATCGCAGGGTTTGAATTCCATAAAAAGCGCCGGCCGTGGATTTTGAAATTAAAAAAATATACTGTTTCCTGATAATTAATATATATCCTTCATTTTCCATGACCGGTGTGAACCGGGTCCGGTCATCGTTCACGGTTTTGAGGATGATATTCAGGAAATCGGGTGAAAGTATGTATATACCCTTCTTTTCCATTGAATTCTGCGTAACAGGATGAATATCCAGGGTCAGTTTGTGATCTGTTTGCAGTGCGGCTTTTAAAAAATGTGCCGGGTTTATAAAATCCTGTATAGTGTATATGGCAACGGATTGATCAAACCTGAAGTGACCTGTATCAAAATGCCAATTTTGTGGCGCCGGGGTGACGAAAATTTCATTTTGAGAATGATTTTTCATATTTTTTTGTTGCTATTTTGTTTTAGATTTTTTAAATATAATAAGGAAAGCTAATGATAAAATAAGACAGTTTCAAGCTGAAAAGTTTGATGAGGGAACTGCTAATTTGTGTTTGTGTTTGTGCTGAGTATTCTACGCTGAAGGGGCCGCTGGCGACCTATGCAATTCTTTGAAACTGGGAGTGTTTCATGACTCTAAAGGGGAGTAAAATATGGGTAAAATTCAAAAACCGCTTTCGCGGGAAATGCGGGAGAAATTTGAAAAAATTTCTTTGCAGTACATGGAATTGTTGTTTAGTTCCGCATTACGTTTAACAAAAAATACGGCTGAAGCCGAGGATCTGGTCCAGGACACTTATATGCGTGCGTACCGGTTTTTTGACAAATTCCAGGAGGGGACCAATTTTAAGGCCTGGATATTCAGAATAATGACAAATACTTTTATCAACAAATACCGGAAAAAAGCGCGTTCACCACAACAGGTTGAGCTTGAGAAAGTTTCTTTTTTCATCGAAGATGATAACGTGGAACAATCTCCCAAAACAGTTGATGTTTATGAAAAAAAAACTTATCATGAACTATTTGACGATGAAATAAACGGCGCTTTAAATCGACTGTCTGAAAATTTTAAGGAAATTATCGTCCTGGCCGACATAGAGGGTTTAACCTATAAAGAAATTGCCCTAAAGGCTGATATTCCGTTAGGCACGGTAATGTCCAGATTGTTCCGTGCCAGGCGCATGCTGCAGAAAAATTTGTATGGTGTTGGTAGAGAAAGAGGTTATATACACAGTCCAACATACGTATGAGTGATTCTGTTTTTTTTTGGTTTCGCCGGGATTTACGTTTAAATGATAATGCCGGTCTATATCATGCCTTAAAAAGCGGTGGCCCGGTAATTCCGGTATTTATATTCGATACGTATATCCTCGATCAACTGAAAAACAAAAAGGATCGCCGTGTCCAGTTTATCCTTTCCGTTTTGCGGGATATCCGGAACGAATTACGGGCCGCGGGAAGCGCCCTGATTGTTCGTTTTGGAGATCCCCTTGAGGTGTGGGAGGAACTGATCAACGAGTTTGACGGTAAAACGGTTTATACCAACACCGATTATGAACCCTACGCCATCAACAGGGACCGGCAGGTCAAAGAGTTGTTCAATTCGCGGGGACTGGGATTTCACAGTTTTAAGGACCAGGTCATTTTTGAAAAAGACCAGGTCCTTAAACCCGACGGAAAACCGTACACTGTTTTTACCGCCTATAAAAATAAGTGGTTGAAGCTATATACTCCCGAAAATTCTGAAACATACTCAACTGAAAATTTGTTTGCAAATTTTTTGTCTTGTGAGGCGGAAGAATTACCTGAATTGCAGGATATTGGTTTTGAAAAAACCAATACGTTATTCCCCGGCAAACAGATATCACCCAAAGTGATCGAAAATTATCATTTAACACGGGATTTCCCGGCGCTAGAGGGGACAACCCGCCTGGGTGTTCATTTGAGATTTGGCACTTTGAGTGTCAGGGAACTGGTGCGGATCGCGTTCGAGTTGAACGAAACCTGGTTGTCGGAATTGATCTGGCGGGAATTTTTTATGATGATACTCTATCAATTTCCACATGTTGTGGATCGCTCTTTTAAAGCCCAATATGATAATATCCAATGGCGAAACGATGAAAAAGAGTTTGACCTGTGGTGTCGTGGTGAGACAGGATTTCCCCTTGTTGACGCCGGGATGCGGGAATTGAACCAAACCGGTTTTATGCATAATCGCGTCAGAATGGTGACAGCTTCTTTTTTGATTAAAAATCTGTTAATAGATTGGCGTTGGGGAGAAAAATATTTTGCCGCAAAACTGCTGGATTATGATCTTGCCGCCAACAATGGAAACTGGCAGTGGGTTGCCGGGACCGGATGCGACGCCGCGCCATACTTTCGGATTTTTAATCCCATGACCCAGCTTGACAGATTTGATAAACAACTCGTTTATGTGAAAAAATGGGCGCCGGAATACGGCTCATCCGCCTATCCGGAACCCATGACAGACCTTGCCGTTTCGAGAAACAGGGCCATTATGGTCTACAAAGAGGCAAGCGCAAGCCGGTGAAACACCAAGTATTTCCACGGATCATCAGCATCCTGTAATATATTCAATGATCACGATCTAAAAAAAAGTTGTTTTTATGGGTTGAATGTATTAAACTGATTTTATTTTTTACATTTGTAATCGATTAAATCATTTGGCATAGATTGTATATCCGGAGTTTTAATGAAAGAACCAGGTATCAAAAGTACTTTCAAAATATCAATTGACGATTTTTTTAACAGGCTTCATGACACCTTTCGATTTATCCGTTACCGCTTTAAATATCTGGACGCGAAACCATATTCTTTTTTTACGAATATAAGTGTCCCTTTACGTTCCCTGATCAGGCCAAAAACAACCATTCTGTTTTATCCGTACCGGCCGGCATCCTCAACGATTATATATAAATTATGCGCTGCGCATGGCTATGCCATGACAAATAATCCGTTTTGTTCTTATGATGTCGCGTTTAAAAACCAGGACAGCACATTTTTTGATCTGTCAATCCTCGATGTCCTTCCGGACAGAAGCAATATCATCAATCGAAACAGCATTGATATCAGCAAAAATAAAGTCAGTGATATTTTTCAGCAGATATTCGGCTATTCATTAAAAGTCGATCCGGTAAAGCATAAAGGCCCGGCTGTGGAAAAGTCCGACAAAAACGCCATGCATGACGGCCGGATAGTTGATTGCCCGGTTCCGGCCGCTTCGGTGCGTGCCGATTGTGTCTATCAAAAAGTGATTGATAATACAGTCAAAGACGGATTTGTCCTCGATTACCGGATACCGGTGCACGGGGGTCAGATACCGTTGGTTTATCTGAAATATCGTCCGCGGGCAACCCGCTTTTCGAACCTGAATGACCATGTGCAACTGGAAGAGACATCCGCGATTTTCAGCGAAAAGGAACAAATTGATATTTTAAAGTTTTCCGGGGCCATGGGAATTGAATATGGTGAATTTGATGTATTGCGGGACAATAAAGATGGCCGGATATATATCGTCGACGCCAACATGACACCCTGGGGGCCTCCAAACGGTCTGCCGAAAAAACTGCAGCAAAAGGTTGTGTTACAACTTGCGGAAGCGTTCAAAATATTTATAAACCAATATCTTAAAAAGTAAATATAAACAAAAAGGCGCGTTTAAAATGAAAACAGGTGTTTACATATTGTCCGTCATTTTTATTTTATTAATAATACCGGTTCACGCGCAGGAGCAGCCCGGAGCGCCAACCGGCCTGCTGTGTGAACTGTTGCGCGATCCCGGTCATGCTGTAATCACGGATCCTCTGCCCGAATTCGGGTGGATCGTCAATGACATCCGGCGTGGGGCCCGTCAAACGGCCTATCAGATCCTGGTTGCCTCAAGCGAGTTGTTGATCAATCAGGACACGGGCGATATGTGGGATAGCGGGAAAACGGAATCCGGGTTGTCCGTGAATGTCGAGTATGGAGGGATCCCTTTACGGTCCAATACGGCCTACTGGTGGAAAGTGCGAACCTGGGATGGTGACGGTAAAAAAAGCCGATACAGCCAGCCGCAAAAATTTTTAACCGGTCAATTCGGGGAAAAAGGCCGCGCGTGGCCGTCCGAAAGTGACTGGATTGAACTGCCGGACAGCGAATGGGTGCTTGAGAACCGGCAGCGCTCATCATACCATGAAATAAAACCACAGGAGATCAAACGCCTGGAGGACGGACACTATTTTGTCGATTTCGGCAGGGCCGCGTTTGCGACTTTGCGGCTGAATTTGAACAGTGAAACGGCGGGTGATTCCGTCGTAATATACCTGGGGGAACGAAGACAGGGGAACGCGGTTCACAAAAAGCCCGGTGTCTCCAATATAGGATTCAAAAAAACCGGCTTGGAAATCAAAAAAGGTCAGCATACTTATACCATAGATTTACCCCGGTTTATTTCGCATTATCCCAATAGTCAGGTGCTGAGCCGGCACATGCCCGAGGTGACTCCTTTTCGTTATGTTGAAATTGTCAATTGCCCCTCCGGGATCACCGTGGATAACATTCGTCAGTTGGCGCTTTTTTACTATTTTGATGATGAAGCTTCTCAATTTACCAGTTCTGACCGCAAATTAAATCAGGTCTGGGAACTGTGCAAATATACGCTAAAAGCCACCCCTTTTCTGGCATTGTACGCGGACGGCAACCGGGAGCGAATGCCCTATGAAGCGGACGCGTACATTCAGCAGTTGGGGCATTATTCTGTGGACCGGGAATTTTCCGTGGCGCGGTACACCGGCCAGTTCCTGATTTTTAATCCGGCATGGCCCACGGAATGGCACATGCATGCCGTTTTTATGGCCTGGGCCGATTATCAGGCAACCGGGGATAAGGAAAATTTGCTGCGTTTTTACGAGCAATTAAAAGCCAAAACGCTTCTGGCGCTTGCACGTGAGGATGGGCTCATCAGTACACGAACCGGACGTGTTACCCCCGACTTTTTGCAAAGCATCCATTTTACAGGGAAAAATTTCAGGGATATTGTGGACTGGCCCCCCGGCACCCCCCGGGGTAAGAGACAGGCTCATCACGCGGGGCCGACGCCGGAAGGCGAGCGCGACGGATATGTGTTCAGACCGATTAACACTGTCGTTAACTCGTTTCATTACCGGGCCCTGATTTTGATGGCAAAAATCGCGCAAATCACCGGAAGAGGGGAGGACAGTTTATTCTTTGCCGGCCGGGCACAACAGGTTAAGGAACGCATCAATTCACTGTTGTTTGATCAAAACAGGGGGATATATGTGGATGGTGACGGAACGGAACACGCCTCTTTGCACGCGAATATGTTCCCGCTGGCCTTTGGCCTGGTTGCACCGGAGTATGTACCGTCGGTCGTCGGTTTTATTAAAAGCCGGGGAATGGCCTGCAGTGTTTACGGGGCGCAGTACCTGCTGGAAGCTCTTTTTAGCGCGGGAGAATCCGCGTACGCCCTGGAATTGATGACCTCGGAATCCAAACGCAGCTGGATGAATATGATCCGGGCCGGTTCATCTATGACCACTGAGGCGTGGGATGAATATTTTAAACCCAATCTGACATGGAACCATGCGTGGGGTTCCGCTCCGGCCAATATTATAACGCGAAAGCTGATGGGAATCGAGCCGCTGGAACCGGGTTTTGAGTTGGTACGAATAAAACCGCAGCCGGCCAATCTTGAATTTGTGAAATTAAAAGTACCGACCATCCGGGGAGCAATAACGTGCGACTGGCGGCAAAAAAATAACCATTTTGAATTCAACGTGACCGTCCCGGCAAACACCCGCGCCAGAATATGGCTGCCCGTCGATTCGGTGAATAGAGTGAAAGAAGCGGGTAAAACAATAAATAAAATTAAAGATATCAGGTTTGTTGAACAGAAAAACGCTTATGTTATTTGTGAAACAGGCCCGGGACAATTTTGTTTTACGGGATCGAGATAAACGGTCTTTTTATAACTGTCTGTAAGACGGCCGTTTCGGAGGCCGACAATAAAAAAATCGTCTCGACAAAATGCCGTTAAATGTGAAAACTGTTTTTTATTCGGCAAATTCTATCACGTTAAAATCCCGCATGATCTCAATCATATCAAGGATCTCCGGAGTGTATGATGCGTCTATCGCGGCCTTTTGCATAATTTCTCCGATACTCAGGTAGTCGGCTGCGGGAAAGGGCAGATGATAAAAGAATTGTCCCTGCGATAACGTGAGATTGATTTTCCTCTCTTTTCGTTTACGGCCCTCTCCCGTAAAAACCGTCACCGATGAAATATTGGCGTTTTTTGAAGTGGTAAAGATGGCGCCGGAATTTTTTCTTTCCCTGATCTTTTGGGTCACTTTTAGTTTTTCTTCTTCCGGATTATAAAGCGCGGAAAAATCAACCTCTATATTCAATTTATGTTTTTTCAGCGAATACCTGAAATACGGGCGTTTCCGTTCAAATACTTGTTTTCTTTCCGCTATGTCGAGGGCGAACAATTCTTCCAGAAAATCCTGTGTTGTTTTTATATGCAGGTCCAAACGGGACGCGGCCTCTGATGCCGAAATGTCCTTGTAGGTTACAAGTAATTTAAGTAAATCAACGGCAAATGATTTTGCCAGCAGTGAAGATATTCTGCTTACTGTGATAAAATCCATTTTTAATCCTTTAAAATAAAAAATCCTATACGACCAGTTTAAGCGCGTTCATTTGATTTATGATTTTGTTGCCTTGTCCTTTTTGATGCAACTGTAAAAACCCGACAAACATGTTCGCGAATGCGGAACAGAGCTGATCAAATGTTAATTCTTTGGTGTATTGCTGATAATCCTTTTTCGCGATTTGCACGGAAACCCGGCCGTCATAATTAAAAACAATATAGGTTTCATTGAGATAATTTTTTTTCAGAAACAAAAAATGCGGTAACATATTTTCAGGGACCACCAGGACAATCCTGCCTTCTTCCATATAGGGAAATGCGAAAACATATTTTAATGAAAACTGCGCGAATTTGATCAATTCCTCTTTACTGAAATTCACGCTCCCCGCCGGATAGGGCCGGGGCGTAAAACCGTTTTTCGATTCGTTAATAGATTTGGCCGCGAGTTCCAGGACTTCGCGATAACGCCATTTCAGGTGACGCAAAACCAGCAACCGCATGAACAACACGAAAAATATCAGGGCGCACACGGCTAAAAAGCCCGTCAATATTGGATAATTTGTGGATATGGAAATAAACGTCAGCGCGGTAAAGAAATAAAATAACATGGGAACGAGATAATCCCTGTTGCGCGTTCTGGACAGGAAGACCAGGTGCAGCAAAGCGGCAACTGTCATAAGGATAATCAGCAGGAAATGAAATGTGACTTCCCTGATAACACTATAAGTTATGGCGCTGACGGACATCAATATTAATATCGGTAGCCCGATATGCTGGACCCAATTGGCCCGCTGTATTTTTTTTACATCTTCCATTGTTTCCCTCCATCTATATAGTTATAAAAGCGTTTTGTGTTTAGTTATATATACGATTCATTTTAAACTTTGTTACATATATACTTTATATTTTTTAAAGTATATAAAAATTTAATCTATTTGTCAAGAAAAAATTTCACATCACATTAAATTAATTGCCCGGTAAAAAAGACAGAATAAATTGATAATCATGTAAAAAAAATATTTTTGTTTATATTATTCATTTCCTTTTTTTCTTGGAATTCAACTGATTTTTTCTTAATAATTATATAATTACCGGCTTCAGGAGTTAACCGGGAACCGGTAAAGGATCTGTCCGAATACAAGTAAAAAAGAAAAGTTAATTTGAAAATATCAATATGAATACAGAGCCCGGTAAAACAGATGTGCTGTGCGTAGGTACCGCGTCTTATGATCTTGTATTTTCTGTGTCCCGGCATCCGGCAGCGGATGAAAAAATGTTCGCGGATGATTTTTTAGAGTGCGGCGGCGGTCCCGCGGCCAACGCGGCGGTGACGGCGGCACGGCTCGGTTACAGGGCCGCGTTTATTGGGTATCTCGGAAAGGATATTTTTGGCGAAAAGCATCTCTCAGAGTTTCAACGGGAACATGTCAATACGGATTATATCGTTCGCGGAAACGCGGCCACACCCTTGTCAACAATTCTGGTCAAGCCGGGTGGCGACCGGACCGTTGTTAATTATAACCGGCAGTCTCTGCCAATTGGATGCGCTGACATAGCTGCCGATGTGCTTGAAAAACTGCGCCCCGCCGTGATCCTGTTTGACGGGCACGAACCGGTTATCTCCCCAAAACTCGCGGACGCTGCGCGCGAAACGGGGATTAAGACCATACTGGATGCCGGTTCCGTGTTTGACGGAACGGTTTCTTTAATGAACCGGGTAGATTACCTGGTCTGTTCACAAAAGTTTGCCCGGGACTATACCGGCGAAACGGATGCGGAAAAAGCACTGGTTGGATTGAGTAAACATAATACCAATGTTGTCATTACACTCGGCGGTAACGGGCTCATCTGGCGGACACCACTGGGGAAGGGAGAAATGCCGGCATTTCAGGTAAACGCGGTCGACACAACAGGCGCCGGAGATGTGTTCCATGGGGCATTTGCCGTTTGCGTTGCCGCGGGTCTGGAGTGGGATGCCACGCTGTCTTACGCCGGCGCGGCGGCGGCGTTATGCTGCACCAAAACGGGCGCCCGAACCGGGATACCAACCGGAGAAGAAGTAACCGGTTTTCTGAAACGGACCGGTTAACATGATGATGGTATAAAATATGGCAAACATTATGGATGCGGAGTAGAAAAATTTTGCTTAATTTAATCTATTCATCTTTTCAGAGGCATGTCATGAAAAATATCATATTTGTTTTGTTGGTGTTTGTTGTTTTTTCCAATTGCGGTAAGGATGACGACCCGGAATCGTCGAAATATCAACCCGGAAGCTGGGAGGTGATCAATTCGGGAGCGGCGAACAACTCCTTTTACCGGATCTTTATGGCTGATAACAACACCGGCTGGATTATCGGAGGCAAGGGTAAGATCAAAAAGACAACCGACGGCGGAAAAAGCTGGACGGAACAGCAATCCGGGACAACGCAGACTTTATGGTCTTTGTTTTTCGTCAATTCTTCAACCGGGTGGGTGTCCGGATCGAATAATACCATTCTGCGAACAACCGACGGCGGGACATCTTGGAAAAATATCAGTATTCAGTCAGATACGGCAAAAACATTTACGGCCATTCATTTTGCGGATAATAATAACGGCTGGGTGGTCAGTAACTATGGGCAGGTATATCATACGGCCAATGCCGGACAAAGCTGGACAAAACAGGCCAAATGGGACATGAATGTGCCCGGCATCATCAGTTTTGTGGACAGTCAAACCGGTTATGTCAAGCCGCTGGTCGGCAATTATTTGTTAAAAACATCGAATGGCGGCAAATCCTGGCAACGACAGGAGTTGAATATCGAAATGTACTGGGAAAAGGACATGTATTTTATCAATCCGCAAACCGGCTGGATCTGTAATGACAGATTGGCCAGCAGCGTGTATGAAGATTACGCCTCGGTTTACCGGACAAATAACGGGGGCGAGACCTGGACACTTTTGAAAACACTGCCCGACCGTCAACTCAACGCGATTTTTTTCGCAAATGAAAAAATCGGCTGGGTAATCGGAATGAACAAAATTTATTTTTCAGATGATGGCGGCAGTGAATGGAGCCTGCAGTTTGATGCCAGCAAACAAAATCTTTTTCTGATCGACATGTTTTTTGTCAATGACTCCCACGGCTGGGCCCTGGATTTAAAAGGCAATGTTTGTAAATACACAAAATAATTTTTCCGGTTACCTGATAGTTGCCCGGTATGTCTTTTTATAAAAAAGGTGTATCATTTTATACTAATATTAAATATTTTTTGTTATATTACTTTTACAGGTTTTGGAAAACGGCTGTTCATTGTGTATGTGAAATTTGTACGTCACAAAACACGTGAATTATTATACACTTTTTATAGAGAGGAAAAGTTATGGATCGGCGGCAATTTATGCGGGTAACCGGCGCGGTCACAATGGGGTCCCTGCTGACACAGCAAACCGTTAACGGGCTGTCAAATAAAGAAGACGTATTGAAAGCTATAGACCTGCAAAATTATTTACGATCATTGTATGAAATTCCCGAACCGTCCGTGGACCGGATCATTATCGGCGATCCGGAGACACATATAACCAAAATCGGGACCTGCTGGACGCCCTATTGGAAAACATTAAAACAAGCCGCGGCACAGGGCGTGAATACCATGGTGGTTCATGAACCCACTTTTTATTCTCATTGGGACCTGGATAATAAAAAGGGGGATTATTTAAGCGCCCCTGAGCCCGGGAAAACTGCATATATGCGGGCGGTCGACCAAAAGAAAAAATGGATCAAGGATAACGGCATGGTGATCATCCGCTGTCACGATGTTATGGATATATTACCGGATTTTGGAATACCTTACGGACTTGCCCGGGCACTTGGATTTTCGGAAAATGATCTTGCCGACAGTAAAGATTATTATCGTGTATATAACGTGCCTCCCCGGCCGGCCAATAAAGTCGTACAGGATATCGCCGCCAGACTGAAAATCCTCGACCAGCAGGGAGTGGAGTTTTACGGTGATCCGGAGTATTTGGTGAGTAAAGTGGGCTTCGGCACGGGCTGCATTTGTGATCCGCTTAAATATATGGAATTGGGTGCGGACCTGTTTATCGCCATCGATGATACCATCCGCACCTGGATCCAGTCGGTTTACGCGGAAGATACCGGAATACCGCTTGTGGTCATCAATCATGGGACCAGCGAGGAATACGGTATGCGTTTATTAAATGAGCATCTACGTAAAGTTTTACCGCAATTTCAGGTTTTGCATTTTAATCAGGGCTGTGGTTACAGGTGGGTGACCGGCTGAGCATTAACAATATCGAGTGTGGAAATTATATTTAAATTGTTTTATGATTTATTAAAAAAGTCGTTTATTTGTTAATCAGGAATTATATCACAGAAGGAAAAACACATGGCCAATCCTGACCATCTCAAAATATTAAAGAATGGTGTTAAGGAATGGAACGCCTGGAGGAAAAGTAATCCGTTAACAAAACCCGATCTCAGCGAAACAAGGCTGAAAGGCGCGAAACTCTGGGGAATAAATCTTCACAAGGCGAACCTCAGCGGGGCAAACCTGAAAGGCGCGACATTGTTGAAATCAAACCTGATCGAGACGAATTTCAGCGACGCAAACCTCGAAGATGCCCGTTTAATGATCTCGGAAATGTGGGGGACAAAATTCTGCCGCGCGAATCTGACCGGCGCGGACCTCAGAATGGCCGAAATGGGCGATTCGGATTTGACCGGTGTGGTCCTTAGAAACGCCAACCTCGGCCGGGCAATTCTCATGGCCGCCAACCTGACGGATGCCAACCTGGAAAATTGTATGCTGATTGAAACAAATTTAAACGACACGATTCTCAGCAATACAATTATGACCGGCGTGACTCTTTATCGCTGCACGACATTCGGGTGGAAACTGAAAAATGTAAAATGTGATTATGTTTATACGGATATTGCCCGTAAATACAGAAATCCGAAAAACAGCCTTTTTTATCCGGGTGAGTTTGAAGGTTTATATAAATCCAAACCGACCATGGAATTTTTGTTTGATCATGGCATCACCTGGATCGATTCGCTGATAATAGAACTCATCACCAATGAACTGGTAAATGAAAAGCCGGGCCTGGGCTTGAAACTGATCAGTTATGACGGACGGGGCGGGCAGTCGCGGGCGATTTTCGCCATCGCCTCCCAGTCCCTGGAAGATGACGCCCTGAAGGAATTGAAATCACGTTATGAAGCAAAATCGAAAATGATCGAAAACAGGATGGATTATATGTTCCAGTTTATCCTGCAGGCGAACCAACCGTTGCAGGATGATAAAATCGTTAATCAGGAATATGAAAAATTACAAAGAGTGCATAACAAAAACATCAATATTTGTACGAACGCGATCAATGAAATTAAAAACACCATATTCAAACAGCCGGAAAGCACTTTTTTACACAAAAGCAAGCGGGATATATTATTAGAGTTGGAACTGGTTTTAAGGGATATGCCGCAGGACGGTTTAAAGTCCACCGGTGAAAAAGTCATGCGATTGACCCAGGAAGA
>Ga0272441_10007839_pt1 | contig 17206 bp, 11 predicted proteins | sample SSMProp6N_FD_193582 | JGI IMG/M metagenome (GOLD analysis project Ga0272441, IMG submission 193582) | Marine sediment archaeal communities from Little Sippewissett salt marsh, Falmouth, MA, United States - SSM-Prop-6N | ecosystem: Environmental > Aquatic > Marine > Wetlands > Sediment ...
GACATGCAGGACTGGGCTCAGTTCCCTGATCCAGCAACAGTATTAACTAATATAAATGCGTCTGGTAATTTTATAACATTATTGTCTGCTGATGGTGATAATACTGTAAGTAGTATAGGATTGCCTGGTTCATTACAATATGCTCCTAATTTTAAGACTTTAGGTTGGCGTGCTCCGGTAGCTATTACCTATACAGATTTTGCTGATGCTCCAATTATAAGTTCTGATGGTACATATGAGATTCCATCTGCACGAATAACTGCTGATATTACATCATTACATTATCCAGCTGGTGGTCATACAACTTGGATAACAGCTGGAGAATATGATCGCTTACATTTTGAAATAGATGGTCTAGGTATTATAACTGCTAATTTGTCCTTAGGTGGTGGAATATCACTTGGGGATAAAATAAACGGTTATATATTAGCAGATGATAGATATAATACACAAAGAGAAGTAAATGCTAATTTTGCTGGTAGTTTAGCTGCTGATTGTTGGGTAGTAAGTATAAGTCAAAACACACCTATTACTGGTTCTGGAACTATTAATCATCTTGGTTCTAATATATTTACATATACAGCACCATCTGATTCTGCTGGTCCAGCTACTCAAATATTAAATGGTGAAATAGGTGCTTTAGTTTCTTCAAATGGTAATAATATTACTATGAGAGTATTCAATACTCCCTCTGTAACTAGTGATACTTTTACCATCAAATCAAAGTATAATACACCGGCAAGCGATTCTGGGGATTTATTAACTATTATTTCTCAGGCAAATTCTATAGCAGAAGATCCTGTCAGTAGTGTTACTATTCATGATGGTCCTGCTAATATTGCATCTTTTCCGTTAGTTGGTAGTCTTCGTGGTATGTTTGACATACCAAAGATTACTACTACTTTGACTGCTGATGTTAATGAAAATGATACTACCATTACTGTTCCAGCAGGAACTGCTACAGCTTTTGGGTCTGACAATTTCCCATTTGAGGCTATTGTTGGATATGGATATAAATCTACTTCTATAACTTCGTTCAGATTAACCAATTTGTCTACCAGCGCACAAGAAGCTGATTTAGAAATTTTAGCTGGTGGTGTTTTCGAGAAAGGTGAAGATCATATAGTACTTGAATTTGCTGGTGGAGTATCAAACAATGATGTAGTGAATGGAACACATAAGATTTTAAATATAGCTGACACACCAACTAATAAAAAAGTACGTATAAGTTATGGTGGTATAAATGCTAGTCAACTTACTAAGACTAATATAACAGCAGGTATTGATATTATAAGTGTGGATCCTTCTTTACGCAGTAATAGTGGGGGTACTGGAACTCTTACCTTTGTGTCTGCTACACCATCGGTTTCTTTTACTGCTCCTGTAGATATAGCAGGAACTCCTGTTGTTATAAGTTCTGATGGTTGGTATAGAGTATCATCTCAAAATGGTAAATATGTAGATTTACTAATTGATGTTTTGGCATTACCTGGTAGTAATCAAACCGATACTTTTACTTTAGATAAATTTAATGCAATTACCAGTGGTGGAGGTGATACCGCTAGAATTTGGTGTGGTGGAGAAAAAGTTAAAGTTACTGGAGTTACTCCTTCTGGTGGTAATGAAATATGGGATATAGAATCGCCAGTTAGTGGTAATTTTGATACTGGTATGGTTGTTTATCATAATAATGATTTCCTTCCATTAAGAAAATTTGGCGTAGACTATTTTGGATCAATAACTGTACAAGCAGATGTATCAGAGGCAGTACCTTCTCCAAGTGCTCCTATTGCTGATACTGTTAATTTGTTAGGTTCTGAATTACCAGATGGATGGTTAGATAATAGCACACCTGGTAGTGCAAGTTATTTTCAAGTAAAAGGTTTAATTGGAAGAAAATCATTAGGCGTAGTTGATTCTGCTAATGATGTTATAATTGAACGTTCTATTCCATTTGATGTTGATCTTAGAGGTCAATCATTAACATTAAATGCGTGGGTTCAAAATGGAAGTTCTACAGATGATTTTGTAATGACTTTCAGATTGGGATTTGACTTTGGTTCTGGTTATATAGAGAGTAGTAATATTTCAGTAAATGATCCTGACATTACTGTTAGAATGCCATTCCAATTACAATTTACTCAAGCGGTACCTTTAACTGCTACTCAAGTAAAAGTAAGAATTAGAAGGCTATCTTCAACTGCTGATAATTTTGTAATTGAAAGAATGTCGGTTATTTCTAATTTCTTGGGTTTATATACTGGTAACAATACCATTCCTCGTTCAAGTGGGCGTTCTAATTTTGGTTCTTTAATTTATGTGTGGTCACCTGATGAATTAACAACTTCAGAATTAGATTTGCTTGGCATACCAGCCCCAGCCAATGCGCCTCATCCACCATTATTTGAAGGTAGTATAATAAATATTCACAATGCTCATGAAGAGGTTGATGCATTTGATGTAACAGATGTGGTATCATCTAATGTAGTAAATGTACGTGGAGCAGTAACAAGTGCGGACTGGGGTTTAGCTACACTAACTAATTTAGATATTGTCAATAGAATTCCGGATAGATTTAGCCATTTAGTTCCTATAACTACTAGTCAACAAGATGAAACACTATTGAATATTTCTCAAATTGCTCCTCATACTGCAACATTATCTGTAATTAGTGATCAAGATCAAAATAATGCGATCCTATTTGAAAATGAAATTCCTTTACCTAATGATCAATGGCAATTTAATAATTCGACTGAGATTGAAGTAACTTCAGGTTTTATATCGGGTGCAATATATAGATTAGAATATCAAGCACTTACACAAGTAGAAACTGCACCAATTGACATTGTAAGTCCATCTCCGAATGGTAATGATACTTGGTTTGCCGATTATATGGTGTTTAATAGACAAGATATTAGTCCAATAGAGTCAAGAACAATAATATCAATAATTTTTAGAACTAATTTAGAGGCTATACTACCAATTAATTCTGATGGCGATAAATTAAACTCGGTATTAACTGAAAATACAGGTATCACTACACGAATAATTCCATTGGATTTCTGGGAATATATTGATACTAATATTGTCAAAATCAGTAGTTCAGAATTTAATCCAAACGCAACTTATTCTTTTGAATATAATCAACAGGTTCCTAAAACTACACGAGTTACAAGTATAATATCTGAAATTAAAAGTGCTAGTACAGTATTTGGATTAAGTTTAGAAACTTATCAACAATTTACACAAAACAGTTTTGTTAGTGGTAGTTTAAGGTATCATCAAATTAGACTAACCGTAACTAATATTACTGATTTACGCGATATTCGCATTCATAGTGCCACTGTTAAAGGAATAAGAGTTAACACTCCACCAGTAGTACCGGGTTTATGAGGTAAGTTATGGATAGATCATTATTTCCAGAAGGTGTAGAAGTTCGTCAGGCGGATTTAGAACGTACTGAAGATACTAAAGCCTTTCATATTCTACAAAGACAACTCGATATAGTAGATACTGGTGTAGCGTCTGGTTTTGAAGTTACTGTTAATACTGGTAGTAATCTACTTGTTGATGTTGCTGCTGGTACTGGATATGCACCTAATGGTGAATATGTTGAATTTACTTCCAGTCAAGTAGCAATACCATTATCTGATTATACTGCTAGTGTAATAAATTTTGTCTTAGCAGTATATTCTGAAGTTGATGGTGATCTTCAACCTCATGAAACTAATGGTGAATCTCTGCCTACCTCTGCTACTCGTGATGTACGAATTACTGTATTAACACAGGCAGAATATGAGGCATTACCAGAAACTGATGAGAATTTAAATAATGATGCTCGAGATAGAGCACTTATTATAGCTAAAGTCGTTGCACAAGGTGCGGGACTTAGTATTGCAAATTATATAATTAATGCTACTGATTTTGGTAGTGCTGCTGAAGCAACTAATACGACCGGTAATATTACTGGTGTAGCTATTTCATCTGTTGATAGAGATACGCAATCTGGTACTGGTACTTTAACTTATACTCAAACCACACCACCCACTAGCTTAACTTGGAAAGCTCCTGGTGAGTCGTCTAGTGGCGTTCCTGTAGATATATCTACTAATGGTACGTATATTTTAACTTCTGTTTCTGGTTTAACTCTTACTGTTGTCGTTACTAGTAATCCAGGTTCCGATCAAACTGATACCATCTCAGTAGATAATATCTATGGTCAAGTAGTACCTAGACTAAATGCACAAGATCTTGAACATAGAGGTAAATTAGGAACGGGTATTGTATCAGACATCAATCCCCATGGTTTACGTGCAGAAGATCTCGGTGTGGTTGAACTTTTAGAAACTCATCAAGATTTATTTCATAGTAATGGACTACATCGGGATTCATGGCAAGGTACTTTAGAGTGTAATGTCAATGCTACAAATAAAGAGCAGATGGACATTACAGATTTTAGTACTACTGCTGCAGTAGATAGATTATATATTAATGGTGAAATTTATACTGCTTTAGATAGTACTACTGTTGATTTCAGTTCTACTCCCGGTGACTTTCATGCAATCTGGGATCTTTATGCAGTTGATAGTGGTTCATCTGGAACAGTTAGTATAGAGACTCATGAACGTATGCGCTATGCTTTAAGCGCAGCTGCATCTACTCTTGCTAATTATGTTCAATTACGTGATGTAAATAGAGATCTAGTAACAAGTGGAACTCCTCGTATTCTATATAATGATTCTAATAAGACTTTAGAATTTGATTCTGGTTCTGGTACATTTGGTACAGCTATACCAGTACCATTAAATAATGGTGGAGTTGTAATGACTCTACCTAGTAATTTTGATCTTAATTTTCTTGATGTTTATGTGGATACTGACAATATTAGTGGTATTGGTACAATTCCAGAAAATTTAACTTTATATAATTTACCATCAGTTCAAGATGAAAAATATTTAATTGCTACTACATTATATGGTGGTGGTACTACTAATCCTTTTCTTGGTAATGGTTTTGGTGCTGGTAATGCGCCTAATGACGTTAAAAATCAAAGATTATATGGTAATCTTGGTTTCGATGATTTAAGAGATGATGCTGGTATTTGGGAGAAAGCACCCTTCGTATCACAATCTGAAGATGATACTAATCCTGACCAATATCCAAACCAGTATCTAACACTTAGAGATGCTGCCTTTACTAGAAGTTTTCTTGGTATTGGAATTAGATTTGCTGACCCAATTGCGCGAGTATATGTAGATGCAGGTAATGATTTAAATGTTGGCGGTATAATAGCTAAGAGTGGTGGTACGAGTGGTGGTAAAAGTTCATTTGGTGTTAAAGGAATCTGTAGCACCTTTGGATTTGGTGTTATTGGTGAGGGTGGTTCCTCTGGTTCTGGTGTAAAAGGTGTACATGGTGGAGCTACTGGCTTTGGTACTGGCGGTGTTGTAGGTATTAATACGTTTAATGGTGGAACTGTTGGTCCAGCTATTTATGCTGAAGATTCCAATACTTCTGCTGATAGAGCAGCACTGCATTCTGTTTATACAGGTGGTAATGCAGGTAGTTATGCAATTCGTGGTACATGTCAAACTAGTGGTATTGGTGTTTATGGTGATGGAAATGGTGGACCTGGTGTAAGGGGTAAAAGTTCTAGTAGTTTTGGTGTCGATTGTGTTGGAGGTTCTAGAGCACCACTTCGTTTAACACCACAAGTAACACCCGCCATTGATCAGGGAGGTGCTTATGTTGATTCTACAACTGGAAAACTTCGTACATGTAATGGTACAGAATGGGAACGTCAGGTAGCACAAGTATATGGTGCAACTACTGGATCTAATTCAGTAACAGGCACTGCAGAAACTACATTAAATAGATTTTATAATATTCCTGGTGGTACTTTAAATCAAGGTACTACAATTAGAATCTGGTGCTATTTTGATACTGATGGTACCATTACTAGCTCAACTCAGGATCTTACACTAAGATTATATTATGGTGACAATACTAATATAGGTGCAAGTACACTAATTGCTACATCAAATTTTACTAATATCCAAACTATACTATCTGGTGACCCAAATGATGTATTGTGGGAAACCCATGCAGTAATGCGTACTACTTCAAGTATTCTGGTTACTGGTAAGGCAACTATATTCTTCCCTGGTGGTGTGACTATAGCAGGAAGAAATATTAATACTACTACTACAGTGACTACGGGTACTGATAAGGATTTATTTTTTACTGCAGATTGGTCACAATCTGGTGATTCTATTTCAATAGTATCATTAGATATTGATATTCAATAGGTGATTTATGACCTACGAATACATACCTTCTCCGAATAAATCTGATCGTGAAGGCCATCAAGTTAGTGGTCTTATTGCACATTTTACTGCCGGTGGTTCATTGAATTCCACTGTGCGCTATATGTGTAATTTGATTAAAGCACCAGATTCAGTAACTTCTGGTGTTGTTATTAATAATGGTGTAAAATATTATGATGCCCAAGCTTCCTGCCATTATATGACGGGAAGAGAAGGCAAAACGGTACGTTTAGTCCCAGATAATGAGGCTGCTTGGCATGCCGGATCAAAAACTACTAAGCCCGAGCTCAATGGTAAGAGATCTCTTAATCTCTGGACCATCGGACACGAAATATGTAATTGGGGTGGACTTCTCAAACGAGGAGATAAGTTCTACTGTTGGCCATCTAATTGGACTAAAGAGTACAAAGGACCAAATCCAGTTTGTGTCCTTAGGAAATGTCCCCCAGCATTATCAGATCCATTTTACAGAGTTGGTGGAAAAGATGATGGTAGCTTACTCTTTGCCGAAGGAATTATTGAATACTGGGAGCCCTACACCGACGAACAAATTAAGGCAGTCATTAAACTGTGGAAAGAAATTATTGAAAGATACGACATCAGCCGTGAATGGATTGCCGGACATGAAGCGGTAGATCCAACACGTAAGATAGATCCAGGGCCAGCTTTTCCATGGGATGACATCTTTGCAGAGCTCTATCCACCCAACATCGATAAAAAGAAAGAAATAATTGAGCCTTTAGAAGAAGATCATATGTATGAATTATTGATACCAAATAAGAGTGAGAGTAGAAATGAACCACCTCCCTCTTGTTTTGATATCATTGCATCAATATTAAAATAGAAATAATACACCTACAGTAGAAGCAACTCTATAAACCTTTCTGCCGATAATAAATATATGGGTTACGAGTATAAATGCACCGGATCGGTGGTTATGTGGACACTGTACAACCGATTAACTCGCGGTTTTATGGTGTGGATGCTAGCCCAGAAATTTGATAGGAAAAGAAATAAAAAATCAACGGGGTACGTCAGGGATGCCTTTTTCTTTTCCTGGCTATCCAAGACTACGGGTACTACAAAGAAAACAACAAAGAAGTGGCTAGAAGAGGCTCTACGATATGGTTTTGTGCGTGAGTGTGGGTCTAACAAGTACCTAATCACCAGTTATCGTAAGATGGTCGAAGTTGCAATGGATGATCAGAAACGTAAGCACGACGAGTGCAATAACAATTCAGTAATCCCTCCTCCCGAGCTTTTCCTTAAGAACGATCGAAAATTTACACTAGACTTGCTCGAGTGGATTGATCCTAAGAGTGTAGAGAATAGCATAAATCTTCTAACAGGAATCGCATCTATTCAGAATAGCGTAAGTTTTAGAGGAAAACTTAATCAGAGTAGACTTCTAGGCTGTCATCGCAATACTATCCAGCGTCGTAATAAAAAGAATAATACCAAAGAATTCGATCGTTTTATTATTATTGACGCACGTCGGTTACTGTATAATCCAGATTGTACAAATCGACGAATTATAGACATATTTAAAGAAGCAGAGAATATTTATAGAAAGTCCAATTACTTGAGAGGTAGACAATATCTCCATCGCAGACTAATTAATGGACGATATTTTCTAGCTATACAAATTCCAAGTGCGTGTATTAGTACTTTGAGAAATATGGAAGCTCCTTCAATTAGAGAATCGGTTAGGTGGTTGCACCTCAAATCAGGAGGCCGGGGGCATCGGACTGTCTCTCTGTCTCTCGTTGACACGACTCGTCTTTACGAGTCTTCTTCGTCATCTGATGGCCGAAAGCGTTTGCCACTGCTAGTTGAATGGCCACGCCGATTCAAAAATTCGAAGGACATGGGTTGCGAAGTACCAGATTACATCTTAAATAACTATTTACGAGGTCTAACGCAGATTCTATCTAACGAGCATTGCCGGAAGCACATTCTACACGAAACTTGCGCCACGAAACTTATGCCTTTGTCCCTTGCAGAACCTTTTGTCTATGTGTCGTCTAACGCAACCCCCTCAGTGAAAACTGGTAACCTAGAAAAGAATATAGGTTCCAATACACTCTGAGAGGTATATTAGGTTTTCTTAGAGGTTCTTCCCCTTTGGGGGTAGCATTTCGGTTTAATTACTTCTTGGCACTGCCAGACTTTCTGCGTCGTATATTTCTTTCTCTACGTGTACAAGCTGAACACTTAGTGGTCTGACGAGCATCTTGAGTGTTGATGATTCTGGTTTTTTGACAATCTGGTGCAGTATCTGCAAATTCACATCGTATTACGCAAATTCTACCATGGCTAATTATTTTCTGATTCTTGCCTGTTTGTATTTCTGTTCCTTTTAAAACTAGCTCTATAGATCCAGGTATTATATGGGCATACTTTTTGTATAGTTCTTGTTCTGTCATTTTTGTTCCTTTCTTAATTATAGATATTATCATACATGGATTAATGGGTTATACTTGTTATCTAGATATGTTATATAATACTTTCCATTCTGATCTGGCACGCCCCCTGCATACCATCTGGTATATAGGAGGTTACGACATGATTCTGTTGACAATTTTTTCTGGTGTCAGTCTACTAATTGGTTTTCTTCTTGGTCGTGCTATTTATAGACGGAAACTCGTACAACGCACATGGGAACGTAATAAGGCGATGGACTTTTGTGACCAATATCGTGAGGTTATTGAGGGGGCAGTACAACAAGAAGCATTTTCTATCAACAATAACGGTGCAAATGAAATGTTGGCTGGTTTTAGACGCGCAAGTAGGAGTTCCTAATATGCTACATGAGGGGTATGTTGTGGTTCCTAATAACATGGTGTTCAATAAGAACGAGCTCAACAATCTCATTTTTCTTTGTTTGAAGTACACATTTGGCAGACAAGTTCCAGAATTGAAAGAACCACTAAACCAAGACATAAAGACGTTAATTTTCGAGCTGAATGAAGATCCCACGCCAGCTAATATAATTGACAGAATTATGGATTTCGTAGTAGAACGCTTCGGCCTAGATAGGCTAGATGGTGATCTAGATGGCTATCGTAGGCATATGCGTTCAACAATTAAGGAATTTATCAATCAACCTTATAATTTGAGAAATGATTTGGGGGACGATTCTGACGCTGATGATCTAATTACACATCACTAAATTGTCAGATATTGGTGGTATTATGTTATTCAAGAAGTACAGAACCATACGCAAACCTTCGGAGGGAGAGATCGTGCGGGTAGAGAACAAACGAGCGAATGAGCTATTAATAGCAGCACGTAAGGGTCTGAGACTTCAAGAATTCATGGATGCAATATCTGGAATTGAGGGGTATAGTTTAAAGGATTTGAATAGACAGGGCCATATTCGTAGTATGTTTGCAAAGGAAATCATCTCTGCGCAATTTTTGATTGACTTTGAAGACATTATCTCAATTTTCTGGCAGGGTGTATTTGAATATCTTGATAGAGCTAAGCTCTATGGTGAAGTTATCGAGATTAAAAAGCCTGGCAAGAAGAAGGAAGTTAGACCAACAAATAATAATCCTATTCATTATCTACGTTATCAGGGACGGATGGCAGCTAGAAATCGTATTTCTCTGTTATATAGACGTAATTTAGACCAGAGTTGTCCTAATTGTGGTTTTAGATCTACCGTTAAGAGTAAAAAGGAATGTCCACATTGTAATAATATAATGTCTTCAGTTTATCGATTTTCTGATATCGATGATGAGCGGGATACTATCATTGATAAAGACCAATATCAACTACTCGAAAATTATGATACTAGCAATAGTATAGATGAACTTTTGGTTAGATTTGCACGCGATGAGCTAAAAGAGGGTACTAGAGCATTTCAAATTTTGAAAATTTTAATGGTACCAGCTGAATCTAAGGCTATGTGTAAGGCGTGTGGTCTTTGTAATTCAGAAACGTTTGATATTGATGCGTGCACTAATTATAATGCTAATATAGGAAAATGGCTTGGCGTCAATAAAACGATGATTGCGAGCAAGATTCGACGCATTCGTAATGCGTTGCCTAGATGGCTAAAGAAACAGAATAATGAGGAAGCTCAAACACTACTCAGCATTATTCCTAATAAGTTCAAAGCGTAATTTTCCTATAATAGTAGATCAGAAATAAATGGGTTATTATAGCCCAGATAGGATGAGTAGTAATTTAGAAGTTTTGTACAATCGTGGTCTTTATTTTATCCAGACTGGTACTGCACAAACGTTTACAACATGGGCAAAAGGTACATTGAAAGGAAGAGGCGTACCTCACCATTTGTTAAAACGTATAGGAGATTTCATAAGTAATGGTGATCTTGAGGCAGCTTCTACATTATGGATGAGGGTGTGTCATCTTGTTGACAACACACCTATTATTAATACACGAAGAATACTTTCAATAGCATTTAAATTAGCTATTGTCGCGTTAGCGATATATGTTCTGATTAAATAAGTACATTACTATAAGGGCGTCTGAATGGACTATTTAGTGGATAGTCCATATACTTAAATAGGTATTTTAGATGCCCTGGAACAAAGAAGACCGCTCTTTTAAGACTCTTATTAATCGGGAAACTACAGATTCCGATAATAAGAATTTTTTCAACGAATTCGGCGCAGATACCGTCAATGTTCATGCTGACGATGTGTGGGCCGATACCATTCCCTTTAATGATCCTGCTACGGCAGTATCGTTAGGGCGAGCAACGCTTGAAACGTTGTTTGTTTTGACTGAGGATTTGTCTGTTCCAAATAGTCAATCATGGAAGGCTGGTATAAGAGATTGGATATCACCAAAATTTGGTAGTGATTTTGAAGTTAAACTTTTTGATGGTTCTGATAATGAAATATTTACTACTGATCCATTAGATTGGTTTTTTGATTATCAGACTGGAATCTTAGCATTTAATGGTACACTCTCACGTCCTACCCCATTAAAAGTTACCGGATATCGTTATACAGGAACTAAAGGTGTTGGCGCAAGTTCTGGTACTTCCGATGAACTTCAAGGCAATGTAACACTTACAGTTAATGCTAGTACTGGAAGTGATACACCAACGCCTACTCGTCCTGCAAGGTTACTTGTAGGTGATTATTCATTAGAGCCATTTGCTACAATTCAAGCTGCGCTCGATGTGCTTCCAAGATGTTTTGGTAGTGATTATCGTGTTATTATTAATGTGGCTGCAGGTAACTACGCAGGATTCGATATTCTTGGTTTTACAGGAGGATCTGGTTGGTATCCAGGAGGTGATGGCCTTCGCGTAGTGGGTGAGGCAGTTACACCAACCTTAGCAAGTGGTCCTACGAGTGGAACTTTTACGAGTGCTACTGGCAAGACAGCGACTCTAACGGCGGCTGGTTGGACGATCGACGACCTTGTTGGACATCGAGTTTCTATTGTTGCTGGTGCAGGAGCTGGACAGTCGCTTATTATAGCAGAGAATTCTACAGATACGCTTACATTTGCTGCGAAGCCTTCGCCATCTTTGAGTGGAACTTCTCAGTTCGTTTTGTTGGAACCAGGAGTTGTGATCAACTCCGTTGATCCTACTGCTTTCTTCAGTGCGTTTATTCAAGGATGTACTGTCCCAATTAAAATTGACGGTCTTAAATTAACAGCAGGTTCTTATGGGTTGTATGCGTTCACGTCCGCATATGTATATGCTGTTAATTGTGTTGCAGATGGTACTTATTATGGGTTTGCATATCAAAACGTAAACAGAGTTTTGCAGCAGCATCTTGCGGCTTTTAATAACACTGAAGGCGTAGCAATTTTATATTGTGTAGATGGTGGAAATGGAAGTTATGATATTCTCGTCAAGGACCCAGTGACTAGAGGTTTCTTAATCGAAAAAGCGCAAGGAGGTTTCAATACCGGGGTATATATTAGGGATACTGGTAATGTTGGTATTCATTTAATTGGGGTTACTTCAGCCGCATTTTTAGACTTTAATGTAGATGGTGCGAGTGCAGGTGTTCAATTAGATTGGTCTACATTAGAGGTAGATGGGTTAACTGATTTATCTAATTGTACCAATTGGACTTTTTATCTTCGTCAGAGTGAATTGTTGATTAATTCTGCAATTACCGGAACAGGTAATACAGGTTGGGGATTAGATCTCACAGCCGGACCACATGCTTTCGTATGGCTAGATGCTAGTCCTACGATTTCTGGATCGGCTGGTGAGGTGACGGTAGATGGCACAACCGATGTAACATGGGCAAATCTATCAAGTAGTGGCGACTCTGCCGAAGGCCCGAAGTTGTCGTCAATTGTGAGAGATTAGAGGTACGATATGCTTAGGGGTATTGCAAAGATTAAGAATGTGTCAGGTTCTTCATATGATGTTGAGGAAATGCCTGGTGTAACAATTCCAAATAATGGAATTATAGATTTATTAGATGATACATTAAATTCTTATTATGTGAATTTTGATGATGTAGAGAGATTATTAACTTCTTCTATTACTGCAAAACTACGTCAAGACATTATTGCTGGCGACATAGAGATTATCGAATTGGCATCACCTCTAGGAATAAACCATGGCTAAGCGTTTATATGGTGAAGTAGTAAATCAAGGTAAGCACACTTTTAATAGTGGATTTGATATTGTTGGCGGCAACGTCGTTGCTCAAGTCGATAATCAATGGCTAATTGGCGTATCTGCAGCTAGTGTTGATTTTCCAGCAGCACGTGTTATCTCTTCGAATGGCGATTCGGCATATACTAATCCTAGTCGAATTGGTTTTGTTGGAGAGGCAAGTTCTGATAATGATGGTTTAGTTGGTATTGGTCTGCTCGGTGCAGGAAGAACGGATGGTAATCGTGGTGGCGTTGGTATTCGTGGTGAAGCAGTAGTAACTAATTCGGCCGATATTGGTAATGCCATTGGTCTTTATGGTGTTTCGAATGATTCGCATACAGGTGGACGTAATACTGCGTTGTTTCTCTGGGCAGTCAATGGAGCTACGAATCGAGCTATCGATATAATTGGTGGTGATATCAACCATTCATTATCTCTCGATTGGACGATGCCTGGTAATCAGGCCACATCATTGACCTTTAAGGTCGATGGTGTGCAAGATATGGTTGTATTTGATACCACCACGGGATCTGAACAAGTAAATATACCAGTTAATCTTGTTGTTACAGGTAATGTTACTGGTGCAACACCTACAGCAACCGGACATCTTACTACTAAGTCTTATGTAGATGGTCTTATTGGTACAACTGGTCCTACAGGTTTAACTGGACCTGCTGGTCCTACAGGTTTAACTGGACCTACTGGTCCTGCTGGTTCTGCAGCTGCTACTGGTGCTACAGGTCCAGTAGGTCCTACTGGTCCTACTGGTCCTACAGGTTTTGGTTCTACTGGTCCTACTGGACCTACCGGTCTTACTGGTACCACGGGACCAATTGGTCCAACTGGTCAAACTGGTTCAACGGGTGTTACTGGTCCTACTGGTCTTACTGGCCAAACTGGCCAAACTGGTTCAACGGGTGTTACTGGTCCTACTGGACCTACTGGTCTTACTGGTTCTACTGGCCAAACTGGTCAAACTGGTCCCACGGGTTCCACGGGTCCAACTGGACTTACTGGTTCAACTGGTTCTACTGGCCAAACTGGTGCAACTGGTGCAACTGGTGCAACTGGTTCTACGGGTCCAACTGGTATAACAGGTCCAACTGGTGCTGCTGGTTCCACGGGTTCAACTGGAGCAACTGGTCAGACAGGAGTTACAGGGCCAACTGGTCCTACTGGCCAAACTGGTCCTACTGGCCAAACTGGTCCTACGGGTACTACAGGTCAAACAGGTCTCACTGGTCCCACGGGTTCAACTGGTATAATAGGCCAAACTGGTCAAACTGGTCCCACGGGTTCCACGGGTCCAACTGGTCAAACTGGTCCCACGGGTTCGACTGGTCTTACTGGCCCTATTGGTCCAACAGGTCAAACTGGTTCTACTGGTCCCACTGGTGCTGGTCAAACTGGAGCAACAGGTCCAACAGGTCTAGCGGGAGCTACAGGCCCAGCGGGAGCCACAGGTCCTACAGGTGTGGGTACACCTGCTGGTTCTAATACTCAAATTCAGTATAACGACAATGGAAATTTTGGCGCGAGCTCAAACCTCCGCTATGATGGTACGACATTTTCATTGGTTAAAGGTAGCTCGTTCGCTGCGAGCATGTTCCTTTCAACGTCGACTAGTCAGAACACGTACTATCCTAATATTGCTCTTTTGGGTGGTGCGTTGGCTGACAACTCTGCTCTTATTGGTTTGTCTAATGGTGGCTTGGCAATGTATATCAGGTCTGGTTATAAGCCAACCACCTTTCCAAGTCAAGCCGAGCTGTTATTAAACAGTAGTAGCGTTGGCAATGCCAATATACAGATGAACTTTGGTGGTACGACTTGGGCGCAGTTTGAGGATACGGGTGAGCTTTGGTTGACGAAGATTGCGTCTGGATCAGCTCCTACCACATCTGGCTATGGTTCGATCTATGCAGGTACCGATAACAAGCTTTACTACCATCCAAATGGCGGCTCAGCGGTTGATCTGACGTCTGGGAGTATAGCTGGTCCAACTGGTGCTACAGGTCCAACTGGTGCTACTGGTATAACTGGCCCTACTGGTCCAACTGCTCCAACAGGTGTTACTGGCCCTACTGGTCCAACTGGTGCTACAGGTCCAACAGGTGTTACTGGTCCTACTGGTGCTGGTCCTACTGGTCCAACAGGTGTTACTGGTCCCACTGGTGCTGGTCAAACTGGAGCAACAGGTCCTACTGGTCAAACGGGAGCAACTGGTCCAACTGGGGCTGGTCAAACTGGAGCAACAGGTCCTACTGGTTCAACGGGAGCAACTGGTCCAACTGGGGCTACGGGAGCAACTGGTCCAGTAGGGGTTTATACAGTAACTGCTTCTAAAACCACTACTTATAATGCTAATGCAGGCGAGGTAGTTAGATGTGATCCATCTGGTGGAGGTTTTCAGGTGAATCTTCCCACAGCTTCTGGAGTAGAGGGAGAAACTGTTGTTGTGAAGAATATTACTTCTAGTACAAATACTATTACCATCTCGAGGAGTGGATCAGATACAATTGATGGAGCTACGACTACAACTATTGCTGTTGGATATGGATCAATAACATTTGTTTCATATGGTGGAACAGCCTGGGGGATTATCTAATGACCTATATACCACCTAAAGGACCTAGTAACAGTATTTTGATTAATGATAGTGGTAGAGTTGCAGGTACTTCTGCTCTAACTTGGAATGGTTCCGAGCTAAATATGGTAGCTCCTACTATTTCACGAGTTCAGACTGCAAAAGCTAAGAAAGCAGTCGGGGTTCCTTCACCCTTTAATCTGGTATTCCCTTCCACCCCAACAGAAGGGAATGTGATAATACTTTGTGCCGCGACATACGGTTCATTCACTCAGGTGGGTAGCATAGTCCAGACTGGAGTGACGTGGACCAGGGTAATACGAAACAACTACCCAACTTCGCATGAGAATGAGATTTGGAAAGGTGTCATCGGAAGTGGAGCAAGCACTACTGCAGCCATCACTATGAATAGTAGTCCTGCGGACGGTACTATCGTCGCGAGCGAGTATTCAGGCATTGATACCTCCGCTGAGCTTAGCCTTGGAGCTTTTAGTTCGTCTAGTGGGACCACTGCAACTGTAGGCCCATTAGGACCATCGTCAGGTGCGGGGGTGTGGGTAGCAGGGTTGATGGCTCGGGGTCAGAGGTCGTTTTCTAGCCCAGGTGGTGGTTTCACGATAGTAGATCAGATCAGTGAAAGTTCCGTCAACGATAGCACCTGCGCTCTGTTGGAGAAAATCGCAGGCTCCTCATCTAGTGAGACTGCATCAGCTACGATCAACGCTACTTCTGACTGGTGTGCAGCATTGGTATTTTTTCCTCGTAAGGCATCGCTTCTTTCATTTGACGGTCATGTTGAGCTCCAGGAACTTGCTGCAGAAATAACTTCAATTCCTACTGGGTATGGGGCTCTTTATGCGAAGACTGATGGCGCTCTGTATTATAAAGCTCATGATGGATCTGAGACTGATCTCACTGCTACTGGTCCTACTGGTCCTACTGGACCAACTGGTGCTGGTCAAACTGGTCCTACTGGTCCTACTGGTTCAACAGGTCCTACTGGTTCAACAGGTCCTACTGGTTCTACTGGTCAAACGGGAGCCACAGGTCCAACTGGTGCTGGTCAAACTGGAGCTACAGGTCCAACAGGTCCATCGGGAGCTACAGGTCCAACAGGTCCAGCGGGAGCTACCGGCCCTACAGGTACTCCTGCCGGCTCTGATAGTCAGATTCAGTACAACAGCAGTGGATCGTTCGGTGCGAGTTCTAACTTTGTCTACAATACAACCACGAAAAGCGTTTCGATTGGTGCTGCGGGGAACTCCTACAGGCTATCAATTATCAACGTAAGTGACCCCACTTCGGACCCCGGGGCTCTGCTAATGCTCCTGTCCGACGTAGACACTTATACGTCGTTCTTTGGTTACAGTGGATCGGGTCCAGGTTCCCACACAACTAAAGGCGCACACATTCGATTTTGGGCTGCGCGCGGGACCAATGCTGCGCCGGCTGATGTCAAAGCAGGAGATCGACTTTGCTACTTGGAGTGTGTGCAGCGGGGTTTTAGCGGTAATCAGTATGGGACCCCGTTCGCTGAGGTGTACGCCGACAATGGCTCTCGTAGTAATCGTCTCGTTTTCAATACCCTCGATGTCAACGGGGCTGTCCAGGAAGCGATGCGGATCACCTTCCAGCAGAAGGTGTTGATTGGTACTACGACACCTCCTTCCGACGCCCTCA
>Ga0272441_10007840_pt1 | contig 17206 bp, 21 predicted proteins | sample SSMProp6N_FD_193582 | JGI IMG/M metagenome (GOLD analysis project Ga0272441, IMG submission 193582) | Marine sediment archaeal communities from Little Sippewissett salt marsh, Falmouth, MA, United States - SSM-Prop-6N | ecosystem: Environmental > Aquatic > Marine > Wetlands > Sediment ...
TTACCCATCTATTTTCAGTCCTCCATATTAATAATCCTTAATTATATCTTCTCCACAATCAAGAGAAAATCTGTTTTTGCTGTTGCTCCCATAAGTTGAAAGGTAGGTTTTGTGTTAGGAATTATTGCAACTACTTCACCTTTTAAATTATTTAAAAACTGCTTTAATTTATCCTGATCTTTCCTCATATCTATATCAAATCGATGTATCTCATATTTCATATCTTTTATTCCTCCTTCTTCCATTTATCTTTATTGGCAAGACCAATCGCAATATAAGCAACACCCAAACCCATAAACGCAATACCCATTACAATATTGACTGCAATCATATAAACACTACCTATTGGAATCCACACGAATCCAATAATAAAAAAGATTTTATAATTTATTTCATCAGTCTTTGCTTCTTTTCTCTTCTTAAACATTACAAATGTAATTATTAATATGATTACTAACAATACAGCAATAATTAATGCAGATATCAATATCCATTCATTCAAATTATTAACCTATAAATACAAGATTATCAACTATTTCTTTCCTTTATATGATAAAAATCCCATAGAGATAAGGGTTATTACAACAATTATTGCTCCTAATATAGTTACATTAGTACCTGAAAATTCACCTCCTAACAGTAATCCGAGACCTATACCACCAATAACACCTATGGACAACCCTGTTTTCTCCATGCTTTTACTACCTCCAAATTATAGTTCCTTATAATCTTTTTATTAATAAAATCAGTATTTTTTGTCATTAAAAACAAGAAAATATTTCGTCCCCTGCAGTATTAATGCCACTCGGCCTATTGATAATCTTCTATTATATCGTCTGCTAGGAGGTCCAGGTAAATAGCTGTGGTATTCAGGTCTGTATGCCCCAGAATTTTTTTTAGACTCCTAATATTCATACCTTTTTTGAGACAATGTATAGCATAGGAATGGCGGAATGTATGGGGCTTACAATATTGATTTCCCTGATATCTATGTACAATATTCCTAACCTACGCAGTTGATAATGGAAAAATCATCTCATCCAAAGGTATGTCCGCTGTATGATAACTTAATAAATCCAACGAATGGCTATCAATCGGTACAATCCTATCCTTATTCCCTTTGCCCTGACGAATCGCTAAATGATTTTCTTCTAATTACTAAATAAGGTAATAAATAGGATGTTCCCTTCGGGAAGGGAACTGCAATTGACTAGTAAATTTAAAGGATAATTGATTAATGCAGGGGAAGTGATATGGACCTCGAGTTTAAATCACTTCTATAGAGAACTTTTTTATTATTACAAATTATTAAGAAACTGAATTTTTATGATAAGAGAATATTTGAAACTTGCCCGATTATCCATAGCGCCACTAACGGGTCTTGCTCCAGTTATGGGTGCGATTGCCACTGGACAATATCAGATTTTATATCTAATAATTATCTTTCTAATTGGAATTTTAGGACATTCATATGGAATTGCTCATAATGACATAATAGATTACAATCTTGATAAAAACATAAAAGATTTTGTTAAGAGGCCATTGGTAAGTGGAACAATTACTAAACAAAAAGCATGGATTTTTGCACTTGGATGTTTAATTGTAATGTTTGCATTTGCTACCTATTTAGCCGTTTCTACTCAAAAATATTATTCAATTATTTTATTAGCTGTACCTATCATATGTGTCACATTATACAATATTACTAGTAAAAAAATCCCGCTTGCTGATTTCTTCCTAGCAATAGGTATGTTCTTTCTAATTTTTTATGGTGCATCTTTAAATATATCAAACCTCAGTCAAGTTCCGTTCTTAGTATGGATTATATGTTTTCTTGGTGCAATCCAGGTTTTTTTACTAAATATAATTGCAGGTGGATTTAAGGATATCGAAAACGATTATCTCCAGGGAGCAAATACATTTGCAGTTAGATTGGGTCTTCAAGTAAAAGAAAATAAATTATACATACCAAACAAATTTAAAATAATTGCTTATATTATACAGCTATCTAATCTATCCTTAGCGTTTCTACCTTTTCTGTTCATATCAAATTTTGCTTTACCGATAATATTTCGTTATTCTCTAATTTTTGTAATAAGTATAATCAGCATATTTGTGATATTCTTATTAATGAAATATCTAAATCTCTCAAATTTTGAAAGAGAACCTATACGAAAATTAATTAATTTACAGGGCTATCTTAATTTTACTTTAGCTCCCTTTCTTCTTATGACAATTACACCATATGCAATTATTATTATGATAGTTCCTGGTTTAGGATTTTTACTTTATACTATTTTGTTTCATGAAAAATTTTTAGAACCTTCAAATATGTAAAAAAATTGTAATAGACGAAAATGTTTTTTCTAATCTTTTAACTAATTATGAATATTAAATAACCAATAACCAAAATAATAAATATGAAAATTGATCCAATATTTTGATTAACAATTTTCATAATTTTAGTTCGATTTGAAAAATTTGAACGAAGACTAAGTAATATAAATATTAATGGTACCATTGAAAAAAGTGCAAAAAACCTAAGATCAATATTTGAAGGAAGCACATTAAAGTTAGATATAACAATATAATAAAGAGTTGCAATAATAGAAAATATGCTTGCAAGGATTAAACCAAATCGGAAACCCTTTCGTACTACCACTGTTTTTTTATTACCTTGGCGATCACCTTTAAAATCTGGAATTTCTGCATTAATAATCCAAGCCCCTAAAAACAGCATGAATGGGAAAATGAATATTAAAAACAAGTAATCAAGTTGTCCTGCTAATACATAGTAACCTAATCCAGGGATCATAAAACCAACTGCTATCACGGTTGTAATTTCACCAAGACCACGATAAACCAATTTCAATGGTGGGGCAGTGTAGAACCAAGCAAGCAAATTACCAGCAATTACATAAGAAAGAAATACCATAGAAAAGGAATAAATTAATACAAAAATAATAGCAAGAATAATAGAAAATGCCATTAATATAAAGGATAAATATTTTATTGAGGTACGCAATTTTTGGTTATGTAATATTTGGCCACTTCCACCTGAAAACGCTGTTGGTTTATTATATTGATCTGCTTCTGCATCATAATAATTATTACAATAAGACATAGACAAAAGTGCAGTAGTAGCAATTGCCAAACCAACGATGAATTTTGAAAAATCAAATGAATTCTTGATTACAAGTGCAAAAACTATACCAAGAATATAAAGGATAAGTGTGGTAGCTATCAGAGGGAGGCGTCCTAGTTTTATAATGTATGAAATTTCATTAATTTTCATCCAAATAACCTCCCTATAAATTTATTTATCAAAGAGGGGAGCTAATATTTATAGCTTTCGTATCAAGTAAAAAGCTCAATTCAAAGTTGTTTTAATGAATTTTCTTTATTTTAATTTGTTTTCCAATCATTTTTAAATTGTTTTTGAGTCAATATTTAATATTTATCAGAGTTTTTGTTTGTTGTATGAAAAAAATTGGAGGTTTGTAGAGTTTGAGAAAAATTATTTTTATTTTCATCCCATCTTTTCCTCCCTCTTCCCCCCTTAATTTCGATGATAACTCTACATTATCCTCTACATCAGGTGTAAAATATGATTATTAAACTTCTAGGAGCTATTGCAGCAATACTTGTAATTTTAATGTCTATATTTGTTATTCTAAAAGTTAATTCTGAAGAAAATAAGGATAATTCTATCAGTGACGTGGACAAATTTGTTGGTAAATGGAGATTAATAAATACTGAAGCAGATGCATCTGAGGATGAAATTCCTGATACTACTGAAGAGCCTGATAATTTTGTTGATTATGAAACCTATGAGTTTCTTTCTAATGGAACTTATTATCATATAGTAGATGAGGATAATACTAGTGGTGTTTGGGAGGTTAATAAATCTATTTTGTTTTTAAAGTTTGATGAGCCATTTGGCGCTCTACCCGTTTCTTATGAGTTCGTATTTTCAGATAATAATCAAAGGGTTACTTTGAATCTTATTGAAGATCCTGAGAACTTTATGGAATTTGAAAAAATAAGTATTTAAAATCAATATTTATTTTCTTGTTTTTAGTTTTCTAGTTGTGTAATTTCTATATAACCATTCAATTATGAATGAGCTTAGTAATACAATTAACAAGGCTAGAATTGTGATTGGTGAATGATATATTTCATAGTAAATTAGTATTCCAAGAAATATTATACTAGTAATTATTGATAATATTATAATTATTAGATTTGCTTTTGTTTCTTTTAAAATTTTTAAATGTCCAATATTGACTGCGACATAGATTATAAGTAATGACGCACTTCCTAGCATTGCTATACTCCCCAATTGAAATATGTTTACAAAGAGTAACACAAGTGCAACTGTTATTAATAATCCTTCTGTGCTGTTTTTCCATATTTTTCTTTCAAATACTTTTGGTAATTCACCATCTTTTGCGATCATATAGCTTACATTTGCTCCACCATAAAGTGTTGCATTTATTCCTGATGCTGTTGAAAATAATGCAGCGATTGCAATCAGGCTGAATCCTATTGTTCCTAGAAATGGTTTGGCTGCTGCGGCAAGGGCATAATCTTTAGCATCAATAATTTGTTGGGATGGTAAATTACCAAGAACAGTAATTGCTACTAATACATATATTATCATTACAATTATTACACTGCTGTATAATGCTTTTGGCAGTGTCTTTTTTGGGTTTTCCATATCTTCTGCAGTATTAGTTATTAAACTAAATCCTTGATATGCCAGAAATACAATTCCTGCACCAAATAAAACATTAGATATATGTGGTAATTCCCCAAGGGACAGGTTTTCTGGTTTGATAAAGAAAAAACCTGCTATGACAAATAAAATAAGTATAGCTATCTTGATTGAAACAATAATTATCTCTGATTTCCCAACAGCTTTTGTTCCAATGAAGTTAATACCTGTAAAGATTAGTATTATAGCAGTAGCTATTATATTTAGATAAATTTCTGGGGAATTTACTGGTAAAAAAGTCGTTGCATATCCTGCAAACGCTCTTGCATATAAAGCTAAGGCAAAAATATAACCAAACCATAAAAGAATGTTAAATCCACCACTGATAATATTATCTCCAAGTCCTTTAATTAGAAACTCCACTGGTCCGCCAGCTGATGGGAATCTTGTTCCAAGTTTTGCAAATGAATATGTACTTAGTAGTGCTATTAATCCTGCAATTATAAATGAAATATACATTGCATGTCCGGCTATACCAGTAGCTACTCCAAGGATTGAAAAAATTCCCGCACCTATCATTGCTCCTATTCCAATTGATATTGCGGACCATAAACCAATTGCTTTCCTAGTTCCCATATTTATATATCCTAATGCTAGTAAGTTGGTAAAGCAAGATGTTATTTTAAAATCTTTTATCTTTTTGATATATCAACCTTTTTGTACTTTAAAGATATTTAACATTTTAGAGGTATTTAATATGAAATCAAATCAATCGTCTATTAAAATTCGTAAAGTTGCAAAAGATTTGGATGATGCTGTTGAAAAACATGATACTGAATTTGTGTTGTCTTGTTTTTTAGATGATTGTGAAGTTGAAGTTTTTGGAATCGTGTTGAAGGGAAAAGATCATTTAAAAAAAGCGTTAAATTGGTTATATGATATGGTTGGTGAAATAAAGTTTGAACCTATTATTATTATGGTTAATGATGATGTGTTTTTCGAAGAATTTATTTTAAAAGGAAGTAAACATGATAAAAAGTTTGAAGTTAAAGCTGCAGAGGTTTTAATTTATAAGGATTATAAAGTAAAGACTCTTAGATTGTATTTTGATAGGTTACAGGTTGCTAAAGTTATATCTAAAGGTTTTTTTGAAAAATTCGTTCTAAATATGATTGATAAAAAATCACTTAAAGGTTTAAAATGAGCTGTTAATGACAATATTTTAATTATTGTTTTAAACGTTTTCAAATTATTTTTGAATTGTTTTTAAGTCATTGTTTAAAACTATTTGGATATTTTTTGTGTGAGGTGTATGATTTATGAAAAACAAAAAATTAATTGGTGCTGTAATAGCAATAATTGTTGTAATTTTTGTTGCTATTGGACTAGCTATGGTTTTAAATGAAAAAGGTAAATTTATTGGAACATGGCAATATTCTGCAGGAGGAACTATCAATTTTAATAGTGATGATACTGTGAATATTGACAATGTTGGTCCTCTTGGAGATTTGGAGTTAATAGGGGTTTTTGATTATAGTATTGCAAATAATCAGATTACGTTTAACTCTGGTTCTATAGGTGTGACATTGAATTATAGTTTTCCTGATTCAAACACACTAGTACTATCAAATGACGCGGGTCTATCTATAAAGTTGATTAAAATTTAATAAAACCAGGTATAGTAGCCATGTTATCTAATAAATCCAAGTTTGTAATTTTTATATTTTCTTTAATTGTTATTTTTAGTGTTACTTTTTTGTTTACAAGTTATTTAATAACTAATTCTCCTACTTCAAGTTTTAACAAAAAACCATCTGTCAAAATTTTGTATCCTGAAGATGAAATGTCTGTTTTTGATTTGGTTATGATTAGTGGGACTGCATCTGATGTTACAAATAAATTTATTGATGTTGAAGTAAAAGTTAATAATAATTCTTGGAGAAATGCTACTGACACTTATAATTGGAGTTTTAATTGGAATACTTATGAGCTTCCTGATGGTTTTTATGAAATACAGGCTCGTGCTTGGGATGGTAAAAGTTACTCTAATGTTGAAAAAGTAGAGTTGTATCTTAATAATCCTGATGAAATTTTATCTGGTGAACATAAATGGGCTTTGTTTGTTACTGCTGATAATTTTCCAAAGGATAATGAAAGTAAGCTTGGAAATGGTGGTTTATATTTAGCTGAAAATATTTATTCTTATCTTGTTGAAAATTGTGGTTATCCTACTTCAAATGTTATTATTCTTTTTGATGATGGTTGGATACGTAGTGACAATGGTTATGGTAGTCCTATTCAGACTTTGCAGCAGCATAGACCTCACAGATATCGTATGAGTTATGGTGGTGCAATAAAAGAAAATGTTGTTGCAGCTATTGATTATATAGTTGATGAATCAAACAAGTTTGATGATAGTGAGGTTTTTATTTGGGTGTTTGGTCATGGATATGGAGCAGAGAGTCGTGTTGCTGGTGGAAAAATTCTTGAGAGAAGCGCTGTGTTTCTTTGGGATGATATTCTCACAGATAAAGATTTAGGAGGGCTTTTATCAGATCTTAAATCTAAAAAAACAAGTATAATTATTGATGCTTGCTATAGTGGTGGTTTTGCAGATAAAACTATCTTTATTCTTCCTGATTTTTCTATTTTTAGTTCAGGTCTTGTTAAACCTGGTAGAGTTGTAATTACTGGTGAGAGTAAATTCAGACCTGGTTATGCAATAACTACAAGTGGCCCTGTGTTTTCCCAGATATGGTTTTATGGAATAATAACAGGTCATGCTGATGGTTTTAGGCCAGGTATTTTGCATACAGGTAGGCCTACAAGACTTAGTATTTTCAAAGATGGAAAAGTAAGCGTGGAAGAAGCTTATTATTATACGCGTTTTATGTTAAAATCTCAGATGAGCTTAAAAGATTTTAGTCAGATGGAACCTGAAATCAATGATCAATATCCAAATAGAGGATTCTTAAGAAGTATGAATGGTTTGATTCTTTGTAGTAATTGATAGGATTTAGATAAAAATGAAGAAAATTATATTTACAGATTTGGATGGCACATTGCTTGATTCTCATACTTATTCATATGAAAAAGCAAATAATGCTTTAAAATTGTTAAAAAAGAAAGAAATTCCATTGATTTTTTGTACTAGTAAAACTCATGCTGAAATTGAGTTCTGGCGAGAAAAAGTTGGTAACTACGATCCGTTTATTTCTGAAAATGGTGGTGGTATTTTTATCCCTAGGAATTATTTTTCATTTAAATTTCTATTTGATAGAGAATATAAGAACTATTTTTTAATTAAATTAGGAACTAATTATAATCAATTAGTTGAAGTTATTAATTTGTTAAAAGAAAAATATGAAATATTGAGTTTTTATAATATGTCAGCTGAAGAGATTGCTGAGGATGCTGATCTTGAGTTAACACAGGCTAAATTATCGAAGAACCGTGAGTTTGATCTTCCTTTTAAAATTTTAAATAAAAGTCAGGAGAAAGATATTCTAAATGAGATAGAAAGACATGGTCTTAATTATACAATAGGCGGAAGATATTATCATTTATTAGGTGATAACAATAAAGGGGAGGCAGTAAAAATTTTGTCAGATTTATATAGGCGAAAATATGGTGATATTAGAACAATTGCAATTGGTGATTCTGAGAATGATTTTCAAATGTTAGATTCTGTAGATGAAGGATTTTTGGTGAAAAAGAAAGATGGTTCATATGCATCTAATAAATATAAAAAAGCAAATGCTGTTGGTCCTGAAGGTTGGAATAATGTTATTCAAAAAGAGGTTTTATAATGATAGATATTAAAAAAGCTTTGAAAGTGTATGATAAAAGTATAGAGGTTTTAAAAGAAGTTCAGATTAAAAATGGTGGATGTCTTGCTACTCCAAAGGGTAAGCGTTATCCATATGTTTATCCACGTGATCATTCTTTAATTATTCTTGGTTTTTTATCTGCTGGTCTTTATGAGAATGCAAAAAAAGGTTTAGAGTTTATTCTTGCGACACAAACTGAATCTGGTAATTTCCCTCAGCGTGTTGACACTGACGGGTGTGATGCTTCTTATAAACCTGTTCAAATTGATGGCACGGGTTTAGTATTATATGCATTATATGAGTATCTCAGTACTACTGGTGATAAGGATTTTGTAAAAGAACAGTTTGATTATATAAAAAATGCTGTGAATTATATTGTTGAAAATAGTTATGATAATATTAATGGTGATTACGAGCGTATTAAACACCATCCTAAAACTCCTTTGATTTATACTCCAAATTCTGTACATGAATATCCACCAACTGAGGCTGGTTTAGAGATTTGGGCAAATAGTATTTGTTGTGCTGCTTTATCAAGAGCTTATGAGCTTAGTAGATTTCTTGGAAAGGAGCAGCGTAGTTGGAAGCAAGAGGCGGTAAAAGTAAAAAATGGTATTTTACATTTTATGTGGAATAACCGTAAAAAAACTTTTGTGAAAACAATTCGTATTCGTGAGGCAAACTCGGTTCTGGTTGATCCAGATATTAGTAAATATGCAATTGCTAATTTTGGGATTCTTAAGGATAACGATAATAGGGTTGTCTCTACTGTTTTTGATATCGAATCTAACTTATGGAACAAGGATTTAGGTGGCATTTGTCGTTATCCCAAATATGAAGGTAGAAATAATGGTGGATGGGGTCCTTGGTTTAATTATACTCTTATGCTTGCTAGACATTTTATTAGAATAAAGAATAAGAAAAAAGCAGATTATTATCTGAATTGGGTTCTGAAGTATTCTTACAAAAATTTACTTCCTGAGCATATTTCAACTGTTGAAGAATTTGAAGAATATGTTGCTGATTTTTCAGAGGCTGGATTACTACGAGGAGATAGGGCGATTATGATTGAGAATACACGGAAACATCCTATGTTTTCTAGGGGTATTGCATATATTACTTTACCTTTGGCATGGTCTCATGCTGAATTTATTCGAACTTTTAATCTTTATAAAAAAGTGTTTAAACTGTGAATTTAAAAATTATGAAAATTGGGAAAGAAAATAATCCTAAAACGATTTGAAGGGATAAATATGGATAATCAAAAATTAGATTCAGAAGAAGTAAAAAAAATTTCTACTGATGATTTATTAAAAAAGCTTAAAACTACTAAAAAAGGTCTTACAAATTCTGAGATTGAGAACCGACGTAGTGATTATGGTTTTAATGAGCTACCTGAAAAAAAGGTTCATCCTTTTTTAAAATTTTTAGGTTATTTCTGGGGTCCTATCCCTTGGATGATTGAAATTGCTGCTGTACTTTCTGCAGTTATTAAACATTGGGAAGATCTAATCATAATATCGATTTTGTTACTTGTTAATGCAATTGTTGGTTTTTGGCAGGAAAACAAGGCAGATAATGCTATTGAGATGTTAAAAAAGAAGCTTGCACTAAAAGCTCGTGTACTTCGTGATGGTAAATGGGCTAGCATTCCATCTCGCGAGCTAATCCCTGGAGATATCGTTCGAGTAAGACTAGGAGATGTTGTTCCAGCAGATATCAAAATTTTTAATGGGGACTATCTCCTCGTCGATGAGTCAGCATTAACTGGTGAATCTCTTCCAGTTGAAAAACATGAAGGAGAAATTGCATATTCTGGATCTGTTATAAAGCAAGGTGAAATGGATGCAGTTGTAACCGCTATAGGTTTAAATAGTTATTTTGGTAAAACTACGAAGCTGGTTTCCGAAGCAAAAAAACGTAGTCATTTCCAAAAAGCTGTTGTTAAAATAGGAGATTATCTTATTGCTCTAGCTGTTACACTCGTAGCTATTGTTTTTCTTGTGGCAATGTTTCGCCATGAGATGCTTTTAGAAACACTGCAGTTTGCTCTTGTTTTAATTGTTGCAGCAATCCCAGTTGCATTACCTGCAGTTCTTACTGTTACTATGGCTGTTGGCGCAACATCGCTTGCTAAAAAAGAAGCAATAGTAAGTAAACTTACAAGTATTGAAGAAATGGCTGGTGTCGATGTTCTTTGTTCTGATAAAACTGGAACTATTACAAAAAACGAGTTAACATTTGCTGAATCAGTATCTTTTAAAGATTTTGATGAAAAAGATGTTCTTTTGATGAGTGTTCTTGCATCAAGAGAGGAAGACCAAGATCCAATAGATAATGCAATTATTACAAAGGCAAAAGAATCTAAGGATATTGAAAAGAATCTTAGCAACTTTAAAATAATTGATTTTAAACCATTTAATCCAGTCATAAAAAGAACTGAAGCTACCGTTAAGGATGCAAAGGGTAATAAAATCAAGGTTTCAAAAGGTGCCCCACAGGTTATTTTATCATTGGTTTCTAAGGATAAAAGTATTTCAAAAAGTGTTGATGAAAACGTTAACTCTTTTGCTTATAAAGGTTATAGAGCATTAGGGGTTGCAAAAACTGATTCCAACGGTATATGGGATTATGTTGGTCTCATTGCATTGTATGACCCGCCACGTGATGATTCAGCTGAGACAATAAAGAATGCTCAGGATATGGGTGTTACAGTTAAGATGGTAACTGGTGATCATGTTTCTATTGCAAAAGAGATATCAAAACAGGTGGGCCTTAGGACTAATATTGTTACTGCTTCTGAATTTTTAGATAAATCAGATAAGGTTGCTCAAAATGCTGTTGAAAACGCTGATGGTTTTGCACAGGTGTTTCCTGAGCATAAATACCATATTGTTGAGCTTCTACAGGACAAAGATCATATTGTTGGTATGACTGGTGATGGTGTAAATGATGCACCTGCATTGAAAAAATCTGATGCAGGTATTGCAGTTTCTGGTGCTACTGATGCTGCTAAATCAGCTGCTGATATTGTTTTTACAAAACCTGGTCTTTCAACTATTGTTGATGCGTTAAAGGAGAGTCGTAAGATCTTTCAGCGTATGAATAACTATGCCATTTATCGAATAGCTGAAACAATTCGTGTGTTGCTTCTTGTTACTTTGTCGATTCTTATATTTACATTCTATCCAGTTACTGCAATTATGATTGTTATTCTTGCTATGCTTAATGATATTCCTATTATGATGATTGCCTATGATAATGTTAAAGTTCAGGAGAAACCCGTTCGTTGGAATATGCGTGAAGTACTTAGTATTGCTACACTTCTGGGAACTACTGGGCTGTTTTTTAGCTTTGGACTGTTTTTAATAGGACTCCAGGTTTTACATCTAGATCAAGCAACATTACAGACTCTTATATTTCTAAAGTTAGCTGTTGCTGGTCATATGACTATTTATCTTGCTCGTACCGGTCAACATCATTTCTGGACAAGACCTTATCCTGCTTTATCATTATTGTTAACTGCTGAGATAACACAAGTTGCTGGAACATTTATTGCTGTATATGGTATTGTTATGGCCCCAATTGGTTGGACTCTTGCTGGTCTTATTTGGGGTTATGCTTTGATTGAATTTGTGGTTACTGATTTCATTAAAATCTACATATTTAAATTGATTAATCATAAAGAGGTTTTATTTCATAGAAAAACGCATAAACTTCCTAAAAGTAGTTAACAAACATATTAATAGCCTAGGGATAATGATAAGATGAAAAAAGAGGGAACTCTTAGCTATTGGTCTGTTGTTTCAATCGGTATTGGAGGGATGGTAGGAGGAGGTATTTTTGCAGTGCTTGGGCTTGCCGTTCAGCTTGGTCGTGGAGGAACACCTATAGCTTTTGCATTAGCTGGTTTAATTGCACTTTTAACATCATATTCATATGCCAGGTTAAGTGTTAAATACCCTAATCAAGGTGGAACGGTAGAATTTTTAAACCAAGGATTTGGAACTGGCGTTTTTACTGGTGGAATGAATATTTTATTGTGGATTAGTTATATTGTAATGCTATCACTATATGCTTTTGCTTTTGGGAGCTATGGTGCTAGTTTTTTTCCAGCATCAGAGCAACTGTTTTGGAAGCATATATTGATATCTGCTGTAATTTTATTATTTACAGGTCTTAATGCACTAGGTGCAACTTTTGTTGGAAAAGCAGAAGAATGGATTGTTGGATTGAAAATTAGTATTTTATTTATTTTTGTATCGGTGGGTCTGTGGACTGTAAATTTTCAAAAAGTTCAACCAAGCACTTGGAGCAATCTACCAGAGTTGGTTGCAGGTGGAATGATTATTTTTCTTGCCTATGAAGGTTTTGAGCTTATCGCAAATGCATCAGGCGATGTTAAAAACCCAAAGAAAAATCTACCTCGGGCGTTTTATACAGCTGTTTTATTTGTCATTGGACTTTATATTCTTATTTCATTTGTGACCGTTGGTAACTTGGCTGTAAACAATATCGTTGCAGCAAAGGATTATGCTTTAGCTCAGAGTGCAAGACCATTTCTTGGTAATGGTGGTTTTATTTTAATTGCGATAGCTGCTCTTCTTTCAACTTCATCTGCGATTAATGCAACATTGTATGGTACAGCTCGTGTGAGTTATATTATTGCAAAGGATGGAGAATTGCCAAAAATATTAGATAAAAAAGTATGGAATCGACCAATTGAAGGTTTAATTATTACAACAATTTTTACTCTTTTCATTGCTAATTTTTTTGACCTTTCAAGTATTGCTGTTATGGGTAGTGCAGGTTTTTTACTTATTTTTGTTACAGTTAATGCAGCAAATGTTAAACTTTATAAGGAAACCTTAAGCCGTAGATGGATTTCAATTATTGGAGTATTAGCCTGTTTAGTTGCATTTATAGTATTATTATGGCAGAGAGCTCTTAGCTATCCAAGTAATTTGATAATATTAGCTGTAATGATTGGTTTTTCATTTGTCATTGAAGTTGTTTATAAGAAGATAACTGGTAGGATAATTCAACCTATTTATAAGGTTAAAAATGTTAATAAATGAGTTTATTAAAATGTATTTAATATTGTAATTTGAGAGGCATGAAAAAATGAAGAAAAATATGTTATCATTAATTTTGGTGGCAGTTATTATTTTAATTTTAGTATTAGTAATATTGTTTGCAGGAAGTCCAACTAAGGATATTGGTGTTAAAGTTTTAGATATTTATGATCAAAATAATCAATATTTTGTAAATGTTTCTATTAAAAATAACCAAGATACGACGGGTTGGATTGCTGATATGTATCTATCAACTGTTCAGGGTAGTACTATTGATTTAACAGGAGCTGGCGCTGGTTATAAAATAGGATATGGGGAAACAATTAATTTAACTCTTATGTCTTCAGAAGTATATGGAGGTATAACTGATGCTCCATTTACCCTTACTTATACTGCCTTTCCAAGCGGGAATGAGTATACCGTTGATATTTAGCTTTTTAATTGTTTTTTATTTGTTTTCGATTTATTTTTGAGTTATTATTTTAAATATTGGTGGAATTAAAAAATATATAGAACATGGAAGAAAAATAGAGGAGTTGTAGAGCCTTCTGGGCGAATCCTTGTTTTATTCGCATCCCATCCCCACCATCATGGAATACATCCCTCCATGGTGGCTCTACAATGCCTAGAGGTTAATATGTATACTATGACTTGTAAAAAAGATCAAATGGTTGAAAACCCATGGTTTTTCATCGGAACTTTAATTATTATTGGTTTCATTTTACTATTAATAAGAATGTTTGGTTAAATCTTATTTATAAATTTGTGAAAAAACTGAGTTATTTTTTAATTATTTTTTAGTTGTTTTTTAGTCATATTTTTATAAATACCTTAGCTTGAAGTTCTTAAATATTTGGGAGTGTAATTTGATATGAAAAAAAATCAAAAAAGTAAACCAAAGAATAAGGATTTTAAAAGAATAATTGCTGCTGTTGATGGATCTAAGATTTCTAAACAGGTTGCTAAGAAAGCGATTGATCTTGCAAAAAATACTGGTGTTGATGTTATTGCTCTTTATGTTATACAAGAACCAGATGCAGTTTATCCTGAACTTAGTACAATGTATCCGGATGCAATTACTCTGATGAAAAAAGAGGGACGTTCATATCTTGATAAAGTAAAAAAAATGGGCTCTACGATGGGTGTTAATGTTAAAACAAAGATTGCTATGGGATATCCTGATCAAGAGATAATTAATGAAGCTGATAAAAATGATCTAATTGTGATGGGTTGTAAAGGAAAATCTGCGCTTAAAGAAATTCTTATGGGTAGTGTTTGTGAAAAAGTAATGCATCATTCAACTTCACCTGTTATGATTGTTCGATAAAGGAGATATAATTTATGACGAAAAATAATGATTTTAAACGAATAATTCTACCTGTAGACGGCTCAAAATATTCTATAAGAGCAGCAAAAAAAGCTTTAGGTCTTGCAGAAGATTCAGGAATCGAAGTAACAGCAATTTATGTTGCAGATTTTCGGGGTCCTGTTTATCCAGAGATTGCAGATTATTATCCAATATCTTTAAATGTTCTAAAAAAGGAAGGAAAAAAAATACTCAATCAAATAAAAAAGATGGGTGACAAACTTGGTGTAAAAATTAATGAAAAAATTATAGAAGGAGTAGCCGAAGAAGAAATAATTAAAGAGTCTGGTGAAAACGACTTAATAGTTATGGGTTGCAAAGGTAAAACAGCACTTAAACGGATATTAGTTGGTGATGTTTGTGAAAATGTAGCCCATCATTCATTATCACCAGTATTAATTATTCGCTAATTAGATGGAAAAGTGATAATATGGTTTTAAAAAAATGGGAGTGTATGGTTTGCGGTTACATTTATGATCCTGACAAGGGAGATCCTGACAATGGTGTAGAACCTGGTACAAAGTTTGAGGATGTTCCTGATGACTGGGTTTGCCCTGTTTGTGGAGCAAGTAAAGATCAATTTAAAAAATTAAATAAATAAATTATAGAAAAGGAGTTAGAAAAATTATGACAAAATGTAAAGATGGAAGAAAACACATAATAGTTAAAGAATATAAAAAGAAAGATGGAACTGACGTCCATACTCATGAGCGAGGTTGCCCAACACGAGAATCAAACACTGAAGAAGATCTATATCTTTGTTGTGTGTGTGGTGAAGAGCATGGTTTTGATGATATCTACGAGGTTGAGATAAAGGGAGAGATGAAGAATATCTGCAAAGGATGTGCTGATACTGTTCATGGTTTAGTTTAAAAATTGCAGGTGAAAAATATGGAAACAGAAATGGAAGAAAAAATAGGAAATTTAATACAAGAAGCTGATTGGAAGAAAGAAAAACATGTTCCAGTTATTGAATGTCCGGATGAATTAACAAAAGATGAAAAGTTCGATGTAAAAGTAGGTCTTGGAAAAGAAATTGCTCATCCTAATACAACTGAGCATCATATTCGTTGGATTGATTTGTATTTCCATCCTACAGGTGAAAAATTCCCATATCAAATCGGTCATTATGAGTTTAATGCCCATGGGGAAAGCGCCGATGGACCAAATATGAGTACCGTATATACCCATCATGCAGTGACAACTTCCTTTAAAACTAGTAAATCGGGAACTATTCTTGCCATGGCATTATGTAATATTCATGGTCTCTGGCAGTCTTCTAAACAAATTAAAGTGGAATAAGAAAAGTTAGAGGTATACAAAGATGAAGAATGATTTATTTGATTTAGAGGGAAAAATCGCTGTTGTTACAGGAGCTAGTCGAGGCCTTGGAAAAGCCATGGCCATTGGTCTTGCAAAAGCAGGAGCTGATGTTGTCGTTACTGATATTTTAGATACCTCAGAAACAGTTAGCGAAATCAAAAAACTTAATCGAGAATCATCAGGGTTAGTAGTTGATGTTAGTAATAAATCAGATATCGAAGCAATGGTTAAAAAAATACGAGATAAATTTGGTAATATCGACATACTTGTAAATAACGCAGGTATCCTTCGAACTGGCGATGCTGAAGTAATAGATAAAGACGACTGGGATAAGGTTTTACAAGTAAATCTTACAGGTCAGTTTCTTTGTGCACAAGCGGTTGGCAGAGAAATGATTAAACAGAAAACGGGCAGCATCATAAATATCGCTAGTATCGCAGGTCTTGGTGGTTATGCTTCTTCTGTTCCTTATAGTGCTAGTAAAGCAGGTGTTATTTTAATGACAAAAACTCTTGCTGTAGAATGGGGAAAACATAAAGTCCGTGTGAACGCAATTTGTCCTGGTGTTTTTGCAACAGATATGACTGATTCTTATCTAAAAGATAAACAATTCAAAGATATGATTAAAAATAAGGTACCACTTGGTCGGCCTGCAAAACCTGATGAACTAGTTGGAACTGTGGTTTATCTTGCGTCAAAAGCATCTGAGTATATGACAGGTCATGCACTAGTTATTGATGGCGGTTGGACCGCTGGGATATAATAAAACTTTAGGGAGTTAAAAAGCTTATGAAGAAAGATGTTTTCACCTACATTATTGGAGGTAAAGCAGGTCAAGGTACAAAAAAAGCAGGACTTGTTGCTGCTAATTTTTTTGCTGATCTCAAACGTGAAG
>Ga0272441_10007841_pt1 | contig 17203 bp, 11 predicted proteins | sample SSMProp6N_FD_193582 | JGI IMG/M metagenome (GOLD analysis project Ga0272441, IMG submission 193582) | Marine sediment archaeal communities from Little Sippewissett salt marsh, Falmouth, MA, United States - SSM-Prop-6N | ecosystem: Environmental > Aquatic > Marine > Wetlands > Sediment ...
CGGCCAGTCCCCGTTTTCCGGGCTGGTGCTGGCCGACTGCGATGTGGATGCGGCTGATTTGCACCTGGTGACGGGGCCGGAGGTGGAGGAGCGCCACGCCTTCAGCGGGGGGCGCAAGGCGCGGGTGATCGCCGAACGGTGCGCGGGCTGCGGGCGGTGCGCGGCGGTGTGCCGGTTCCACGCGGTCAGCCTCGACGGCCCGGCCAACGGGGCGATGGAGCGGACGTATCGGATCGACCCCATCGCCTGCGAGGGGTGCGCGGTGTGCGTGGAGTTCTGCCCGGCCGAGGCGATCGCCTTCGAGCCGGCGGACTCCGGCGCGTGGTTCATCTCGCGGACGCGGTTCGGGCCCATGGTTCACGCGCGGCTGGGCATCGCCGAGGGCAACTCGGGCAAACTGGTGGCCCTCGTCCGCGAGAAGGCGCGGGCCATCGCCGAGCACGACGGCCGCGGCCTCATCCTCGTGGACGGCTCGCCCGGCATCGGCTGCCCGGTGATCGCCTCGGTCACCGGCGCCGACCTCGTGCTCGTGGTGACCGAACCGACCGTCTCGGGCCAGCACGACCTGCGGCGGGTGTGCGAGTTGACAGGCCACTTCGGCACGCGCACACTGGTGGCCGTGAACCGCTGGGACCTCAACCCGGAGGTGACCGCCGAGATCGAGGCCGAGGCGGGCCGCCTGAACGCCGAACCGGTCGGCCGGGTCCGCTACGACCGGGCCGTCACGGCCGCCCAGGTCGCGGGCCGGAGCGTCGTCGAACGCGGCGGAAGAGGTACCCGGTCCCTTGACGGAGGGGACCGGGACCCTTTTCCGCCCGACGACTCGCCGGCCGCCGGCGACCTGCGCGCCTTGTGGAACCGGGTCTGCATCGCTGCAGGCCTCTCAGAGAGAAAGGAGCGACGGATGCGAATTGCAGTCCCGACCGCCCAGGGACAGGTGTGCCTGCACTTCGGCCATTGCGAGGCCTTCGCACTGGTGGACGTGGACCCCGAGTCGAAGGCGATCCAATCGACGACGTACGCGCAGCCGCCGGCCCACGCGCCGGGCGTGCTGCCGCGGTGGCTGGCCGAGCAGGGCACGAACGTGGTCATCGCGGGCGGCATGGGCCGACGGGCCCAGGACCTCTTCCAGCAGCAGGGCATCTCTGTCCTGGTGGGCGCGCCCACCGGCAAACCAGAGGAGGTGGTCCAGAGCCATCTCGACGGCACCCTCACCCTCGGCGGCAACATCTGCGACCACTAACCGGAATGCGGGGCCCCGAGATGGCAGACCAGCACGACAGCGCGCCCGCGGGCGCGGCCGAACGCGACCGGGCCGCCGACCAGGAGCGGCTCGCCGCCCGCATGAGCCTCGTGGGCCGGAAGATCCTGGTCCTCTCCGGCAAGGGCGGAGTGGGCAAGAGTACGGTGGCGGCGAATCTGGCCCTGGCCCTCGCGGCGGCCGGCCGACGCGTGGGGCTCCTCGACGTGGATATCCACGGCCCGAGTATTCCCCAACTGCTCCGAGTGGATGGGGCGGGCATTCCGCCCTCGGGCGACGTGCTCCAGCCGGTGGCGGCGGCCCACGGGCTCAAGGTCATGTCCATCGGGTTTCTCCTGGCGAACCGCGACGACGCGGTCATCTGGCGGGGGCCGCTCAAGATGAGCGTGATCCGCCAGTTCCTGGCCGACGTGGACTGGGGCCCGCTCGATGTCCTCGTCGTCGATTGCCCGCCGGGCACGGGCGATGAGCCCCTGTCGGTGGTGCAACTGCTGGGCGACGCCGACGGCGCCGTGGTGGTCACCACGCCGCAGGACCTGGCTGTGGCGGACGTCCGGCGCTGCGTGCGGTTCTGCGAGCAACTCAACCTGCCCGTGCTGGGCGTGATCGAGAACATGAGCGGGTTCGTGTGTCCCGCGTGCGGCCATCGGACAGACATCTTCCGTTCGGGCGGCGGCCGGGCGATGGCCGCCGACCTGGGGGTGCCGTTCCTGGGCAGCGTTCCCGTGGACCCCGGCATCGCGGAAGCGGGCGACGCCGGCGCGCCGTACTTCCAGGACCAACCGCATACGCCGTCGGCCCGGGCCTTTGCCATGGCCGTTCTGCCGCTGCTGGCCCTTGAGTCACCGTGAGGGTCGTATGTCGCCCACCTCCCGCGAAGAGGCGCGCCGGGCCGACCTGACCGACCGGATGGCCGCCGGTCGGCGCGTGGCGGCCGTCGCCACCCTCGTCACCCTCGGGCTCGTGGCGGCCAAGGGCCTGGTCGGGCACCTGCGGCAGTCGCCCGCGCTCCTGGCGGACGCGGTCCACTCGGCGGCCGACGTGGTCGCCATCTTCGCCTCGTGGCTGGGCCTCAAACTCGCATCGCGGCCGGCCACCAAACGGTTCCCCTTCGGCCTCTACCGGGCGGAGAGCCTTGCGGCGCTGCTCGTCTCGGCGGTGATCCTGCTGGCCGGGGTGCGCCTGCTCGTCGAGGGTGTCACGAGGCTCGTGGACGGCCGCGAGGTGGCGCACCACAGCGTTGACGTCCTGGCGGTCTCGCTGGTGAGCGCGGTCGTTTCGGGGGCCATCTTCTTCTTCGAACGACGGGCCGGCCGACGGCTCGGTTCCCAGAGCCTGCTGGCGAACGCCGACGAGTCGCGGGTGGACGTGCTCACGTCGCTGGCTGTCTTCGCCGGCACGGGGGCCACGTTCCTGGGCGTGGCCCGGGTCGAGTTGGGCGTGACCGTGGGGATGTCGCTGTTGATCGTGTGGCTGGGCCTCCGGCACGGCCGGGCGGCGGTCTACGCACTGCTCGACGCCAGCCTTGATCCGGACCTGGAGGCGCGCGCCCGGTCCATCGCGGAGGGTGTGCCGGGGGTGCTGAAGGTGGAGCAGGTCCGGCTCCGCCGGGCGGGGCCCATGCGGTTCGGCGTCATGCACGTCCATGTCCGGAAGTCCACCGACGTGGCTCGGGCCCACGAGACGGCCCACGCCGTGGTGGACGCCGTCAAGGGCGCTATCCCGTCCATCGAGATGCTGACGATCCACGCCGAGCCGTTTCGGCCGGAGAACGTGCGCGTGGCGGTGCCGGTGCTGGGCGACTCGGACGCCGCCGGGGTGAGCGCCCACTTCGGCCGGGCGCCCACGTTCGCCTTCGCCGTGGTGACGGGGGACTCGGTGACGTCGCTGGACTTCGAGGCGAACCCGGCGACGAATCGGCCGGCGCGGGCGGGGCTGGCCGCGATCAACGAGGTCCTCAAGGACCGCCGCGTGGACGTGGTGCTCACGCGGGAGATCGGCGAGATCGCGTTTCACGCCCTGCGCGACCTGCACGTGGAGATTCTGGAGGCGCCGTCGGGCCCCGTGCGGGCGGCGGTCGAGGCGTTCGCGGCGCATCGCCTGATGCCGATGCGGTCGCCCACCCACGAATCGGAGGCGGCCGGCGCGCCGAGCGACGCAGGCGGGTCACGTTGAGAAGGAGGACAACCCGCGGTGCCGACCTACGAGTACGAGTGCGTGAACACGGGCAAGCGGTTCGAGCGGTTTCAGCACCTGTCGGCGGCGCCGCTGAAGGCGTGCCCGGCGTGCGGCGGCCCGGCGAAAAGGCTGATCGGGACGGGCGCCGCGGTTATTGTGAAGGGCCGGTCGGGGGCGGGCGGCGCCGGGTCGGCCCGGCGGCCGTCGTGCGGCCGCGACCAGCCGTGCTGCGGGCGCGATACCGTCTGCGACGCCCGGCCCTGTGACGACTGAGACGGAGCCGCGCCGCGGCGGCCACCAGGCCGACCGGCGCCCGAAAGGAGACCGCGATGAAGAAGACCGACGTGGTGGTGATCGGGGCGAGCGCCGCGGGCCTGACCGCGGCCCTCACGGCCAGGCGGCACTATCCCGACAAACAGGTGCTCGTGATCCGGGCCGAGGAACTCGTGCCCATCCCGTGCGGGATCCCCTACGCCTTCGGGCTGGTGGGCACGCCCGGCAAGAACCTCATCCCCGCGGCCGACACCCTCGCGAAGAACGGCATCGAGGCCGTCGTGGACGAGGCCACCGCCATCGACCGCGAGACCCGGACCGTGAAGACCGCCGGCGGCCAGGAGATCGGCTACGACCGCCTCGTGCTGGCCACCGGCTCCGAGCCTATCGTCCCGCCCATCCCCGGCGCCGACAAGGACCACGTCTTCAGGATCAAGAAGGACGTTGCGTACCTCGAGAGCGTGATCGAGCAGATGGAAGGCGCGCAGGACCTGTGCATCGTCGGCTGCGGGTTCATCGGCGTGGAGATCGCCGAGGAGTGCCGGCGGCGCTGGCCCGACCTCAACATCCACATCGTCGAGATGCTGACCCACTGCCTCCAACTGGTCTACGACGAGGAGTTCTGCCTGTCGGCCGAGCAGGTGCTGCGGCAGAAGGGCATCTCGCTGCTGCTGGACGAGAAGGTGAAGGCCTTCGAGGGCGACGGCACGGTGACCGGCGTGAGCCTCGGCAGCGGCAAGACGCTGGCGGCGGACGCGGTGATCCTGGGGATCGGGGCCGCGGCGAACGTGAGCCTGGCCGCCGACGCGGGTCTCGAGATCGGGCCCACCCGCGGCATCCAGGTGAACCGCTACATGCAGACCGGCGACCCCCACATCCTCGCCTGCGGCGACTGCGCCGAGAAGGTGTCGTTCTTCGACGGCAAACCGTCGGCCCTCAAACTGGCGTCCATCGCCACCATGGAGGCGCGGATCGCCGGCGCGAACCTCTTCTCGACCCGGCGGTCGAACATGGGCGTGATCGGCGTCTACTCGACGGTGCTGGGCGACTGCGCCTTCGCCAGCGCCGGCCTCACCCGCGCCGAGGCCCAGCGTAAGGGCTACGACGTCGTGGTCGGCGAGGCGGAGTCGGTGAACCGCCACCCCGGCTGCATGCCCGGCGCCTGTTCGTTGAAGGTGAAACTGCTCTTCGAGCGGGGCACCCAGATCGTGCTCGGCGGCCAGGTGACCGGCGCGGCGAGCGGCGGCGAACTGATCAACACGATCAGCGCGTGCATTCACCGGCGCATGACGGCCGACGATATCGCCACGTTCCAGACCGGCACGCACCCGGCCCTCACCGCCTCGCCCATCGCCTACCAACTGGTGAACGCGGCCGAGATGGCCATCTGCCACGCCCGCGAGCCGGCGTAAGGGCCCGTCCGAACAAAGACGCCCGCGGCGCCCGGCACCCCCCGATACCGGGCGCCGCCGGCGGTTGTCAGAACTCCACTTCGCCGATGTCGATGGTCTCCTTCTTCTCGGTCAGCCGAACGGTGATGGTCCGCCGCTTCTCGGTGGGTCGGCCGAAGTTGGTGAAGACGTCCACCTGGAGGGTGACGGCGCCCTGGAGCGTCTGGGCGCGGCTGCCGTAGAAGTTGGCCTGCACGGTGTAGGTGCCGCGCATGGCCTTGCGGAGGATGTAGGCCTCGGGGCCGTAGCCCTGCGTGAAATCGCGCGAGACGGCGCCGCCGATGGTCGTCCGGTTGTGGGCGTAGTAGGCCTTCTCGCCGGAGGGCTCCACCACCCAGAGGTCGATGTCCGTCAGGTCCGCGTCCCAGGTGAGGACGATCCGGACGTCGAGGTCGAGCAGGCGCACGAGGCGCGAGTCGAGCCGTGTGTGCTCCACGCCGAGCGCCTTGGCCCGCGGCAGGAGGGCGTTCAGTTCCATGAGCGCGATGACCTCGATCTCCTCGAACCGGTCCCAGGTGTTGAGGACCACGTGGGTCAGGAGGTCGATGGCGCGCCGGAGGTCGGCCGCGCCGCCGGTCCGTCGGCCGCGGCGTGCGAGGACGAGGGCGAGGTCGCGATGCGACTGCGGCTCCTCCGGCCGCTGGCGCAGGACCTGTTCGAACACGCTCGCCGCGAGGTCGAGATACCCCTCCTCGGCCAGTTTGTAGCCCACGATGCGGAGGAGCGCGGCGTTCTCCAGTTCCAGTTCGGCGATGTTCGAGAGGACCTGGATCGCCAGGTCCTTCCGGCCGGCCTTGAAGAGGAAATCGGCGCAGTCGAAGAAGAACGCGGGCGATCGGCTGAACGTCGCGCGCTGGGCGAGGTAGGTGGTGAGGACGGCGTCGGCCTTGGCGGCGCGGAGCGCGGCGATGTAGGGCGTCTTGGGGTCCCAGGGCTTGATGAGGACGCCGGGCTCCGGCGCGGGTCCGCGTCCGCCGTTCTTGCCGTCGTTCGCCTCCCGGTCCCTGCCGGCCACAAAGCCCTGACCGCCGCCGTTGCCCGGCCGTCCCTGTTCACCGGCTGCCGGCGCGGGCGGTCTCGCATCCGGCCTCGACGGCCGGGGGGCCGCCGGCGCAGCGCCCGAGTCGTCACGCGGCTCTTCGGCCGGCGCGACGCCTGTGGTGGTCTCGGCGCTCTTCTTGTCCTCTTCCCTGTACTTGAAGTCCTTCGGGTACGTGAACTCGGTCTGCCACCACTTCACGCGGTTGCGCCAGAGGGCCACGATGCGCTCCAGTTTGTCCTTCCTGGCGCGCTCGGCGTCGGCCTCCCGCTTGGCGGCCTGCGCGTCGTAGGCCTGCCGCACCTTCGGCAGCGTCGCCGGCGGCCGGATCCCGTGCTGGACGTACTGCTCGAGGCCGTCGAGGACGATCAGCGACGTGTAGGGCGTCACGAGGCCGTACTGCTTGCCGATGGCGATGAGGTCCTCCTGGTTGCGCTCGGGCGAGCGCATGAGTTCGGCCACCCGCTGCTGGGCCCAGGCGCGGCGGAGGAGGTCGCCGTCCACGGCGTCGGCCCGCGAGACCACGCGCTCGACGGTGACCGTCGGTTCGCCGCCCGCCGGGCCGAAGCGCATCGTCACCGTCGCCCGTTCACCCCGCAGCCGGCCGACCAGCGTGAACCGGCCCTGCACCGGCTGCGTGAGTTTCGGGTAGACGTAGGCGGCCTTGGACCGGTCGGTCTCGGCGCCGAGGAAGGAGAAGGGCTGACGGCCCGTTCCCGGCAGGGCGGCCAGCACGGCCGCGTCCTTCATGCGTTGGAGGTTGAAGTACACGCCGCCGGTCCGCATGGCCAGGCCGCGCAGGAAGGCGTGATTGGCCGTGGCGTCGGCCGAGAAGACGTACACCGGCCGCGTGAACCCGGCGGGCGCCTCGGCGCCGACGTTCGAGAGGCCGTCGGTGAACAGGAGGGTGCAGTCGGCCGTTTCGGACTTCGGCGGCCCGATGGCGCCGAGTTGGGTGCCGCCGTCGTAGGCCACGGCGCGGAGGGCGGCGATCAGGGCCGTCGCGTCGCCGTCGGTCACCACGAAGCGTTTCGGCGCCCCGCGGACGTTGCGGAAGAGCACCAGGTCCACCGCCATCGCGCCCTTGAGCCGTGCGAAGTAGGCCTCGATGAGCGCCAGTTCACGGGCGTGCTTCGTTTCGCCGCGTGAGCCGGAGGCGTCCCAGAGCAGCGTGACGCGCTTCGGCGCCGGCGCGGGGTTCGTGGGCGGCCCCGTCGGGAACTCGTTGACGGCGAAGTAGAAGGCGCCGTCCGGCCCCTTCTCGACCCGCACGGCCTGCCTCTCGGCGGCGGGCAGGGCGATGACGAGGTCCTTGTTGAGCGTGGCGTTCTTCAGGCGGGTTTCCGCGGCGTATCCCGCCTCCCACCTGGTGAAGGTGAAGTTCGTGAGGCCGTCGCCGCCCTCGCGGACGGTGGGCTTCGCCCCGGGCTTCACCACCTTGACCCGCAGCGACACGTCGGCCACCGGCTGCCTGAACCGGAGCGGGAGGTGGTACGCGGCGCCGTCGGCCCCCTCGACCACGTCGCTCACGTAGTCCACGCGGACGGTCCGCGCGCCCCGGGCGGGGATGGGGAACACCCGGACCTTGAAGTTGTTGCCCTTGGTCCACTCGACGAGGCCCGGATCGATGCCCTGGCGCACGACGGACTCGAAGACCTGTCGGCCGCGGTCCTTCTCGACCACCACGCCGTCCACCATCGCGCCGTCGATGTCGAGGGCGTAGCCGCTGACGGTGGCGCCCTCGGGCAGCGGGAAATAGAGGTCGCCCGCGAGCGCCCGGCCGTGCGGATTGGCGAAGGTCATCGTCATCCGTGTCTCGGCCAGGTACCCGACGATGCGGGCCTCCACGGCCAACCGGCTCACGGTGAGAGGCACGCTCTTCTCGCCCTGCTTGACCATCAGCGCCGGCGGCGCCGTCTGCGCCGACGCCGGCAGGGCTGCGAGCACAGTCACCGCCACCGAGAACACGACCGCACACACCTTCCCCATGACCGCTCCTTTCGCGTTTCCATGCCTCCGCACCGCCCCATTGGCCGCCGCAAGGCCGCGGGTTCCGAGGACCCGGGGTGAAGGCCGCGCCCGACAGGCGCACCGCCCGACGGCACGCGCGTCGGTCCGTGGGCCAACGGTTCCGCCCCGGCGAATCGCTGAAGGCCGTTGTCCGGGATCGGCATCCCGGTTACACTCACCGCCTTGCCCCGGATCAGTGCAGCGCCGTTGCGCCCGTTGACCGGGCCCGAAGAGATCTGGACGGAGAGGCGACAGGATGCAGGACGGCGGAATCGTCATCGGCGGACGGCCGGTCGTCGTCGCGGCGGCAGTGCTGGCCTTGGCGTTCGGTGCGTGCCGACGGGATGCGGCGGGGACTGAAGCCGACGGCCCTGCAAGCCGCGCCGCCCCGGCGGGCGGGAAGGCGGTCTACCGCGGCCCCCTGCTGGAGATGACCGGCGACGAAACCCAACCCGTGCGGGTCTGGAACCCGGCGGGCAAGCGGGTGCTCGATCCATACTACGCCTTCGAGCGCAAGGGGCTGGCGCTTGTGGGGCGGGAGGCGTCGCTCAGGTTGGAGGGCGGTCGCTTCTTCAGCGCGGGCGCGGAGGAATACCTCGGCGGCGGTCTCAGGAACGGGGGCGCCATGACGCTGGCCGCCTACGTCCGCCCGGCGACGGCGACACAGAAGGGCGCGGGGTGCATCGTCGGGTACGGCCCCGCGAAGGCCGACCTGCTGTTCGCGCTGATGCAGGACAGGGACGCCCTGACCTTCCGCATCGGCAGGACCAAGCCAACCACGGTCGCCCTGTTCGCCCTCACGTCCGCGAAGCCCTGCCACGTCGTCGTGACGGTGGCGCCGAAGGGGATCGTCGTCTACCGGGACGGCGCGCGCGTGGGCGGGCGCCCGGGCCCCGGCACGGATCTTACGACCTGGCGCGACGGCATGCTGATCCTGGGCGCTGACGCTGAAGGCCGTCGGCCCTGGCGCGGCCGGCTCGAACGCGTGACCCTCTACAACACCGCGCTCTCGCCGGCGGAGGCGAAGGCGCTCGCCACATCGGTCCGCGAAGAGATCGGCGACCGCGAGCCCGTGCCCCGCATCGAGTTGACCGGCACGCTCCGGGCCCGGTCGAAGTATCCCATGCCCTGGGATCGGGGGTTCACCTACCGCGACGTGCTCTGCGTCTGCGAGTACGAGGTGAACACGGTGATCCGGGGCGAATTCGAGGGGCGGCGGATTCGCGTGGCCGAGTGGGTTTACGTGGACCGCATCTTCGTGACGAACAGCCGGAACAAGATCGGCGCCACCCGCCGCCTGACGGTTGAGCCCCTCGACGTCAACCCGCAACTGAGCACCATCCAGCGGGCCGATACCCTGGACCTGGACATCGACGCGCTGGTGTACTACGACCTGAGTCCCCTGGAGGCGCTGCCCCCGAGCAAACAGCCGAAACCGAAGAAGGAGAAGTGACCGTGACCGGACGAACCAGCGGACAGGCGATGAGGCGATTGATGCAGCCGGCGCTGACCGTGACGGCCCTGGTGATGGCGCTGCTCAACGGCCCACCCGCCCGGGCGGCCGTGCGGGGCAGGGCGCTCCTCCTGGACGCTCCCAGCCGGGTCAAGCCGGGCAACCTCGTCCTGTGCACGCTCAAGGGCGACGAACGGGCCTTCCGGACCCTCGTGGAAGGCGACGTCATCGATGCCCACTTCTCGCCGGACGGCAAGGGGGTGGTCTACGGCGTGGGCGGCACGATCAAGGTGATGGACCTCGCCGCCGGCACGACGCGCGACGTCGGCCCCTACACGGCGCCCTTCACGTATTTCAACTGGACCCGGGACAACAAGATCTACTGGTCGGACGGCCCCGACCTGCGGGAGATCTACAGCATCGATCTCGAGACAAAGGCGAAGAAGGCGGTCCACAAGGGGAACCGGGGCCGGAGCACGGTGTCGGTGGACGGCACGCGGGCGGCGTGGGTGCTCCCGCCGGTCTGCGCGTTCATCGGCGGCAAGCAGTATCGCATCCAGGGCGGGTGCGGCGGGGCCGTCTCGCCCAGCGGCCGATACCTGACCAGCAACCTGACGACGTCGCACCGGTTGATCGGCATCTTCACCTTCGGCGAGGCCGGCCCATCGGCCAGCCCCGTCAGGACGGTGGCGGGTGCCCGGGGCTACGGCATCAACGGGTTCTCCTTCGGCCGATCCGACGCGTGGGTCTGCTATGTCGTTGAGCACCCCAAGCAGGCCAGCCCCACCAGTTTCATCTGCTACTGGCGCACGGCCGACCACATCCAGGTCGCGGAAACCGGCACGTACTGCATCAAGGATTTCTTCGACGAAACGGACGTGCTGCCGGCCGACGCGGCCCTCCAGAAGATCACGGTGTGCGCGCCGGGACCGACGAATACACCGCTGTCGCACGAACTGGTCAACGTCGGTGCGAGCCGACCGCTGAAGGTGGTGGGGCACTACACGGGCAAGGACGGCCCGTTCACGCCGCAGGTGCGCGGCGGCATCACCTGGAAGGCCGACAGCGGACGGGTGGCCCTGACGGACAGCGCGCTGACCGGCGTCGCCGAGACCGGGCGCATGACCGTGACTGCCGAATACCAGGGCAAGCGAGCGTCCTTCGAAGTGACCGTGCTGCCGAAGTTGACCGGCGACGGGTTCAAGGCGGAGTTTTTCAGCGACGCCACCTGGACCACGCCGGTTCTCACGCGCGTTGACCCTTACATCGATTTCAGGTGGGGCGGGCGGGCCTCCCCCGACCCGTCGATCAACGGCCGAAAGCCCTGGTCGGCCCGATGGACCGGCACGCTCGACGTGCAGGTGGAGGGGGAATACACCTTCTCCTTTCTCCAGGGCGAGGGCAACGACGGCTGGCTCCGGCAGGACCGGAAGTGGGCCACCGACAAGGACGGCAACAAGATCCCCTCCTACGGGGTCTGGGTGGACGGCAACCTGATCATCTCCCGGACGAAAGACTGGAACTACCCCTGGGCGACGCCGAAAGCGAGCAAGCCGATCACGCTCACCAAGGGCCCGCACGCGGTCCGTGTGACGACGATCGACCAGTCGGCCCACCCGGTGGTGGCGCAACTCTACTGGTCGGGGCCGGGGATCGAGATGTCGCTTCTGGGCGGGGGCCACGTGCATTCGGGGGCGAGCGGCAAGGGGAAGGGCGGGAGGTAGCGGGGCCGCGCACATCCTGTTGACCGACTTCGGAAGTCTTCCGGGACTTCCGACGTCTGTGATGCGGTGTACGACACCCGAGGTCGTGGCGGGCCTTCGACATCCGGGCGCCGGTCGCGGGGGCAGGACCTGATCGATGGTGTTCAGTTCACACCTGTTCGTCTTCTATTTCCTGCCGGTGGTGCTGCTGATCTACTACGCGTCGCCGCGACGGACGAAACACCTGCTGCTGACGCTCCTGTCGTACGTCTTCTATGGCTGGGCGAATCCCTATTTCGTGTTCCTCATGCTCGGCTCCACCGTGGTGGACTACGTGTGCGGGCTGTTCATCTCGAAGCAGTTCGGCCGGCGGTGGTCTGAGCCGATCGAGGCACTGCCCAGGGGGGAATCGCGCAGCCGCGGGCAGAAGATCGCGCTCGCCGTCTCCATCGCCTGCAACTTGTCGCTCCTCGGCTTCTTCAAGTACTTCAACTTCGGCGTGGAGAACTACAACCGGCTGACGGGGGCCCTCGGCCTCGGCGGATGGGACACGTTCTGGCGCGTCACGCTGCCGCTGGGCATCTCGTTCTACACGTTTCAGTCGATGAGTTACTCGATCGACGTCTTCCGCGGCGACGCCCGGGCGATCCGCAACTTCACGGACTTCTCGTGCTACGTGGCCATGTTCCCGCAACTGGTGGCCGGGCCCATCGTGCGGTTCCACGAGGTGGCCGACCAACTCCGCCGGCGCACCCACACCGCGGAGAAGTTCGCCCGCGGCGTGGCCTTCTTCTCCTTGGGGCTGGCCAAGAAGGTCCTGCTGGCCAACGCCTGCGGCAAGATCGCCGACACGGTGTTCGACGCCGGCTCGGCCACGGTGCTGGACTCCTGGTACGGCGCGGCCGCCTACGCCTTCCAGATCTATTTCGATTTCAGCGCCTACTCGGACATGGCCATCGGCCTGGGCCTGTTCCTGGGGTTCGTGTTTCCCAAGAACTTCGACTCGCCGTACCGGTCGCAGTCGATCACCGAATTCTGGCGGCGGTGGCACCTGTCGCTGTCCACGTGGCTGCGCGATTACCTGTACATCCCGCTGGGCGGCAATCGCAAGGGCCGGGTGCGTACCTACGTCAACCTGATCATGGTGATGCTGCTGGGCGGCCTCTGGCACGGGGCGGCCTGGACGTTCGTCGCCTGGAGCGCGATCCACGCCGGCATGCTCGTCATCGAGCGACTGCAGGGGAAGCGCAGCCTCTACCGGCGTCTGCCGGGCGCCGCGAAGACGGGCGTCACCTTCGTGATCGTGACGGTGGCCTGGGTGTTCTTCCGGGCCCGTGACATCACGTCGGCGGGGGCCTACCTGGCCAATATGGTCGGCCTGGGGCCGCGGCAGGACGGCACCGGGCTGGTGGGGGGCCTCATCTATCAGCCCTACTACGTGGGCTGTTTTTTCATCGCGGCGGCGATCACGTGGCTGGCGCCGCAGACGTGGGATTTCACGCGCCGCCTCAGCCCCGCCCGAGCGGCCTGGTGCCTCTTCATGCTGGTCGTCTCGTTGGCCGTGCTCACCACGCAGGCGTTCAATCCCTTCATCTACTTCATCTTCTGAGCGGGGGCCCCGGATCGGTGGAACGCAGTCAGACGAGTTCGCGCCCCTCCCGGTCTCCCACCCGGGACGGGCTCTGCCGCGAGGAGATCGCCGCCATCGAGGTGGGGCACACCGACGTCTCGCCGCGAACGGCCCGCGTGATGGTCGTGGCGTTTCTGGCGGTCATCATCGGCGTACCGCTGGTTCAGGTGGCGCACGAGGTGAGCGGCGCCGGTGCCGGGGGCACGGAACGCCGGGTGCAGTGCGCCGAGGTGGTGCGTATCCTGCCGACCGGGGCGGAACTTCGGTCGGTGGATGGTGTCACCTCGATGGTGCGTCTCAGCAACCGCATGCTCGGCGACATCAACCGGTTCGAGGACGACCTGGAGGAGGCGTCCGTGCTCCAGCGGGCGCTGATCCCGCCGGCCCAGTGGCTGCTCACGGGGTGCCTCGGGGCGGGCAACGAGAAGGCCTACTGTGGCCGGGGGCAATGGCTCTTCTACCGACCCGGCATCGACTACGTCACCGGGCGTGGGTTCCTCGATCCGGCCGTGCTCGAGGAGCGCGCCCGCAGCGGCAACGAATGGACCCCGCCACCGCAGCCCGATCCCGTGCGGGCGGTCCTCCACTTCGCCGACCAGTTGAAAGCGCGCGGCATCGACCTGATCATTGTCCCCGCGCCGGTCAAACCGATGATTCACCCGGAACGGTTCTCGGCCCGGTTCAACGGCGCCACGGGGGTCCTGCAGAATCCGTCGTTCGAGGCGTTCAGGCGGCGCGTGGAGGCGGGCGGTGTCCGCGTGTTCGATCCGGCGCCGCTGCTGGCGACGCTCAAACAGGAGACCGGCGACCCGGTCTACCTGGCGACTGATACGCATTGGACGCCCGGAGCCATGGAGCGCGTGACGCGTGACCTGGCGAGGTTTGTTGACCGATCCCACATCCCACTGAAGCCGGCCGATGCCGCCGCGTACCAGCGCCGCCCCGTGCAGGTCGAGAACCTCGGCGACATCGCGGGGATGCTGGCCCTGCCGGCCGCGCAGGCCTTCTACGAACCCGAGCACGTGACCGTCCACCAGGTGCTCGACGGAGACGGCCGGCCCTGGACGCCCGCCGAGGATGCCGAGATTCTCCTCCTCGGCGACAGTTTCGCGAACGTCTACTCGCTGGCGGGCATGAACTGGGGATCGGCGGCGGGGTTCGCCGAGCATCTGAGCGCGGCGCTGGGTCGCCCGCTCGACCGGATCGTCATCAACGACAACGGCGCTCACGCGACCCGCGGCGCCCTCGCCCGCGACCTGGCCCGGGGCATCGACCGGCTGGCCGGCAAACGGCTCGTGATCTGGGAGTTCGCCGCCCGTGAGTTGGCCGTGGGCGACTGGAAACTGATCGACCTCGAACTCAGCCGCCGGCCCGGCCCGGCCACGCAGACCCGACCGACCCCCGACGGGTTCGTGGTGGAGGGCACAGTGCTGGCCGCCACCGAGGCCCCGACGCCCGGCGCCGTGCCCTACAAGGACGCCGTCATGTCCCTGCACCTCGGGGACCTCACGGCCGTCAACGGCGGGCCGGACGCCGAGTCGATCCTGGTGTACACGTGGGTCATGCGCGACAACCGCCTGACCGCCGCCGCAGGCTTCAGGCCCGGCGCGCGGGTCCGGATGCGCCTGACCCCCTGGCGCGAGGTCAGGAACACCTTCGGCCGATACAACCGCCGCGAGATCGACGACCCCCTCGTCCTCATGCTCGACGTCTACTGGGGCGAGGTCGTCAGGAAGGAAGGACATCCGTGATGAGACGGAAACCGTGGGCCGCGACGACGATCCTGCTTGCGCTCGGCCTCTCATCCTTTGCCGTGTGTTGGGGCGCCGACGCCGGGTCCGCCGGCGTGCCCGCCTCGGGGCCGGACACGGCGGCCGCACTGCACGCCCGGTCAACTGAGGCGGCGGCGTTCAGGAAGACGCTCGCGGAGAAGGTCGCCGCTGCCGAGGCGGCCGATCAGCGCGCGATTCGGGGCGCCGATGGCTGGCTCTTCTTTCGTGGCGCGCTGCGGAGCGCGGCCGTCGGCGCCTTTTGGGGACCCGAGGCCGCCGCGGTCAGCCGGGCCTCGCGGAAGACGTATGCCGATCCGCTGCCCGCCATTCTCGAGTTCAACGATCAACTCAAGCGCGTCGGCGTTGACCTGCTCGTCGTGCCCGTGCCCGTGAAGGCCTTTGTCTACCCCGAAAAACTGTCGGCCGCCGTGAAGCCCGGCCCGGACGGTGCACCGCCTCGGCTGGACGTCCGCCACCAGGCGTTCTACCGACTACTCGAGGACCGGGGCGTGCACGTCCTCGACCTGTGGCCGACGCTTGCCGCGCACCGGTTCGACAAGGAGGGGACGGCCTACTGCAAGCAGGACACCCACTGGTCCAGCCGATCCTGTCACCGGGCGGCCGCGATGATCGCCGACCGGTACCGCGACGCCCCGTGGTTCAAGGACCTGTCACGCACGACGTTCGAAACGGAGGCGAAGGAGGTGCGGATCACCGGCGACCTCCGGGCCTACCTGAAGGACCCGGCCCTCGCCGACGAGACGCTGCCCATGGTCTTCACGGGCATCCGCAGGGACGGCGTTCTCGTGGCCCCGAGACCGGACCGAACGAGCCCCGTGGTCCTGATCGGTGACAGCCACACGCTGGTCTTCTCGGTGGGGGGCGACCTGCACACCCGCGGGGCCGGCCTGCCCGATCACCTGGCCGCCGCCTTCGGCGTACGGATCGACCTCGTCGGCGTCCGGGGGTCCGGGGTCACCGTCCCCCGCATCGACCTCGCCCGACGCAGGGACAACCTGAAGGGCAAGAAACTGGTCGTCTGGTGCTTCTCCGCCCGCCAGTTCACCGAGAGCACCAACGGCTGGATGACCGGCATCCCGGTTGTCCGCCCCGCCGACCCGTAGACCGCGCCCAGGACTCCCGGCGGGCGCAGTCCTTCTCGGCCGGCGCGCCGTCCACCACCGTGCCGTCGATGTCGAGGGCGTAGCCGCTGACGGTGGCGCCCTCGGGCAGCGGGAAGTAGAGGTCGCCCGCAAGCGCCCGGTTGTGCGGATTGGCGAAGGTCATGGTCATCCGCGTTTCGGCCAGGTACCCGACGATCCGCGCCTCCACCGCCAGCCGGCTCACGGCGAGGGGCAGGCTCTTCTCGCCCTGCTTGACCATCAGCGCCGGCGGCGCCGTCTGCGCCGACGCCGGCAGGGCCGCGAGCACGACCAACGCCGCCGAGAACACGACCGCATGCACCTTCCCCATAATCGCTCCTTTCGCGCTCGCATGCCTCCGCACTGTCCTGTTGGACGCCCTTGCGGCGCCGCGGGTTCCAGGGGCGCGGAAACAAACGGCGCGCCGGTCAGGCGCCGCGTCCCGGGGCGCACGTCGGCCCCGCCGCGAACAACGCCGCGGCCGGGGACCGTCGAAGACCATTGTCCGGGGCCGGTATCAGGGCTACACTCATAGCGTTGCGGCGAGCCGCTGCGACGCCCGTGGAGGACCCGGACATGACCGGACCCGCCAGGCTCCGTAGCGCCGTCGCCCCGGCGGTGGGCTACGCGGCGGTGTTCGCCGGCTGCGTGGCGGCAGGCCGTTGGCTGGCGCCGGCGTGGCCGATCCGCCGCGCCATGACCAACCCGGTCTACTGGCCGCTCCTGGCGGGCGTCGTGGCGGGGATGATCTGCGGGTGGCGGTCGCTGGGCATCGGTCGGCCGGCGGCGGGCCCGACGGCCGGTGGCGGCCGGGCCGGCCGCGCCGTCGGGATCATCTGCGGGTTTCTGGCCCACGCACTGCTGGGTGCACTGACCGGGTTCGAATGGGGCCGGGCGTCCGCCGGTACGAGCGTGGGCGACGCCTGGCTGGTGCTTCCGGCGGCGGTGGCCGTCGGCCCGCTCGTGTGGCTGCTCAGCGGCTGGGCGCGGCCGTGGCCCGCCGCGGCGGCCCTCGTCCTCATGTCCGTTGCATTTACCCTCTGGATCGCCTGGGACCTCGACGAGTTCGAGGCCGCCGGGCTCGGCCGGTTCTCGACGGTCCCCGATTCTGAACCGCCGTCCGCCGGGCCCGACGGCGAACTGCTGGGCCTGTGGGACTGCGGCCCCGCGGCCGCGCATGGCCCCTTTGCCTCGGCCGTGGGTGAGGCCGTCGCCGGGTGGCAGTGGGTCCGGAGCGGCTTGGCGTGGCGGGAATCGCTCCTGGTTCAGGTGCCGGGCCGCGTGACCGCTC